>Ga0272441_10012726_pt1 | contig 12231 bp, 20 predicted proteins | sample SSMProp6N_FD_193582 | JGI IMG/M metagenome (GOLD analysis project Ga0272441, IMG submission 193582) | Marine sediment archaeal communities from Little Sippewissett salt marsh, Falmouth, MA, United States - SSM-Prop-6N | ecosystem: Environmental > Aquatic > Marine > Wetlands > Sediment ...
TTGCTGTAGCGAGATATTCCGCTTCTACGTCGTAATCCCCTAAACCTAAAATATCATCAATATTGGCATGTAGAGCATACCGCAACCGGATCAGCACAGGCAGTGAGAAAGTATCTCGAAGTTGCTGCTTAACTGATTCTGCCGATGTTTCAATATCCGCAGCCCGATGTAATACAGACCATGCCGAAAATGCTTTGATCCGACTAATTATAACAGCAGCACAATCACCGTCATCACATAGTCGTTTAAGACAAGCCTTTTTATACTTACCGCCGAATTCAGCGGCGATTCTTTTAAGCCCCGCCATTTTAGCCTGATTGTCGGGTTGTAGATATTCCAGTCCGATAATCGTATCTATTGGTGCATTAAATAATCGGCGTAATCCGATTAGTTGCCGGATCGTTACTTTATTGACCTGGTTGTCAATAAGTCGCTGCAACCATCTAATAGACATTCCACCACCCGCAACCGACAGCAGATCGCCAAGAGCCTCCAGAGACACGCCAGCAGTGCTTAATTGATTGCTGATAAACCTACCAGCATTATTCGCGTAATAGTTTAAATCCATAATAAATCCTTTAATACTAAAATATTGATGTTATCCCTATGTTATCCTTACATTACATAATATAACTAACTAAACTAACTAAGTCAAGCAGAAAAATTAAATAATGCAAAAATTAGTTAAGTTAGTTCAATTAGTTCAGTTAGTTCAGTTAGTTACACTTTTTTACAGAAGTGGAGAGCTGAAAAAAAAAAAAAGTGAAAGATTACTCTTCAGTAAGTTACAGTTTTACTTATTATTGGATATAAGATAATATATTTATATGTTATATTACTATGTAGTCAGATTCCGCCCTTTTTTCTTTTTGACTCGCCCCACTTTTTCAAAAAATCTTAACTAACTGAACTAACTGAACTAATTGGTTATATTGTCGGGTGTTTCAGCGATAAAACAAAAAAACTTTACTTAATGGCAATATCCATAAATACTGTATATATAAGGACTTACAAACAATAACTACAACGCACTACATAAAAATACCGATAAAAATAAAAAAAGCTGTTGACTTGTGTGACAAATAGTGTATTATATAAGGGTATTAAACAAAAAAGTTAACTAACTGAACTAATTAGAAAGGGTAAGAAAATGAAAATTAAACACGTCAAAACATGGAAATTAAACGAATTACCAGAAGACACTAAACAGAAAGCCATTGAAAAATTATACGATATTAATATAGAGTTTGGCGACTGGTGGGATCAAATATACGAAGACGCTGCTGATGTTGGTATCAAAATTACAAGTTTTAACATTGATCGCGGATCATGTTGTGAGGGTGTTATTTACGACTTTGTGGAAACAGCACAAAAGATTATTAAAAACCATGGTGAATTATGTGAGACATATTTAACAGCTAATAATTATTTGGAAGACCGGGCAAAACTTGTTGAGAAGTACTCGGACGGTATTGAGACGGATATTGTCACCGAAGACAATGAATACGATTTTGACCTGGAATGTGACGACCTTGACGAAGAGTTTAAAAAATCGATCCTCGAAGATTACCGGATCATATTATCTAAAAACTATGAATATTTAACCAGTAAAGAGGCTATCATCGAAACTATCGAAGCCAACGATTACGATTTTGACGTTAACGGTAATATATTCTAATAACCCCTAAAAATAACGTACAGGCCGGGTCGTAACCGGCCAGGGGTTTTAAAAAATAATCATATAACCACTATCATATAACATTTTTTAGAAGGGTAAGAAAATGACTAAAAAACAAGACTATAATAAAAAATTACGGGACCGGTGGAACGCTGCCAAAAAGCTTTTAGATGATAAACGGATCAAAGTAATTGACGCCATAATGCGGACCCACGGCCTTAATTATTCCCGGACCGGCTTTCTAATAGTTTATCGCGAAATGAAAAAACAGGGTCTGGATGGTGTGCCCTATGTAGACGCCAAAACATACAAAGGATGGCGAGAAAGTGGCTTCCAGGTTCGCAAGGGCGAAAAGTCTACACTAGGCGGTATAACGTGGATCGGAACTGGTAAAGAAGGACCGACTACCACGGACGAGTCCGGCGAAGGCGAAAACCGTGGATTCGTATTTCCAAAATCATATAAATTGTTTCACCGTTCGCAGGTCGATGCGATAGTGGATTAAAATAATCAAGTAATCATATAACATTTTTTAGAAGGGTATATCATGGCAAAAGTGTTAATAAAACCGGTAGAAAATAGATGCAGTGAAGGTGTTTGGTATTCAGAAGTTTGGAATTATCCGGATCGTAAAGAGTTGATAATTCAAAATGGTGAGTTTGTATTGGCGACAGTGTCTTGTGATTTTGTAGGAGACAATCCCTATACAATACCAGAGGCAGAGGCTATAGTCAACGCTAAATTGATGGCAGCGTCTAAGAGATTGTACATTGCCGCTAAAAAGGTAAAGGACACTATACCGCCAAGCAAATTAAAAGGTACTATCTCAGATAATTTCAGCGAACAGATAGCCTTAAATGAATTAAATAAAATTATCTGTGAATTAGAGTAATAATATAATCAGATAACATTTTTTAGAAGGGTAACAGACCATGGAATTTAAAAAAAATCACAAATATTTTAAACAATTACAGATGGTTTGCCGGTGTGTTGGCAAAACACATAAAAGATATGCTTTATGTCATATAGAAGTAAACGAAAATCATATTGTGGCCACGGATGGTAGGAGGCTAGGCTGTTTAGATAATTTCGGTATAACTCCAGGGTGGTACCGGGTTACAAAATGTACAAAAACAATTATAGAACTGTTTCCGGATACTGTAGAAGGTAATTTTCCAGTCTATGAGGACATTATACCGGAACTTTGCCGAGAAGATGAAAAGATTACAATCAAAACACCAGAATATCAGGAAGGTATGAACATCGATATTAGTAAATTATCCAGGCTGGCTTATGATATAAGTCAGTTCAAAACGATGGTTTACGTTGATTATTTAAAAGATTTTTTAAATTGCGATAGTTTTCATGTAATCGCACCAGACCGCCCGGTATGTTTTTTTTCTGAAGGTTTTATCGGCATTATAATGCCTATAATGGTTTAATGATAATGACAATAATATTTTAAAGAAGGGGTTTTAATTATGTTATCGGATAGAATAACGATAGTAATGGATTTAACACTTAACTCTCGGCAGGGTGAAAGCTGCCGCTTGTTAAATGTTAATACTATTTTATTTTGAAAGGTTAGAATTATGAATTTACCGAAAGTTGAAAACATGCAGAGCAGTCAAGGTAACGATATACCGAATCAGTTCTTGATTAAGGGCGTTTCGTACAACGGTCAAATAGGGTGCGTCTTCCAGTCTTATTCGTCTATCATCGCCTTTAGACCTGTTAGCGGAGCAAGTATCGTTCTTGACCGCAACAAATGGGACTATTCGATCACGACTGGTAAATATCGCAATTTGTTTTTGTGCGAGAAGAAAGCCGAGACGGAGCGAAAAATCAAGTCAGGTGCGTATATCCTCGCCGATTTGAACGAATAACCATCCTCCCCTTGCCCGTGATGTCGGCGTAGGCTGCGAAGTCAGGCAAGGCTTAATGTTAACAATATTTTACTATCTTAAAGAAGGGTTAAAACAATGAATAAAAAAGAATCTTTAAAGTTGTTTGAGGAGTGTAAGGATTTATTGTTACATTATGGCTTTAAACCAACAATCAATAAGTGTTATGATTATAGGGGTAAAGTCCTTGGAGGTACTTTAGACGCTACTTTGAGACACGGGTACTCTAAAACTTTTGGATGGTGTGTTGATTTTTATTCAATGCACAGTAATCCTGAACAAGCTGCAAAGTTTGATATTAAATGTAATCCGTTCTCAGGTAAACATAACCATTATAATATCCCCGACCATATTTTATTTAGAGGTATATTAAACATTTTAACCAAACCAGAGATTGGGATTGATTTATCTTAAGACCCTTCACCACCTGGGCAAGTGGCAAATAAACTGCTCTATTTTATTAAAACAATAATATTTAATCAAGGGCCTTGCCTTCTCTCAGGGCCTTTGGTTAAATGTTAATATTAATTTATAAAGGGTTTGAAAAATGAAAGCTTGCTACTATCTGTGTATAGGCGTTATTGATAACTGGCAAATCGTATCTGGTCAGGTTTATGCAAAAAACGCACTGTCGGCAAGAAAGAAATTCAGACGCAGATATAAAGGCGTTAAATATATCAAAACTGCAACCTGCTGTTGTTAAAGGGCATGAAATCCAATAACTAAAAAATAATAAACTCTTTTTAAGGTAGATTAAATTATGATAACTAAAAAAGTAGTAGACAAAATAATAAAACTTAAAAATATTTCAACAGGAGTTAAAGTTGGTATTATACGAAATTTGAAAAAGGCAGAAAAAGACAACCCAACCAATATATCTAATGGCATTTGTCTTTCTGATTGTTTTATCTCATATAACAACACACCTCAAGGCTGGGATTACTGGCGATTAGTCGCTCATTTAATGGGCGAATCCGCATGGGCCGATAAAGATTTTCCAGAAAATTTACTTTTACAAGAAATAAATGAAATCCAATAACTTTTAATTGAAAGGGTTTGAAAAATGATTACACAAGGAAAAAGGATAATCGGAAAAAGTGCAATGGGTTCTATTTGTGTAAGCGAGCAGCGTTTTAAACTTTTTTCCTTGTTTTTAGTTTTTTATCGACTATTTTGAAATATTTTCAGAAATATTGAAAATAATAATTGACAATAGCCGAAAGTGTGTTATATTTTAATTATAAATAATAACTTAACAAAGGAATAAAATGTCACCAGAAGAAAAACGAAAACAAATTTCCGACATAATAGATAAACACGGATTTTCGGTTAATTCGGTCGTCTTGGAGTCAAGATATACCAACCTGCATTTATATTTAGCCGGCAAAGCAGATATTAGCTTACAAAATCTTTACAACGTTGAACAGGCTCTTGATCGGCTGAAATTGAAGTCGAATAACGAAAGGATAGAAAAATAATGTGTGAAACAGCATATCAACCTACAACATTTGAGCCTCACCTGGAAGATAGAAAAGTACGACTTTCGGCAACATTCGTCATTACTGCTGAGGTATTAAATACATTATGCCATGAAGAGGCTTATGAAAATGCTGTAGAAGCGATCAAAAAAGCACTCCCACTGCGGCTTGATGGCTACGAGTGTGACGACGCCATGTTTGCAGGGTGTTGTAATATTATTGTTGAGAGATTTTAAAAAGTAGACCCTCCTTCAAAAGCCGACCTATGCCGCCGTGGTCGGACGGTTAAAAACGACGGCATTTTAAAAGTAAATAATCCATCGGGCTATGTGCCAGCATAGGGTAGTAGGCGAAGTATCAAAGGTGAGTAGCTAATTGGCAACTGGTCATTTGTGTCAGAGGCAAAAACCCGCTAAGGTGCAGGGTGGGGAATCCTGCCCCGGTGGATTTTTAAAAGTTAATGGTGGCGTGTGGATAGACCATGTGGCGGTTTATATTTTACGATGACTGCTAACATATAGGCGACTAAGGGCTTTATTATATGTGACTCCAGATATAGGCAGCCACCTACATTTTACAAGTTAATAAGCTCCCGTAGGCAAAAGAAGAAAACCGAAAGTCAGCTTTGGAGTAGGTTAGTAATCGCGGTAAAGCCAAAGTACCGTTGCTTAGAATCAGCGGTGTAGGGTTGCCCTATTTTATGGGCGTCAGAAAGACCCAAAAAAAATAGATACAGGTGCAGGTTCGAGTCCTGCCGGGAGCTGTAAAATTGATTGGGAAATGCGACATCTGCTAAAAGTGACTTACCGAGTAAGTGGTGTGGCAGCTCGGAGAGACGAGCATCTTACAAGTTAATATGGGGCACTGCGAAAGCAGGCTAATGCTGATTAACAAATTAGGCATCAGTGGTCGACGGGTCTGCCCCGCCAAAATACTCCATCGGGCAGCGTGCATTTTCTAAAACGACGAGAGTGTCCGAAAAAGACAATCCTGCCCAGGTGGATTAAGCTCCTGATTGCACAGGGCAGCCGACTTAAAAGCGTTTACCTTGGAAGGGCTGAGCGTTGTCGGTGAGCAGGTTCGAGTCCTGCCGGGGGCAGTAAATAATCTTAAAGGAGAATTGAAAATGTTAAAAAACTGTATGTTTCAATTTGCTACAGGTAGCGGTGTAATAATATCAAACACCGGCTTAATCAGCCTTGACGAAGCAAAGCAGCTATGGCGAGATCATAAAGCCGAGTTTATAAGCTATCTAAAGGCAGGAGATACTCCGGAGATGACTATTTGGATAAATTGCATAGATGGATTTAGTTATCATGAAACGTTGTGGTTTGTTAATTCGGACAGCCTTGTAAAAAACGGACGTATTTATAATCTCGTAGAGCAAGGGAGAGACGAATAGGGCAGTAACTAAACTTTAAAGGAGAATTGAAAATGCAAGAGATAAAATTCAGAGGCAAACGTAAAGATAACGATGAGTGGGTTGAGGGTTCGATGGTGAGAGACGGCTCAACCGTATATATTGTGCGGGAAGAGCCTGACATCAGTCTTCGTACTTGCAGCTATAGAACTTGTGATAAAGAGTGGCATATATGTGAATATGATATGTCCGAAGTTCACCCCGAAACAGTAGGCCAGTATACAGGCCTTAAAGATAATAAAGGCGTCGAAATATACGAGGGGGATATAGTTAAAAGCATAAAAGAATACAATCAATATTCCGGTATGCTAGCCGAGATTTACGGTGGCAATGTGTATCGAGTTGAGTATCACCCGCATAGTTATCGCCTATTGCCAGAAATTTGGTATGTTCCCGATTGGAATCACATTGAAGTCATCGGCAACATTCACGAAAACCCAGAACTTATAGAATAAGATTTTTCATCACCCTCCTTTACATAGGCGGCTTCGGTCACATTCCAAGCTTTTTAAAACAGGTCGGAGCCGCCATAAAAGGGTAAAAATGAAACTAATTAAAATAACCGGTAAGATATACTATTAGAATCCGCTAAGCGGATAGAAACGTAGATGATTATGATTATCTTAGGCACTAATGGTGCATAATACGACTTACCGGGAGCCTCCCGCTTGGTGCGGGAGGCCTTTTAATTCTTTGATAACAATAAGGGAGTTAATAAAATGAATTTAGCAGAAAAGAAAAATCGAGAACAGGCTCGTAAAATCGAACAAGCCAAGCGTGCCTGTAAAAAAGGTGTAACGATAAAAGATTTAGATAAGATGACACATATGTCGGATTTATTTATTTTGGATAGGTCGATCAGTAAAAAAGCAGCAAAAGAATGTAGACAGCGTTTTTTAAGGTCAGTTTATTAAAACCAGAAAGGGTGTTATAGTAAATGAAAAAGACATGTGGTAATTGTGATAATTTTGGAATAGATCAAAAAGCTAAATGCTGTATTTGTATTCTTGATGGTTTATGGAGAGACAATTTTTGTAAAGGTTGTGATAAATGGGAAAAATGGGATCCTTATTCTGAAAAGAAAAAAATATTTTTAAGAAAATAAAAAAAAAATAAATATTGACAAAAGTGTGACAGTAGTATATATTATAAATATGAAAAATAAACCAATAAAAGAATCGGTAAGAATTAACACACTATCAATACAGCGTAGAATATATCCAGTATTATTAGATAAGGTGTCGGAAATAGCCAAAGAGACTAATACGACACCTACCAAGGTAGCAGCAGGATTGTTGTGTAAGCAGTTATGTTTACCTGATCCGGTGCGAAAAAATGCTACTAAGATTAAAGAAACGGATTAAATAAATCAAGAAAGAGAGTTAGATAATGAGATTCAAATACACAGTAAAAAAATCAGAAACAAAGCAGCCATTTATGTGGGAAGTATACAAAAATGGTGATCGGATGGTGTTATGCCAGAATGAGACTGACGCAAATACACTGGTAGAGCTACTGACCAGGATAGAAGCCATTGATCATAAAGATAGAGTACGAGATGATAGAAGGATCATCGCCATGTTTCAACCAATAATAACCGCCTCGGAAATAGCACTGGGCATAGTCAAAGATTTAGACGAAAAACACTACAGTGTAGAGGATATTGAGGCAATAGCGGACTGGATACATTATCAAGCAAACCTGCATGGATAAGAAGAAAGATGGATAGATTACCGGAGATGGGGTAAGATACTTTAGATGAACAACAAGCATTAAGATTTATATAAAGCATAATAATAATAATAATAATAATAATAGACCATGAATACTAATTAGAACAAAAATAAGAACAAGAAAGACGAAAGGAATTACGATTATGTTTGAATTACCGAACACATCAGCAGTACCACAATCATCAGCAGTACCTCAATCACCAGCAGTACCAGCCGCACAGCCAGCCGCACAGCCAGCCGCACAGCCAGCCGCACAGTCTCTCCCATTCAGTATGCCGAAGTCGGCGGGAGCGGCAGCCCAACCTTTTGTGGATCCGCGAGGAGTTATGCACAGTAAGGTATTGACAGCTATGATGTCATGTAAAGTAGGTGGCAGAATCAACGCCATACCTGATGGGGAAGGTATTTTCCTGGTCAAATCCGGTAAGTATAAAATTACCGAAAAAGCTGTAGAGATGACAGCTTTTGAAATGTACTGTGTAAAGGGAATAAAAGACGCAATGGGATTGACCCCGGCAGCACCTCTTTACACTGGACCCAAGGCCGGAGAGACTTATGATCTGGCAATTTTTCACAATTCTAAATATCCGGAGTCCAAAGCAAAGGAGTATTTAAGTGTTACTTTGGCGTGTTGTGGAATGAGTGAAGCCCAGGCAGAACAATATCAGCAAACCCCAGAAGGGCAAGCAGCACTTAAGGATTTGTCGGAACGTATTTTGTGTTTAGGACCTCAAGGCGGTCCAAGACTTGATCCGCAGTTGGATGAATCAGGTGCTCAAGTAATCGGTCCTGACGGCAATCCTGCCTGGGAGTATGCTTCAACCATGATAGCAAATCAGGTTTTTGTTGAGATTGCAACAAGAACCAAAAATAAAAATGCTAAAGGCGAAGAATTGGCAAAGCCGTGGACGGATCACTTCTGGAACAACCGAGTATGGCTCGACGATATGGAAAAACTAGGTGTTACGCAAGAAGAGCTGGTTAAGGCATTTGGTTCGCCAGAAGCGGCTCAGGCAGCATATAAGCTGGAATCCGAGTACAGGCAAGGATAGCTTTAAAAATACGGGCGGTTTTCATAGCCGCCCGTAAGTTTTTTATGTCGAGCGGCGGAATAGGTAGACGCTTAGAGATCACGAAATCAGCGGGTAAATTTTAAGGGTAACGATTATGCTAAAAACACTAATTAGAAAAGAGCAAGCAGAAATATCTAACGCTGTACTTATGTTCGGTAAAGGGTGTGAAGAAAAAGGCATACCAATAATGGCAAAAGCGTTAGCTGAATGGGCAGGTAAAAGGCTTTGGCGTACAGGTTACGAGGCAGAGAATGTTAAATTATACGCAAAACAATTCGATTATGATAGACGAATAGGGGTAGGAATTACAATAGATGCTAACAAGGTTCCCCTGACAATAAGGCAATTTTGTTATCAGTATTTAAAGGTAGCAGAAGAAGCTAAAAATGAAATAGAAATCCTGGAAAAAGAAAACAACAAACTTAAAAATCATTGGTTTTATAGGTGGTTTATTAGGAAATAAACAAATTAGCGAGTAAATTTTAAGGGTAACGATTATGAGTAAATTATACTGGATAATTTTAATAGCAGCTATTGCAATGGGTATCTATGCGTGTTTGCCCATAAAGAAGCAAGCAAGACAAGTCAATATACCTCTATACCCAGTAAAAGACATACAGAGGGAATTAGTAAACCGAGGACACGCCATAACAGTTGATGGGAAGTTTGGTAAAAATACCGATCATGCTTTAACAGTGGAGTTAACTAATTGAGTAGTGTATTGTGTTTAATAATATTGAGTATTTTACTTTATGATATTAAGAAAGATAAAAAGGAATAATTTTTTCATCTCCCTCCTAAAGCTCCGGGACAAAGTATTAGTCTTGTCCCGGTAGGGAGAAGTAATTAGCGGGTATATTTAAGGGTAATGACATGGCAACAAATAATATGCCGGAGTGTGTGGTATTATACGGTGACTGCTTAACAGAAATGGGTAAAATTCCGGATGGTTCTATTGATACAATAATCACCGATCCTCCTTATGGTTTAAGTAAAGAACCAGATATTGCAGAAGTCTTGACACATTGGCTTGCTGGTGACGATTACGAGCATAAAGGCGGTGGGTTCATGGGCAAGTCATGGGATTCTTTTGTTCCAGGCCCATCGGTATGGAGAGAGTGCTTTCGAGTATTAAAGCCTGGCGGTACTGCGTTGGTCTTTGCCGGTAGTCGAACGCAGGACTTAATGGGTATTAGTTTACGGCTGGCTGGCTTTTCTATTTTTGACACGATCATGTGGATATATGGTTCGGGATTTCCCAAGTCTACAAATATATCTAAGCAGTTGGATAAGGGGCATAAGCGGGAAGTGATTGGTTATGAAAAAGATACAGCACCTGATTTGAGAGATGTTGGTGCTATGAGTAAAGAAAATGCAGGTATAGATAAGTTATCGTTCGGTCAAAACCATAGGCCGGCGGTAAGGACAAAAGTCGGAATTACCGCCCCCGCTACCCCCGAAGCCCAACTCTGGGACGGCTGGGGAACCCACCTAAAGCCAGCATTTGAGCCTATAATATGTTGTCGAAAGCCCAATGACGGAACCTATGCAAATAATGCCCTTGTGCATGGCGTGAGTGGGCTTAATATTGATGGGGCTAGGATAGGCTATGAAGTAGGTGGAAATGCGGCCAGTAACCCACTTTATCGAAAAGAAAACGGATACAAGACAAAATGCGGTGGCGATAAAAACCCTACGTCTTTTAAGGTACGAGATGAAGCACAGGAAATGAATATAAATCTAAAAGGCCGATTCCCTGCGAACGTAATCCTCGATGAAGAAGCAGGGCGTATGCTGGACGAGCAGACAGGAAGTGTCGACGGTGATACCAGAAAGAGTAAATCAACATATGACAAAGGTGCATGGGGGAACATGGGAGCTGTTCAAAGTAATGCGTTATATAATGACAAAGGCGGTGCTTCTCGCTTCTTTTATTGTGCGAAAGCATCGAAGAAAGAACGTAATGCCGGGTGTGAGGATTTGGAAGAAAAAAGGGGCAGTGATGATTACCGCCCCGGCGACGATGGTTCATCGGGTATGCAGTCTCGTTTACACGGAGCCACTAAAAAAGGAACCAACCATCATCCAACCGTTAAACCCCTTGCCCTTATGGAATACCTCTGTACCCTGACCAAGACACCGACCGGCGGTATCGTTCTCGATCCGTATGCTGGTTCAGGCACTACAGGCGTGGCATGTATTAACACAGGTCGTCACAGTGTCCTAATCGAGAAAGAATCTACATACTGGTCCATTATAGATAAACGGATAGCTAACGCACTAGCAACAGAAAGGGTAATAAATGAGAAAAATATATCTAGCAACTCCATACAGCCATCCTGATCCTGCTGTTAGAGAGTTAAGATTCCAACAAGTAAACAAAGTCGCAGCTATATTGATGTCTAATGGGTACTTGGTTTTTTCTCCCATAAGCCATACACATCCTATTGCCATAGCAGGTGATTTACCTAAAGGGTGGGAGTTTTGGAAAGAATACGATAAATCATTCATCGAGTGGGCCGATGAAATATACGTTTTAATGCTTGATGGGTGGCAAGAATCCACAGGTGTTAGGGCAGAAATAGATTTAACCAAGGGAACATATAAAGCAGTCACCTTTTTAGATCCGAAAGAGTACAATGTTTAAGCAATATAAACGAACAGCTAAAGCATAAGCAACCAAGGAGAAAGAATGACAGTATCAATTCTACCTGTTTTCAATACTAAGGGTGTAGGCTCTTTAGTTACAGATGCAGACATAGAGGTATTCAGCAAGAACTGTTTGCAGCCTATGCCCTTTGATGTTATGGTAGATACTCAATTCCGTACAGAGGCTTATTATGTTTCGTATAGTGTTTCTGGTTTGAAAATGTGGCCTCGTTTACGTAAAAGCATTTTAAAGGATTTAAAAGAAGCCGGGGTGGAAGTTGTTTTAAATTATTTTT
>Ga0272441_10012728_pt1 | contig 12230 bp, 8 predicted proteins | sample SSMProp6N_FD_193582 | JGI IMG/M metagenome (GOLD analysis project Ga0272441, IMG submission 193582) | Marine sediment archaeal communities from Little Sippewissett salt marsh, Falmouth, MA, United States - SSM-Prop-6N | ecosystem: Environmental > Aquatic > Marine > Wetlands > Sediment ...
GCTGGGCGTTCGGAGACGGTGGCTACAGTTCGCAACAGCATCCGCTGCACACCTACGCAGTCCCGGGCACCTACCAGGTGCAATTGACCGTTACAGCTCAGGGAGTCTCGGGCACTGCAACGCACTCTACCACAGGTGTGATCCAGGTTCGCAATGCGCCACCGGGAGCGCAGTATGTGTTCTCTCCTGAATCCCCGAAAGTTGACGAGATGATCACCTTCTCCTCTCAAGGCTCGAGCGATCCGGATGGGTACATCGCTTCCTTTGAATGGGACTTCAACGCCGATGGTTTGACGGATGCTACTGGCAGTACAGTCACCTATGCGTTTGCAAGCGTGGGGGCAAAGCTGGTACGGCTCACGGTGACAGACGACCGAGGCGCTCAAAGCTCTGTGGTGAAGGTTGTCCCGGTTCAGGCTGAGGCGCCACTAGCATGCTATCGCGTGACACCAGGGGATCCATACACAGGTGAGAGCATCGGGTTTGACGCTGGCTGCTCGGAAGATTCCGATGGCTCGATTGTGTTGTACGAATGGGATTTCACGGGAGATGGAGAGACTGATGCGACGGGGAACTCTGTAAGTCACTCCTTTGCCTCGGCAGGTGTCTATCCCGTAACCCTGAAAGTGACGGACAACGATGGACTCGTTGGCGTGGAAACCAAGGGAATTCCTGTGCAGGCTGGCGGCACGAGCGGAGACAACCAGCCACCGGTTGGGGAGTTTACGTTTGCGCCAGCCGAGGATCCTGACGTCAATCTGCACGAAGTCGTCACGTTCCAGGCGGATGGCTCAAGCGATCCGGATGGCGAGATCATCAGCTACGAGTGGGACTTCAATCAGGATGGCGTTTACGATGCGACTGGAACAGAGGTTTCGCATATCTTCCATTCAGGTGGGGCGCAAATCGTCATGCTACGTGTGACGGATGATGAAGGCCTGCACGGTTACAAGTCACGCGTGGTGTCTGTCGAGTACATCCGACCGGATGCGGACTTCGTTTTCAGCCCCGAAGTGCCGAGGGTTGGCGAAGTGGTGTCGTTTGACGGAAGCTTGTCCTCTGATCGAGATGGAACGGTCGAATTCTATGAGTGGGACTTCGACGATGACGACCGAGCCGACGCGACCGGGCAGATGGTCAATTACGTCTTCAGCCATGGAGGCCGGATCGAGGTGAAACTCGTCGTAACGGACAATGACGGTGTGACGGGGATTATCACGCGGTTCATCACGGTGGAGATCAACAGCACGCCGACTGCGGCTTTCGACTACGAGCCAGAATCACCGAAAGTCAACGAGGGGGTCACATTCTCGAGTCGCTCCGCAGATGCAGATGGCGTGATCCTGGCGTATCTGTGGGAGTTCGGGGATGGTGAGACGTCCACGGTGCAGACGCCCTCGCATCGGTACCAAGATGAGGGTGCCTACACGGTGACGCTGACCGTAACGGACAACGATGGAAAGAGCGCGAGTGCGAGCGAAACACTTCGAGTCGATCAGAGAGATGGCACTTTGAACGCGGACTTCTCCTGGTCACCGAAGAACCCAAGCGCGGGAAGTGCAGTCTCGTTCAAGGATCTCTCTACGAGTCCGGGGGCGGCGATTGTGAGTTGGAGCTGGGAGTTCGGCGACGGCTCGACGAAGGCGACGCAGAATCCGTCGCACACGTTCGAGCAGGAGAAGGCCTACGTTGTCACGCTGACGGTGACGGACAGCCTGGGCGCTACTGACTCTGAGAGCAAGACCATCTCGTTCTTGCCTGGAGAGCTCTGGATCATTGCATATCCAAACCCTGTGAAAGGTAGAACTGTACAGTTGGACATCTCGGGTTCGCAGGATGCAACGGGTATACTCCTGCGGATCTACAGCTTGTCGCAGCAACTGGTGTTGCGAAAAGAGCTCAACGATGGAGCGACAGGGTTCGAGTGGGATCTCGTCGACGATAGCGGTGAAAGTGTGTCCAATGGCTTGTACTTTGTGTTTGTCACAGCAGAAGCTGGCGAGACGCTGATGTCCAACGTCTTCCGACTGCTGATCGCGCAATGAGGGAGGGAGTCATCGTGAAACGATTGAGGATCTGGGCAATAGTGGCCGCCCTCGTTGTCTCGGCGGGACTGACTGTGGGAGCGCAGTACGCGGCTACAATCTTTGAGATTGAACCAGGTGTGGGATTGCTGGGGGCAGGTGGGGCTGGAATCTCTGTAGAGAACGGTGCGGAATCACTCTACTATAATCCCGCAACCTTGGCGGCATTGCCGGGGATCAGCTTCACCTCATTCTATGCATCGTATCTTGGCATGGCCAACTACTCCTCGCTATCCCTAACGTTCCGGAACTGGGGAGTTGCGGCGTTGTTGCTCGACGCTGGGGGCATCGATGGCTATGATGTAGAGGGTCTCCCCACGGGGACAATCGCATACAGGAACACGGGAATCCTGTTCGGCGCAGGTGTTGATCCAAGCATTCTTCCGTTCATTCCTGATCTGTCGTTTGATTTCTCTTTGGGAACGCGGATCAAGTACCTATCGGCCCAAGTTGGTGAGGAGTCCGGAACTGGTTTCGCAGTGGACCTTGGCTTCCGTACGACGATCCCGGACATGCAGTTGGGGTCGATGAAGGCAACGGATCTTGCGATCGGTGTAACCGCGGTGAATCTGTTTGGTGGGATCTCCTACGATGCGGATCGAGATGACTTCCAGATGGATATTCAGCTGGGCGCGTCAGCACGCCTGGCTGAGCAGTTCAGGGTTGCACTTGATGCGCACGTCAGCGGATCGCTGCATCTCGGATTCATGTACTCGCCCGTACCGACGTTGGAGATTCGGCTTGGCCTGATCTCCAAAGCCGAGATATCCGTAACCGCGGGGCTTGGTGTGAACGTGGAGGGGTTCCTCATTGACTACGCGTTTGCGAGTCACACGCTGGGTGGAACGCATCGTATTGCCCTGACGCTTGATTTCTCGAGCCTCGATATAACCGCTCTGAGTCGGTCGCTCCGGAGGATTCTCCCCTAGCAAGGAAGAAACACACAACGGTGTTCTGTGAACGATCGGGAGGGCGCCTGCCCTCCCGTTTTGTCTGCAGTTGCAGGCCGACGCAGCTCGAAGAACACTTGCGCCCGCGGAATCGCAAAGACGGGTCTGCCTTGAAGCGAGCAACCCGAGAGCTTGTGTGCTGCAAACCTCGCGGAGCGATTGCAGTTAGCGGATCAAGCCAGTGCGCACCACACAGAGACAAGGACGGCCCAAGGCACGGAGGCCAGTTGGGAAGGGACAGCGTGTGGTGGCTGTTCGTGCGTTATCAGCGCGCATGCTCGCTCGTAGCCCTTTGCTTGGGGAGCCACGGGTCTCATCGCGTCTTCGCGATGGACGGAGTGATTGTCCTAGCCCGAGTTCCCTAAGCCTCACCCTCACCTCACCCCTAGAGCTTCACTCCCCATTCTGCAGCCAGCGAGGCCAAACGATCCTCCGCAATTGCGCTGCGGATCTCGGCCATCAACCGAACGAGAAACCGCAGGTTGTGCATCGTCGCAAGGCGGTAAAACGAGATCTCCCCGACACGGCAGAGGTGTCGCAGATATGCGCGTGAGTATCCTTGTTGGCAGGTCGGGCAGTCACAGTGGGGATCGATGGGGCGATCGTCTTTCTCGAACGGTGCGGTGCGCAGGTTGATCCGGTGACGTGGGGCTCCCTTGAGAAACACGCTCCCATTTCGAGCCAGCCGCGTTGGAGCGGCGCAGTCAAACGTGTCTACACCGCGTGCGGAAGAGGTGAACAAGTCTTCGATCTCTCCGATGCCCAGGAGATGTCGCGGCTTGCCCTCAGGTAGCAGTGGCATCGACCAATCCAGGACATGCATCATGTCGGACTTCGATTTGCCGAGAGATCCGCCGATGGCAAATCCTGGGAAGTCCATACTTCCAATCGTTCGGGCGCTCTCCTTGCGAAGCGCTTCGTACGCGCCGCCTTGTACGATGCCGTACAACACCTGGTCGGGATTCGGAAACGATCGGTCGTCGATCAAGGTTCGAAACGCGGTCAAGCCGCGCACGGCCCAGCGATGCGTCCGTTCCATCGATCGCTTGGTGTATGCACGATCGTGCAGCGGCGAAGTGCACTCGTCGAGTGGGAGGATGATGTCTGCTCCGAGTTTTCGCTCGATCATGATCACGGATTCAGGAGTAAACGTGCGTGGCGATCCATCGATGATCGATCGGAAGTCGGCGCCGAGTTCGGTCAGGCGCACCAACGGCTTGTCGCGCTTCGGGGAAGGTTTGCCTGCCGGAGATGTCCCATGTCCGGGGAAGATGGATGCGACCTTGCCAACCCCGTGATCCTTGCTTGCGCCCAAGCTGAAGACCTGGAAGCCGCCGGAGTCGGTCATGGTTGGGCCCTCCCAGCGCGAGAAGCCATGCAGGCCGCCGAGGTCGGCCACGACGTTCTCGCCTGGGCGCAGATGCAAGTGGTAGGTGTTGCTGATGACCATCTGCATTCCCAGCCTACAAAGCGTCTCGGGCTCGACGGCCTTGATGGTTGCACGGGTTGCGACCCCTACGAACGCGGGGGTATGTACGATACCGTGCGCAGTTTGGAGTCGGCCTGTGCGGGCAAGCGAGCTGGATTCACGGTGTTCGATCTCGTAATCGAATGCGCGGAGCCGGGTCAAGAGGTCACCTCGGCTTGAATGCTATCCCCACCGACGGTGCACGTCTAGGGGAGCACGTGGAACAGCGTGTCATACTCGCACGCAGGATGCCAGAACAGATAGCCCTCCGCACCGTGCTCCTCTGCCGCGCGGATCTGCTCGCGGAGATAGGTCTCAAGCGTCATGGACTCCGGAACGAGGCGGTCGAACGCTTGAAGAAATGGACGAATCGGGGTTTCGGTTCGTGCTGCGCCGGAGGTCATCGCATCCTGCACTACACGGTACGGATCCTCTTGATACGTCTTCTCCACGTAGTGGGACGGGTACACCATTGGAGAAATGTAGTCGAGATAGGGCGTCATCTCCTCCAGCGACTGGCCGATGGGATCGATCTTGCGTTCGTTCCATTTCCAGAGCACACGACCGAAAACGTCGGCGGAAAGCGTGATGATGCCGGAGAGCCTTTGCGCGGCTGTTGCCAGGAACGCGTTGACTGCTGCGAAGCGTTCCGCATAGAGGTTCTCAAGCGGCCCACCATCCGAGAAACGGATGTAGTCGAACTGCAGCTCGTCGAAACCGAGCGCTGCGACTTCCTCGGCAATTGCCAAGTTGTACGCGCACGCGAGCTGGTTTGAACAGGGCACCCACGAGGTCTCCAAGCCGAGGTACTTGGCGAGCAGTGGATCGTAGAACAGCACCTGTCGGGCGATCAGATAGAACCCCTGGGCCCTCAATGAGGCAAGCACCGAAGAGAGGTCCACGCGGGCGGTGTTCGCTCCGATGGCTGTTGCGAGAGGAATCGAGCTGTCATACGTTACCTCGCCGTGCATGTTCTTGACGTTGATCACGAGTGTGTTGATCTTGCCTTCTGCCCCTGCCCGTAGTACGGGATCCATCAGCCGTGCGGCATTCACCGCGTGCGAAGTAAGATACACGCCCACCCTACCGTTGCCCTGAGGGATCTCGGGTTCGCGGGCAGGAAGCGTACCTGTGGTGAGTGCAAAGCCGACCAGAATAGCCGGCAAGACAAGATAGGCGCCAACGGATCTTCGTCGTCTCATGAGACGAGTGTAGGCGTTGGCCCTCGAGAGAGATCTGGCTTGGGTTCAAGCCCGATGGGACGTAGGACACGTTTCCAGATGGCACGGGGGCTGGGAGATTTCACGAAGGATTCACAGGACCTTCACTGCCTGCACAGCGATGCCGGATAATCTCAAGTCTGCATTGAAAATGGGGAGCGATTGCCCCAGGAAATGGCATCGCTATGGGGCGTGCAGCCCGCACAGCGATGCAGGGCGGAATCCAAGCCAATCCTGTGGGTGGAAGGAGCGATTGCCCCAGGAAAAGGGCATCGCTATAATGCAAAGCTGTCTTCAGATGGCGAATACGGGTGGTTCAACTGCGCAGTCAAAGGAGTTTGTTTCCATGAAACGAACGATTGCTTTCTTGCTTGCTTTGATGGGGATGCTGGTCTGGTCAGCTGTGGCAATTGCCGAGGTTCGCGGGCCGATTCAGATTCTCGGAAACTTCGATTTGACGGAAGAGAACGGGGTTGTGGGCGGAAATGGCACGGATGAGGATCCGTACGTGATTGCGAATTGGGAAATCGCTGTGCCCGAGGGCGAGCGCTATGGGGTGCGAATCGAGAACGTGACGGTGCCGTTTGTGTTGCGCGGTGTGATTATCACCAACGCGTACGAGTTCGACGGCGCCGGGATTCACATTGGGTACTCCGAGAGCGGAAGCCTGGAGGGATGCTCGATCTCGAACTCGTTGAACGGCATCCACCTTGTCTCTTCGATCGATATCACGATCGATAGCTGCATTCTCTACGTCAGTGGCTTGGGACTCCAAGTTGAGGGCGAGCGCGCGGAGGAGTACCGACACGTTGTCACGGAAACTACGGAGTTCAACGGACAGGGCGTCTACTACTACTATGGCCTGAATGGGGAAACGATCTCCGGGCTCGAAGGCGGGCACTTGACGGTGGCGGGGAGCAAGAATGTCGTCGTGCGTCAGAATGTCATCACCAACGGGGACGGCATCAACCTTGCCTACGTCGAGGATTCTACGGTGCAGACCAACCTCACGCGTCGAACGGCCGACGTGCCTACACGACATGGCTTGAGTATCTATGCCAGTCAGCGCATCGAGATTCTCAGCAATATCTTCCAGAACAGCCGCTTCGCCGGGATTCAGCTCTCGCAGTCCTCGGAGTGCACGGTGTCCGGCAACTCATTGCTCTCGAACGACCGCGCGCTACACATGGCGGCATCGAACGCAAATATCGTCCGAGACAACGTGGTCTATAACAACGAATCCGGCTTTGTCTTGGGAAGTGGCTCTCAAAACAACATCATCGAGGCGAACCGCTTTGTCGACGATCGGCAGTTCATGGCAGTGGCTGTCAAGCTTGAGCAGGCTTACAACAATGTCGTCCGCGAGAATCTCGTCACAGGTGCGGAAGTTGCGATTTGGCTCGAGGCGTTGGCTGTAGGGAACACGATTGCCGACAATACGCTGGTCCAGGGCGCGTACGGAATTCAGAATGCCGGTGCGGAGAATATCATCGAGCGGAATCTCATCTCGCAGTTCTCCCGCGGCGTCGTGTTTGAAGAGACGTTTGGCCGATCCATCACGGAGAACAACGAGTTCAGAGGCAACGTGTTCGCAGACAACGAGAATCATCTCTACACCAACCTCGATTCCAGGGACAACCTGTTTACGCAGAATCTGTTCTTCGGACGCGCATCCGTTCAGGTTGCAGACAACGGCGAGGACAACATCTGGACGGAGAATGGCCTGGGCAACTACTGGGCGGATTCCACATTGGGTGATGCAGATGGGGATGGAATTGCGGACGGCTCGATTCCTGTATACCCTGCCGACGTTGACGACACTGCGCCACTCGCGCGCCTCGATATGGCGGACTACGGCGTCGGCGTGCTCTCCACTCTGGAGACGATCCAGATCACGATCGAGCCGAGCCGCGGAGCTGATCTTCGGCTCGATGTACTGTATGCAGCGAGCAACGTATCGCGTGCAACGGGATATCGCGGCTTCCCGGATGAGTTGATGCGCGATGCACCGGGTGTGCTCTTCCATCAACCCGAGGAAACAGAGAGCAGCTTCATCATGCAAACCGTGCTATTCGATCTTGACATTGCGTTCTTTGACGTGAACGGAGAATGGGTGAGTGGCGCGACGATGGCTGCGGACAACGGGGAAGAGCGGGTGCTCTATGCCTCCAGCGATCTCTACCTCTATGCGTTGGAGCTTCCGGCTGGCAGTTTGGAGGAGTTTGGCATTGGCTCGGGCTCCAAATTGATCCTCCCGTAGTGCGCAGCATGAACGCGATTGACACCGTGATCTTCGATCTCGATGGAACGTTGGTTCGTTATCACGGGGTCAACTTCGAATCCAGTTGGGGAGCGATCGCGCGTGCAGCCGGCATTGCCGAGCGCTCGCGGGAACTCTTCGAGCAGTACTTCCCGCGCAAAGATGCGTATGCGGAGTGGGCGTGCGAAGAGGTCAAGCTGCTCAAGGGGATGCGGGTTGCCTCGATTGTTGCTGAGATCTTGCCTGCTCCGTATGCTTCGGGTGTGCGGGAGGCCATGGACATGCTCCGGCCTCTGTATCGGCTGGGCATTCTCTCTTCTGGTGTGAACCTTGTTGCAGATTGGGTCTGCGACGATCTTGGGATGGCGTTTGCCCGATCCAATCTGGTGGAAGTCAAGGGCGGTCGGTTCACTGGGCACACGGTGACAGAAGTAGATCTTTGGGCAAAACACGAAGCGTTGTCTGCGCTGGCTCAAGCCCATTCGATTGAGCTGCATCGCGTTTGCTTCGTGGGCGACAACCTGAATGACTTGTCCGTGATGGAACGGGTGGGTCTATCCATCGCCGCGAACCCAAAACACGAACGTGTGCGTGAAGCTGCAGATCATGTCATTGAGGATTTCATGGATCTGCCGCCATTGATCGAGGCGTTCAACGTTGCGATCCGCTCGTAGGCGTGCTAGCAGGGTTCTTCGTAGTAGAAGACTTGGTACACGAGTCGGTCGAGGATCTCGCCTTTGAACGTCCGGCCAAGCCCCCTGCGTACGAAAGCTGGAAGGCTGTGGCGTAGCGTTTCGGAGTAGTCGACCGCAAGCACGACATCTTCACCCAGCGTTGTGAGCGATTGCTGGAGCAGCTTGGCGCCAATCAGCCTCAGATCTTGGTGCTGCGGATCGATCACCACAGCAGGAAGGAAGTAGATGCTGTTGTCTCGGCTGCGCTTGGGATAGCGCGCTTCGAAATAGCCCAGATTGACCCACGGAATCTTACGGAGGTTGTTGGTGATCAGCGTGACACCGGCCAATTCATCCCCTGCATAGACGAGGAATTTGTTGAAGTCTTCGTCCTGAAGAATCGACACGAACTCCTCTTTGCTGAACGCGCCGTGGTGAATCGGCGTGCGTTCATTGAGCCGCTCGAATGCGCCCCTGTAGATCTCCCACAGTTGCACGCGCGCGGCTTCTTCCCGAATGACCAGCGTCTCAACAATGCGAATCTCGTCTTCCATGTTCACTCACTCCCTCGAGGGTGCTGCCTAGGTTCCGAAGATCCGGTCGCCGGCGTCGCCGAGCCCAGGGAGAATATACCCCTTCTCGTTGAGCTGCCGATCCAAAGCTGCTGTGAAGATTGGCACATCCGGGTGTGCAGTCGAATAGGCTTCGATGCCCTCCGGGGCTGCGACCAGACAAAGGAACTGAATATCCTTGCCGCCTTCCCGCTTGATGATGTTTGTCGCCTCGATGGCGCTGCCGCCGGTAGCGAGCATGGGATCGACCAGGATGATGTGTGCGTTGGGAAGTTCGGGGGGGAGCTTGCAGTAGTATTCCACCGGCTTGAGGCTTTCCGGATCGCGGAATAGGCCAATGTGTCCGACCTTCGCCATGGGGACCAGATCCAACACGCCGTCGAGCATGCCTGTGCCCGCGCGCAGAATCGGAACCAGCACGATGCTCGCATCCAATATCCGTCCGGTCATTGTCTCCAACGGTGTCTGGATCTCTACGTCGCGTAGTGGGTAGTGCCGAGTGATCTCATAGACCATGAACGCGGTGAGCTCCTGGAGCAGCCGACGGAATGAAGCATTGCCTGTCGCGGCATTCCGCATCAAGGTGAGCTTGCTCTGGATGAGGGGATGATCGAGCGTATGCAGCATCTGGGTTCCTCCAGCGGATCAGGTCCCTGAAGATACTCCAGCAGACATTCGTGGGCAACCCGAAAAGCGGCGGGCGATGGTCGTTTGCACCATCGCCCGCCCCCTTTGAATCGAGCTACTTGCCAGCAACCTGCAGTCCATCAACGAGGATGTAGGGAGCGTGCCCGGTGGACAGGAACCCGCTTGCCGGACCCGATTCGGCGGATAGATCCCGGACCTTCAGAAAGTCTTGATAAATGTTCCCCGAGATCATGGTCTTGTCGAGGCGTCCGACGACCTCACCTTTGACGATATGGAATCCGACAGCCTGCACGGCGAAGTGTCCTTGCGGGTAGTTGCCGGAATGGAATCCCATGCCGTTGGTGATGAGCAGACCTTCCTCCAGATCCTTGACCATGTCCGCAAACGAAGTCTTGCCAGGTTGGACGACAGGACAGGCAAGCCACGGCGTGATCGGCGTCTCGTTGCCACTGCCGAATAGCGCACGTTTGAACCCATTGCCGGTCGAAGTTCCACCTGTGGCGGCGGCGGTTCGTTGGTCAAACACGAACTGCTTGAGAACTCCTTGGTCGACGATGGTCTGCGTCTTGCAGGGAACGCCTTCATCATCGAACGTGCGAGCGGTTGGATCCTTGTCTCTCAACGGATCGTCGATGATCGTAAGCTTCTCCGACAGGATCTTCTCGCCCAGCCGTTCGGTGAGCGGCGACGTCTTCTTCCAGACGGCATCACCGACGACGCCTGCCAGCAGCGGCATCAGAAGGAGGAAAGATCCCTCCGGCGCCAGGATGACAGGCAGTTTCCCCGTAGAAGGCGTGGAGGAAGTGCTGCCCCATCGATACCAGTTGATGAATCGCTCAATCATCGCGTCGTCAACTTCTGGAGACGCTACACTCAAGTTGAACTTGGTAACGCCGATCCCTGCGCCCTTGAACGGTGCGCCGAAGAAGTAGGCTGCGGTGGTGTTCTTTTCGCTAGCCTCCGCGCCCTCCGTCGTCTGAACCACCAGTTCCGACGCTTGCAGCTGAGCACCCACGGTCAGCGCAACATCCGGAAGGTGAGGCTGGATCTTGCCCTTGATGGTTTCGCAGAGCTCGATGAGGTCGTTCGCTGTCAGCCGGGCCGTGGCCTCACTGTAGGTTTCGACTTGCGGATAGCTCGAGGATTCGGCAAACGAGAAGGTGGCGGCGTCGCCGAATTTCGCGCCGTCGACCGCGCTCTCGAGCAAGCCCTCCTGATCGGGGAACACGGCATAAGCCATGCCGGTTTTGCTGTCCGCAACGACCCGGAGAGAGACTTCGGACACATCGTCCTCTGTCACTTGCTGAAGGCGGTAGTTGGCGTAGTTCACACTGATTGAGTGTCTGCGATCCCAGAACAGCTCGGCTTGATCGACCGTGTTCTTCGCTCGCTGGATGATATCGTGCATTAGATCCCTCCAATCGTTACCGCATCGATCTTGATGTGTGGGGAGCCCTTTCCGGACTTCCGATTCATCTGCATGGGCCCGCCTCCACCCTTGCCACAGCCGCCTCGCTCTCCGAATTCGACATCGTCGCCGATCATGGAGGTCGCTTGGAGTGTGGAGAACAGCTCGCCGCTCATGTTGATGTCGCGGACCATGCCTGCAATGCGGCCGTTCTCGATCTTGTAGCCCCACTGCGCGCCAAACGTGAATTGATCACCCGACGTTTGGCCCCCCTTTGCGCCGACGAGGTAGTAGCCGTTATCAATGGACGAAACCATGTCATCGAAGGTGGAGTCTCCCTTTTCGATAAGGATGTTCGACATTCGGACGATGGGGGTGAAGTTGATGTCTACGGCACGCATGTTCCCGGAAAGCGGTTCATCAAACTCTGCGGCGGTTTCGCGGGAGTGCAGCCTGCCTGACAGCTTCCCCTCGGTGATGAGGTGGGTCTTGGCGCCCCGCACGCCCTCGTCGTCGATGATGTACGTGCCAGGGAGGCCGGGAAGTGAGGGATCGTCCGAGACATTGAGAATGGGTCGGCCAAGTTTGGTGCCCAGCTGAAGCTTGGCGCGGAAGGATGGGTTGTTCTGGAGGCCGTCCGCTTCGGAGAGATGCCCAAAGGCTTCATGGATGAAGACACCGGATTCGGAAGGATCGAGCACAACCGGATAGTTCCCAGCGCGTGCAGGTTCCGCGTCAAGCAACTCGCATGCCTTCTCGATTTGTCTCTTCAAGTCGTCATCTCGTCCCATCAGTGGTGAGAAGTCCTCTTGCCCGCCAAATGCGAAACGCACACGCTGCACGACGTTTCCTTTCTTGGCCACGATCATCCCGACGATGCCGACGTTGAGAAGCTCATGCTCAATGATCGAGCCTTCCGAATTTACAAAGATACGGCGCGACGCGA
>Ga0272441_10012729_pt1 | contig 12228 bp, 10 predicted proteins | sample SSMProp6N_FD_193582 | JGI IMG/M metagenome (GOLD analysis project Ga0272441, IMG submission 193582) | Marine sediment archaeal communities from Little Sippewissett salt marsh, Falmouth, MA, United States - SSM-Prop-6N | ecosystem: Environmental > Aquatic > Marine > Wetlands > Sediment ...
GGGGAAAAGAAGCTCAATGGGTGCGCGGTCATTTTCAAACTGCTTTAACAGCCCCCCTGAATGATCAAAATGAAGGTGGGAAAGAATGACATGGGTAATTTCATCATGGGTCACCCCGACGGCCGACAGTGATTCCAGCAGGACATGGGCGTCTTCCACCACCTGGAAGCGCCTTCTCATTTCAGGAGGCCGATAGGCACCCGCACCTGTCTCAAAAAGGACCTTATGGTGTGGCGTTTCCACGAGCAGGGACCGTGATCCGATATCGATCATATTCAGATCGTCTGCCGCCGCCCATTTCTGCCACAGGGCCTTGGGTGCGTTGCCGAACATGGCACCGCCGTCCAGTTTCATACTGTTGCCCTTAAGACTTGAAAATGTATAGGTCGCCATCCTGAATAACCGCCTCGGGCACATGGAATCAGGCCTTCAATCGACCCGTTGTAATCCTGACCACGATTTCCACAGAGGGCAATACGGTACCCCCCGTATCGGAGTGACGTGGAATGTGCGCCATGGGGGAGACTATGGTTGGACAGTCATTAAGTCAAGAAATAAGTATGGCTGTCCCGCTGTCTCCCGCAACTTCAGCATTCAGGCTGCTTTTCCGAGCGGTCACGCCCTTTATTCTTTGCCACATAGAGCGCCGCGTCGGTACGGCTCAGCAGGGCATCGACGTCTTCTCCGGAACAATATTCCGCAACGCCCAGACTGATGGTGGCCGGTATCTCCCGGTGCTGGTAACTGGTGGGCGTGCTGCCGACGGCCTTACGGATTTTCTCCGCCACACGAAAGGCATCATCCAGCCGGCATTCCTTGAGGATGATCAGGAATTCTTCCCCTCCCCAGCGGAAGAACACATCGGGCAGGCGTATGTTGCCGCGCGTCACGTCGACAATATGCTGCAGCACGGCATCACCGGCAACGTGGCCGAAGGTGTCGTTAATCCTCTTGAAGTGATCGATATCGAAGATAATGACCGACAGCGGCACCTTGCTTCGCTTCACCTCTTTCAGGCTCTGTTCGATAATGATATCAAATGCCCGGCGGTTGTTGATCCCGGTCAGTTTATCCGTCGTTGCCATTTTCTCGAGGTCTCTCTGGTGAGAGAATACGGTCCAATAGATCAGCATGAATACCAGAATCGTAATCACGAGGCATATTGCCAGGTTGATAGTCAGGGCGCGGACAATCTCCCGGATCACCCTGTCTTCCGACTGCTCTACGAATAAATACCAGTCAAATTCAGGTATGTATCGGGTGTTGACGTGAACGGTCATTCCATCCTTCTTATAACGATAGGAGGCATGGTCACGAGACAGAATTTCCCGTGCCGGGAGCCTCATCCCCTCCATCTCACATATGTTGTCCCCTTTGACGGTGAAATGGGCACCGTGGAGTTTCAGGTTTCCCTCCCGGTCGGTGAAAAATATGTTGCGATCATATCGTTGCTGGTATTTTTCAATGAGCATTTTGACGGTGCTCACCGTAAGGCCCACTCCCGTTGCTCCGATATAGTTCCCGTCATAGTCGAAGACGCGATAATTGATAAAGATGGTCATTTCATCCCGGTTTGCCATATCGATATCAACGTTGATTTCATAATCATCCTTCATTGTCCTGACACGAAAATACCATTCATCCCGTTTTTCATCCTCCCGTACCGTTTTTAAAAGGCCGTCGGCGTGATAGTACTTCCTGGTCCGTTCGGAAACAAAGAAACTCGTAATCGTATTATTTCTCACCTGGATCTCTTTCAGGTAACGGGTAATGCGAGATTCATCCTTCTCGCCGGCAAGCACCCAGTCTCGCAGGAAGGTATCCGTCGACATCATGGATGAAATAAAAACCGGGTTGAAAAGATCACGCCGAATTTCCGAATAGATATTATCGCTCGTCAGGGGAAGTTCGCTCTGGGTGATTTGATGCCGTAACGAAGATCTGGCATAAAAAAAGCTCGTCAGGCTGGCAACGACAAAACCGGCAACAAGAAGTACAACAATAACAGCGATAAACCGATTCTTACTCTTTCCCATACCCCGATCCCGAATGGTATTACCGAACACCGGCACCCCGGCAGATCAATCAGTGACCGACGGCCTGCCGGACGCCAGTACCCGTGTGAAACAGAAATGATGCTCCCTCACGGGAGGAAAGGAAGGTAATACTGCGAAAGTTCGCTGTCAAGGAATTTATGGGAGTGACGGTCATTTCCTGACAGATGTGGTCTTCTCCGTCAGAAGGCACCATCGAAATAATCCGAACCTCACGACAGCAAAGGTACAAGGTAAAGCGGGAACGTTTACCCATCGCGGCCGTGGCAGTATCTGTATTATTGATGACTTTGCAAGAAGTCAATCTTCAATGGCACAGTCAAAAGCTTCACATGCAAGGCGCGCACATCCTGAGGAATGAAGCGTACTCACGGTACGTCGCATAGCCTGCCCCCGCGAAGGCGGGGGAAGGATGCAGCGCAACGCAGCAGTTGAACTTTTTACGTAGCCATCCCGTTTAATTTCCGAACAGATTTCCAAAAAGGGCTTTCCTGTAGTTGCAATTTAAATTCTTGTAGAAACTGTTCTTTGCCGCTAACTCCTTCAGGCCAGGAACGGTCAAAAAGGTCCCAGGCCTGCACCATATTTCCGGTATATATCAGTGTAAGCATTTCACCCCACAGAATGGATGGGGGACGGTCATCTTCCCACCCCTGCCATGACTTGATGTCTGACGCGAGCTGGTTCAGGTCCTGCGGGGAAAGGCCCGGTTTTCTCATCAGGTCGTATGCCATTTCATACGTTTCTCCATTATATTTTAAAATAACGCCTGGTGCCGGCGAGGCGGCAAAACTTGCGTTCCAATAGGCAAAGGTCCAGTCTGCCATGAGAAACTCGAGATCAGGGTCTTCATCCATATTCTCAAAATCTGCCAAATCAGAATGTACTGCATCGATCGTCTGTATATGGCGGAAACGGGACCCGATTTCAAACACATGAAACAGGAAACAGCAATGCGCACCGCCCGTCCACTCCGATACGACAAGGTTAGGCTGTCCGTCCCCGGTTATATCGGTACCACCGGTTCCGGCATGACCGTAAGGCTGCTCTTCTTCATAAATACTCCCGATCTCAAACCTGTGGCCGGAATCAGCATACACCCGGACACCGTTTTTCAGGATTTCAAAAGAGCCTTCGTTCAGTTCATACGTTCTGACCGTATATTCACCAAAATGCTGCTCATCCCGGAGAGGACCCACCGGCTCGAACGAAGCAAAATCAGGGTCAGGCGTGACAGCCTGGCAGCCGATACATACGCCAAGAATAGCGCACAACATAAGAAACAAATTTAACGTCTTCAATAATGGATACCCCTTATGTTTTCATGACATAGTGATATCACCGTATAGTGGTGAAGGCGGCGAGAGTCGAACCCGAAGGCCTGCATATAAATTCGAGTGTTGATGACATGGTTGCAATTAAAGTGCACCCATCGTTACTTTCTGAAACAAATGGATCTTGAGAGTAATAATCTGATTGCTATTCTCTTCGCCACGCCAACCGGTTCAAAAAAGTCGCCACTTCCGCAAATACATTACGAGATATCTCACCTCTGACGATACCATGAAGATGATAATCAACATCACGATACAGTTTGTCGGTAGATGAGATCCGGTCATAGATTCGCCTGCCGCTCCGACCCGCCACCTTGGGATCATTGTTCGCCTGAATGATCAGTGCAGGCATGGACAAAGCGGAAAGCGACCCGTATACTTTTTTCATTAACGCCTTAACCTGGACGATGCTCCGGACGGGACAACGGTGATAGTTGATATGCGGGTTGTCAGGATGATTGGTGACAAAATCCCTTCGCATGCCTTTGACACCCATGTTGCGAAGAAACCGATTCCACCGGTCGAGTTTTTCTGCAAAACAGGAAGAGGTGTTCTTAAATTTCAGCGGTGCGCTGATAGAAATCACCGCCGCAAATGCTTCCGGCTTGGTCAGGGCTTGATGCAGTGCCAGCCCGGCCCCGGTTGAGAACCCGGCCACAATGATTTGCTCGCAGCAGGTTTTCAGGATGGCGTGTCCACGGTTTACGGAATCCACCCAATCGTCATAGCTGCGCTGGGCCAGATCTACCGCGGAAGTTCCATGACCTGCCAGTCTGGGTGCATAGACCGTATACTTTTGAGAATATAAAAAGTCCGCCCATTCACGAACTTCCTCCGGTGCGGCCATAAGACCATGGATCAGGAGCACTCCCCGATGTGTCCCTGCATGATGCAGCAGGTAGGGCTCTCCAATATGACGGTCTTTTGTTTCCCCTGCCAGGAAGTATTCTTGATAATCCCTTTCAAAAAGCAGGGATTCCTGGTGCACAAGTCGCTCACATTCGGCTGAAACTGACATTGATCCGCATACCATGTGCTTATGCCTGGATGACCGGTTTATTCAAAATCTTAAATGCCATCAGGCAACCTTTTGGAAATAGACGGTGTAAATCATCGCATAGTGAAGCCCGCTGCCGATCAGAACCATGATGTGAAAAAGTTCATGAAAGCTGAAGACTCCGGGAACAAGTCTCGGTTTCTTTATTGCATAGATTAAACCGCCCAGTGCGAAAAACAGCCCACCGGCAAATAACAAAACCCCCTGCACGATGGTCATGGCCGGCAGCATCCGTTTAATCGGAATGAGCACGATACTGCCCATGATGATATAAATAATGACATACAGCCCTCTCGGTGCCCGCGGGAAGAAAAGTTGAGAGACAAGTCCGAATCCCACAAGTCCCCATTGGATAGCAATCATTGACCAGCGCCAGGGACCATCCAGGTACATATAACAGACAGGCGTAGCGGTGCCGGCGATCATGCAGAAGATTGCGAGGCGGTCCATTTTTCTCCAGAAAGACAGCTCATTTTCCCCTTTTTTGAAGGTGTGGTAGAGTGAACTCGCTAAAAAAAGAAAAATCACGGAACTCCCATAAATCAGGGCGGTAATCAACGCTGAAATCGAATAACATGCAACTACCACTAAGAATGCAGTGCCGACCACCGCCGCAATGACGCCTGCCAGATGTGAATAGACATTAAAAGATTCCTGCGTTCTGATGAGCATGTTCCGTTCCTTTTATCTGGAATTTCCGGTTTGCCCGCTAAGGTAAGATTAGTTGCCACACCTGATAAAAAAGATGCCATAGCGAGCTACGCATGTATCTGTACCATATATTAATTTAGAATGCTGTCATTTTATATTTCTCATTGAAAATATACCGTTGGTGCTGGAGAAGAGTGATTCAAGGAGCTATGCGACCTGAATGTTCTATATTGAAGCTCCCCGCAACAAGTTGCGGGGAATCTCCGATTGTTAAGGAAAATATTATTTTATATTCGCTCGCCAACCCCGCCGCAAGCAGCGGGGAATGCGCTCGCTGTTCAATTCATGTCTACATCTTTCAATCCGCGGTTTTCAATATATGGGGGTTTCAAGGTAATTTGTTTACAGGTGGAGAAAACAGATAAATAGGGATGTCCCTATTATTTTCTATTATTTTTTGAAGCTTTTTACTTTGCCCTCTATTTTCTGCTTCTTACGAGTTCAACAATAATGGAAGTATCGTGTGTCCGGAATTGGGCTCACTCCGTACGGTATTCCCGACTGAAGAAGAACTCCCGGTCCTTTGCGACCACTACGATGGACATCAGCAGCAGGAGAACGGTCTGGATGACCTTGCTGTCCGGATGTGTACAAAACATCTCATTGAAAACGCCCGCCGTAATGTGGAAGATAATCGCAACAAGTATGCTGCGGTTTGTCTTGTAATAGAGCCAGTTCATCAAGACGACATACGGAACGAGGCTTACCATGAAATTAAGGCTGTACAGCAGCCCTGTCTCCGCCACGTTGCTGTGATAGTATCCCTTAATAAATGAAAGCGGCATATGCCACAGCGCCCAGAAGATACCAAAAAGAATGGATGTTTTCAGCAGGTTCATCCGCTGCCTGAGGCAGTCGGTGCCATAGGAGTGCCACGCCAGTTCTTCGATAAGCGGCGCGAGGAACAGCAGGAACCAGCCGGGAAAGATCCCTGCGGAAAATGATGACATGCCCGAAAAGCTGAACTGATCGGCGCTGTGGCCGAAGAACAGCGATATCGCCTGGGCCAGGAGAATGCTGGCAAGCATGGTGAAACAGGTGAGAAAGAGGTATATTGATTTGACCCCCCTGAGACCAATGAGTCGCCGCCTCATATCATACCGTAAATCCGGGTACGGCCATATCATCCACAATGCAATGAGCGTCGGCCCCAGCAGACCGACAACACCCAGAATCCCCACCGCAGCTCCGAGAAACCGGTTCGTCGGCGTGATGTGGCTCACGTAGGCTGCCGCGAACCAGAATGCCCAGGGAATTGCAGTTGCCAATCCGTAGAAAAGAAAAGGATGTCGGTATTTCTCTATGGTCATGTGTGGTTTCTCCTGACGGTTGAATTGTGGAGCCATGCCTTGTGCGGTCTCAAACAAATGAATTGTAATCCTTCCATGAAAGACAGGCAAGTGTCTATATTTACTTTGAAATACATATGATTGGATCTAAAGACATCCTCTGTTCAGTTGATTGCAGAAACGTACCAGGCGCATGTCATGACCGTAACCAGCGATAAAAGAGAGCCCGACCGGCACACCATCAGCTTCTGCTACAGGAATGGTAATTTGAGGCGTACAAGATAGGCAAGAAATCGCGTTGACTCCCATTGCTCTTGGGATATACGCCCCTGCCAAAAAGGCAGGAGTAATTTCGTCCAACCGTGGTGCCTGATCTACAGTTGTAGGAAAACAGAGTATCTTCCCCTCACAAAGAAAATTGTTAATCCTGTTCTGAAATTCTTTTTTTGCACGGAGACTGCATTGGATAGCTTTTCGATCAGCGGATTCAGCATACCCGTGGAGATTGCATTTCACATCAGAACTCAACGTCGGGTTCTCATTTTTTATCCAGGCTCCAAAGGTGTTCCATATCTCCGTTGACAACAGGAATCCTAATTGTTCAAAAAGCCATCTACAATTAACATGTGGGCCGGTAATCTCTGCAAGGGTTAATGTTTGTACTTCATAATACCCGGATATCCGGTTCAGGCTTGGCGTTATTTTATCGAGAATCTGCTGGTCAGACATTTGCAATACATCATCAACCAGGTAGACCAACAAAGGAACATTGTTTTCGACACTCTTTTCTGCAAGCAACACCCGCATCACTTTTTCCAGGATTTCTCCTGTTTGCGACAGGACCCCGACCGTATCAAAGGAAGGTGCCAGGGATAATACTCCGGAAAGGGAAACGGCTCCATGTGAGGGTCTGTATCCCCAGACACCGCAGTTACTCGCCGGAACTCTAATTGAACCGCCGGTATCTGTGCCGAGAGCAAAATCTACCAATTCGCCGGCCACTGCCGACGCAGAGCCGCTTGAAGAACCGCCCGGCACCCTGTCCGGGGCCTTTGGGTTCAGCGGTGTACCATAAAATGCGTTGACTCCCAAGAGGCTGTACGCCAGTTCGTCTGATTTTGTTTTCCCCTGACACGTTCCTCCTGCAGTCAGCAACTGCTCTACGCAAATCGCGTTTGTAACCGGTGCAGCGTGCGTATCGATCCACCCGGGACTCCCATAACCGGTAATTTCATTGGCAATGTCAACATTATCTTTTACCGCAAAGGATAGTCCGTTTAATTCGCCTTGCGAATAGGGCTCGATTTTATTTCTGTTGATAAACGGGTCGGAAATATTAGTAGTATCAAATTGATTCATGTTTCCCTTTTTTATCATACCGAGCGAACCATGGGCGGGGCGTGGCCTCGATCTGTTGGATTTTCTGGTGGGACAGGCTATTCATCATTTCAACATCCACTGATGAATAGAAGCTGCTCCGACCCATACACCAAAACTTGTTGCAAGAACGATGTATAAAGGAAGTTGCTTTTTAAAACAAATAAAAGCAACCAGGAAAAAAGGGATGCTTGGCAGAATCCCCTAAAGAGCACCCGTAAGCGGCATAACACCGATGAGACCTGCGGTGGAGGGAAGTCGCTTTCCGATCGCGGTGGCAGCAAGAATAATTGCAAGACTGATAAGAATTTTTAACAAGAGCTGCATTTCATTCCTTCTTGTCCAACGCCGGATTTGAGGGGTTGCGTAGTCAGGAGTGGTCAACTGGTTATCTTCCGGGCATGATTACATCAGCTATCGATTTCTTCTCTATTTTTTGATTATCTCTTTCGATTTAATATGATATTCGCGACTTCTACACCTGTGTCAACTTCGATCGCTTCCATTTCCCCATCCACTAGCCGGGTTACACTGGCAGTGATATCTTTCGGATTATGGTCACGCAGTGTTATCAATTTCCCAAGGCCATAATGCGCCAAACGGTGACCCATCACATATTCCTGCTCAAAATGATGCTCGAGGGGAATGGCAATGAATGGGATCCCCAGGGCGGACAACTCCGCGACCTTTCCGTATCCGGATTGCGTGATGACCGCATCGGAGGCTGCATAGTACTGATACAGGTTATCAAGAAACTGATGGTACTGTATCCACTCTTTCGTCCCGGCTTCAGGGCAGGTTATTATAAAATATGCATCCGGGAAATCCACTTTCAGATTTTCAAATACCTGCTCGATGATGGCGACACGTTGTTCATATTTTCCTTCCGGCCCAATGTTTGCCAGAAACAGTTTGCCATCCTGTGGCAAGTTCAATCGTTTTCTGAGCGCACGCTTACCCTCTATTGCACCCGGATCGAAACCGACAACAGGCTTGACAAAGCGGCAATGTTTTTGTGCCCATGTCCTCCTGCCCGGCAATAAGAACCCCAATTTTTCATCGGGTATTTCTTCTGCATCGCCCACATAAAGATACAGATCCGGCCCCATATGGCTGAATGAAAATCGAAGATTGTTAAACCACGCGGTAAGCAGGTCCCTCAACCTCGACCGCATTGCCTTGGTGCCGATAAAATCGGTGAGAAAGATAAAAGGGGCGGGCTTTTTCTCCCAGCGTGATGCAAACCCGGTAAGAAGCCAGAAGGCTTCATCCCCAATGATTACGTCATAGTTTTTTTCTTTCCATGCCGTTGCACTGATCTTGAAGTCATGTTTATGCAGCTGTGTGTCGGCCCGGGTATACTCCATAAGATTAAATTCATCCGTACATCCGGAGAAAACCTGTTCATAGGTTTTGCCGCTTCCTGCCAATCGTGATGAACATTCAAGGACATTCTCGCCACGATTGCGAAGAAACTCGCCGGCGGGATCCGGAGCCAACCAGTCAATATCTGCATCAGCCAATATTCTAAGCTGATTGACTATGGCAAGATCCCGCATAATATGCCCTTTGCCTACCGAACTTACAGCCCATAATAGTTTCATTCTATTCCTGTCATGCATCATTAAAGTTGATCATGCGTGTTTGGAAACACTAGTCTTTACTTTATTGTAACATATTATTAATGACTTAGTATTGTGTCACCAGAATGGTCACAGGATAAATGGACCGGCAGATCCTCCCTTCTACCTGCGCTGAAATTCTGTGGACAAAAGGCCAGCCTGACGATCCATCCTCACGTGATCAGCAATGTTGAACAACCGGGCTACCGTGTTAATTCCGCCACTTTCCCCAGAATATAGATTGCTTCCTCAATCCCGATTATGTCGTCGTCGTTGACATCGGCGTCCAGGGTAAAAACGGCTTGATCACTATCAATCATAATCTGCAACACCACGATGGCATCGCTTAAATCCACTGTTCCGTTGCCGTTGATATCGCCGGGCAGGATTTCGAGGCCCTCGATAATGGTTGACTGCCCAGTTTCAACAACCACCTGGTCAATGGACGGCAGCGCCCAGCCGGCGGTCTCACTGAAATAAATCGAGTAGGTACCTGCAACAAGGGTTACCGTAGATTCACTGTTATGCCAGTCTCCATTATTGTCTATACACCATTGCACCCCGGCGGCAACGGCTTCCTCAGGCAGGATGGTCACGGTCAGGGAGCCGACCTGGTCCGTAAACATGGGCGTCTTCACGCTTTGCAGGGTCGTATTGTTGGTTTCATCCAACTCCGACACGGTGTTGTCAGGATCCACTCCCACCCATACCACAAGGAACTGATCAGGCTGAATCGGGGCTCCCACTTCCCAGAGGAACATGACTTCATTAATTGCGCCGGGGTCGATAGATCCCGCAGTGGTCCTGCCGATTTCCTGGCCCTCCGCGTCATTGAGCCGCCAGGACAGTACAACATCACCGCTGGGGATGGCACCCGCGTTGACCACACGGGCGGTCAGGGCCAGGGTGGTGGGAGAAACCGGCTTACTCCAGGCGGTTTCAATGGTGAGATCCGGCATCGTTGTCCGGACAGATGCCGTGTTGTTGCTGCGGTCCCGGTCATCAACAGTCATGTCAGGGTCAAGAACCACGAAAAAGTGATGGGGCACATCATCGCCGCCAAGTCCGAAGGAAATCGTGACTTCCGTGTCATGGCCCCCGGCCACCGGCCCGGCCAGGGTTGTCTCCTTGACGAAAATCCCGCCGCTGCCGGGATCACCATCATATAAGGCTACCGGGAGGTTTTCAAGGGGCAGATCGCCTCTGTTTTCTACCGTGACCGCAACATTCACAAGGTTTCCGGGGGCCGGATTGGACGGTGTCAGGACAACGGCTTCGGGAGCAATGGCGGGATCATAGCCCAGGGCATGGCGCAGCACGCACAGGTCGGTCCGGCCCGTCTGAGGCACATCTTCGAAAACATACACCTCTCCATTGATTTCCGTCTCGATGGTTTCCCGCAGGATTTGAGTTTTCAGATAGGCGATAACGAGTTCATCGTTTGCAAAAGCAAGGGACAGAAAACTTTCCGTATCTTCGTCGTGGGTCAATCGTCTGGGTAATGACCACTGATCTAAAGAAGCATCATAAAAAGCCGCCACAAGATCCTGGCCGTCCGGGCTCTGGGCACCCCAGGCAATGGCCGCACCGCCGGGCATGGTCACACCGTCCAGGGTGGGCGCTGTGCCCAACATTTCGCCCTCCTGATACACATTTTTTGGGTTCCAGGCTGAAAGCAAGGTATATTTCAGTGTTCCGCCTGAATCCCAGACTAGCATGGGCAGATTCCCCGGCGCCGTGAGCACGGGAGACGTATCTTCTCTGTCATCATCGGTCAATATGGCCGCCGGCTGCCAGATACCGCTTTCGGTCGAGACCCGGTAAAGTTCCCGATCATCTTTTGTTTCCGGGTCTCCGTCTTCATCCACACTGAAAACCACATGGTTCCGGCCCTGGTCATCGGTGGCAAAGGTAAATTCAAATATGCCTTTCGGACCGGACCAGAGCACCGACGGACCGACCCATTCCGATCCGGTCCACTCCATATACAGCAGGCTGTCGCCCGATGCGGCGTTTCCGATCGGCGCCGCACCCTGGTTCTGAATCCACAAAATTCCCTGTTTCCCCCCGCCATAAATCGGCAGAGGATTGCGGTCCACCTGACTGTTGGCGGTCAGTTGCGGCACAAAGCCCCATTCCCCCGATATCCGGTTATACCACGAATAGACGATCTCTAAATGGGGGTCGAAATCCTCTGGGTTCTCGGCACCGGAGACATCCCCGTCTACACGGGTCCACGCCGCCAGCAGAAAGTTTGCCCCCATTTCCGTCACCTGAGGGGTAAACTCCGCAGCCTGGTCATTGGAGATCTGATCCATGACCCAAAGCGGGGATCCCTCCTGGTATACCGTTGCGATATCCGTGGCCGCATACCAGGGCTTTTCCGTATCATAATGGGCATACAAAACCATGGTCCCGGAATCATTTGCAAATATAGATGGGCTTGCCGTTGTAATCACGTTCTCAACAACCCGTTCTTCATCGGATGAGGTCTCCGTCTTTTCATAACCGTCCAAGGCCTTCCGGTACACCACGCTGTCAGTTGCCAGGCGGTTGACATCCCCCCACTTCAACGGCTCTTTCCCGATAGGCTGCCAGGTCATATCCGGAGCGGTTGTTTTCAAGTCGGTAACCGCTGTTGTTGCGGCCTGTTTGGACGTATCCCAATTGATCTCCCCTTTAATGGTATTTGCACCTCTGAACAATTTTGACTCGTAGGCATAAGACATATACATTGCCCCTGTATATCCTTTAAAGGCAAACTCGGGACACACCTTCCAGTTC
>Ga0272441_10012730_pt1 | contig 12228 bp, 9 predicted proteins | sample SSMProp6N_FD_193582 | JGI IMG/M metagenome (GOLD analysis project Ga0272441, IMG submission 193582) | Marine sediment archaeal communities from Little Sippewissett salt marsh, Falmouth, MA, United States - SSM-Prop-6N | ecosystem: Environmental > Aquatic > Marine > Wetlands > Sediment ...
TCTATGAGTATTCCTACTGTCTCCATCGCGGCCAGGACGGACACAAGCGGAAGCTCGACCTCCCGGTAGAGCTGATCGGATCCAATCGTTGCGAGATTGGGCTCGAGAGTTCCCTGCAACTGCCTGCACGCATCGCAGTGTGCTGCGAGCGAGTCCGCGGTGTGCTGGCTCGGTGCTCCATTCTCGTCAAAGGAAGGTGACGTCTCGTCCAATGTGACTCCGAGCCTGCTTGCTGCAAGCGCGGCGAGTGTCACATTTCGCTCACCCAGCAGGTGAGCGGCGATAGACAGGTCGAACGATAGCCCGCTGAGCGCGATGCCCCGCTCCGCGAGGAAACGCATGACCCTTTTTCCGTCCTCGCACACCTTTGGGAGGTCCGCATTCTCCAGTGCCGGTTGCACGAACTCCAGAGGTTGGTCCAGTGTCATCTGCGCCCGCGGCCCGGGACACTCCGGTGGAACCGTGACCACGTATGATTCGCCCTGTTCGGGCGAGATTGCCAATGCAGTCGAGTCGACGAGTAGATGGCTAGACTGTTTCCCCGTTCGCCGCTTCCCATTTCCATTGTTCGAATCCGAGACTAAGAGTACGGCACTCTTTGCCGCGGAGAGTTGCTTCACCAATTCCTGCTTCGCCTCGGCAGTGGTCACAGCGTGTCCTGCCGGGCGCCTTGTCTCGGTGGCTGATGCCGCAGGCGCGGGCTCTTCGGTCGCGTCGGTGCCGGCAGGCAAGCGCGAGTAGAGGCTTGCGAAGTCCAGCTCTTTGAGTAGTGCCAGCGCTGTCTCCTGAGAGTAGTCGCTCACGACACATTCATCGAGGTCGAGGTTGACGGGGACCTCCGTGACGATGGTGGCCAGCTCCCTGCTCATCATTGCCCGATCGCGTGTCGACTTCAGTGCCTCCTTCGCGCGCCTGGGCGAGACCTCCTCGAGGTGGTCGTATACACCTTCGAGTGTTCCGAACTGCTTCAGCAAGCTCACAGCCGTCTTCTCTCCGATGCCGGTCACGCCTGGTATGTTGTCAGACGCATCTCCGACGAAGGCCTTGTAGTCGGCGAACTGGCGCGGTGTGACCCCGAACTTCGACTCGACAGCGGATTCGTCATAGGAGACGGCATCACTGAAGTTCCTGCCGGGCAAGAGGACCTTCACCCCGGGGCCGACCAGTTGCAGCAGGTCGCGGTCCCCCGAGAGAATTGCCGCCTCGATGCCCCTGTCATGAGCCTGTCGCGACAGAGCGCCGAGTATGTCGTCGGCCTCGTAGCCTTCCAGTTCGAAGGCGGGCATGCCGAGAGCACCCACCAGTTCCCTGATGCGGCCCATCTGGCCTATCAATTCCTCCGGTGCTGGAGGCCTATGTGCCTTGTAGTCATCGTAGAGCTTATGCCTGAAGGTCGGCGCGGGATAGTCGAAGGCTACCGCCCAGTGTGTGGCCTGCAGGTCCGACAGCACCTTCAGCAACGTGTTGGCGAAGCCGTAGACGGCGTTGACAATTTCACCTGTCTTGGATGATGTCAGGGGTGGAAGCGCGTGGAATGCCCGATGGATAAGTGCGTTGCCATCAACAAGTAGCAGCAGAGGTTCTGTACGCATCGTTCGTATTATACTGTCAGGGCCCGTGGTATACTAACCTTTCGTGAAGAAGGACCTCCTTTCAATCTCGACCCTCGACCGTGAAGACATCGAGCAGCTTGTAGAACAAGCGCTTGTCATGAAGCAGGGAGGCATGCGCTGCCTTCTGCCGTGGAGATCAGTCGCCCTTCTGTTTGAGAAACCCTCCTTGCGCACGCGCGTGAGCTTTGAGCTTGCGGTCACGCAGCTCGGCGGGCACTGCATGTACCTGTCTCCGGCGGAGGTCGGCCTTGGCAAGCGAGAGCCGGTTCCTGATGTTTCCCGAGTACTCAGTCGCTACGTGGACTGCATCGTAGCCCGCGTGTTCAATCACAAGACGCTCGCGGAACTCGCTGAGTTCTCCTCTGTCTCTGTTATAAATGCGCTGTCTGACTGGGAACACCCTTGTCAGGCGCTGGCTGACCTGCTTACCATTCGCGAGCATAGAGGGGCTCTGGCTGGAGTGCACCTGGCCTATGTTGGTGATGGAAACAACGTGGCCCGAAGCCTCTGTCTTGCTGCCGGCACCGTGGGCATGCACTTCGCTATCGCAACGCCGCACGGATACGGACTGGATGACGAGACGGTGGAGAGAGCACGTGCACTTGCGGATGCTTCTGGGGCACAATTGTTGGTGACGCAAGATCCCACGGAGGCCGTAGCTGGTGCCGACGTGGTCTATACGGACACATGGACGAGTATGGGGCAGGAGGAAGAAGCAGAAGTGCGTCGTCGCGTTTTCAGTTCGTACCAGGTGAATGATTCGCTACTGAGCGGGGCAAAGGATGGTGCCATCTTCATGCATTGCCTTCCCGCGCATCACGGTGAAGAGGTAACGTCCGAAGTTCTCAACGGGTCTGCGTCGGTTGTATTCGACGAGGCTGAGAACAGACTTCACGCTCAGAAGGCGGTTCTCGCGCAAATACTGATTCCAGCCGACTAGAGAGGTTCAAAGATGTCCAGGCCGGTGGTGGCTCTCGTTGGCAGGACCAACGTTGGTAAGTCAACTCTTCTCAATCGCATCGTAGGTCAGCGCCACGCTGTTGTCGATGACCAGCCGAACGTCACACGGGACAGACTGTTCGTCCCCGTCACCTGGGATGACCGCGACATGATTGTCGTCGACACTGGTGGGTGGGGAGCGGACGCCGAGACGGCGATGGATGTCAAGGTCAAGCATCAGGCTGAGCTTGCTGTTGCTCAGGCCGACGTCATTTTGCTGGTCGTATCCGCGACCGATGGCACCATTCCGAGCGACGAAGAAGCCGCATCGCTCGTGCGTACGGCCGGGAAGAAAGCCATTCTGGTGGTCAACAAGGTTGACACGTCGCGCCACGAGACATTGCTCGGAGACTTTCACCGTCTTGGTATCGAGACTGTCCTCCCTGTGAGTGCCATCCACAACCTTGGCGTTAGCGACCTGATGGACCATGTCGTCGAGCTGCTTCCACCGCCTCCCGCGGAAAAGGAGCAGGATCCTGACAGCGTGCACATCGCCATTGTCGGGCGGCCCAACGCTGGCAAGTCGACGCTGCTGAACGCACTGCTCGGCGACGAGAGAGCCATAGTTGACTCAGTCCCGGGAACAACCCGCGACTCTCTTGATGCCAGCCTTATGTGGCAGGACAAACACGTGGTCCTGGTCGATACGGCAGGAATACGGAAGCGCACCAGGGTCTCTTTCGGCATCGACTACTTCTCTGTGTTGCGGTCTATGCAGGCCATCGACCGCTGTGACGTCGCACTGCTGGTTCTGGATGCTGAGGAGCCGGCAACGGGCCAGGACGTGACCATCGCCCGCTATGTTCTTGACTCCGGCAAGGGGTTGGTTCTAGTTGTGAACAAGTGGGATCTCATACCCAAGGAATACAAAGACACACACAAGAACTGGCTCGTTCACCGACTCGAGTTCTTCTCCTACGTTCCCGTCATACACGTCTCGGCCCTTGAGGGGCGAAACGTCAAGCTGGCGCTGCAGCGTGCTATTGAAGTCTGGAAAATGCGTGGCAAACACCTCTCCCGCTCAGCCGTGGATGCGGCAATCCAGGATGCAGTGGCGCGACATGCGCCTCCGAAGGTTGCCAATCGACGCCTCAATGTCATATGGGCGCACCAGGATGAGGATGCCCCGTGGAAATTTGTGCTTCACGTGAACGAGCCTAAGCTCGTTCCCACGACGTACCAACGCTACCTTGAACATCAACTCAGGAACGTGTTTGGCTTCCGTGGCGTTCCTCTCCACTTTGTCTTTGTGAAAGCAGGGAAGCCGCGCAAGAAGCGGGAGGGCGCTGAGTGGCGGGAGTAGTAATACTTGTTGGCCTCCTTGTAGTCTCCTACTTCCTCGGTTCGATTCCAGTCGGATTGATCATCGCCGGGCTCAAGACGGGGCGCGACCTCCGCAGTTCCGGTAGTGGCAGGACAGGTGCGACCAATGTGATGAGGTCCGCTGGTCGTGGCTGGGGGTTCCTCACGCTATTCCTCGACGGGCTCAAGGCGGGGCTCGCGGTCCTCATCGCCACCATTGTGTGGCCATTTGCGACCCTTGCTGTGGGGGGCATCGTCATCGATGTCCCGATTGTGCAGGGGCTGTGCGGCATGGCAGCCATTGTTGGTCACAATCGTCCCATTCTCGCGGGATTCCACGGAGGTCGTGGCGTGTCTTCCTTCTTCGGGACAATGGTTGTAATCCATCTCCCTGCGGCGCTGTTGGGCATAGAGACGCTCGCGGTTGTAGCACTATTGAGCAAGTTCATGTCTCTCGGCTCGATACTGGGTGGTCTTGCGACCTGTGGCCTTATGGTCGTGCTCTACCTTACCGGCTGGGTGCCACTCCCCCACCTTATCTACTCCTCTGTCGCCGTGGGAGTACTCGTCTGGGAGCACAGGGACAACATCGGCCGACTTCGTGCCGGCACGGAAAGGAAGCTCTTCGAATGAGCGCTGGTCCAGCTCGCCCTGTTTCTGACGAGGCATCTCTCGCTGGCAGAATTGTTGTAGTTGGCAATACAGGCTGGGGCAACACGATAGCTTCTCTTCTTTCTCGTAGCGAACGTGACGCTTGGCTCATCACCCGTTCTGCCGAGGAATCGCTGAATCTACGTGCCAGCGGTGTCGACTATCAATGTACCGAATTGCCGGAAGTCGCCCTGGATGGGGCACGCATGGTGGTGTGGGCGGTGCCTTCCCAGACAATGCGTGCCAACGTGTCTGCACTTGCTGGGTTGCTGCCGGTCGACGCGTGTCATGTGAGCGTGTCCAAGGGTCTTGAGGTGGACACCGGTCTGCGAATGACGCAGATCATCGAGGAGGTCATCGGTCGGGATCGGATGGCCGGTGTCTGTGCATTGTCTGGTCCCAACCTGGCTGGAGAGATCTTCCAGGGATTGCCTGCCGCATCTGTTGTTGCTTCCACCAATGAGATGCTTGCCCGCTACGTGCAGGACACTCTCGGTTCGAACCGCTTCATCACCGTGCATAGTCATGACGTCGTAGGAGTCGAGCTGGCAGGTGCGCTGAAGAACATCGTTGCGCTTGGGGCAGGCATGATGGATGGCCTGTCACTTGGCGACAACGCGAAGGCCGCTTTCATCGCATTCACCTGGAGTGAGGTCATCGCTTTCGGTGTTACGATGGGTGCACGTGAAGAGACGTTCTACGGACTTGCTGGAATCGGCGATGTCGTGGCGACCTGCGTGAGCGACCTCAGTCGCAATCATCGGGTTGGATGTGAAGTTGCCAGAGGCAGGACGCTCGAAGAGATACTTGGCTCCATGCACCAGGTGGCTGAAGGTGTTCATACTGCGAGAGCAGTGAAGCGACTCGCTGACGAGATGCACATCGACATACCCATAATGGGCTCTATCTACACTGTGCTCTTCGAAGGATGTCCGGTGGCCAAGGCGGTCGCCCGCTTCACAGGCGCAGTCAGACGTTCCGGCTAGCCACAATCTCGGGGACGAGAATGCCACTCATTCGCTGGAAAGCGTCTTGGCCAACTCTTCGAACAACTTCTTCTGTTCTCGAGATAGCTTCTTGGGAGTAACCACCTTGAAGTGAACGTAGTGGTCGCCGTGTCTTCTGCCACCTTCCTCGACGATTCCCTTGCCCTTAAGACGCACGGTCTCCCCGCTCTGAGTGTTGGCCTTCGCCTTCACTGTTGTCGTCCCTCCAAGGACGGGGACTTCTAGTTCGGCTCCTAGTGCTGCCTGAGCGAAGTTCACAAAGACCTCGTCGTGGATGTCCAGACCCTCGCGAGCGAAGTGCTTGTGTGGCTCAACCTCTATAGCCACCATAAGGTCTCCGGGCCTTCCTCCGTTGCTTCCCAGGCTACCCTGTCCGCGGAGCGTCAGAATATTTCCAGTATCCACTCCCGCAGGTATCTTCACCTCGATCTTGCGTTGAATGTTCACCTGTCCAGATCCGTGACATGTCGCACAGGGATTGGCGACCACGGTGCCGCCTCCTCCGCATTTCGGACAACGCACAACGTGGCTGAACCTTCCGAAGATACTTTGCTCAACGCGGCGAACGCGGCCGCTGCCTTTGCACTCCGGACACCGCGAGGGAGATGTGCCATTTGCGCACCCCGAACCCTGGCAGTCGGAGCACATCTCGGTACGGCGGATCGAAAACTCACGAGTACACCCGAATGCTGCATCTTCGAACGAAATCTTCGCGCCCATGCGGAAGCTCTCGCCCTTGCGTGGTGATCGGGAAGCCGCTTCTCCGAAAGCCCCGCCGAAGAACGTGTCGAATACCTCGCCGAGTCCACCGAAACCGAAGTCCTGGAAACCTCCGGCTTGAGGGCCATTGTGGCCGTAGAGATCGTACGTCTGGCGTCGCTCAGAATCACAAAGACACTGATAGGCTTCGTTTATCTCTTTGAAGCGCTCTTCGGCATCGGATTCGCGGTTGCGATCGGGATGGTACTGAAAGGCCAACTTGCGGAAGGCCCGTTTGATGTCTTCAGCGCTGGCGTCTCGCGAGACGCCAAGTATCTCGTAGTAGTCTCTTCGTACCTGCATTTGCCTCTATGTCGAACCATTCATTGTAAATGCGCCGGGGGCCCAAACACAAACATTGAACGTGCTCGTGTACGTCACAGGAGTCACGTGTGGCGGTGCTATAATTCGGCCGTGAACAAAGACCTCATCCGGCGGGTAGTCTCGGAACATGCGAAGAAACCCGCCTCTAATGATCGACTCGTTCCCTCGGCAGTGTTGATTCCCCTCCTCTGCAAGGATGACGAGCTGCACGTGCTACTCACGGAACGTACGCACGCCGTGCGTCGACACAAAGGACAGGTGTGCTTTCCTGGAGGCACTCCCGAGGACGATGACGGCTCGCTCCTTGATACGGCGTTGCGGGAGGCATGGGAAGAGGTGGGTGTTCGACCTGAAGACGTTGAAGTGGTGGGCGAGATTGACGACAACGTTGTTGCCAGCACTGGCTATGTCATATCTCCCTTCGTCGGGTTCGTGCCCTATCCCTACACGTTCAGTGCCAGTGAGAGCGAGACTCGCGACATATTCCTCGTCCCGCTATCGGTTCTTATGGACCCCGAGCGGTTCAAGCATCAGGAGAGACAAATCGGCGAATACTACTATTCTGGCCCCGTCTGCGACTACGATGGCCACGTCATCTGGGGAGCCACGGGTCGCATCCTGATGCATTTCGTCGGGCTCCTGTCCGCGAGCGCGTCGACTGCCGAACAGCCTGCCTAGCACCTGGGCAATCGTATTCAAGTTTGCCCTTCAAGCCTTCTCTTCTCCTGTTAGATTTCATCAGCGCCTTTGACAGAAAACCTGTTCGCGCGCTATTCTTCGCTCGTACAGCACGCGGAGGTGATCAGTGCCACGAATGAGCAATGACGAGATCGAACTTACGCAGGCGTTTGCTGGCATATCGGCAGAGATGCGGCAGGCTTGTGACGCGCTTTGTCATTTGCTCGACGCGAGCGTCCACGGCCCTGACCATGGCGAGCCGCGCTATGTCATAAGCGTCGCGGCGCGCATGGTCGGCATTGAGGCGCATAGACTGCGCCACTACGAGAGACTCGGATTCGTGAGACCTGGCAGGTCCGGTGGCAACACTCGCCTTTACTCACAGGAAGACGTGGACCAACTGTGCTGTGTGAAAACACTGATGAACGACCTTGGTCTGAATGCCGCTGGCGTCCAGTTTGCGCTGGCGTTGATGCAAAGAGTGAGCGACATGCAACAGGAAGTCGCCGGAATGTCACGTCGTCTCTCTCGTCTCGAAAAGCGTGGGCGGATGCATGAGGACCATGGAGGGTCGAGCAACAGGGAGGAGTAGAGACGGATGGCAGAGGGCGCGACACCAATCACACCTGAGAAGTTCACGGAGCAGGCCCAGCAAGCGCTGGCGGCCTCTCAGCAATATGTGCAGCAGCTGCAGCACAACCAGTGGGATGCAGAGCATCTGGCACTCGCGCTGGTGGAACAGCGGGCCGGACTTGTCGAGCAGATTCTGACGGAGTTGCAGGTAAACCAGGCGTCGCTTGCCGCGGCATTGCGGAAGGCGCTCGATGCATTCCCGAAGGTCGGCTACCAGGGCGCACAGATCTACGCGACACCGCGCGGTTTGCGAGTGATTGAATCCGCCAGGCAGGAGGCGGAACGCTTCCGCGACGAATTCATCAGCACGGAACATCTCCTCATCGCAATTGCCGGCGAGGACACAGGTGAACTGGCGCGCATTCTGGCCGAGCACCATGTCGACCAGGAAGGCGTGTACCGCTCACTGCAACACATACGTGGAGGGCACAGGGTGACCGACCAGCATGCGGAGAGCAAGTACCGCTCTCTTGAGAAATATGGACATGACCTTACCGAGATGGCGAGGGCGGGCAAGCTCGACCCGGTAATCGGAAGAGATGAAGAGGTCCGTCGGGCTGTCCAGATACTGGCGCGGCGCACGAAGAACAATCCCGTTCTCATTGGCGACGCAGGAGTTGGGAAGACCGCAATTGCGGAAGGGCTGGCTCAGCGCATTGAGTCGGAGGACGTGCCTGCCTCGCTACGCGACAAACGTGTTGTCGCGCTCGATATGGCGGCTCTTGTCGCCGGGGCCAAGTTCCGTGGCGAATTTGAAGAACGCCTGAAGGCTGTGTTGGACGAGGTGAAGCAGGCCGCTGGCGAGGTCATCCTTTTTATCGACGAGTTGCACACGGTCGTTGGTGCTGGCGGCGCCGAAGGCGCTATTGATGCGGGCAACATGTTGAAACCTGCACTCGCGCGAGGCGAACTTCAATGCGTTGGTGCGACCACACTTGACGAGTATCGGCGATTCATCGAGAAGGACCGTGCGCTGGAGAGACGGTTCCAGCCAGTGTTCATTGGCGAGCCAAGCGTTGAGACGACGATAGAGATACTGAAGGCCCTGCGACCGCGGTACGAAGCACATCACAAGACAGTCAAGATCGACGATACTGCGCTTGAGGCGGCAGCGAAGCTGTCCGAGCGCTACATCGCGGACAGGTTCCTTCCCGATAAGGCCATCGACCTCATCGATGAGGCTTCAAGCCGCATGCGCCTCGATATGGAGACCCCTCCTGCCGGCGTACAGGACCTGGAGCGACGCATCCGGCAGCTCCGCGACGAGCAGGAGTCGGCGTCCAGGCGAGAAGACTATGAGAGGGCAGCCTCTCTGAAGAGTGAGTTGGTGCGGCTGGAGGCGGAGTACAACGACACCAAGAGTGCTTGGCAGTCCGAGAAAGACCTGGATGGCGTTGTGCGTGACGAGGAGATAGCGTCTCTCATATCGCAGTGGACCGGCATACCTGTCACGCGAATGCTGGAGACCGAAGCCGGCAAGCTTGTGCACATGGAGGACCGCCTGCATGAGCGCGTCGTAGACCAGGCGGAGGCTGTCAAAGCCGTGTCTGAGGCCATACGACGAAGCCGCGCTGGTCTGAAGAACCCGCGCAGACCTATTGGCAGTTTCATCTTCCTTGGTCCCACCGGTGTGGGAAAGACCGAACTGGCCCGTGCGCTTGCATCCTTCCTCTTCGATGATGAAGAGGCCATGGTGCGGCTGGATATGTCGGAGTACATGGAAAGGCATGCCGTATCACGACTCATCGGTGCCCCTCCCGGCTACGTTGGATATGACGAGGGAGGACAGCTTACCGAGGCTGTCAGGCGCAGACCCTACCGCGTCGTGCTATTGGACGAGATTGAGAAGGCACACCCCGATGTGTTCAACGTCCTTCTTCAGCTGCTTGAAGATGGGAGACTCACCGATGGACATGGACGTACCGTTGATTTCAAGAATGTCGTGTTCATCATGACGAGCAATCTCGGCACTTCCGATTTCCAGAGGCAGGCCGTTGGTTTTGGCAAGGGAGAGGAACTGCGCGAGGCCGACATGCGCAAGAACATCGAGGCCGAACTCAAGCGGACGTTCCGTCCCGAGTTGCTGAACCGAATCGACGACATAGTCATCTTCCAGCCTCTTCGTGAGGAACAGTTGCAGGAGATCGTCGAGCTGATGCTCAAGGAGACTGAGAGTCTGTTGGCGGAACGGTCTATCGCGCTTGAAGTGGATGATGAGGCCCGGTCCTGGCTGGTTAAGACGGGCTATGATCCCGTGTACGGTGCACGCCCTCTCCGACGGGCCATCGAACGCTACGTCGAGAATCCCCTGTCCTCAAGGATCCTTGCCGGAGAGTTCGTCGACGGTGATCGCGTCAGGGTTGGTGTTGAAGGGGACTCTCTCTCCTTCTCAAAGGCTTCTGTCTAACTTTCTGCGTGGCGGCGCCGGGCGTACTCTTCGCCTCGCGCCGCCTATTGGCGTATAATCCGCTCTCGTGGAGAGGAAGACCTCGAAAAGAGAACCGCTCCTTGCTGCCCTCTCCGTTTGTGCGACGGCTTTCCTCTGCATTCTCATTATCCAGCACCAGGCGTTCGTCGATCAGATTTCGCACTGGGGATACCTGGGCTGCTTCATCATAAACATCCTGGCTACTGGCACGTTCGTCTTGCCGGGCATGGGAGCCGTGATTACGTTCACTTTGGGTGGTGTATTGCACCCTGCCGTTGTTGGAGTGGTTGCAGGCTTGGGCGAAGCCACCGGGGCTGTTGGCGCCTATCTCACCGGATATGGTGGCCGCGCGCTCCTGGTTGAGGGTCAGATGCAGGATAGGTTCTCGCAGCTCATGCAGCGGCATGGCTCCAAGGCGATGTTCATCATGGCGGCCCTCATCAATCCCATCTACTACCCGTTTGCGGTCTGGATGGGGGTGTTGCGCGTTCGGATAGCCAAGTTCTTCTTCTACACATTCCTTGGACGTACGCTGAAGAATATGCTTCTGGCCTACCTGGGCTACTTCGGAATGAGGACCGTGCTGCAGTGGATCGGCCTTGCTCTCTGACTTGTGCCGAGAGCCCTCGATACGGTATATTTGGCACGTTCCATGGGGCTGTAGCTCAATCGGGAGAGCGTTTGACTGGCAGTCAAAAGGTAGTGGGTTCGAATCCCATCAGCTCCACCATTTCTCCTATCCTCCCATCAGTCTGTAGCCTCACAGTCCGGGTTCGCCCTATTCTGCTTCAGGGAGACGAAGGTGGTTGACGGAAGCGAAGCCGCTCCCCATCTGTTGATTGTCTTCGGGGCGCTTGGTGATCTCGCTAAACGAAAGCTGATTCCCGCTGTCTATCGCCTTCAGTCGAGCGGCCAGCTAGGTGCACGTTCGGCGGTTCTTGGGGTCGATACTCGGGTGGATTTTGACGACGACACATACCGCGCCAGTCTGTTTGCGGCTACAACAACCGAAGAGGCCGACTTCAGCCAGTGGTGTGGGGCACGCATTCACTACGAGACAGTCTCCGAATCCCCCACGAGCTACGCGAATCTGGCTGCCCGCGTGACAGCGCTCGAGACGCAGCACTCGCTTCCCGGAAATCGCATTTTCTATCTCGCGGTGCCTCTCTCCGCAGTAGTGCCGGTCGTGAGGGCGCTCGTCGAGCATGGACTCGGCTCTGGACCCGGATGGACGCGGCTCGTTCTTGAGAAGCCCTTCGGATATGACCTCGCTTCGGCGCGAGCCCTGAACGAGGAACTGCACCGCCACTTCAAAGAGTCTGCGCTCTACAGGATTGACCACTACTTGGGAAAGGAGACTGTGCAGAACCTGCTGGCCCTGAGGTTCGCCAACTCAATGTTCGCGCACCTGTGGAGCAGTCTGCATGTCTCGAGTGTTGAGATCACGGTCACTGAGACTGTGGGCGTCGAGGCGCGAGCGCAATACTACGAACGCTCGGGAGTCGTGCGTGACATGGTTCAGAACCACCTCTGCCAACTTATGTGCCTGGTGGGGATGGAGTCTCCCGGGACACTTGATGCCCGCGATTTGCGGCGCGCGAAGTCACGTTTCCTCGAAGCAGTGGCGCCGGTTGACCCGTCGTCGTCCATACTCGGTCAGTATGTGGAGGGGGTGATGGAAGACGTTGAGGTGCCTGGATACCGACGCGAAAACGGCGTCCGCATTGACTCTCGCACCCCGACCTATGCTGCCTTGAGGCTGGAGGTGGACAACGACAGATGGAAGGGTGTGCCCTTCTTCCTCAAGACAGGGAAGCGCCTTGCTAGTCGGCAC
>Ga0272441_10012732_pt1 | contig 12227 bp, 10 predicted proteins | sample SSMProp6N_FD_193582 | JGI IMG/M metagenome (GOLD analysis project Ga0272441, IMG submission 193582) | Marine sediment archaeal communities from Little Sippewissett salt marsh, Falmouth, MA, United States - SSM-Prop-6N | ecosystem: Environmental > Aquatic > Marine > Wetlands > Sediment ...
GCGAGACACGCATAGCGAGATCCGCTGCTGCATGGTCGCCCGCGCCGCCTGTGAAGCGGGTGTAGACCAGGCACAACCGCCCATCCTGCAGTTCGATGATGTCCCCTTCGGAGTTCCGCGGGTTCCCCGTGCCCGGCTCCAGGACCAGCAGGGGATTCATCCCTGCACCATCCGCCAACGCCGGCAACGCCGACAGCAGAATCCCCACAACCATCAGCCAATGTACAGCCGTGACAGCCATCCTGTAATCCCCCTGCCGAGAAAACCACATTGAAATCCGAAACACAAAGTACGAAATCCAAAACAAGTATCGGAGGGCGGCCACGGGGGGCCGCCCCTACGGAGCATCTTGAATTTGCCTCAGATTCTGAATTCAGCGCAATCGCCCGGTGCCGCGTCTGCGGTCACGCGCTGGCGAGATCGAACCCGCTACGATACGGCTCCTGCACGAACCGCTGCGCCTCGGGGGCGTTCGTGATCTTCATATTCGGGCCGTCCCAGAGGATCTTCTTCTGGGCACGGATCGCAACGTCGCCAAGCAGGACGAATTCCGTGAGCCGGGCGCCGTAACTGAAATCGCTGCACGCCTTCGGACCGCCCTTGCAGGCATCGAGCCAGTTGCGGTGGTGGCCCGGACTCCGGGGCAACATCTTCGGTGGCCTGCCATACTCGCGCTGCTTCGGCTCCGGGATGATCCTCGGCGAGTGACTCCAGCCACCGCCCATGATCGTACCCTTGCTGCCAATTAGCAGGACACCGTTGCTGCCCTCGCCCATCCGCCGGCCCGCCTCCAGTTCGGCCGGCCGGGGCGGCTGCAACGAGCCATCGTACCAGTGGACGGTGACGGGCCCCATGCCCTCGCGGGGACCGAACTCCCAGACCACGTGATTGTTGCCACCGATGACTTCCGAATCGACGAAATCGGTCTCGACCGCCTCGACGCTGATCGGATGGCCGAGCTTGAGCGAGGCGAAGGCCGGATCGAGATTGTGTACGGACATGTCGCCGACACAGCCCGTGCCGAATTCCCACCAGCCACGCCAGTTGTACGGTGCGTACGCGGGATGGTAGGGCCGATCCGCCTTGGGCCCCAGCCACAACTGCCAGTCGAAGCCCTTGGGGATGTCCGGCCGGTCTTTCGGCCGGCCCCGGCCGCTCGTCCAGCCGCCGGCGCTGCTCCAGGCGTGGACCTCGCGGACTTCGCCGATCGCGCCGTCCCAGACCATCTCACACGTCAGGCGGTTGCCCTCGTCGCTTCGGCCCTGGTTGCCCAACTGCGTGGCGACGCCGGCCTTCGCGGCTGCTTTGGCCACCGTACGGGCCTCGTAGATGTTATGTGTCAGGGGTTTCTCGCAGTAGACGTGCTTGCCGCGATGGATCGCCGCCAGCGTCACGAAAGCGTGCCAGTGGTCCGGCGTGGCGCACAGCACGGCGTCGATCCCCTTCTCCTTGTCCAGAAGCTCGCGAAAGTCGACGTAGTCCTTGCACCTGAACTGCGGATTCTTCTCGGAATAGCGTTTCTCAATCTCCGCCTTGACGGGCAGCCGGCCTGCCACGCCCCGGTAGTAGTATCGGCTGTAGTCCGCCTGCTCCCTCGGGTCGGCGATGGCGACGATCTGCGCATCGTCCTGCCCGAACAGGCCGCGGGCGTTGGTCCGGCCCTGCCCGCCGCAACCGATGATCGCGATATAGACCTTCTCGCTCGGCGCGACAAACTTCGAGCCGCCCAGGACGTGGCGCGGCACAATGGTGAACGCCGCCGCAGCCCCCGCCGCCCTGCCGATGAACTGCCTTCGTGTGAATCCGCTCTTTGTACTCATGTGTATCCTCTCAGCCCAAGAATCATGAACGCGATACCCTGTAATCCAGGGGTCTTGACGCCGTCAGACCGCTCATCGGTCCTCCAACAACTGCGGATCATCTTACCACAATCCCCCAGCCAACACAAAGCCCCAGCCTCCCACGTTCCGACCGGGTGGGCAGCCGAAGTACGGGTGGCGGATCTGCCTGCTCGTGCCGGACGCGGGATGGACTGGGCTCATCCGACGGCATCCGGCGAGTCTATTGCCATGGCAAGCGGTTCGACTTACGATATGTCAAGAAGTTAGGATTCAATGAAGCCATTGATTCGGAGTATGGATGTCTTGTGGTCTGCGTATATGTCTGGTGGGTGTGTTGTCGGCGCTGCTGCTGGGCGTGATCGGTTGCCGACAGGCCGCTCTGTTTGCGGGAGCCGCCGTGAGCCAGGGACCTCTGCGCCGCGTCGGGAACGAGCCGGCCGGCCAATGGACGTTCCACGGGCTTGACGCTCGGGTCTCGCCACGTCTGCGGCCGGGATCCTATCCGACCGCCACACGTGGTGTGCCGTTTCTCGGTCCCTCCATCGGGCCCCACAGTTACACGTTCGACTGGTCGGAAAGAAGCGGAATCGTCTACACATGTCGGGCCGGACACGTCGATATCGCGCACGTCCGCAAGGGGGCCGACTGGACCGGGTACCTGGCCGCCCTCGTGCTCGACCATCTCGAAAAGGGCCGGACCAGCTTTCAGTTCAAGCAGGTGGAGCCGTCCGTGTATCACGTCGATCTGACGGTCCCCGAATACTGGACAGACCTCGATCGCGGCCAGCAAGAGCAGATCGCGAGGGAAATCTCGCGGGAGCTCGGCCAGTACCTCGCCTGGACCGGACTGACCTGGCACGAGATTCTCACGTGGTTCGGCTACCGGTTCAAAGCGTATAAGTCTGAGTTTCCTTCGGCGTTCTCCTGGGAAGACAGCTATTCGAATCTGCTCGGCACCCATATCGGCGTCGCCGCCCTCCGGGACGAGGAGCGTCCATTCAGCGAGGCGGTCGCACGGAGGCTGGAATGGTGGCTCGCGGAACTCGGCGTGCAGTCGGCGCAGGTATCTCGGCAAGCCGCCGAGTCCGTCAGGGACCGGTGGTATTCCACCGGATGGTTCGCCACGAAGGTCCACGAAAGAAACTTCGACGTCGGGCTCGATGATGGATGCGTGACGCCCCGCCGTATCCCCGGCATGGCGGTCTGCGACGCGGCCAAGCCCAAACTGCTGGCCGTCCCCACGCTCGACGGCCTGGCCCGATACGGATTCACGGTAAAACTGGAGATCGAGACAAAGGTGTGGGAGGAGAAGCGGATTCTCGCGGTGGCATACCCTGATGGCGGCGCGACGGCAAAGAGAATTGACCCCGCCGTCCATTTCCCGCGGCTCATCCACCACATGGAGAGGACCTGCGCCGCCTGGGATGTCTCCTATGCAGATGCCGAGGGCTCCGTCGGGCGCGGAATCGGCACGGAAGACGGGTCTGGAGTGGATTAGTCCGTCTGCGTGACGCCACCCGACGCGCCAGGTGCCTGAGTCCCGTATTACTGTCCTGGTGTGCAGCGGCCGGTGTGTTGCCCGATCAGCGCGAACCGCCCAGTCCCAGAACGGCCCGTCGTATCCTGTCCAGGGCTTCCATCAGAGTGGTACGTGGGCAGGCGAAGTTGAGGCGAACGAACCCCGGACCGTCGAAGGCCCTGCCGTCGTACAGTGCCACGCCGGCACGCTCGAAGAAGCGAGCCGGATCCTCTATCCCCAGACTCCTCGCATCGATCCAGGCCAGATAGGTCGCCTGGACGTCGTCCATGACCAGTCCGGGGACCTGTTCGTTGATGAACCGATACACGATGTCCTTGTTGCCGCGCAGATAGTCGATCGCCGCCTGCCGCCACGGATCGCCATCGCGATAGGCCGCCAGGCACGCCGCAAAGCCGAGGGCATTCGTGCCGGGAAGGATCCCTTCGCAGGCCTTCTTGAATCGCGACCGCAGCGCCGGGTTCTCGACGATCGCGAAGGCACAGTTGAGACCGGGAACGTTGAAGGTCTTGCTGGGGGCCATGAGCGTGATGGTGCGAGCGGAGACCTCGGGACCCAGCGTCGCGGTCGGCACGTGTCGTCCGCCGTCCAGGATCAGATCGCAGTGGATCTCGTCGGAACACAGGACGATGTCGTTCGCAACGCACACGTCGGCGATACGTCTGATCTCCTCTCGCTCGTATCGCCTGCCGACCGGATTGTGCGGATTGCACAGCAGCAAGATTCGTGACCGGGGGGACAGGCCCTGCTCGAACCGCTCGGGATCAAGTGTATAGAGCCCTTCTTCCCGGCGTAACGGAATTGTCCGAAGGGTCTTTCCGGATGCCGCCGGTGCCGACAGGAACGGCGGATAGACCGGCGTGAACGTCAGCACCTCATCGCCGGGATCGCCATACGCCCCACACACCATGTTCAGGGCGGGCACCAGTCCGGGCAGCCAGACAATCCACGACGACTCGATCTTCCACCGGTACATCCGCTCCATCCAACCGACGAGGACCTCCACCAGTTCTTCCGTCGGGGATGCGTAGCCGAAGATACCGTGCTCCACACGCCTGTGCAGCGCCTCCAGGACCGGCGGCGGGGCCTGAAAGTCCATGTCGGCCACCCACATGGGGATCGCGTCCCTGTGCCGGTACCGGCGCCACTTCAGGCTGTCGCTGTCACGCCGATCGAGAACCGTGTCGAAGTCAAAGCTCATCTGTGCACAAGCGTCTCGGCGACCGTGCCTATCCGATCTCCGTCTTGAGCTGTTCTACCCAGCACTTGACGCGGTCCCCGGTCTTCTCGGGTTCGCTGTCCTCGTCCACCGCCAAGCCGACCAGGCGGCCGTCCACCTCCCCCGCGGAGGCGCCGTAGTTGTAGTCGTCCTTCGGCCACGTCCCGATCGTCTTGACCCCCATCGGTTTGACTTTCTCGTAGAGCAAACCGATCCCGTCAACGAAATGGTCGGGATAGCGTTTCTGGTCGCCCAGTCCGAAGAACGCGACCTTCTTGCCCGCCAGGGCCTCCTGCGTCAGGCTGTCCTCAAAGAGCGCCCACTCATCCTGGAGGCCGCCCCAGTGCCACGTCGAGGTGCCGAGGATCAATACATCGTACTTCTTCAGATCGTCAGTGGACGCTTTGCGAACGTCGAGAACATCGACCTCGTCGGGTCCGAAGGCCTCCTGAATCAACTCCGCCACTTTGAGCGTGTTGCCGGTGGTACTTCCGTAAAACAGGCCAATCTTCGCCATGCGTTTTCTCCTTCCTCTGAACTTCAATTCTACAAAATCGACGGCTGGACAGCCAATGCTCCGGCCGGCATCCCATGCCGCTTTCCCTACGCCCGCGAATTCACCGGGGTTCGGAAAGACCGACGCGGCATCGGATTTTGCATTGTACCGAACATCGAATGAAGGGAGAATGGCATAATCAGCGACAGAACGGAATTCTGCGTCTTGAAGGGTCTGAGTGTGAAAAGCGGAAGTGTACTGGCGTGGATGTTCATAGAGCCGGAAGTCACAAGACGGTGGTCCGGCGCCCTATTGTGGTTCGTCATAATCGCTTTCTGGAGTACCGCCCCGGCGGCCGCCGAGCCGCCTTATCCGCCGAGCCCTGTCATTGACAAGATCGTGTGGGCCCCGGCCGATACGATCGTCCGTGCCGCACCGGGGAGCGACAACTGGCCCGTCACCTGGGCCGATGACGACGCGATCTACACGACCTGGGGCGACGGCTGGGGCTTCAAGCCGAAGGTACCGAAGAAACTGAGCCTTGGGTTCGTACGAATCGCCGGACCGCCCACGGACTTCACGGGCACGAACATCCGCTCACCCGCCGAACAATTGGGCGGCGGACGCACCGGCCGGAAAGGTTGGGGAATTCTCTCCGTCGACGCCGTGCTCTATCTATTTGTGGGACACGCAGACCGCGCGGGCGGGCAGGCCCAACTCGCGTGGTCCCGCGATCATGCCCGGACCTGGAGCTTTGCCGACTGGAAGTTTCCGCAGTTCGGCCTGATCGGCTTCGTGAACTACGGCAAGGACTACGAGCGAGCGAAGGACAGCTACGTATACGCCTACTCCCACGACGGCTCACAGGCCGACACGCCGGCCGACCGCTTCATCCTCATGAGGGTAGCGAAGGATCGAATCACCGAGCGGAACGCCTGGGAGTTCCTGGAGCGACTGGACGAGGACGGCCAGCCCGTCTGGACGAGCGAGGTCAAACATCGGGGAGCGATCTTCTCTCATCGGGATGGCTGTCTGCGATCCGCGATGACCTATAACGCGCCGTTGCGGCGGTACCTGTGGTGGCAGCAGATCCCCGCTCCGCAAGGCAGCAAGGACCGCGGCGACACCCGCTTCGAAGGCGGCTTCGGCATCTACGACGCCCCGGCCCCCTGGGGACCCTGGACAACCGCCTTCTACACGGAACGATGGGACGTCGGTCCCGGTGAGCATGGGGACTTTCCCGCGAAATGGATGAGCGAGGACGGCCGGGAACTGTACCTCGTTTTCTCGGGCGAGGACGCCTTCAGCGTGCGAAAGGCCACCGTCGTCCTGGCGTCGGACGATTGACGGGCGGGCATTCTTTCGGCTGCCACAAGAGCATTCCGGCCGCAAACAAGAAGGCGGCCACGGGGGGCCGCCCCTACGGCTTTGCATCGGGCTGTGATTCCAGTTATCCTTCGTCGGCGACATTAGCCGCGACCGCCACTGAGGTCGCTGCCTGCTCGGCCGGCGCGCCTTCCTTCGGACCGTTCCACACACGCAATTCGGTGATCTCAACCTCCGCGTTGAGCTCATCCAGGCAATCGACATCCTCCATGGAGCGCCGGTTGAAGACGAAGTACCGGCGTGAGCCCGGCATGATCGGCCCGCGCCAGCCGCCGTCGGCCGCGAACGGCGTGGCCGCCCACTCCTGGGCCTCGCAGATGAGCCGCTCCTGATCGTCGAGGACGATGACCCGCAACGCCAGCAGCGAGACGACCTCCTGACCGTTGTTGACGACCTCGACGGCGGTGCGCATCGACCCGTACGGCCCCGGCAGCGGCGTTACCTTGGCCGAGATTGCCAGATCCTCGCAGTAGTCCGGCCGGCGCTGGTCGTCGAGCATGTCCGACAGGGCCGGCGGCAGCGATTCCACCATCTCCGGAACCCCCTGGAGGACGCTCTGGGCCAGGGTAATCACCCGCTCGGACTTCTCGCTGGCTAAGTACACCGTGTACAGCACGACCACCGTCAGGCTGACCAGCAAAGTGATGAGGACGGCGCTGATCCCCATGGCCGCACTCGACAGGAACGTATGCTTGCGAACCGCGATGTAAGATGGATGGCTCATAACAGCACTCCTTAACCCAGTTTCCCAGCAATCCAACCGGTTAGTCGGAGCCCCCGCCCGGAGATTTCAAAGAAAATCTCCCGCCCGACCCGTTACCCTTCCCCAGGCCCATGCCTTATAATAAGGCGGTCCATCCATCGGCGATTGAAGGGAGGTTGCCTGTCATGAAGACCACAGGTCTGGTGCATTTGGCGTGTGTGCTGGTTCTGATACTTGGAGGTGGATGCCCGAGAAGACCCCGGGAATCCACCCGGTCCCTCCACGAGGCAGCACAGAGCGGTGATCTCAAACGGGTGCGATCACTCCTCGCTCGCGGTGCGAACCCCAATAAGAGGGATGGATATGGCAGGACCCCGCTTCACGTGGCGACGATTACCGGCCATGCAGGCATGGTGAGGCTGCTGATAAACAACGGCGCCGACGTGGACGCAGATGACGGCGACCGCGGCACGCCACTGCACTACGCGGCTCAGGAGGGGCATGCGGCCGTTGCAAGGCGTCTCATCGCGGGCGGTGCGCAAATAGGGATCAGAGGTTCCAGGTCTCGGGCTACACCACTGGACTTTGCGTTCCGGTATCGTCACCTCGATATCGTGGAACTGCTCCTTGCGGCAAGCGATGATGTGAATCAGGCCCGCGAGTGGGTGACAGCCCAGCTCCATACGGCAGCGGAAGATGGGCGGCTGAATTTCGCCGAACTGTTTCTGGCAAGGGGGGCTCAGATCAACAACAGGGACATTGAAGGTGACACACCTCTCCACAAGGCCGCCTGGGAGAACCAGCTCGAAATGGCTGAGTTCCTGGTCGACCGTGGCGCTGATGTCAACGCCACGGACAATCGCCGCGAGACGCCTCTGCACGTAGCGGCGCTGAATGGCTATACGGAGCTCTTTGACCTGCTCGTGGCACACGGAGCCGATATCCACCTGAAGGATGACCAGGGCCGCGAACCTACGGCCTGTGTGTGTTCGCCGGACGCTCCGTGCCTTGTCAAACTCACCGGCGAGGGCGAGCGCCCGCGCGCGGCGATTGTCACCATGCCGGCCAGTGTTCGGCGGTTACTGCGGTATTACGGGGTCGAGTTCGATCGACTGTGGATTCCACAACCTCAAGACCTCGAAGGCGTAGACCTGAAGGCGATCATCCACAAGAGCAGTCGCGTTGAGACACAGACATGGTTTGACCGCGATTACCTTCTCGCCCATTTCACTGCATTCGATCAGAAGTACGCGGGCTTCTTGAGAGAAGGCCGAGCGTATCTCCTGTGCAATATGGAACGTGACTGGGGCGAAGAAGAGATCTATGCCGGCTTCCTCTACCTGGTAGCCGACGGGGACTACTGCAACACAGCGATGGTGATCATTGATTATGCGGAGAAAGTGGCGGTGCGAATTGACTGCAAGGGAATGCGATGAGCGCCTATTCCAGGTGGATGACGCCGCGTTTTTTGTCGGCTTTGAGGCCGGCCTCTTTGATGATGTCGTAGAGGCGGCGGCAGCGGCGGACCTTCAGGAACTCAAACGTCGGGTCGGACTCGTCCTTGGTCGCGAGCACGACGGTGCCGATGCCGAGGATGCACTCGACCAGCGACCGGCGGAGTTTCAGGTCGATCACGCGGAACATGTCAATATTGTCCACATGACGGTCGAAGATGCCGTGCGACCATTCGATGCGGTCCGGCGTGACCTCGTAGCGGATGCTCTTGAGCACCAGCGCCCGCCATGCCAGGGCCAGGATCGCCGCGATGGCCAGCCCAAGGGCCCCAAGGTCCAGCCAGCCCTCGATCCGTGCCAGCCGCTCGATGGAGACATCGGCCTTCGGCACGTAGGTAACCAGGGCCGTCACGGTGTACCGGTACACCACCCCGCATACGGCGAGGAAGCAGGCGGTCTTGATCGTCGAGAAGGCGAGGGCGAACAGGCTTGGGCGTCCGAACCACAGGAGCTTATTGCCGTCCTCTTCCCGGGGCTCCTGCTTTGGCCCGGTCGTCGGCTCGACGGGCAGCGGCACAGGGCTCGTGTCGCCGGTAGTCCGGTTGCGCGGTAGAAACTCACCACAAAAACGGCATTTGACGGCCTCGTAACGGATCGTCTCAGCGCAGAACGGGCAGGATTTGGTCCGATGCCGGCTCCGCGGCGACTTCGGCACTGGCAAAGGTTCTACTTTCTGCGGCATAGGCATCCTGCAAATTCACGCGTACCATCCAACAGGGCGCGCCCTCATATTCATCGGCCGGATGCCCTCAGAAAGGCCAGTGCTCGTCACACGCGACCGCATTTTCCGGTTATAGGACGATCGCAGACGGAACCGGCGAGTGCGAGACCGAAGCACGAATGATCTAAACGGGCTTACTTCCTGAAGTACTTCGTTTTGGACGCGGGGACCGGTCGTCCCGCGTACAGCAGCGGACCCACCTGTCGGGGGATGTCCGTCTCGATGACATCGACGCCCATCTTCAGCAGGGCGCGGTAGTCCGGTTCGAGCGACTCCATGCTCGAGGCTTGTCCGCGAAGGAACCGCCGATCGATGTTGCGGGAAGTGCCCCCCATGCAGCGAGCCCCCTTCGCGTGGATCAGGTCACAGAGTCCTGCCTCCTGGGGCGGGGTATGGCCGACGAAGACAATGACGTTGCGCCAGGGAACGCCGGTCTTCTCGAATGCCGCCAGCCGCTCCCGGTTGCCCACCATGATTTCCATCATGATGTTCCTGTTCAAGGCGTGGCACGCCGCGACCTCTGCAAAGTTGTACGCCATCAGCATGGCATACGCCTCGGCGTGATGCTCCTCGATCTTGCGGACGACGTCCGGGACAGGCACGTCCTTCTTGTCGAGCACGAGGATGGTCTTGCCACGAGCCCATTCCATCGCCTCGTCGAGGGTCGGCATGCGGTATTCGGTCAGATTGCCCTCGCGGTCCTTCAATCGCAGCCGCTTCAGTTCCTCCAGGGTGTAATCCGCGACGCGGCCGGTCCCGTTCGTGGTCCGCTCCAGCGTCGGATCATGGTTCAGGACGAGAACGTGGTCCTTCGTATAGCGAAGGTCGATCTCCAGCATGGACCAGCAGTGCCGCAGGGTATGTTCGAACGTCGCGATGCAGTTTTCCGGAAACCCCTTCGCCGCCCCGCCGCGATGCGCACTGAGCAGGGGCAACGCATCCCCATCGAAGGCGAACAACTCCCGCAACCCCTGAGGCGTCCGGGCATCGACCGCGTGCAGCCCGGCAGACGGCTCCTCTGCGATAGCGGCGGATAGTGCGAACAGCAAAACGACGGCGAAGACAAGGCCGGCCCGGACGGTATTGAAGCATCTCTTCATCATTCGCGGTTCCTCGCATAGAACTCGGTTCGATCCAGAAGAGCACGCTGCCCCGACGGGCCATCCCGTTCACTCATGACGACGCCACGGTCCGCCGTCTTCCAGGACCTCCATCCGGAACTCCCACCAGCCATGCCCTGGCAGGACTCTATAGCAGACAGGGACACCACGTCAACGAGAATGTCGAGCGCGGTATGGTAGTGTGCCATTGCCTCTCGCAGCATCATCGGCCTCTCGGTTGTCATCCCGAGCGGAGTCGAGGGATCTGCCCGCGACGAGAACGCATCCGCCGTCGCGCGGATTATCGCCTGTACGGGATGGTCAGAAACACTACCAGCGCCCGCCGGCACAGCATCATCGGGCATGTGCCGAGCACACAGAGGCTTCCCGACCACAGGCAGATTCCTCGACCATGCTCGGAATGACAAGAACGGCCCTTCCGAGAATCAGTCGCACACCCAGAGCGTCCCCCGGGATTAACCCCAGGCACGTCGCTACGTCTCGTTGGGCGGCCACGAGCGAAGATGACTCGCCGGCTTAAGGGTCTCCATCTCATAGAACCACAACAGGTTGGCAATGAGATGCATGGGCAGTTCGAACACCATGTCCTTTGCATCAGGTCCCTGCTCAATGCGGATGGTACCCGAGCAGCGATCCAAATCCTCGTCATTGCGGCTGTACTTCGGTACGAAGAAGTATCGCTGGGATATACCCGGCATCCGGCCGAACGGTCGAGTCTGGAAGATGCGACGCAGTGCAGAGTACGACGCGCGCGAGATGCCCAGCTCAAAAACTCTATCGGCCCCCGCACGCTGAAGGCGGATTGCCGCGAAGTAGAGGTCATCGCGCATGTAGGCGTCGGTGATCTCAGGCAGCATTCCGGGTGGGTACCTCACAGCGCTGTTCCTGCCTTTCTTCGGGCTCTGTGCGCTCGCACACGGATTCCGGATTCCCTTCCAGTCTTTTGTACGTTCTGTGCCCAGGATGTCAAACGCTTCCCTCCTCGCAGAAGCACCTTACGGAATCTCCCATCCGCCGGTGCCCGACCGCATAGACACGATGGAACGCATCCCCGATGAAAGCCCGCGTTGCACTTCGCATGTTAATACGCCGTGTCTCATTTATGTTCCCTCAGTCGGGCCCTCGTGACCTCACCGCACGTGTCCGGCACTCATGACTCATTCACGGTGACCGCATCTTGCAGCTTCTCCGTCGACCATTGTAGCAGTCGGGGGCAGAAGGAACAAGTGGCAAGTGACGGGGTGGATCTGAGGAATCTGAGGGGAGAGCGATGTTGTCATCCTGAAACGAAGCCGAAGACCCTGCCCCAAGCACAGTCGAGGGAATCTGGCCTGCGCATAAGAGGTTTCTGCCGTTCGTGGCCCAGATGCTTCACTTCGTTCAGCATGACAAGATGATTTCGCCCCGCTGCGAGGTTCCCCAAGCCCGCTGTTGTTGCGGCGGCCCCTTGACAGGTAGCTGATTTTCCGGTATGTCTTACAGCACAAAGGTCATTACTGTGCACTAATGGGGCAGAAGGGCTACTTCATTGTGAACGTGCGTTCACCGCTGGAGGCAACTCCCGCAACAACCAAACGACACGGAGGCTGTATTATGGCACGTCTCATGAGCATTATTGCCTTTTCCTTGATCTCTGTTCTCTATGTTGGGAGCACGCCGGTGGTATACGCACGCCCACACAGCGAAGAA
>Ga0272441_10012733_pt1 | contig 12226 bp, 7 predicted proteins | sample SSMProp6N_FD_193582 | JGI IMG/M metagenome (GOLD analysis project Ga0272441, IMG submission 193582) | Marine sediment archaeal communities from Little Sippewissett salt marsh, Falmouth, MA, United States - SSM-Prop-6N | ecosystem: Environmental > Aquatic > Marine > Wetlands > Sediment ...
GACCGATCCATATAATGAATACGATGGTTTCATCGGTATTGAAAAACGCGGTTATTCTTCACAAAGCTGGCCGAAAAAACCATACACAATTGAAACCCGTGATGACGCCGGCGAAAACAATAATGTTTCACTTTTGGGTATGCCCCCGGAAAACGACTGGGTACTGCACGCGCCTTATGTTGATAAAACGCTGATGCGTAACGCCCTTATTTACAAACTTGCCCGTGATATGGGATGGTACGCGCCCCGGACACAATTTTGCGAACTGGTCCTAAATGGCGAATATATGGGCGTTTATGTTCTAATTGAAAAACTGAAAAAGGACAAAAATCGTCTTGATATTTCCGCGCCGGATTCAACCGATATGTCCGGCGGTTACCTGCTTGAAATGACATTAGACGGCCGCGTTGAGGATGGCGAAACGGCGTTTACCGGCCGCGAATCCAATAAACCGGTTATTGTCAAGTATCCCAAAACTGAAAATATTACTGAAGATCAGGTTGACTGGATTGAGAATTATTTCAATGAATTTGAAAAAGTATTGAATAGCTCGGATTTCGATGATCCCGAAAACGGGTATTTAAAATATATCGACCTCCCTTCATTTATTGATCATATGTTGCTTGCCGAGGGTTTTAATCAATTGGATGCTTTCAGTCACAGCCAGTATTTTTTCAAGCGGAAAAACGGGAAATTGTTCATGGGACCAGCCTGGGATTACAACAGAACAATGGGCAATGCCAGATATTTCACGGTCTGGTCTACAACCGGTTGGTGGCTTTTACATCCCCGTGGAGGAACGCGCGCGTTTTACGCGAATCGTTTTATGGAGGACCAGGCGTTTATTGATGCTTATAAAAAAAGGTGGGCGGAATTACGGCAAACCATTTTCAGCTTTGATTATATCTATTCGCTGATCGATAATTGGGCGCTTTTACTCGATGAAGCCAGGAAACGTAATTTTGAGCGCTGGCCGGTTCTGGGCGTGTCGATCAGTCATAAATATGTCTTTGAGACCTATGAAGAAGAAGTCGATTATATGAAAAACTGGATCTTTGAGAAATTTTCATGGCTGGATGAAAATTTTATTATCTATGAGGCGCCGACCTATACTTTCAGCGACGATCCTTATTTTGGAAACGCGAGAAATTATCAGCCGTTAAACGGGTCCCGGTGGTCGGTCGTTCAGGATGAGGGAGATTATCGATATTTTTTAAATACAACCGTTTTTGAAAGTCTGGGCATTGGAAGGCTCGGAGAATACAGCTTGTTAAAAGATCGCTCATATGGCGATTTTTGCTTGTCATTTAAGGGTAAAAGTAATGAGAATCTTCAAAGCAACGGTTGGGCCGACTTTTGTATTGTATTCGGTTTTAAGGATGCTGAAAATTATTGTTATGCTATGTTCAGTTCAAATAAAGGCGAAACGGGGAATGCTGTTTTTGTTGTTATTGACCGGGAACGGGATCTTGTTAAAAGCGCCAACAAGTCGATTATTACGGACAATTCATATCAAAATTATCAGGTTGTTCGCGCCGGTTCAACAGTGAGTTTGAAGAAAAATGGGCAGCTTTACCTTTCCGCGACTGACAAACGGTTAAATGCTTTCGGCAAGGTGGGTGTTGGCAGCTTTAACGATGCCGCTTATTTTGATGATATTTATGTAACAAATACCGGCACGGATGTGGCTTTTCAAAATACTCCTGCCACAACTTTTAAGCTTGAACAAAATTACCCCAATCCGTTTAATCCGACCACGACAATCGCGTATTCGCTTGCCGAAAATTCACATGTTCGCTTAAATGTTTATAACATTTTGGGTGAGCATGTCGTTACCCTGGTCGATCGGAATTTGCCGGTTGGCGACTATACGGTAAAATGGAACGCCCGGGACAAGTTTGGCGCCCGGGTCGCGAATGGAATTTATATTTACCGGATAAACGCCGGTGATTTTACAAAAACCAAAAAGATGTTATTACTTGAATGAGGAAAATTTTCCGGTTGGTTGAAACAATCGCCGGATTTTAAAAAATTAAAAATCAAAAAAATAATCCTGTTTACAAGTTATTTAATTTTAGAAAGATAGAAATTGTATGAAACGATTAATTAAAAAAATAGCAATAAACATACTTTTTGTTGTACTGCCTTTTGTAAGTAATATAAATATCCTGTTTGCTCAAAATAAAGTAACCAAAATGGATACGCTGCCTTTGCTGTATGTGGAAAATTTCCAGGATGGAAAAGCCGATAACTGGCAGCCCAACAACCCGCAAAACTGGTGTGTTGTTAATGATGATATCAGGTATATTTATCAGTTAAATAAAGCCGGGGAAACGGGCAAAATCCGCAAACCCACTTCTATTTCAATTCTGAAAGAATTTAATGTCGGGAATTTTGAGTTTACGGTTGATGCCAAATGTTATACGGATTCCAGCAACAGCTACCGGGATATGTGCCTTTTTTTCGGTTATCAGGATTCGGTACATTTTTATTATACGCATTTCTCCGGAAGAAGTGATAAAGTTCACAATATTATCGGTATCGTCAATAATGCCGATCGAACAAAAATAAACCTTGAAGCGCCGGGTTCATCATCCGCTAAACTGACCGGTTATAACTGGCATCACTTAAAAATCAGCCGGAATGTTGATACCGGTGAGATTAAAGCGTATATAGATGATTTTGAAAGACCCATATTAACGGCTGTTGACACCACTTTCAGGTCCGGTAAAATTGGAGTTGGGTCATTCGATGATACGGGGGCATTTACGGAATTAAAACTGTGGGGCGATATAATTAAACCGGCAAACGTAAAGGATAATTATGGGCATTTGCCGAGTACTTTTTTGCTGTCACAAAATTATCCGAACCCGTTTAATTCGTCTACCAACATAGAGTTTACGGTTCCCAATAGTCAATATGTGTCTTTAAGAATATATAATTTAAACGGTCGTCAGGTGGCATCACCGGTTTTTGAATATGTGCCGGCGGGGGAACACAGACTATGCTGGGACGCGGCCAATATGGCCTCCGGATTATATTTTTACCGGTTAAGCGCCGACCGGTTTTGTGAGGTTAAACAAATGATATTTCAAAAATAGATTTTTAAACCGGAGGAGAAAGGATAAATAGTAAAACGAAAATTCCGATTGCTCAAGTGTCCGGCGTACGGTTTTCGTTCATTTACAAAGATGGTAATGGAGATTTAATAAATGAATCACAACAAATCAATAACAAAAATAATTCTGTTCACACTATTTACGATGATCTTTTTATCCGCTTGTGAGAAAAAGAGCACCGAACCGGAGAAGGAACCTGTAAAATTAGGATTGTTGAAAATTTCATACGAACTGAAAAAAATATCAATTGTGGTTCCCAGTTATCAGACTGTTGCCTGGTTGCAAGACGGCGATGGAAAATTTTTCAAGTCGCTTTTTGTCAGCGAATGGCTCGCTTACGGCGGCTATAATTACGATGAGATCTGTCCGACATGGAATAAAAAGGCGGATTGGAAAAATGTATCTGAATCACAGTTTGACGCGGTGACAGCAGCCACGCCTCGTATTGGACACAGAAGTATCCTCATCGATTGTGAACAGCAGGAACTGACTGCCGGAATAATTAATGTGAATATTGAAACCCATATCGTTGAAAATTACAATGTTTTATATTCTGCCAACGTTGAAATAGGTTCCGTACCCGTATCAGTTCAACCTGAGGCTGTATATATACCGGAAAAACACGCCCGGGCCGGAGATGTACTTACGGATGTTCAATTTGAATATTATTTTGAAGAATAATAATAACTTTTTTAATAATAGAAAGGAATACCATGAAAAACACGAAAAAGAACGTTTCAAGACGTGAATTTGTTAGAAATATATCGGGAGGTGTTGCCGGATTAACATTGCCGCTTTCCATTTCATCATGTAAAAATGATAAAACAATTGTAACCGAACAAACGAATTCAACCGAACAGAAAAAACAACTTCCCGGCGGACCGGGATATCGTCGGGCTGACGACCTTGTCCCCAGACATGTTCTTGGAAAAACAGGCCTGGAAGTTTCCAGATTGTCCTTTGGGGGTGGTTCCCAGTTCATGAAGAATAAAGATGGCGATTGGGAGCCTCTGATGCAAAAGGCGCTTGAACTGGGTATAAATTATTTTGATACCCACTACGATTATGTTGGCAGTGAAGAACGATTTGCGGAATTGTTAAATCCGGTAAGAGATCAGGTGATTATCTCGACAAAATTTGATGCCAGAACAGTGAGTGGTATGCAAAGTGAATTTGAAGTCAGTTTGAAACGCTTAAAAACCGATTATGTTGATATTCTTATGATCCACTCAATCGAGGAAAAAGATAGTGTTTCCCAAATTGAAAACGGCGTTTATAAAGAAATGCTGAAATTAAAAGACCAAGGTACGGTCCGGTATATCGGTTTTTCAAGTATGAATAGCGCTAAAAGATCAAAAGATTTGCTTGAAAACCTGGATTTCGATGTTGTTATTCTTGCCTTGAATCCAACGACTTATGGCAATTTCGCGACTGTGGCGCTTCCAAGCGCGGTAAAAAAGAATGTCGGTGTATTGGCCATGAAGGTCATGCGTAATGTCGTTGGTGTAGCGGCAACGGCGGAAGAACTGATGCATTACGCGCTGGACAAAGACGGTGTGTGTTCAGCGGTCATTGGCCATTACGGGTTGAATATTCTGGAAGAAAATGCCGAACTGGCTAAAAAGTTTGCCGCCGACACCTTAATCAGAGACTGGTCCGCGCTGGAAGAACGGTGTAAACCGTACGCCGGTCCGCACGCGCTGTGCTGGGCCAGAGACGATTATTACGATGGGAAAATGGTATGACAGCAGGCGGGTATATGCCCGTGAACTCAAATTTTTCCGGTTTAATTTGCTTTTGATAGTATAAGTTTTGAAATATTTGAATTTATATGAAAAGGATAACTTGTACAAGTGGTTACTATTCTTAAAAAGGAGTTGTTATGAAAAATCCGAGGTTGTTTAAAATAAATAAAAAAAATCATATCTTATTAAAAGGATTATTTATAATATGCCTGTTTTTATTCTCCGGAGTAGACGTGCCCCTGTGCGGCGACTGCCTGGGCCAGGAGACCGCGGACATTATTGCTTCCTGGACCAACGGCAGGTCCAGCGACGGCGGTGAATTTACTTTCGGGGCCGGTATCAACTGCGGCGATTCCAAACAGGACGGGCGTGACAAGGTCAACAGCACCACCACCTATATCGTGTCAAATTCCGGTAATTCCATTGTGCACTTTGGGGTAACAGACAAGGTCCGTTACCCCGGCACCCATTCGGTGATGATGCATACTGACGCCAACATTCACGCCACCTGCAATCAGAACAACAGTGTGGAACGGGCCGAAATTAACATTGGTGAGGACTGGCGTAAGCCGGGCCGGGCAGTGGAAGGCAATACGGTGTGGATGGGCTGGTCCGAAATGTGGACCGACATTGACGAGTCCCATACCACAACCGTTCTGCAATTCAGAAGTAATTGTGGTTCCGGCTCACCCGGCTGTCAAATCAATCTGCAACCCTATCGAAATCTTTTGGTCAGAACCAGAGAGATACCGGTTTACCAAAAGATAAAGACCATCAAGGAAGACGTCTGGTATGATTTGATCGTCGAGATCAAGTACAGCAAAACCAATACCGGATACATCAAAGTGTGGATGTACGAGGCCGGCGACAGTGACACCTATTCTTACGACGATCCTCCCACGGCCCAGATACTCGAAAAGCCCACCATGCTATCCACTGATGGTTGCCCCCATTTGCGCTGGGGGGTGTACCGCTGGGAATCGGGCGACAAGATGCCCTCGGCCATTCCTGCCAAAGACCGCCTGATGACAAAGTATGTCGGCCCGGCCCGCTGGAAATTCGGCAACAACCTGGGCGCCGAAGGATTCGATGCCGTCAAACCCAGGCCAATGGCTGTCAGCGCGATATATGATAACAATACACCGGACTATGAAAAATTGCCGGGTGAGTACGCTCTGTTACAAAACCACCCGAATCCCTTCAATCCCGCGACCACAATAACCTTTAAACTGGCGGAAACGACTGAGGCCACACTGGCCGTGTATAACCAGTGCGGCCGGTTGATCCGGACTCTGCACGCCGGCTTGACTTCCGCCGGCGAACATCAGGTGGGCTGGGACGGTTTGGATGATTATGGCGTCCGGGTATCCAGCGGCGTATACCTGTACAGGCTGACAGCGAAGAATTTTGTGAGTACCAAAAAGCTTGTGTTGATCAAGTAATGTTCTTAAACCGGTTGGATAATAATTTAGTTTTCTATAAAGGTGTAATTATGCTAATTACGAGATTACTAAAAACAAATAATAAATATTATGTTTTACTGAAAGCGTTATTTATCGTATGCCTGATATTATTATCCGAGGTATTTATGCCCACTTGCGGCGACTGCCTGGGCCAGGAAACTGCGGATATTATCGCTTCCTGGACCAACGGCAAGTCCACTGATGGGGGTGAATTCAATTTTCAGCTCGGTATAAACTGCGGCGATTCCAAACAGGACGGCCGTGACAAGGTCAACAGCACAACAACCTATCATGTGTCCAATTCCGGCAATTCCATAGTACACTTTGGGGTGACCGACCAGGTCCGCTACCCCGGTACCCATTCGGTGTTGATGCATACCGACGCGAACATTTTAGCCACCTGCAACCAGAATAACACTGTGGAACGGGCCGAGATCTCCCAGTACGACAACTGGCGTAAGCCCGGCAGGGCGCAGGAGGGCAATACGGTGTGGATGGGCTGGTCCGAAATGTGGACCGACATTGACGAGTCCAACACCGCGACTGTTCTGCAATTCAGAAGCAATTGCGGTTCGGGCTCGCCCGCCTGTGAGATCTATATGCGTCCCAAACGACTATTACAACTCAGAACCCGGGAGATACCTGTTTACAAGAATTTATTCACCGTTAAGGAAAATGTCTGGTATGACTGGATCGTCGAGCTTAAATACAGCAAAACAAACACCGGATATGTTAAGGTCTGGGTTTACGAGGCAGGCGACAGCAACACCTATTCCTACAGCGATACACCCACCGGCCAGATACTCAACAATCCCACTATGCTGTCCACGGATGGTTGCCCCCACCTGCGCTGGGGAGTATACCGCTGGGAGTCGGGCGATAAAAAGCCCTGGGCCATCCCCGAACATGACCGCCTGATGACCAAATACATCGGTCCGGCCCGCTGGAAGTTCGGCAACGATCTGGGCGCCGAAGGATTCGAAGCCGTCAAACCCAGACCTCTTACGGAAAGTGCTATAGATGATAATACATATCCGGGCTCTGAAAAATTGCCGGGTGAGTACGCTCTGTTGCAGAACCACCCGAATCCCTTCAATCCCGCGACCACAATAACCTTTAAACTGCCGGAGACGGCCGATGCCACCCTGGCCGTGTATAATCAGCGCGGCCGGTTGATCAGAACCCTACACGCCGGTTTGACACAGGCAGGTGAACACAGAGTGGTTTGGGATGGTTTGGATGATTATGCTTCCCATGTATGCAGCGGCGTTTATTTGTACAGACTGACAGCGAAGAATTTTGTGGATACCAAAAAGCTTGTTTTGATCAAGTGATGATTTAAGCCGGTTGGAAAATAATATAACTTGATGATTAATTTAAAGGTGTAATTATGCTAATTACGAGATTACTAAAAACAAATAATAAATATTATGTTTTACTGAAAGTGTTATTTTTCTTATGCCTGGTATTATTATCCCAGGTATTTATACCCAATTGCGGCGACTGCCTGGGCCAGGAGACCGCGGATATCATCGCTTCATGGAAACGGACGTATGCCAGTGATAACAACAAAGTCTTTTTCGGAATCAACATCACCGGCGGTAAAGATCCTGAAAAAAGCACATCTTCCTATTATATTTCCAGGCCTGGACATGCCATTATCCATTTTGGCGTGACTGATGTGGTGCGCTATCTGGGTACCCGTTCGGTGATGTTACATACGGACGCGAATATCCATGCCGTGTGCAATCAGAACAATAGTGTGGAAAGGGCAGAAATCAATTTAAGCCAGACCTATTGGGGGAAACCGGGTCGAGCAGGGGAAGGCAATACGGTGTGGATGGGCTGGTCCGAATTATGGCCCGACATTGACGAGTCTCACACCACTACTATTCTGCAATTCAGAAGTAATTGCGGTACGGGTTCGCCCGCCTGTCAAATCAATATGAAACCCAATCGGCAGTTGCAGCTCCGAACCAGACAAATTCCCGTTTACAAGAGCCTCGGTACCATAAAAGAGAACGTCTGGTACGATTGGATCGTCGAGATCAAATACAGCAAAACCAATACAGGGTACGTTAAGGTATGGATCTATGAGGCAGGCGATAGTGATACTTACTCTTACGACGACACTCCCACGGCCCAGATACTCAACAATCCCACTATGCTGCAAGATGATGGTTGTCCCCACTTGCGTTGGGGGGTGTACCGCTGGGAGTCGGGCGACAAAATGCCCTCTGAAATTCCTGCCCAAGACCGTCTGATGACGAAATACATCGGTCCGGCCCGCTGGAAGTTCGGCAACGACCTGGGCACCGAGGGATTCGAAGCCGTCAAACCACGGCCCCTTGCGGAAAGTGCTATAGAGGATGACACATCTCCGGGCTCTGAAAAATTGCCGGGAGCTTACGCTTTGTTGCAGAACCACCCGAACCCGTTCAACCCGGCGACCACAATCACCTTTAAACTGCCGGAGACGACTGAGGCCACACTGGCCGTGTATAATCAGCGCGGCCGGTTGATCAGAACCCTGCACGCCGGTTTGGCATCAGCAGGTGAGCACCGCCTGGTCTGGGACGGCAGGGATGAAAACGGCGTCCGGGTATCCGGCGGCTTATACCTGTACCGGCTGACAACCAGGGATTTTGTGGATACCAAAAAGCTTGTTTTGATCAAGTGATGATTTAAGCCGGTTGGATAATGATTTAACCTGATGATTAATTTAAGATATTTTTCTGAAAAGTACAAGTTGTTCACCAAAAAATTTTTGGAGCGTAAATAGAAATGAAAAAATTAACAATGTTTTCGCAAAATCCGGGCACAAAGCTTTTCCGGCGGATGCCGGGAAGGAAAAGATTTCACAGTAAGCGGATATGGTATTATTCAGTATTTCTGAGTTTGTTGTTATTATTTTTCTGTACAAATGCCGGCGCGGAGAATTACGAGTTGTATTCTCCGGACAAGGCAGTCAAAATCACGATCCATATTGAAGATACGTTAACATATTCCGTTTTGTACAAAAGCGATAAAGTATTATTGAAATCGCCGCTGTTATTGAAATTTTCCCAGTCTCCGCCGCTTGGCAGATACCTCAAAGTTTCAAAACGGGAACAAAAAACCGTTGATAACACATGGGAAGATATTATCGGTCAACAAAGGATGATCCGCAATTTCTGCAATGAACTGCATCTTGAAATGCTTGAAAAGCGTTTCCCCGGCAGGAAACTGGAAATGTATTTCAGGGCTTATAATGACGGTATCGCGTTTCGCTATATGATGCCGGAAATGCAGGAAAGCACTCTGTGGAAAAATGTGTTGACCGGGGAATATTCAACTTTTCATTTTCCGGCGAACTACACGGCATGGATTGGCGAATGCAAAAGTTACATGACCTCCCAGGAATCCGAATACTGGGAGCGTCCCTTATCCCATATTAAACCAACGTCATTGATCGGGGTGCCCTTAACTATTAAACATTCAAATAACCTGTATACCGCGATTACCGAAGCAAACCTGAACGACTGGAGCGGAATGTTTTTAAACCGGGATGAAAACGTACATAACGGTATTTGTTTAAAGGTGAATCTGGCTTCCATTGACAGCAAAATGGAAACCTCGGGCAAGGTCAAAATAACTCCCCCGCATTATTCGCCCTGGCGGGTTGTTTTGATCGGTGAAACTCCCGGAGAACTGGTAGAATCGAATATCATCCTTAATCTGAGCGATTCGTGTGAGATTGCGGATAAATCATGGATACAACCGGACATGTGCGCCTGGGATCGCTGGTGGAGCGGCGTTGAAAAAATGGATACCGAAACAATGAAAAAGTTCATTAAACTTGCTTCTGATATGGGATGGACATATCAACTCATTGACGGAGGGTGGTATCAAAGCGAACCGGAGCCGGACGTTACAAAACCGGTTCCTGAACTGGATCTGGAACAGGTATTGAAATACGCTAAAGATAACAATGTCAAATGCTGGCTGTGGACGCATTGGAAACACATTGACAAGCAAATGGAAGAGGCATTCGCGTTATATGAAAAATGGGGGATTGTCGGGGTGAAAATTGATTTTATGGTCCGCAATGGCCAGGATATGGTCAACTGGTACCGGAAAACCGTGGAAACCGCGTCAAAATATCACCTGATGATCAACTTTCACGGGGCCTATAAACCGACGGGAATGCGCAGAACGTTTCCAAATCTGATGACCCGTGAAGGCGTTTTGGGAAATGAGTATCACAAAGGCTCCGACCGTGTTACACCCGAGCATGATGTTACCATACCCTTTACCAGAATGTTAGCCGGACCCATGGACTATACGCCGGGCGGATTTTTGAACCGCGGAATGGGAGAATTTAAAGCTGGAAGTCCAACACAGGTTATGGGAACACGATGCCATACCCTTGCCAAATTTGTTGTCTTTTTTAGCCCGGTTACAACCGTTTGCGATCATCCGGATCATTACTATGATCAACCGGGGATCGAATTTTTGCAAAAAGTACCGACCGCCTGGGATGAAACCAGAGTTCTGAATGGAAATATAGGAGAATATATTACCATTGCCCGACGGTCAGGAGATACGTGGTTTATCGGTTCCATGACCAACAGTGAGGAACGGACCCTGCAAATTCCTTTGGATTTTCTGGGCACAGGAGAATATACGGCTCATAATTTCAAAGATATGGAAAATGATGTGACCAATTTGATAAGGGAAAAACAAAAGCTCAATAACAAAGAAAAGATAAAAATCCATATGCAGCCGGGCGGTGGATTCGTTTCTTATTTGGTCCCGGTGAAAAAATAAAGTGTGAAAGTTCATTTCAAACCAAAAGAGGCCCAAATGAACGACAAATTACAAAAAATAACATTAAAGATTATTTTGGTTTTTTCATTTCTTGGGATTTTATTATCCTTTGGTTGCGGGAACTCCTCAAAGGCTGAAAAAACATATTCACCCTCATGGGAATCTTTGCAAAAGCATCCAATGCCCGAATGGCTTAAGGATGATAAATTCGGTATCTACATGCACTGGGGCGTATATTCGGTTGGGGCTTATCGAAGTGAATGGTATCCCCATCATATGTACGCGCACGATCCGGAGAGTTCAAGTCATGACGTTTATCTTTATCATAAGGAAAAATTTGGAGATCCCCGTAAAGTTGGTTACAAGGACCTGATCCCGATGTTCACGGCGGAACATTTTGATTCGGACGCCTGGGCCGATTTATTCAAAAAGGCCGGCGCCAGATTTGCCGGACCGGTCGCTGAACACCATGACGGTTTTTCAATGTGGGATAGCGAGGTGACCGAATGGAATGCCGCCGATATGGGGCCCAAAAGGGATATTCTGGGAGAATTGGCAAAAGCGGTTAGAGAACGGGATATGCGGCTGGTAACCTCGTTTCATCATTCGCGCAAGTGGTGGTATTATGAATACTCTTATACTCCGGACAAACGATATGATACCCAGGACCCAAAATACGCCGGTTTGTATTCTACCCCGCATGAACCCGGCGTCCCGCCATCAAAGAAATTTATTGAAAACTGGCTGGCTAAAATTTATGAAGTGATGGACAACTATAAACCGGATTTGCTACATTTTGATAGCGGGTGGACCAATAAAAAATACATGCGCTCGGCATATGATGACTTTCAGGAAAATGCCAAAATTGCACTCGCTCATTATTACAATGTGGCTGAAGAATGCGGCAAAGAGGTCATTATAACCGACAAGTATGGTAAATTCCCCAAAGGGGTTGGTATGTTTAACGTTGAAAACCGCCCGGGATACCGGTTTTGGCGAAATGGCGTGTGGGGTGTATTCGGGGGAGAATATGAAAAGATAAGGGAAGAACCCTGGTTAATTGATGTGACGGTTGATCCGAATACCTGGT
>Ga0272441_10012734_pt1 | contig 12226 bp, 10 predicted proteins | sample SSMProp6N_FD_193582 | JGI IMG/M metagenome (GOLD analysis project Ga0272441, IMG submission 193582) | Marine sediment archaeal communities from Little Sippewissett salt marsh, Falmouth, MA, United States - SSM-Prop-6N | ecosystem: Environmental > Aquatic > Marine > Wetlands > Sediment ...
GGGAACGGTCCGAACCGGTGGATGCACTGGTGGTGGAGGACCATTCCTCCGATGATGCGGTGGACGTGGTGGAGATCAGGGATTGAGGTTTTCCAAATCCGCCTCTCTGAGGGCTGGAACGCCCCTGCTCTCGAAGTATGCCCTGAGCTCCCTGTATCGTGCCTTGGGAATGGCTTTCCGGTGGAAGTACACGCCCCTGGTCCGGGGGGTTGATGTGGTGATCATCCCGATACGTTCATTTCCCTGTTCCAGTGCGTAGTTGGGCGCGATGTGTCCCATGGATATCATGTTCCGTCTCACCACGTCGGTATGCCTGGGAGCGTAGTGCCCACCTCCCACCCCGACTATGGTGGGCAGGTCCTCCCATCCGCCGTCTTTGAGCGATAGAACGGTTTTGGCGATTGCCTCGGCGGGCTCCCTTTCCGCCCACGCGTCCTGGTCGGACCCGATCTCTATGAAAAAGGATGGGGTTTGAAGGTAAGGGCCGTGATGGGTGGCCTCCATGGATATGACGAAATCGTCACCCGTGTAGTTCTCAACCAGTGTCCGGAGCGCCTGGGACGCCGGGCCCGCTGCCGGTGGCGGCAGGGTTCCATCCCGGCCCCCGAACCGTGCATTTCCGAAGTTGCCCACGTGATGGACGCTGAGGGTGCGTCGTTTCGACTCGCTGCTGTGACGGGATAGGAACACCATGGTGTCGAAAACCGCACCGAATTCGTTTTTTACTGCTTTGTCCAGCTCTTCGGCGTAGATCAGTTCGGTTTCAATGGTGATGAGTAGAAAACTGTCGTTTTTGTATACCGGGCTGTTTTGAAATGAACCAAAATTTTCAAAGCTGGCCTGTTCCAGTACCCTGTTTTTGATGTTGATGGATGCGATATCTTTTTGGGAGCTTACCAGCAGGAACATGACAACACGCCTGGCTTACGCTGGGGTATGGGAAAAGAGGGGGTGGAGGACCCGACAGGTCCTCACACCAGCATGTATCCGGCCTGGCCCGCCGATTGGTCCGGCGGTATCCAGGGCCATATTCGGGAGATCGTTTCGATCCTGATAAAGACGGATTTCAGGCTGACCCGTATCTTTTTGGTATCGACCTGACCAAAGGCATCTATCTGACTTCCGATATCTGCCGTGTCTCCCCTGGGTGACAGGATGGGGTCTGCCCATCTCATTTCGGAAAGTATGAATTGCATAGTTTCCAGTAGAGAGATGGCTTCCGTGTCGTACCTCTCCAGGCGACCCCGGTATACGTTACCGTCAGTGCACTCTATGGCGATCTCCTTGCCAAGGTTATTTCGCAACACTTCTTGAATTATGGAGATTGTAACTCCCCCGGTTTTTTGCTGTGATCCGATACGGACCCGAACCTATCGTTCGGGTATCACTTGGGCCTGACGTAGTTGATCCGGGCCAGGGCTTCCTGGTAGTCCTTGGGTGAGAAATAGCCCTTGAAGTTGCCGGACTTGTCCGTGACAACAACCGCGTAAGGATCCGCCTTGGTGATCTCGGGGACGACCTTGTCCAGCAGGGAATCGTACTTGATCTCCATGATGTCGGAGTTCATCAGCCCGCTGGCCTTCATGTCCGTTGGGTTGTTCCCGTCAACGATCGACTGAAGAAATTCCCTGGCGGTGATGACGCCTTCCGGGTTCCCATCCTTGTTTATCACCAGAACAACTCCCCTGGGTATTTCCATCAGGGTAGCTGCGGCGCTCTTTCCATCGGCGCTGGGCTTGATGGTTTTGAACTCGTCGGTGATGATGAGGTCGCTAACCTTCAGTTGACTCGAGCTCTTCTTCTTTCCAGTTTTCTTCTTTTCAGCCATAAATATGACCCCACTCGGAGAAGTTTACGTGTTTATATAAATATTATGGCTTATCTCGATGGAGTGGCGCAGATGGGGCGTGTACATCTCATTGAGATCAAGCAAGCATCTCTCTTGCTATCCCGTCCACATTATCGAAATCATCATCATCGGAGACAATGATCGACATCTTGTTGTTCAAACACACAGCAGCATGGATCGCATCCCTCGGTTTAAGTTCAATATGCTCTTCCATTAGCTCGATCGCTTTGAGGGTGTCAAGGCCAGAAACATCAAGTATTCGGAGGTTTGGCAGTTCTAAAATATCCATTCCTACCTGGATGGCCTTTCTCCTGCTTGCCCTCCTGGAAACGACCCGCAGGACCTCATCCATGGTCAAGGCCGCTGTCGCATATTTGGTACCATCCACCATCCCCTCAAGGATAGCCTTTGCCTTTTGCGCCTTCATCCCCTCGTAAAGAACGGGGTAGATGAACACGTTACTGTCCAGATATTTCAAAGTATCACCGCAACGGTCTTCCCCGGTGTTCCTACCAGTTTTCACTCACCGAACTGGGAATAATGCTCAGCGTCCCAGTCCATCTTCTTCGGTTCCGGTTTCTTCTTATCCACTCGTGAAAGCATATTGTCAAGGGTGATCCTGCCGTCCTCCCTTCGCAAAATAACCTCCCCATTGGATACCCTGAAGAAGACGTTCTCACCGGCCTGTATGTCAAACATCTCCCGGATCGGTCCCGGGATCACGACCTGGCCGCGGGTTCCCACTTTCGAGCGTAGCTCCAACAATCATACCACCATGCATGAATATGTCATTCATGGGTGATATACGTTTTCATGATTATATGAGGAATAACCGACCATGCCCTGTCGATGTGTAAAGGGTGGGATAGCAGTCAATACACCGCCATCCCTTGTAGCATTGTTGACGTGTTACAGGAATCGATAATCTTTGAAGGAATGAAAATTACCGATTGCCCGTTCGATGAGTTGACAATTGGTCTGTGTTATCACAACACATGGTTGACAATTGGTCAAAAATGTCAATCATAGATGGTGATCGTCAGGTCTCGTAAGAAACCGCCTCCGGATCCCATCGGTTTTGGGGTGCGCTTAGATGATTGTCAAGTCATATCGCAGAGAGGACTTGTTCAATCCATTTCACTCACGGAGTGAGTTTTTCTTGACGCTCTTAATTGTAGCCAGTCATTTTCTATTATTGTGATTGGAGGTGTTTGGACATTGCATTCATTGCGTTTTTCAAATTGGTTTCACTATCGTAAATTTCAATGATCTTGTGAAAATCCGATTCTGGACAGGTCTTCAATTCCTCGATGTATTCCACAATCACGTCAAGCGCCCGGCTCAGTTCGTCCACCACGTTCACGTGAGCGGTCCGGGCAGTTCTTGAAAGCGGGTTCAGGTCCACCGACAGCACCGTCTTTCCCATGTCCCGCAGCGCCTGGGTACGATCCCCGTCCTCCAGGAGGACCAGTACCACGTCCGCCGTGAATATCCCGTCCCGTTCGCACAGCGCCCTGTTGGATGTGAGGGACGGTATACTTTCCCGGGCGTTTGTTCCCAGGACATCTTTCAACCCCTTGCCCTGCAGATGTTCAACCAGGCGTTTGACCCGGTCTTCGCTGTGATGGAAAAGGTTCACCTCCACCTGGCACGGCACCGCTTCCGAGAGGACCTTGAGCCCTTCCGGCGCCAGCACCGAGCTGTTGCCGTTTGTGGATATTACGGGATGTGATGCCAGCAGCAGGTGGGCCGCGGCGGCCCTGGCCGCTTCCCTGGCCGCTTCGGTGGTCCGTTCCCCCAGCAGGTAGTCGAATGCCTCCCCGCGCCCGTGGGCTATCATTCCCGTGGGGGTGACGAGCCCGTTTCTGACGCCTTCCTCGAGCATCTGACGGGTCTTGAGCGACCTGTGGCGGGGATGGTCCGATGGTATGTGCATGGGTCGTGCATGTGCAAGGGATATAATGGGCTTTTTGGCAATACGGGCCGGGATGGTCAATACGGAATGCTGCCGTCAAGACTCTAAAATGTATGGCTCCGCATCATTGGCACAAGAAGTTTCAAATACCACCGCCGTTTTTTTGTTCCAGGGGACAATTTAACATAATGAGCCTTGGATGAATCATCCAATGGTGTCAACAAAGGTTCTCCGAAGGTCAGATTAAGATGTTGCCCAACAGTTCCGACCAGGAGGAAAGCGACGATGCCTCCGAGGAGGAGGTCCAGCAATTCTTCGATATACTGTCAAATATCACCCCTCTGATCGAGAGCATCCGATCCCAGGGCGAGGACACATCCGGACTTACAGATGCCTACGAGGAGGCAAAGAACGCCTTTCGCAAAGGGGCCTTCGATACGGCAATAGACCTGGCGGACTCCTGCCTGTCTTCATGCGAGGAGTACTTCGAGCGCAAGGAGAAGTCGATTCCGGCCGGGACCCGGGGCGCATCCGGGTCACAGAAGACACCCGCCGGCGATGGTGAGGGGGATGGTGAGGGGTCTTCGACCCGGGATGGCAAGGATGGCAGCGAAAATAAGGATACAAAGGCGAAAGAAATTGTTCGATCATCATCCAGATCATCGAAAACAACCCGATCCTCCACCGAGACATCCTCCGGGAAAGAAACCGAACAATCGCCCAAAAAAGCTTCCACCGTTTCAACCGGCAAGCCGTCGGGTGTTCCCGCCCAACCGGTCAGCGATGACCTGAGCGAGGAGGATATGTCTGCCATGTTCTCCCTGGAAGCCGATGCCCTGGTGGTGGAGGAGATAAACCTGAAAAAGGAGCTCAAGGAACTCTCCGCAACCATTGACCGGGCCAAAAAAGAGGGTTTCAAGACCAAGGAGGTCCAGGGATTTGTGAACATGGCCAAGGCTGCTCTGAGAGGCGAGGAGTATACCAAGGCCAGGGAAATGACGTACCAGGCAAGGAAGATGTTTTCCGAAATTCAGCGGGAGCTCGATCTCAAGGCCGCCCTGGAGAGCGAGGAGGAGAGAAAGAAACGCGAGGAGGAGGAGAGGAAGAAGGCGGAAGAACGAAAGCGTCAGGAAGAAGAGGAAAAACGGAAGGCAAAGGCGCAAGAAGAGTTTCTATCCCGGCTCGAGGAGACCGGCAAGAAGCTCAACGATCTTCCCCAGGATACCCCCAATTTGGAAACCTTCCACAAGATGTGGAAGAATGCAAAGAAATACCAGGAGGAGGGGAACATTGAGGAGGCCTTCACCAATCTGGAGGTCCTGGAGAAGAAGGTGGACGCCATTGCCGGGGCCGACGAGCGGGCAAAGAACGAAATGGTCAAGCTTGAAAAGAGGATGACCAATGCCGAGGACGCCGGTTTCTACAGCCTGGAAAGCCAGGAGCTCATGTTCAAGGCAAGGAATGCCATAGAAGAGAAGAGGTACCTGGATGCCCTGGAAAGTATAGAAGGGTGCAACAGGGAACTGGATCCCGTGGTCCCCAGGATGGGCGATCCGCCCCCAGGGACAACTGGAGCTGGCACACCAGTTCAATCCATGCCGGCCTCAACACATCCTCCCCAGGCCCCTCCGATGCAGCAGCCGGTTGCCGGGCCTCCCCGGACAAGTCCCGTCAATCCCGGTTATGGCAATACACAGATGGTTCAGGGAAGTCCCCCGGCTCCCCATCAGGACAGGGCACAGAGAATGGCCGATATTGCCGACAGATCCCGGGCGGTGGCTGCCAGTCATGTCCCGGTGCAGCAGCGGCCCGCCCAATGTCCCATGTGCGGAGTTCCGCTCAATTTGCAAACTTCCCAACGTCCGCTAAACATCGTGTGCCCCCAGTGCCACCGAAACGTACAGATCAGGTGATCATGTGAAATGTGGAAACTTGTTTGTGGTTTTGCTGACGATCGTTCTATTTGTATCCATTGCAGGATGCGCAGACGACGAGGAAAGTGATGACGACGGGTCCTCTGGAAATACCATACCCTCCGGTTACCAGGGGGACCAGCCCGCCCTGGAAGGTGTTTTCATCCAGGAGATATGCGATTCGAACCGTGGCCGGGCATCCGCCAGCACCAATCCTCTGGGTACAGTGATTGTCAGGAACTACCTGGGAAGTGCCATACCCCCGGGCGGGTTGAACCTGTATGTGGAGGTGGAGACCGGTGGCCAAACCATCCAGCTCGATCCGCAAAACAACAACGAGACCATTGCGGACAAGGGTGAGTATGTGTTCGAATTCTCGGCGTTCGTTGAGGTGGAAGGGTACACCTATCATGTCAAGATAGAGTCCGGGAATGACCATTACATGGCGGATTACAGCGGTCCTGACCTGCAGAGTTCCGACATTATTCTGTGAACTGGACATCTGCCGGGATATCACCATCGTTGTGTCGGCAGGCGCGTTGCGGCTTACTTCGGGATATGCCGATGTTGTGTCTCACTCGGAGACTATCTTGCAGTACCCGATGTTGCCCCGGAGACGTTCCACCATGATCTTGACCTTGGCTCCCTTGGTGGTACCCGGAACGAACAGGACGTACCGGTTGATCTTGGCGATGCCGTCGCCTTTCTGTCCGATGTCCTGAATGACAACGTCGTAGGTGCTTCCCTCGGAGACCTCGGAACGGTCCTCGCCACGGGAGATCTTCACCTTCACCGGCCGGTGTCCGCCGCAGGCCTCGCAGGACAGTATCAACGTCCGTCCGTCCTTTTCCAGCTTGGTGTCCGGTCGACCGCATTCGGAACAGATGACGAAGGTTTTGAGATAATCGTTTACCTTGCCCTGTACCTGTCTGCTGTCCACGTTGCCGTTGAACACCACCCTTCTGCCGTCCTGGTTTCCGGCTGTGCCCAGTTCCCGGAGGAGGTATCCCAGCAGGTGATGCTCGTCCCGGTTGATGACCGAGGCAAGCTCTGAAAAGTTCTTGAAGATGGTCTGCTTTCCTTCGTAGATGATCTCGGGATCGGGTATCTCCAACCGAATATCTGACTTGACCTCATCGGGGAGTCCTTCCCGGACCCTGTTTAACAGTTGATCGTAATCATATTCCTTGGACATATCTAATGCCCCCACGAGGGGGGACCATCCTGAAGGTCCCTCATAAACCTATGGGTTGGACCGGGCGTGTTCTACGGCGGCCTTCACCAGTCCCAGGTACGGCGGTGACGGGTTGAGCGGGTGGCTGAGGAACTCCGGGTGGAACTGGGTTGCCATGTAGTATGGATGCCCATCTATCTCGGCTATCTCCATGCGTATCCCGTCGTCGTCTTTTCCGGTGAATTTCATCCCCCCTTTTTCCAGAATAGGTATGAACTCGGGGTTGACCTCGAAGCGGTGACGGTGCCGTTCCCTGATGGTGAGCCTTCCGTAGAGCGAGTGGGCCATGGACCCTTTCTTGATGTGTACGGTGTACCCTCCCAGGCGCATGGTGCCGCCCATGTCGGTCACCCCTTCCATCTCTGGTAGAAGATCGATAACGGGTTGAGGGGTCTTCTTTACGAACTCGGTGGAGTGGGCCTCGCTAAGTTTGCACACGTTCCGGGCGTATTCGACCACCGCCATCTGGAAACCCAGGCAGACGCCCAGGAACGGGACGTTGTTGGTCCGGGCGAACTTGGCGGCCCTTATCTTCCCCTCGGCCCCCCGTATTCCGAAACCCCCGGCCACGCAGATGCCGTTCACACCCTTGAGCATGCGGTTGTCCCGGGCCGCGTCCAGGTCCTCCGCCTCTATCCACTTGATGTTCACCCTGGCCTCCGTCTTCTCCCCTGCATGGACGAATGCCTTGGAATAGCTGATGTATGAATCCTTCAGGTGGGTGTACTTGCCCACCAGGGCGATGGTGACCTCGTGCTTGGGGTTGGATGTGCGTTTGACGAACTTTCTCCAGGTGTTCAGGTTGGGCTTCTTGCCGCGGTATCCCAGCTGTTTGAGTATGTTATGGGGGACCTTCTGCTTGTGGAAAAGTAAGGGTACCTGGTACACGTTCTCCACGTCGTAACAGGATATGATGTTATCCACAGGCACGTCGCAGAACAGGGCGATCTTGCCCTTGACATCCTTTTCAAGGGGGTACTGGGAACGGCAGACTATCAGGTCCGGCGCTATCCCTATGGACCTGAGCTCCTTGACCGAATGCTGGGTCGGTTTGGTCTTCTGCTCGCCCACCACTCCCACCACGGGTACCAGGGTTGTGTGAACGAACAGGACGTTCCTTTCCCCCACCTCGGAGTGAAGTTGCCTGACAGCCTCCAAGAACGGCATGGACTCGATATCGCCCACGGTGCCGCCCATCTCTATTAGGGTTACATCCGCCTTCTTGTCCCTTCCGACCTTCTTGATCTGATCCTTGATCTCGTTGGTGATGTGGGGGATGATCTGGACGGTCTTGCCCAGGTAGTCCCCCTTGCGCTCCTTTTCGATGACCGCCTTGTACACCTTTCCTGTGGTGATGTTGTGGTCCGATCCCAGGTGGGTGTCCAGGAACCGCTCGTAATTTCCCAGGTCCAGATCCACCTCGCCGCCGTCGTCCAGGACGAATACCTCGCCGTGCTGGTACGGGCTCATGGTCCCCGCATCGCAGTTGAGGTAAGGGTCGATCTTTATGGAGGTTACACTGAGCCCGGAGCGCTTGAGCAGAAGTCCGATCGAGGAAGCGGTTATACCCTTTCCCAACCCTGATAGAACGCCGCCCGTTATCACGACATATTTCATTTCGATCAACGGGACCCGGTCATCGGGATTGGGGAATATAACTTTTGGGTGGGTTGGGGTACTGGCCAGGCAATGAGTTGTACGGCCATCGGGCGGTTTTTAGCCCCCCTTTTTGGAAGTGGTGTCCATTGGGACTGCAGCGGTCTGAAGGCACCTAGTCCCAGTCCATGTCTGGGACATCCCCCTCCGTTTCTCCGGGATCGATCCCGTCGGATGTGTCGCCCTTGGCAGCCTGGCGGATCTTTTCGAACACGTCATCCAGGTCGTCACTGGAAACTGGGGCCTGCTGCAGCCTTCCCTCTGCATCCATGGGGGGAACCGCTTCGACATCCCCCGCAATGTCCTCGTCGATACCCTGGAAAACATCATTCATTGGAGGGGCGGCTTGATCGGGTGCTGGGCCGAACGGATCGGGTCCGCGTTGGGGTTGTTGTGCCGGGCCCTGGATCATCTGCCCGTTGTCCGGCTGCGGCCCTGGCCAGTCCGGGGATTGCTGCTGCACGCTGTTGGCCTGTTGCCAGCCGGGAGGCGGGGTTTGCATGTTACCCGCCTGCTGTTGCGGCCAGTTGTCGGGATACCGACCTTGCCCGCTGCCGGGTCGTTCATCGGGCCAGTCCCAGCCCGAACCGGACCATTCCTGCTGTGCCGGTTGATCCATCATGAATGTTTCATCTACATGATCATCCATGATGGGGTGCTGCTGTTTGCCTTTCGTCGCCATCACAATGGCCACAACTACGATGATTACCACTACCACCGCCATGAGGATGAGAAGCATGAGCAGGCTGGACCCGTCTTTTTTGGCATCGTCCACGGTGTACCCGTCGTAGTACCAGTCATCGGGCGGTTCCTCGCCGTCCTCCACATCCATGTCGAAAGAGAACACGCCGTCGGTGGTGGTGAGGACGAACTCCCCCTCCTTTCCCAGGTAGTCTTTGCTGATGTCCAGGACCAGAAGGCCGTCCTTGTCGGTGGTGCCGGTGTACACGCTGCCGTCAATGGTCACCGCAACGATGGCGTTGGACACGGCCTTGCCATCGTCGTCCTTGAACGGGCCGATGGTTATGGGCACCATGTCTTCCTCATCTCCGGTGATGGGATCGTCGTCGCCAGTGTCATCGTCAGAACCGGTGTAGTCATCGTCCCCGGTGCCGGTATCGTCCTCGCCGGTGTCTGGATCATCATCTGTACCCGGCTCGTCGTCCCCAGTCCCCGTATCGTCCTCCCCCGTTCCATTGCCATCTTCCCCGGTCCCCGTATCATCATCTGTACCCGTGCCCGTATCGTCCTCCCCCGTTCCATTGCCATCTTCCCCGGTCCCCGTATCGTCCTCGTCAGTTCCATCGTCCTCCCCGCCAGTACCATTATCGTCTCCGGAACCCGTTTCGTTATCATCCCCGGGTGTAAAATCATCCGGAAGTTCAACCGTGATCCATCCAATAACGCTCCAGGGGCCGACAATATCCATCGCCTCTCCCCGGACACGGTAGTAGTAGGTGCCGTTGTCCTTCCCGGAAAATGTCATGGCCGTGTCAGAGGTCACGTCGGAAAAGGAAAGGTATGAGAATGCCCCGTCCGTGGATTCCTGGACGCGATAGCTGGACACATCCGCAACCGCGCTCCAGCCGATGGTGTAGTGGTCAACATCCACCGTCACGTTGACCCCGCTCAGGGTGGGGGTGCCGATGGTGGGATCTACGGTTATCGCATCCACTGCCAGATCGTATTCGAAAGAGTCCGATCCGCCGTTTCCGTCGGAGACAGTCACGTTGACCTTGAACAGCCCGTCATCGGCGGTGCCGGTGAGCCGCCCGGTGCTGTCCATGGAAAGCCAACTTGCGTTGGTGTCCAGCGACCAGCTCAGCACGTCCCCGGTGGGGTCCTGGTCGAAGGCGGTGAACTGGTAGGAATAGGGATCACCCTCCACCGCATTCATCGGTGGGTTTGGGTCAACCAACCAGGGGGCGTCGTTGACGTTGGCAACGTGGATGGTGAAGTGCTGTGTGACGTTAACGTCACCGTCGCTTGCCCGAACCGTAACAGGGTGGTCCGCCTCGGCCTGGTCGTTGGTGGGGGTCCAGCCGATAAGACCCGATGCCACATCTATGGTCATGTTCTCCGGCGCGACATCCAGGGTGAAGTTCAGAGCACCCGAGGGGTTCACCACGATGTATCCGGCCGTTACGTTCACGTCGTATCGGTAAGGCACTTCCTCCACGGCTTCCGTGGGAGGGGACGTGGTGAAGTTCAGTTCCAACGGCGCGGGATCGACCTCCAGGAAATAGCAAAACAATCCCACCCCGCCGTTGCCGTCATCGACTGTAACGTTTATCGAGAAATTGCCCGGGTCCGGAGGGGTGCCGCTCAGGATGCCGGTGGCAGACTCTATTCCGAGCCAGGTGCCGTTGCCGTCCAGTGACCAGGTGACGGTGCCCTGGCCGTCATCGTCGCTGTTGAAGTCGTACTGGTAAACCTCACCTGCCACCAAGGTCAGTGGCGGGTCGGTGGTGGTTATCGTCGGAACCGTGTTCACCACGGTTATGATGATGGATTTTTCATAGGTGTCACCGCCGTTTTCAGCGTAATACACCGTCACGTGATGGTCACCGACGTGAGAGTTGTCCGGGGTGCCGGAGATGATACCTGAATTGGTATTGATGACAAACCAGGTGTTCTCGGTGGATAAACTCCAGACGCCCGGCATGACGTCGTTTGAAAGTGCCATCTGACGAACAAATGCTTGATCCTCGATGGCATGGGATAAATTGACACCAATTATTCCTTTAACCGCCTCAACCCTGAAAAATGGGTATGTCACACCTTCATGGATATCCCAAATTGTATCAAAGTCCCAACCTGCACTGGTGAACGTGCTTCTGCTCATCATCTCGGCGGTGGTTTTACCGGTCGTACCTGATTCTGATCCTGAACCAACACCCGATGTGGTCCCGGATGTCTGGATGTCCCAGAAGTTTCCGGACATGGACCCAGAATCGTTTCGGCCGACAAAACTCCCAACATTTGAATAACCTACCACACAGCCCGTGGCGTAGCAGTTTGTGATGTCACCACGATAATTATACCCCACCAGCCCACCGACACGCCAATCCCCGCTCACGCTGCCCGTGGCATGGCAGTTTGTGATGGCACGACGATTGTACCCCACCAGACCGCCAACATTGTCACCTGTCCCGCTCACGCTGCCCGTTGCGTAGCAGTTTGTGATGTCACCATGATTAGACCCCACCAGACCGCCGACATGGTCATCTCCTTCCACATCGATCCCCGTCAAACTGATATTGCTCACCGAGCCACCTGTATCAACCCACCCGAACAGTCCCAAACAGGAAACGATTGACATATTGATATTCAACCCATTTATCGTATGGCCATCGCCATTGAAATGTCCGGATAGATAGGGAATGTAAAAATCAGCCTCGCCGGACAGGTCCATATCCGAAGTCATTTTAAAACTCAGGCTGGAGTTCTGTCCGAAGGCCAAAAGCTCCTTGAAGTCAATAACATCATTTATAAGATAATCGCTGCCACTTTTTGAAAGGTAATCATCAACGTCAAGGTACCTGTCATTGGACAACCAGGTGTTGAACCTGTTTGCATACAGGGCACCGGGTGTTATGATATTTTCACCATTTATCAGAACTGAGTCATAATTGTAATGGGAGTTTACTATTGATCCC
>Ga0272441_10012735_pt1 | contig 12226 bp, 8 predicted proteins | sample SSMProp6N_FD_193582 | JGI IMG/M metagenome (GOLD analysis project Ga0272441, IMG submission 193582) | Marine sediment archaeal communities from Little Sippewissett salt marsh, Falmouth, MA, United States - SSM-Prop-6N | ecosystem: Environmental > Aquatic > Marine > Wetlands > Sediment ...
CAGCACAACGAGATTGTTTTGGATATTCAGCAGATTCAATCCACTATAGGAACTCTTGAAACTCAGGCGATGGGCCCGATTAATGAACAGGTCGCAAACCAGATAGAGAGTGACCCTACTATGGTCTTGCTGAACCAGCGGCTTGCTATGCTGAAGATGTCACTTGCAGGTTCGCTCACAAAATTCGGTGAAAATCACAGAATCGTGCAGCAATCTCAGGAACTGATAAACAGAACCGAGAAGGAAAAAGAAATCAGAAAGGCGGAAATAGCAGAACAGACCCGACAGGCTAATCTTAAAAATGCACAGGATGCCCTGGTTTCACTGAATGGCAGACTTCAAATATCAAAAAGCATGCGAGACCAAGCAGCCGAAGAAAAGAGACTGCTCGATTTGGCGCGCGTGCAGTATGAGCAGCAGGTAAAAATCAGAGATGAAAGGCGGGATATGCTCAATGAGCTCAAAGCTCAGATTGAAAAAAGAACCATAATGCACGATGACCCTGAAACACCGAAAGTGCAGTTTGCTGGTTACGCTCCCATCCCCTTACAAATAAGTTCTCCGTTGTGGTATGTTTATTTCCCCGGTGGAACGATTTTGGGATTTTTCTCTGGTATTGGCCTTGCTTTTCTTGTCGAACTGTTGAATGACCTTGTGCGAACACCAAGGGATGTGAAGAGGTACTTGAATATTCCGCTCTTAGGCATTATTCCTGATGCTGACGAAGATGAGCAGATTGAGGACATTGACCTCAGCCAGGTTGTGTGGAAAGCACCTTATTCAATTACAAGTGAATCCTACAAAAGATTGCGAACTAACTTAAAGCTGTCTGAATCGGCGACAGACTCAAAGGTCTTGTTCATTAGCAGTGGTGCAGCAGGTGACGGAAAGACTTCCGTGGCTGTTAATCTTGCATCTGCTTTTGTTGCTGAAAGTAGAAAAGTGCTGCTTATAGATGCTAACTTTTGGCGACCGACTTTGCATAATATATTTCCACAGCCGGAGGAACAACCTGATTTTGGCCTGACCAGCCTGCTCACCGGCAAGTGTACTGTCTCCGAAGCTGTAAAACACACTGAGATTGAAGGCCTGTCCTTAATTGTTGCAGGACAGCTCCATTCTAACCCAACTGAACTACTCGGTGGACTGCAGATGGAATCTTTGATTAAACAGCAGCGAGAAAACTACGATTATATTATAGTAGACGGGCCGCCGATATTGTTGGTCAGTGCAACAAAAATGCTGGCTAGATTTGTTGACGGAACCGTCCTGGTATTCAATGCTGCCGCTACAAGAAGAGGAGCTGCCCTCAGGTCTATCAATGAATTTAAACAGGTAAATGCCACAGTTGTCGGCTGTGTACTCTTTGCTGTAAAGGCTTTGAAGGGAGGATATTTCCAGGAGCAGTTCAAGTCGCTTCAGAAATATAGCCAACCGCAATTTGCAAACACGGCTTAGTTGACAATAGTCGCCAGCTACTGTACGCTACAGCGAATTTATTCATAGAAAGTGATTTAAATGAAGAACTTTTTGGTTACCGGCGGGGCCGGATTCATTGGTTCCAATATCTGCAGAAAATTGATTTCGCAGGGCTCCTTTGTAAGGGTCATAGATAATTTGCTCACCGGCAAAAAAAGTAATCTCTCAGACATCATAGACAAAATTGAATTTATCGAGGCCGACATGGGCGATGAAAATGTCGCTCGTAAAGCCTTGAAGGATATCGACGTAGTATTGCATCAGGGAGCTGTGCCTTCAGTTCCCAAAAGTATCGACAACCCGGCCGCCACTCACAAACATTGTGTTGACGCCACTTTTACTCTTCTGTTGGCTGCTCGTGACGCCGGCATAAAACGTTTTGTTTATGCGGCCAGTTCTTCGGCTTACGGTGATACTCCCACTTTGCCGAAGACCGAAACAATGCTTACTAAACCGCTTTCGCCTTATGCCGCCGCTAAACTTGCAGGCGAATATTACTGCTCTGTGTTTTGTCGGTCTTTTGGTCTTGAGACCGTTTCGTTGCGCTATTTTAACGTATTCGGACCCTATCAGGACCCGACCAGCCAGTATGCAGCGGCAATACCAGCCTTTGTTACGTCAATCTTAAAGGACGAGCCGCCCACCATTTACGGCGACGGCGAGCAGAGCCGTGATTTTACCTATATCGACAATGTCGTCGAAGCCAATTTACTCGCCGCACGAACAGAACAAACCGCAGGAGAAGTTATCAATATCGCCTGTGGGCAGCGGGTAACTGTCAATGAAATTATCCATATGATAAACGAATTTGTCGGCAAAAAAGTAAAGCCGATATACACCGACCCGCGTCCCGGTGATGTAAAGCATTCTCTTGCCGATATCAGTTTAGCCGAAAAATTAATTGGCTACAAACCGAAGGTGTCATTCCAGGAAGGTCTTCGGCTTGCAATTGACTGGTACCGGGACAATCTCCTTTAAATTTTGCACCTAATGATATTAGGCGCAGAAAATAAGTTTTTTTTATCCCTCGGTGCTTTTTGCAGCTAAGCCTTTGTGTCTAAAGCTGCTCTTTTAGATTCTTGGCATTTTCGATTAATTGCTCTCTGGTCGGCTGAACCCTGGGGGAAAGCTCAAACAGCCATTCATAAGAATCCTGGATTTTTTTGGGGTTCAGTATTTGTGCAAAAAAGTCAAATGGGAATTTATCATACCATGGCCCCTGGAGTTTGCGGTGTGTTTTCAGTGTTTCAAAGCCTTCCTTACTTATTCTGACGTTATAGTCACCGTACCAGTTAAATGACACAGTAGCAGGAGATTCGCCGATTTCCTCATCATTTAAGACAACCAGGGCACCCTGAGGGGACGTATTGATTGTGAGTCTGCGCTCGACGCAGCCGCTTAGAATTATGATAGCTGTTAAGATAACCACCAGCAACCCGGACAAATTCTGTTTTCCCATAAGTGTCTTCCTTATTTCTTACTCATTGCGCATCTGATTATAAGGAAAAAACAAAAAGACAAAAGCTAAAAATATTATTTAGTGTTCTGTCGCATATTGTTAATCCTCGTCTACGATGCCGCAAACGTTAAGTGCAAGCCGCTCAAAGAATTTATACAAAAACCACAAAGCCAGAAAGCAGAATACCGAACTTAAAAAACCAGCAAATATACAAAGTCCCACTAAGCCGCCCTTAGAGAGGTTTAACCAGTAGTTGTCTTTTATTCTCTCGCGCTGCATATAATCGTAATAAGCCTTGCCTTTGTAATCCTGATTTTGGCTCTCAAGCAGTTCCAGGTCTCTTTTTGCCTCGCGATATTGCCCTACAGGAAACAAACCGACGGTAAATCCACATGATAAGGCAGCAAGTACAGCTAAGACGAGTGCAATTCTTCTGCAGGTGTGCCTGATAGCAAGGGCTTTATCTATTCTACTGGTTTTTGCTTCACTGGTGGAAAGGCCGAATATTGCCCAGTCAAAAATCTTATAAATCAGCAAAATAGTTCCGAAAACCACGGCAAAGTAAATTAAAGCGACTAAAAAACCGAAACCTGCTGCCCCGCCGCCCTGTACCCTGTTAGCTCCTACTGCAAAACCGAGCAGGCCGGAAAAAATACCAAGGGTTATACCGGCTGTAATTGCTAATTTCCTGAATTTTGCCCTTCTATCCATAAATAACTTTCGTAAGCTCGGTATAAGGTATATTTAAACAACTAAACTTGTTATTTTTCAAGGATTTATTTTCTTTTCAACCGGTTTTGCAGCAATAGTCTAACGGAAGCGGCAGGCAAAAAAGTCCGAGGCAGAAATTGAGTTTCATTGGGTTTGTTTTTTCAATTCGTGGTTTGTGATTTGCGGTTCGGTTATCATTTAATAAGTTCCTACCTGCCAAAGGCACAAATTTTTGTCGGGAGGGCTAAAAACACCCATTCCATAATTGGAGAAAATAGCGTATTTGATTCGAAGAATCGTGGGACTCGAAGTTTGTGGAGGTTTGTAAGTGTTTATTCAGATAGAGGTAAAAAAGTTTTTGGAAAAGTTCGGTTTTTCTTTTAGTTACTTTCGCGTTTGATACTACTGTGCTCAGAAGTCGAGTGGTCATTATCTCGTCGTTCGTTGCGCGTATTGCGTCGTGTATATTGTGTGGAATTGAGGCGGGTTGGTTGGCGTTATTGAGTTTTTTAGAGTTTTTTGGGGATTTTAGAATAAAGGATACTATGGATATAATATGATTTAGCGGTATAGCAGCGGCAAGACTTATTTAATAATGAGCTACAAGTACATAATGAAGTTTTCGACTCGTTACAGACCGGGCAGGTCTGCAGACCGTAAACTGTTTGCTAATTATTTGTTCTTGACGTTTTCCTTCCTGTTATGTATAATATAATTCGACTTTTTACTAAAGCCTCCTTTGGCATACAGGTTATTATAGCAGGGGCAACGCTGCTTACCTCTGCATTAGATCATCCTGGTTAGTAAGGTGATGTAATTTACGGAAGGAGAAAAGATGTTACAAAAAAAGGGAAATCATTCCGTTTCTGTTGTCAAGATTTTACTATTATTTCTTTTTCTTGTTTTTCCGGTCGAACAGGCATTGGCTGTAATTTACGGCGATGACGACCGTATTGATTATTATGAATGTACGGACCAGAGCCTTGTGGAATTAGCGGACAGTGTGGTTGCACTCCTGACGGATACATCAAATATAACCTGCATCGATGGCAATTGTACTATCAATAATCTTCAGAGTCTTGCGGACTGGTACCTGTCAGAAGACCCTATAGGAAGCGGTAACCCCATCTGTCCCGATGAGCGTTTTATTGACCAGCTGACTGCGGGTTGGTGTTCCGGAACTTTAATAGATGACGACCTTTTTCTTACCGCAGGACATTGCATCTCAAGCCAGTCCGATTGTGATGGCACGGCATTTGTATTTGATTATAAAATGCTGGACGCAGATACGCCGGTAACGATATTTCCCGAAGATGATGTTTATTATTGTGTGGAAATTGTTGCCCATAGCGAAGACGAATCCGGTACCTGGAACGATGACTGGGCGATTGTACGTGTTGACCGACCGATAGTAGGGCATGAGCCGACACCTATGCGAAGAACCGGTCTTATTGAAGAAGGTGACTCGCTGGTTGTGATGGGACATCCGACCGGGCTTCCGGTAAAGATCGAACCGGGAGGACATGTTACTAATGACCCATGCGCGACTCTGGAATACTTTCTTGCCAATACGGATAGTTTTGGCGGCAATTCAGGCTCAGGTGTCTGGAATCATGACGGACCCGGAATGTCTCTTGAAGGCATTCTTGTAAGGGGTTATAACGATTTTGTAACAGACTCGAATAATAGTTGTGATAAAGTACTCCGCTGTCCGGACAGCGGGTGCCCGGAACTGCAAAAGGTAGTTCGTTCCACCGAGTTTGCTGACTATGTTCCCTACGACTATATCGTTGTCTTCACCGACCCTCTCTCAAAGGACATAGCCGTTGCTTCTGCAGCCTTTCCGATACTCCATAACTATAGCATCATACCGGCTTTTGCGGCGCATCTTGATTACCAGGACAAAGAGCAACTCTTAACAGATCCCAATGTTTTATATATCGAACCTGATATGCCTGTTTATATCTCCGGGCTTTCTACTCAATCTTCTCCCGGCGGAGGAGCCGGCGAGATAATCCCTGATGGGGTTGCTATGGTAAAGGCTCCGGAGGTATGGCCGACAACAACCGGAGAAGGCGTGGTCGTTTGTGTTCTGGATACCGGCTTGGATGTTAGTCATCCGGACCTTACCGGACCGATAGCACCAGGCTGGAATTTTATAGATGATACCCCGGATGTCGATGATGGTGAAGGACACGGCACACACGTTGCAGGAACCATTCGTGCAGCCATGGACAACGGTATAGGTGTCGCAGGCATAGCCCCTGACGCAACAATTTTACCTGTAAAGTTCCTGGACGACAACGGCTCAGGTTTCGTAAGTGACGAAATCGCAGCTATTGAGTATGCCGTAGCTAATGGTTCAAGGCTAATAAATGCGAGTTTTGGCTCCTACGGATTTTCACAGTCTGAGTATGATGCATTAGCGGCATCAGGTCTTTTAATAGTTGCAGCAGCAGGCGATGTCAACCAAGATACATCGCATTATCCTTCCGGCTATGACATTGACAATGTGCTCTCGGTTGGGGCCTCAACACCCTGGGCAGAAAGAGCTGATTTTTCAAATTACGGCCCGTCCCTGGATCTTGTTGCCCCCGGCGTTGACGTCCTCTCGACGGCAGGCGGCGGGTATGAATACAGGTCCAGTGCGGATATGGCTGCTGCTCATGTATCAGGGGTGGCTGCGTTGTTGTCTGCCTGGGGTGGCTCAAGTATGACCGCGCCGCAGGTTCGCCAGGCAATGGAGCAGACAGCAGAGGACCTCGGTTCACCCCAACGCGATGATTACTTCGGACATGGTCTGATTAATGCCGAAAAAGCGATTGCATTTCTTGTAGCAGAAGGTGTGCCCACAAACTGTACTCAAGTTCACGATTTCGGTTACGGCCGATTGGCAGACCTGAATAACGACTGTTACGTTTCGCTGCTCGATCTTGAACTATTTGCCGATGAATGGCTGAAAAATTGCGATGACAGCAATCAATGGTGCAATTCTGCTAATTTTGACGGAAGCGGTACAGTGTCATTGACAAACTTTGCAGCCTTTTCTGAGCAATGGCTAAATTGTAACGACCCGCAGCAGTTGAACTGCTCGCCATGTGTACCTAACTGGCCGACACCATAAAAAACCAAAGTTGCCTTACGAGATTATGTTAGTAGGCTTAATTTTGTTTCCCTCTCGATATTGCCGCAGCGAGGCCAATACCTGCCGGTTGTAGTTGTGGTAGATTCCCCTTATCTTATTAGGGTCAGGAATGAAGTTTGACTTTACAGATAGATTTGATATGGGATCAGGGATTAGTCTTAATATCGCAGATGAGCAGGTATAGAGAATGTTAAACGCTAAAATCCTTATGTAACTTGGATTCCGCACTTTAGGCAAGATGAATTTTACACGGAGTTTTCGAAAAAAACTAACTTACAGTTCTTTGAGATTAGGGCAACGGCTGGCCCAAAAGGGAGACTGTGGCGGTGTTGAGCGTTTGCGTAAAATCCTGAAAGCTTTTACACAAATTGCCGTTCCTTTGCGAAGACAACTGGAAAGGAATATGAAACTTACGGGAGTGTACCAACCGGAATTGATAGATGCATATTTCGACAGGGCAGCGGACCAGTTAATTATGATGGCTCATGGATTTAGAGCGGACTTCGACCTGAGTTTTCTTCTAAAATCATTTCGTTTTGAAGATTCATTTGGCCACTTAGAGCAGGCCTATGCCAAAGGCAAGGGTGTGATGGTTGTCGCTGGTCACCTTTGCGGTTACCCCTCTGTTGTCACAGTTATCTCGACTCGACTTCCATGTGCTGTTTACTCGCGTCGTAATAAAGACTCCAGGAAAGTGGCAATTATGGAGGCTATTGCTAAAGCAGAAGAAGTGGAAGTTATTTATCGCCCGGAGAGTTCAAACCGCGATGAGAAACTCCAGCCAGTCATTGATGTTTTGCGTCAAGGCAAGATGCTTTTCATTACACCAGATACACCTCGCAAGCAGCATGAAGGTGTAGCTGTCAGTATCTTGGGTAAAACAGCATATTTTCCCGCCGGTGCATTTGTTATGTCTATGCGAACGGGATCACCTGTTGTGCCCGTGTGGTGGCGCTGGGAACAGGATTGCTGCAAGATTCATTTCAGTGAGCCGATTGAGCTTTCCCGTGGAGGAGGCAGGATTAGAGACAAAGCCGAGGAAGGCATGAAACAATGGTCTTGTCAATTGGATACCTTTATCCGTGCATATCCTGAGATGTGGTGGAACTGGTTAGACAAAAGATGGACACATATCATAAGAAACCATAACAATCTCAAATGAGAAAGTTGGTGAATAATGGCTGGATATGATTGAATCGGCCGTTGTTTTTTCACGAAGCCATCAAGATTAGCCGGGGCAGGTTCGCCTTCAAAGTGGTGGGTTGGCAAGTGTATTTGAAAGATGGGGTAATATGAAAAGCCACCGAATTTGTTAGTGCCTTCAGTGAGAGTAATAGATGAGGCGGGCTTGCAAGGTAAAGCCCGCTATAAAGCGACAACCAACAAAGGGCTGGGTTTTTCCTCCTCCTCCGAATCCGGCCCTTTTCTTTTTCGGGACGCTGGGAAAGTTTCTTCAAATCTATGTTTTTGGGCTCTGTAAGTGTGTAAAGGCTGAAAGCTTGGCAAAGGAGATTCAAATTTGGCAAAACGCGAGCGCAGTGTGGTTTTTAGGTGGTATAAGATGTCATTTAGAAGCCCATTTTTCCCGGCTTTCGGCATAGAGGTCGCGGCCGTAACAGTCATTTATTACTATTAAGGGCATATCCTTTACCGTTAACTTTCTTATCGCCTCAGGGCCAAGCTGGTCAAAGGCAATTACCTCAGATTGCTGAATGGATTTGGATAACAAAGCCGCTGCCCCGCCGGTAGCGCCGAAATAAACGGCGGTGTGGTCTTTGCAGGCCTGAATGACTTCTTTTGAGCGCTGCCCTTTTCCAATCATAGCCTTGAGGCCTTTGGCGAGCAGAAGAGGGGCGTAAGGGTCCATCCTGTAACTCGTGGTCGGGCCGGCAGAGCCAATTACAGCACCGGGTTTTGCAGGTGAAGGACCGACATAATATATCACGGAACCTTTAAGGTCAAACGGAAGCGTTTTATTCTCTGAAATCAGGTCGGAGAGCTTTTGATGAGCTGCGTCCCTGGCGGTAAAAATTGTACCGGAGAGCGAGACCTGGTCGCCGATTTTTATTTTCTTTATAATCTCGTCGGTTAGTGGTGTCCGGATATCCAATACACTCATTTATATTCCTTTTCAAGTTTTTTCTTAGCGCTTAGGTTCTTTGTTTTTTCTGTTACAAGACATAGGACTGGGAGCGTGCGGCATTACACTGGATATTTACGGCGACGGGGAAAGAAGCTATGTGCCGCGGAAAAACTTCAATAAACAAATCGAGTGCAGTAACTTTTCCACCGAGACCAGCTGGTCCTATACCGAGCTTATTTATCTCCTCAAGCCACTGGACTTCATACCCTGCTATTTTTTTCTCAGGGCTGCGTTGGCCAATCTTTCTTAAGAGGGCTTTTTTGGCAAGGTACGCCACATAATCGAAAGTCCCTCCGATTCCAACTCCGACTATAATCGGGGGACAGGGATTTGCACCGGCGAGGCTGACGGTCTCAATGACAAAGTTTTTCACGCCATCTATGCCATCGGCGGGTTTTAGCATTTTTATTCTGCTGACGTTTTCGGCGCCGCCACCTTTGGGCAAGACGGTTATTTTTACCCTGTCGCCGGGGACAATATCGGTATGGATGATGGGCGGGGTGTTATCTCGGGTATTGACAGGGTCAGTGAGAGGATTTTTTACGATTGATTTTCTAAGGTATCCATCGGTGTATGCCTCGGCGACGGCACGGGTTATTGCATCGTTAAGATAGCCGCCGGTAAAGGAAACTTCCTGGCCTATCTCGATATATAGAACGGTGAATCCGGTGTCTTGACACAAGGGAATGGATTCGGTTTGGGCGATTCGGGCATTTTCTAAAAGCTGCTGCAGTACCGCCTCGCCGGCGGGAGATTCTTCCGTTTTGGCAGCTTTTTTAAGGGCCTCTTTCATATCATCATTTAATTTCGTACAGGCATCGAGACAGAGAGTTTTTACTATGCTTTTTATTTCATTTACATTTATCGAACGCATTTTTGGTCTCCACATTTGCCATAAAGACACAAAACAACGACCTTCGGTTGACGATTATAGTTTATTTATACGAAAGGTTAAAAACAATATCTGAAAAAACAACAGAACTGCTGCAGGTAAAATGACGAATTTTGTCATTGACTTGAGTGATAAGAGGGTATATCCTTTGGATTGCGTTTTGCACAAAATTCTTATTACATAAGCATAAGGATAGTTTTCTATGTCAGGGAAGATCCTTTCGCTGATAGAGTTCACATCACTGGACTGGTTCTGGGTAGCTGCATTTGTGCTGGTAATGATTTCCTGTGGAGTGCTGTTTTATCGGCTCGGGAAACGTTCAGAGTCGGAGTTTTTTCTTGCCGGCCGCGGTCTTCCGTGGTGGCTTCCGGCAACCTCGGTTTATGCGACACATACAGCTACCGACAGTCCGATGTGGATTGGAGGGATGATATACAAATTCGGAATGCGCGGTATCTGGTTTCCGTTCTTCTCGGCGTGGTGCGCAATAAGCGCATTTGTTTCGACTCGAATTTTCCGGCGTTCTCTTGCAATGAGCCAGGCGGAATGGCAGAACCTTCGATACAGCGGTTTAGGAGCGGAACTATTGCGAGGCTGGCTGGCCGGGTGGCAGACCTTTATGAATATGTTTACGCTGGCGTGGGTGAGCGCAGCTATGGGGAAGGTGGGAACATATTTGTTCGGGTGGCCCCACTGGGTAGGTTTGGTGGTCTTTACGGCAATATGCGCTATTTATGTGCTAAGCGCCGGATACTGGGGGGTCATAATGGCAGACTTCCAGCAGGGAGTTATAGCTTTCCTGATAATCACCTTCGTCACCTTCTGGGCGATTAAAGAGGTTGGAGGCCCGTTAACGATAGTCAATAAACTCGAAGCATTAGGTCAAAGCTGGCGGCTTAATCCCTTTCACTTCGATGAAGAATTTCCATTCGCTTGGTTTATAACGCTTTTGATAATGGCGACTTTCGGTGGAATAGGGATGGGTAATTTCATCGACTGGTACCCTGAAGCGCAGCGGATTCAATCGGCTAAGTCGGTGCGAGATGCAAGTTACAGTATCTGGGCTGGCGGCCTTGCGGCAATTTTCAGAAATGGTTTTTGGGCAGTGGCGGTTCTGTCCTTTTTTGTAGTGTATCCCAATATCACCGACTCAAAGGCGTACGAGATGGCGTGGTACAGGATAGCGTTCGAATATTTGCCTGTGGGGATGATTGGCGTTTTCTTTGCAGCAATTTTGGCCATCCATCTTAGCACTATATCAACATCTCTGAATTTAGGCGCGCTCTATGCAACGCGCGACCTCTATCACCACTATATCAATCCACAGGCCTCGGAAAAACAACTGGTTAGAATGGGACGAATCAATACGCTGCTTATGCTTGTCGGCTGCTTTGTTTTAGGGCTGACAATGAAAAAAATTACGGAGTGGCTTATATTTGCGCTATGGCTGCAGGCGGCGGGTATCTGGATACCATCGATACTTCAGGTAATATGGTGGCGCTTTAATTCATGGGCATACTTGAGCGCCTGGATTGCAAACTTAATTATGAGTTGGCTTGTAGTGTGGGTGCTGCCGGCACTCGGCGTGATACCGAAACTGCCCGACTATCAGCAGTTCTGGATGCTTGCAATACTGGTTGCGGTGGTGTACCTGCCGATAATGTTTATTACCAGGGCCGATGATATGGACCATTTGGTGCATTACTATGTAGCGGCGAGGCCTTGTGGATTCTGGGGGCCGGTACGCAGAGAAGCAATAAAACGAGAACTTATTAAAGAATATTAGGAGAGTTTTTTATGTCAGGATTGATTCTTTCACTGATTGAGTTCGCAGCTCTGGATTGGTTCTGGGTTGTTGCATTTGTGCTGGTTATGATTTCCTGCGGAGTGCTGTTTTATCGTCTTGGAAAACGCTCGGAGTCGGAGTTTTTTCTTGCCGGGCGCGGTCTGCCGTGGTGGCTTCCGGCAACCTCGGTTTATGCGACACATACAGCTACGGACAGTCCAATGTGGATTGCAGGGATGATATATAAATTCGGAATGCGAGGTATCTGGTTTCCGTTCTTTTCGGCGTGGTGCGGGATAAGCGCATTTGTTTCGACGCGGATTTTCCGTCGTTCGCTGGCAATGAGCCAGGCGGAATGGCAGAACCTTCGGTACAGCGGGTTGGGGGCCGAACTGTTACGAGGCTGGCTGGCCGGTTGGCAGACCTTTATGAATATGTTTGTGCTGGCGTGGGTGAGCGCAGCAATGGGGAAAGTGGGAACATATTTGTTCGGGTGGCCGCATTGGATAGGCCTGGTGGTGTTTACGGCAATATGCGCTATCTATGTTCTGAGCGCAGGATACTGGGGAGTTATTATGGCGGACTTCCAGCAGGGAGTTATAGCTTTTCTG
>Ga0272441_10012736_pt1 | contig 12226 bp, 7 predicted proteins | sample SSMProp6N_FD_193582 | JGI IMG/M metagenome (GOLD analysis project Ga0272441, IMG submission 193582) | Marine sediment archaeal communities from Little Sippewissett salt marsh, Falmouth, MA, United States - SSM-Prop-6N | ecosystem: Environmental > Aquatic > Marine > Wetlands > Sediment ...
CTGTTCGGGTACGTCAAGGGCGCGTTCACCGGTGCGGAGCAGTCTCGTGCGGGATTCTTCCAGACGGCGGACGGGGGAACCATCTTCCTCGACGAGATCAGCGAGACGAGCCTGAACATGCAGGTGAAGTTGCTGCGCGTCCTCCAGGACCGGGAAGTCTACCTGGTCGGCGCGAACCGCGGCATGCCCGTCGATGTCCGGATTCTGGCCTCGACGAACAAGTCGCTCGCGGACCTGATCGTAAAGGGGCGCTTCCGCGAGGACCTCTACTTCCGGCTCAACGTGATTACCATCGAACTGCCTCCCCTGCGGGACCGAGGCGACGACATCGTGTTGCTGGTCCACCACTTCGCCAGGAAGTACGCGCAGGAGTTAGGCAGGCCGATCCCTCGGTTCTCCGACAAGACACTGCACGTTCTGAAGAGCAACTACCACTGGCCCGGAAACGTGCGGGAGTTGGAGAACGTCGTGCAGCGCCTCCTGGTCATGACGGAAGACGATCCGATCGAGGTCCCCGACCTGCCGGAGCCCCTTCGGTTCTCCGCCGGCCGACAGGCGGACCTGACTCGATGCTTGGCGGATGTCGAGGAAGAATATATCCGCAACGTGCTCGCCAGCGTCGGGGGCAACAAGACAAGGGCCGCCCAGATACTCCAGATCGACCGCAAAACGCTGCGGGACAAGATCAGGAAAGCCACGGGCTGACCCCAATCCAAGGCCGACTTCGGCCGGGGATTCTCTCCCCAGCGGCACGAAATTCCCCGGCCGGTCGGTGGTTTGTCCGCAGGCCCTTTTGCGTTTCCGGCCCGAGCCTCCCGAATCCCCGGCATGCGCTAGTCCTTATATAAAGAGATCTTGCGCTGGTGTCGCCGCGGCGCCTGCCTCCGGCAGGGCGGACGGCATGCGACTTGCCCGTGGGGAGATTCCGTCCGGCCTGAGGCCAGCCCTTGACCCCATCCGGGGGGTCCCTTGAGCCAGCGGAAGGTCCGGTGAGTTGCCCGACGGGTGGTGCCAAGGAGACGCGACCATGTCGAAGAAGCCGGCTGCTTCGGATTCGACGGGGGCCTCCCCGTACATTCCCGAGAGCCCCCCTCCCCCCCGGCCGTACCGAGACCTTTGCTCGACGTGCAGTCACAAGAAGACATGCGGCTCGCGCAGCACTCCGGAACGCCCCATTCTGTTTTGCGAGTTGTTCGAGGTCTTCGCTCCCACGCCGACTGCGGCTCCCATTGCCGCCGCGTCCGAATCTCCGGCGAGAGGTCGGAGCGTCGAACACAGGGGGCTGTGCGTCAACTGCGAAAACCGCCACGAGTGCACGATGACCAGGCCGGAGGGAGGGGTCTGGCATTGCGAGGAGTACAGGTAGAATGTCGAGGACCGCGGCAACACAGGACCCCAAAGGCGTCCAGCCTCCGGTGGAAGTGGATCCGCAGCGCGTCCGACAGATCCTGGCAAAGCATGGCCGGGGTCGAGGCGAACTGATCACCGCCCTTCAGGACCTGCAAACCGCATACGGCTATCTCCCCGAAGAGGCCCTGCGGATGGTGGCCGACGAGATGGACCGCTCGCTGGTGGACGTTTACGGCATCGCGACGTTCTACCGCGGCTTCGCGCTGGAGCGGCGGGGACGGCACGTCGTTTCCGCCTGCCTCGGCACGGCGTGTCATGTTCGGGGTGCGGCGCGGGTGGTCGACGAACTCGAACGCCAGTTGGGCATCCGGTCCGGCGAGACGACCTCCGACAGGGAGTTCACCCTCGAGACGGTCAATTGCCTCGGGGCGTGCGCCCTCGGACCGGTCGTTGTCATCGATGGCCACTACTTCTCGAAGGTCAGAACGTCCAAGGTCCGGCAACTCCTGGACGAGGCGCTGGCGGGGTTCGCCCAAGCCGCAGCGGGGGAGGACGGACGCCACTTCCCGGTCGATGTGAGTTGCCCCCGCTGCAACCACAGTCTGATGGACCCGGACTTCCCCGTGGACGAGCACCCCTCGGTGCGGTGCAGCATCGCGTTCGAGGGGGGACACGGCTGGGTGAGGCTCTCGTCACTGTACGGCAGCACCAGCCTCGTCGCCGAGCCCGATGTCCCCGTCGGGACAGTGGCGCGCTTCTTCTGCCCCTATTGCCACGCCCCGCTTGTCGGCATGTCGATCTGTCCGACGTGCGAGGCGCCCATGGTGCCGATGATGATTCGGGGCGGGGGGATCCTTCAGATCTGCTCGCGCCGAGGGTGCGAGAACCGAATGTTGGACATCATCTAGCCGAGTCGGCCCGGGCCTTGTCCCGCGCCCAGGCCGGCACGTAGAGGAACCCAGATGCCCAGGCTATCGTCCACTGAGGAGCTGAAACAACTTCGTGAGATGCTTCAGGCCGACACGGACGGAGGCCGGCTCTGCATAACCACCTGCACCGGAACTGCGTGCCAGGCCAGCGGCGCCGGCGATGTCGTCCAAGCCGCCAAAGGTTACATCATCCAAAACGGACTCCAAGGGAAGATCTCCCTCCGGACGACCGGCTGCCATGGATTCTGCGAGATGGGGCCTTTCCTTCTCATTCTGCCCCAGGGCGCGTTCTACACGCAGGTCAAGATCCAAGACGTTCCGCGCATCTTTACGGCCGCACTGGCCGGCGAGTACGTCGAAGACCTGCTCTACCGAGACCCCCAGACAGGGCAGGTCTATTTCCATCGCGACGAGATCCCGTTCTTCAAGCACCAGCAGCGGACGATCCTGGGGATGAACCAGGAGATCGATCCGACGCGGATTCATGACTATATCGTTCACGGCGGATACACCGCCCTGGCGGCCGTGCTGAACAGGGGGCAACCGGAGTGGGTGGTTTCCGAGGTGAAGGCCTCGGGCCTTCGCGGGCGCGGGGGAGGAGGATTCCCAACGGGCGCGAAGTGGGGGATGCTCGCCGCCCAGCCGGGGGGGCGCGGCAAGTTTCTCGTCTGCAACGCCGACGAGGGGGACCCGGGGGCGTACATGGACCGGAGCATCCTGGAGGGCAATCCGCACAGCATCATCGAGGGGATGGTGATCGGCGCCTACGGCTGCGGCGCGACGGAGGGCATCGTGTACGTTCGGGCGGAGTACCCGCTGGCGATTCGGCACCTGACGATTGCGCTGCAACAGGCTCGGGAGCACAGCCTGCTCGGCGGCGACATCCTGGGCAGCGGGTTCTCTTTCGACATCCACGTCGTCCGGGGCGCGGGGGCGTTCGTCTGCGGCGAGGAGACAGCGCTGATTCGCTCGATCGAGGGCAAGATGGGCGAGCCGCGCCAGCGGCCCCCGTATCCGGTCGAAAAGGGCATCGACGGGAAGCCGACGGTCATCAACAACGTAGAGACCTGGGCCAACATCCCCGTCGTTTTCCGCCAAGGCGCCGAGGCCTTCGCCAAGGTCGGAACGCCCGGCAACGCCGGCACCAAGGTCTTCAGCCTGGTCGGAAAGATTAAGAACACCGGCTTGGTGGAGGTGCCGATGGGGATGACCATCCGCCGGATCGTTTACGACGTCGGCGGCGGGCCGATCGGCAAGGCTCGGATCAAGGCTGTCCAGACCGGCGGGCCCTCCGGAGGGTGTATTCCCGCCAGCAGATTCGACCTGCCCATCGACTACGACAGCCTGGCCCAGGCCGGCTCGATCATGGGCTCCGGCGGCATGATCGTCATGGACGAGAACACCTGCATGGTGGACGTCGCCAAGTACTTCATGAACTTCCTCAAGGGCGAGTCGTGCGGCAAGTGCTTCACCTGCCGCAAAGGCACGCAGCGGATGTACGAGATCCTTGACGACATCTGCTCCGGCCGGGGGACCCTCGATCAGTTGGATCTGCTGAAGGAACTGGCGCTGGTGGTGAAGGACACGACGATGTGCGGGCTGGGGCAAACGGCGTCGAATCCGGTGCTGAGTACGCTGCGGTACTTCCGCGACGAGTACGAGCGGCACGTGGTCGACAAGCGGTGCGAGGCGTTCGTGTGCAGCCGTCTTGTCGGTGCGCCCTGCCAGTCCGCCTGCCCCCTGGACACGGAGGCGTGGCGTTACGTCGCGCTGGTCGAGAAGGGGCTCTACGACCAGGCCTACCAAGTGATCCGCCAGGCCAACCCGCTCCCGGCCGTCTGCGCGCGAGTTTGCGACCGAAAGTGCGAGCGACAGTGTCAACTCGGTGCCAGCGGGGACGAGCCCGTGGCGATCCGGGCGATGAAGAGGTTCGTCACCGATCGCGTCAGCCCCGCGGTGTACGAGGCGCCGCCGGCTATCAAGGCCGGCAAGGGCGCCGCACGGGTCGCCGTCGTGGGCGCCGGGCCCGCCGGCCTGGCCGCCGCCCACTATCTGTCTCGGCTGGGCCACAAGGTGACCGTCCTCGAGGCCGAGGCCGAACCGGGCGGGATGCTCGTCAGTTGCATCCCGCCTTACCGCCTGCCTCGCAGTGTCGTGCGGCAGGAGGTCGAGTCGCTTCTGGACGATGAGAACATCACGTTGCGGTGTGGGACCGTCTTCGGCCGGGACGTGACCCTCGACGGGCTCTTCAACGACGGCTTCCGCGCCGTCTTTCTCGCCATGGGGGCCAGCAGCAGCTGGACGCTGGACCTGCCTGGCGAGGACCTCCACGGGGTGTACTCCTCGATGGAGTTCCTCAAGGCGTTCAACCTTCGGGGCGAGGAGCTGGCCGGCGGACACGTGGCGGTGATCGGCGGGGGCAACTCCGCGGTCGACGCCGCTCGCGTGGCCATTCGCCAGGAGAACGTCCAGTCCGTCAGCCTCCTGTATCGCCGCACCGATCGAGAAATGCCCGCCTACGCCGAGGAGGTGGAGGCGGCCATCGAGGAGGGGATCCAACTCGAGACGCTGGTGTCTCCCCTCAAGATCCGATACATCGAGGCCGCCCAGAAAGAAGGCATCCGCGTTGAAACGATGGTCCAGCCTGTGCGAATCTACTCGCAGGCGGGGCGCCTGGTTGGCATCGAGTGTATCCGCAATCGCCTGGGCGAAGTGGACTCGACCGGCCGCCGAAGACCGGTGCCGATTGCGGGCTCGGAGTTCAGCATCTCCCTGAACACGCTGCTCGTCGCCATCGGCGAGCGCCCGGACAGCGATTGCCTGCCGTCCATGGGCATAGAACTTGGCCGGGGCGGGCGCTTGCCGGTGAACGCAAGAACGTTCGCCACCAGCCGCGAGGGGGTCTTTGCCGGCGGCGACCTCGTCACCGGGCCGAATACTGTGGCCGACGCCATCGCCGCCGGCAAGCGGACGGCGCAGGTGATCGACCGCTACCTCCGCGGCCGGCCGCTCATCGCCGAACCCGAGGTCAGGCTTCCAGACGTCTATATCGAGCCCGCGGGGGTCGCGGAAGAGCAGCCGGAGCCGGCGGCCCGGGCCGAGCCCGCCACCCTCGCCGTCGAGTCGAGACGCAAGAACTTCGCGGAGGTGGAGATGGCCCTGTCGGTCGAACAGGCCCGCGCCGAAGCGCGGCGGTGCCTGAGGTGCGACCTCGGATTCACGCAATGCCTCGTGGAGCAGCCAGCCGGCGCGGACGCCGAAGGGACGTCGCCATGATTACGTTGACGCTGAACGGACTGAAGGTATCGGTCGAGAAGGGCACCACGCTGTTGGAGGCCGCGAACTTCCTGGGCTTCCCGATCCCCACTCTCTGTCACATGGAGGGCTTGTCGCCCTACGGAGCATGCCGTCTGTGTGTGGTGGAGGTCGGCGAGGGCGCGGCCGCCCGCCTTGTGACGTCGTGCACGTACCCGGCCACCGAGGGGCTCAAGGTGCGGACCGCCTCCTCGCGCGTCCTGCGGGCGAGGCGCATGGTGCTGGAACTGCTGCTGGCCTCCTGCCCGCAGTCGAAGACGATCCAGGACCTCGCGTCGGCCCACGACATCCGGCAGCAGCGGTTCCGCCAGGAGCACGAGGACTGCATCCTCTGCGGGCGCTGCGTGCGGATGTGCGAGGAGCAGATGATGGCCAAGGCCATCGGCTTTCGCGGCCGTGGGGAGCAGCGCAGTATCGGCACGCCGTTCGACATCAAGTCGGACGTCTGCCGGCAATGCGGCGGCTGCATCTACGTCTGCCCCGCCTGCCAGCTTCGCTGCACGTATACCGAGCCGGAAAAGGCGATCTGTGGCGGCTGCGCCAACCTGAGACCACCTTGCGTGGAGAAGGACGTGTTTGACGACATGATGTGCTACATGACGCCCTGCGTCGCCTGCGAGATTGTGAAGGACAAATAGACCTCTGAAGGAGTCAGGTTCCATGATAGCGACGCTTTCCAGGACGAACGCCTCGGCGGCGACCCTCACGAAGAACCGCACCGAAGGCTCGGTCGTGCCCGCGTCGGGCATGTGCGCGACCTGCGTCGACGGCTGCATCGGGATGTGCGAGATCGGCAAGAGCGCCTACCGCGGGCACGAGGTCATCTACCCGCAGCCCTTCGGCGTGATCACCACCGCCGCCGAGAAGGCCTATCCCGTGGACTATTCCCACTTCAACATCATGGGCACCGCCGTCGGGGCGCACGGCATCGAGGCCGACAGCGACAAGGCCATCTTCCCCGCCGTCGACCTTCAGGTCGCTTTCGGACACGACGGCGGCCTCAAGTTCCGCTGCCCATGGATCATCTCCGGCATCGGCTCGACCAACGTCGCAAAGAACAACTGGGAAGGGCTGGCGATCGGGTCGGCCTTGGCTGGGACCGGGCTGACCATCGGCGAAAACGTCGTGGGCATGGACCCCGAGGCCGTCTTCCAGGACGGCCGGGTGGTGGATACCGCCGACCTCAAGCGCCGCGTCCAACTCTATAAAGACTATCAGCGCGACGGCTACGGAGCCATTGTCGTCCAGGCGAACATCGAGGACACGCGCCTGGGCGTTCAGGAATATGCCATCGAGAAACTCGGAGTCCAGTGCGTGGAACTCAAGTGGGGCCAGGGCGCAAAGGACATCGGCGGCGAGGTCAAGATCCGCGACCTCCAGAGGGCTCAGGTCCTCCATGAGAGAGGCTATCTGGTCCTGCCCAATCCGACGGACCCCGACGTCATCCGAGCGTTCGAACGCGGGGCGTTCAAGGAATTCGAGCGGCACTCCCGCGTCGGCATGGTAACCGAGGAGTCTTTCGCCGAGCGGGTCGAGCAACTCCGCCAAGCCGGGGCGAAGTACATCTTTCTCAAGACCGGCGCATACCGGCCCGCCGACCTGGCGAGAGCCGTTCTGTTCTGTTCACGGTACAAGATTGACCTGCTGACCGTGGATGGTGCCGGTGGCGGCACCGGGATGAGCCCCTGGCGAATGATGAACGAATGGGGCGTGCCCCCCGTGTACCTTCACTCGCTGCTGTACCGCTATGCAAAGAAACTGTCCGACAAGGGCCAGCACCTGCCCGCGATCGCCGTGGGCGGGGGGTTCGCCTTTGAGGACCAGATCTTCAAGGGCTTGGCGATGGGCGCTCCGTTCGTCAAGCTGATCGGCATGGCCCGCGCGCCGATCGCCGCCGCGATGGTCGGCAAGACCATCGGACGGACCATCGATGAGAACCAGGTGCCGGTCTATATCGAGCGCTTCGGCAACTCCAAGGACGAGATCTTCGTCACGGCAGGGACGTTGCGCAAAGAACTGGGAGACGACGAGTTCGAGAAACTCCCAACCGGCGCGATCGGTCTGTACACCTACTACGAACGTCTCGCCCAGGGCCTGCGGCAACTCATGGCCGGCAGCCGGAAGTTCTCGCTGCAACACGTCGCGCGAGATGACATCGCCGCCCTGACTCAAGAGGCCGCGGAGGTCAGTGGGATTCGGTACATTATGGAAGTCGATCAAGGCAAGGTCGCGTCGATCCTGGACGGCTGACGCGAGGGTGGGATCGTGACGCGGGCCACGGCGGCGGGGCCAGAATGTCGTCCGCAGCGACCCCGGGAACGATCACGCGGCGTGCCGGTGGCGGTCCGTGAGCGGCCCGCCGGCCGGCGCGTCAACGGATCGGCGTCTCGGCCGCACCGGTCTTCCCGTGTGGGGGCATGGCTCTGTCACTTGTGCCTTTGGGGGGGCAATCCTTCTGCGCCCGGGGCGGAGGCGACAAGGCCACGTCTCGAAGACGGAGACCTTGCCTGGCCTGCCGGCAGGCCTGCCGAACCGTCCGAGACCGTTGACACATCATCGGGGCCGTCCATATGATGGCTGGTGTAACCCATGCAGACGGGGACGATGCTATCGTCTGTGCGGCAAGGGGTGCATGGCATGCGGCTAGGCGCGTCGATTTCTCTGTTGGTGGTCCTGTGTGCAGGCTGCGACAGGCGCCCGTCGCCTACCCCGGCGGGGCCGCGCCCGCGTTTCCCTGACGCGGCCCTGACCGTTGAAACCACCGAGGCGGGGCTCTCTCGCACCACCGCGCTGGCGCGGGGGGGCGTGGCGTCGGGGGAGTTGTCTTGGAAGAATGATTGGGCTCCGGGCTTGCCGGAATGCAAGGCGGCCTGGCGATGGCTCGGGACGACGGATAACGGCGACGTGTACGAGTTCACGTTGACCACGAAGGCGCTCCCGTGGTCGAGTCGAAGCCCGACACTCCTGTACGTGGGGATGAGCGACGGCAGCCCCGTGTACTCGATCGTTGATCCGTCCGCTCAAGCCAACAAGGCGACCGACACCGTCGTGCACCTGGCCTACAAGGGCTCGGCGATACGGCTTCTCGACGATCACGGCCTGCGGATCACGCTGCATCCGGCCGGCCAGTCACACGTGACGCCGGCATCGCAGGCTGCCGGGCCGTCGCATCCCGTCTACCGGGTCCGACTCGGCGATGGCGACGGCGCCACCGGTCCTTCAGACTCGGATCTGCTCAAGGGCATTGCCGAGCGAACCGGAGGCGCCACGTTGCCGGCCGGCATCCTCGACAGGTTGCGGAGTCGCATTGCGACCCGTCCAGGCGGCGCCTCCAAGCCCGTCATCATCATCACTATCACCGACGGCTCCTTGGACGCCTGTTCGGGGCAAGGCGCTACCCGTCCGGCAGACCCATAGGCTCAGACCGGCTGAGAAATGCCCGGGCCCCCGCTGCTGTTTCCGGCAGGTCTTACTCCCCACCCAGGGCGGGGGGCTTGACGTTGTGGCTGGCGGCGTAGGCGCGGATGATCTTAGCCAGCCCGGCGCACCAGGCGTCCAGGCCGATGCTCTCGATCGGGGCCATGTGGTAACTCAGGTCCGCCCGGCGGTCGGCGAAGTGGTCCTTCACGTCGTCCATGACGTGGATGAACTTTGTCCCGCCGGCCGGGGCGTTGCGCGGGTATCGAGCCTTCTCCCAGACGGCGACCATGCTGCGGTAGGCGCGGCGCTGGGCCGCCAGGGCGGCGGCGACGCGCCCGTGGGCCCGGGCCATCAGGGCGACGGCCTGATCGTGCTTGCCGGCCTTGGCCACGCGCGGGGCCTGGGTCAGCCATTCCTCGGCCGCCGCGACGGCGCTCAGCAGGTCCAGCAGTCCCCGCTCGAAGCCCGCCAGCGAGCAGAACACCTCGAGGTTGTATCGGTTCCGTCGCGCCTTGCCGACGTTGGCGTGCAGGCGCGCGGCCAGGGCGCGGTTGACGCGAAGTTTGCCCGGCACCTCGGCCAGCAGTTTGGCGTAGCGCGTGCGAAAACCATCCTGCATGGTCAGGTCGGGCAGTTTCGGCAAGGCGGGCGGCGACAGCGACAGGTCGGTCCGTCCGACGGGGCGCTTGGCCTGCGAGTAGCCGTAGCCGGGGCGGCGGACCTTCGACGGGACGTGCGACCAGGCGTCTTGCCAGAAGCGGGCCTGGTCCTGCATGTCGCGGTAGATCGCCGCCATGGCTTCGACCCCGCGGCCGTAGAAAACGTCCATGAAGTCCGCGACGGTCTGATCGACGGTCGTGGCGCCCGGTGTCCAAGCCCCCTGCGCCATGGCCGCCCAGCCGAGCCAGAACGTCTCGTTGTGCAGCCCGGCGTCGTCCCAGGCCGCGGCGAAGGTGCCGATCACGTCGGTCCGTCCGGCCATGCGCTGGGTCGTCGCGAACGCCCTGGCCAGGCGCCCACCGGACCGCCGGCCTCGCTGGTCGGTGTAGGCGAAGTGATTGGGGAACAGGATCTCGTCGCCCTGCATGGACGCGTACGCCAACTGTTCCATGCCGCGGTCGGCCATCGCCCGGCGGAAGGGGCGGGCGACGTTCAGCGTGCAGATGCCGTTGATGATGTCGCCCGGCAGCAGGCGCACGTGCTTGGCCAGCAGGGGAAACTCCGCCCAGATGATGATCCGCCGGCCCCGCTTGGCGAGGTGCTCGCGGGCGGCCTGGACGAAACTGACCCACGTCAGCGAGCGGTTCGTGGGGTTGTACGGCTTGCGATACTTCTGGCAGATGCCCGCGTAGTACACCTCGTCGGTGGACACGTGGAAGTACTTCACGCCGGGCGTGGCGGCGCAGATGTCGTCGTACATGTCGAAGATGAGTTTCCGCGCCTTGGGGTTGTCCATGCAGATCTGATAGTTGCTGCCATCGCAGCGCAGGTGTGCGAAGGCCTTGTGCTTCAGGACGTACGTCATGTGGGCCGGCGCCTGGACGTTCGGGACGATCTGTATGTGGCGCGCCAGGGCGTAGGCCGTCAGGTCCTTCATCTGCTCGGGCGTGAAGGCGGTCGGCGCGCCAATGACCGGGTGGGAGGGGTACGCGAACTTGTCCTCCAGTTCGAACGACACCATGTTGAGTTTGAACCGGCCCATCTCGTCGCAGAAGCGTTTGAGGGTTTCGGGGCGGTCCTGGTGGTGCTTGGTGTCCCAGTGGATGAATCGCAGGCCGAACCGCGGCCAGTCGGTGATCGTCGCTTGCGGGAGGGTCAGCAGTTGCCCGGCCCGCCCGGCGGCCAGCTGCAGGAGGGTCTGCACGCCGTAGTACAGCCCCGGCGCGGCGTTGGCGGCGACCTCGATGGCCTGGGGCGCGATGGTGATGCGATAGGCCTGGCGGGCGACGGCGCCGGTGGCGCCGGTCTTGACCGCCCCGGGCGCGAGGCGCAGGCGGACGGCGCCCGCGTCGCCGGCACCTTCGGTCAGTTTCAGTCCGAACTCGCCGGCGAGGTCGGCAACGAGCGTCCGGACGGCGATGTCGTCGGCCTGGACGCCGTCGCGGACGAGCCGCCAGCCGGCGTCCAGGCGGACGACGCCCTGGCCGAGGGCGACGTTTCGCGGCGCCGGCAGGACCGCCCAGCCGGCGGCGCGGAGGTCGGTCAGTACCTTCGGGGATTCGGCCCCCGACCGGACGGGGGGCTGCCCGCCGCAGGCCAGCGGACCCACCGAACCGGCGAGGATCAATCCGACGACGATGACGCGTGCGTTGGTCTTCATGGCGGGCATTAGACCGTCTGGGGCACCGAAGCGGAAGCGTCTTTGCCGCGCGCCGGGGCGACGCCGCGTGCGCGGAGTAAGCCGACGGACGAATCCGACGGATAGCTATCCGTCGGCTTGGGACCCGCCGGGGCCGGCGCGTCGCCTTGACCGGCTCGGCGCGCGCCCATAGGATGGCCCGCGCCCGGCGGCGGGAGACGCCGCGGGTTTTCCGGGAGTTGCCCATGGTGGAGCGTCGTGAGGTGCCGCTGGCCCGTCCGGCGACGGGCGAGGGCGAGTGGCGGGCGATGCGCCGGTCGCTTGAGACCGGCTGGCTGACGCAGGGGCCTGAGGTGGCGGCCTTCGAGCGGGCGTTCGCCGCCGCCGAGGGCGCCGAGCACGCCGTGGCCGTCAGCAGCGGCACGGCCGGGCTGCACGTCGCCCTGGCGGCGCTGGGCATCGGGCCCGGCGACGAGGTCCTCGTCCCGGCGTTCACCTGGGTCGCCACCGCCAACGCCGTGCTCTACTGCGGCGGCGAGCCCGTGCTGGTGGACGTGCAGCGGGAGACATTCAACATGGACCCCGCCGACGCGGCCGCCAAGGTCACGCCGCGGACGCGGGCGATCCTGCCGGTGCACCTGTTCGGGCGGTGTGCGGACCTGGAGGCGCTGGCGTCGGCGGCGCCGGGGGTCCCGATGGTATGCGACGCGGCCTGTGCGGCCGGGGCGACCTGCGACGGGCAACCGGCCGGGACTCTCGGCGTCGCGTCGGTCTTCTCGTTCCACCCGCGGAAGGTCTTGACGACCGGCGAGGGCGGCATGGTGACCACCGCGTCGGACGACCTGGCGGCGAAGATCAAGGCCCTGCGCGACCACGGCGCCGGCCCGCCCGCCGGCAAGAGACCCCACGACCT
>Ga0272441_10012737_pt1 | contig 12225 bp, 11 predicted proteins | sample SSMProp6N_FD_193582 | JGI IMG/M metagenome (GOLD analysis project Ga0272441, IMG submission 193582) | Marine sediment archaeal communities from Little Sippewissett salt marsh, Falmouth, MA, United States - SSM-Prop-6N | ecosystem: Environmental > Aquatic > Marine > Wetlands > Sediment ...
GACCTCATCGAGCCCAGGGCCAACATCCCGGGCGATACGTCGCAGCCGGTCCTGAAGAACTCGGTGCATTGGTTCCTGCGACTCCAGGATTTTGCGGACCGACTCAAGGTCTGGCTCGATTCTCACCCCGAGTGGCGCGCGAACGTGCGCGGTATCGCCTACGGCTGGGTGAACGAACTGCGCTCCCGGTGCATCACGCGCGATACGGATTGGGGCGTGCCCATCCCGCTGGATGCCCCCGAAGCCAAGGACAAGCGGCTCTACGTCTGGTTCGACAACGTGATTGGGTACATCACCAACACCCGGCAGTGGGGGATCGATACCTGCAAGGATGAACACGCGTGGGAGGAATGGTGGAAAGACGAGGGCACCCGCCTCATCCACTACATCGGCAAGGACAACGTCCCGTTCCACGCCGTGATCTTCCCGGCTATGCTCACGGCCATGGGCGATTACGTGATGGCGGACAACGTCGTGGCCAATGAGTACCTCAACATCTTCAACCGGGCGACCGGTCAGTCCGAGAAGGGATCGAAATCGCGCGGCAACATGATCAGCGTGCGCTGGATGGTCTCGAATGTGGCCCCGGACGCGCTGCGCTACTGCCTTTGTGCAAACGCACCCGAGACCCGCGACTCGAGTTTTGACTGGGACGAGTTCCAGGCGCGTTACAACGGTGAGTTGTGCGACGTGGTGGGCAACTTCATCCACCGTTGTCTGACCATGACGGTGAAGAACTTCGACGGGCAGGTCCCGGCGCCCGGCGCCATGGACGACGAAGACAACGCCATGCTCGAGTTCCTGCCCGGACAGGTGGACGCGGTCGCCGAGGCCATCGAGGGTTTCCGGTTCCGCCTCGCCATTGAGCGCTTCATCGAGATAGGGCGCAGGGCCAACCAGTATTTCGACACCAAGGCCCCGTGGGTGACGCGCAAAACCGATAAGGAGCGCACCGCCACGACCCTATACGTCTGCTGCCAGGTGGTGCGCGCGCTGTGCCCGGTCATGGCCCCCTTCATGCCTTTTGGCGCGGCCAAGCTCGCGGAGATGATCGGCGTCACGCTGCCCGAGGGCGGGCCCGCAGGCGGCCAGGACGGGTGGAACGCCGCCAAGGAGTTGCTGCCCGCCGGAAGTCCCCTGCAAAAGCCCCAGGTCCTCTTCCCGAAGCTCGACAAAGACCGGATTGCCGAACTCGCCGAGGCCCACGCCCGCGGCGAAGCGACGTGACAGGCCCGGCCGCGTCACCGCCCCAAGGCCCGCCTCGTTTCCCCAATTCCCATTTCACGCCGCTGCACGAGCGCGCATTATCGTTAAATGGACGGCGCGGACCTGCTATACTTACTGTGGCCTGTATTTGGAGTGGCTCGAGTGGCAAAAGACGTTGACCGCATAATTATCTACACGGATGGGGCGTGCGATCCGAACCCCGGCTTCGGTGGCTGGGGCGTCGTCCTGCTGCACAAGGGCAAGTACAAGGAATTGTCCGGCGGAGAACCAAACACCACCAACAACCGAATGGAAATGATGGCCGCGATCAAGGGGCTTGAAGCCCTCAAGCGGCCCTGCACAGTGACGGTGCATACGGATTCGCAGTACCTGAAGAACGGGATCACCTCGTGGTTGCCAGCATGGAAGCGCAAGAACTGGAAACGGAAAACCGGCCCCCTGAAGAACGTGGACCTGTGGCAGCGTCTGGACGCCTTGGTGCAAGAGCACGAGGTCGATTGGCGATGGGTGCGTGGGCACGCGGGCGATGTATTGAACGAGCGTTGCGATCAGATTGCATGCGAGCAGGTGCTCCGGGTGAAGGGGGGCCTTGGCGGACGGCAAGAACGAGGCCGATAGGAGAAAGGGCTGTTTCGCCCAGCGCCCGGCGCAGCCTGATGGGTGTAGAGAATGCCGCAGCGTAGACAACAAGGTGCGCGCTTGTTGGGGTATATGGTGCCGATCCTGATCGGCATGGCGGGCGTGCTTTTCTCACAGCAGTTCGACAACGTCGGGTTTCGTTTCTCGGTCGTGCTGCTGTCCGTGGGTGTACCGCTTTTCGCGGGGGGTAACTTCCTGGCACGCCGCCACGTGCAGGGCATCGAGAAGCTGGTGATGATCGCGGGCGTCTTCCTGCTGCTGCTGGGCGCCGCGGCCAGCATTGCGACATTTCGCGAGACCCTCGTAGAACAGCAGGCGTTTCCCAAGAATGTGACTGATATCTCGCGCTGGCTGGGCATGTTCAGCCTTGCCCTCGGGCTGTTTGTGGTATTGGTTTCCGTGGTTCGGGCTGGACGGGCCGCGGAAGAGATTGGCGAGCGATTCCGCCAATTGGCCGACCAGATCAACGAAGGGTTCGTGCTTTCCCTGCCGGATGAGACGATCGTGCTGGTCAATCAACGCCTCCTCGACATGCTCGATCTCACGGAGGACGAAGTCGTGGGAGAGAACTCGAGGTCCCTCGCGGCACGGTTAGGGGCGGCAGTCATGGTGCCGCACATCGACATCCGCGCAAAGGGGCTGGCGTCCGAGTACGAGTTGACCTTTCGTGTGCGCGGGGAGGAGCGTCAGTTCTGGATTAGCGGAAGCCCTGTTTTCGACCGGCGCGGGCGCTATACCGGGGTCTTGGCCACGTTTCGAGACGTCACCGAGCGGAATCGTCTGGCCAAACGCGCAGAGCGGTACGCCCAGGCCCTCCAGCAACTCGTCGAAGACCAGCGGCAGAAACTGATCCTGTCCGAAGAACGGTTTCGCAATCTGCTGCTGCACATGAACGAGGGCTTCCTCACGATTGACTCGTCATTCCGCATCCAGTTCGCCAATAACCGGATCTGCGAATTTCTTCATGTCGGCGCGGGGGCCATCCTTGGGCGTGCACTGTTCGACTTCATTGCGCCGTCAGACCGGGTGAAACTGATGGAACTCCTCCAGGCGGCGCGGACCGATCAGGACCCTGCCGTGCTGCCCGAGCTGCACTTCGTGTGCGCCACCGAGACGGTGGTCCCGGCCGTGGTGGCCGTGGCCCTGGTTCGGGAGGCGTCGAGCGCAGACCATAGCTACTCGATTGCCATCACCGACGTGAGCGCGCTCAAGCAGATGCAGCATGAGCTCGAGGAGCGCGCCTGGGAACTCGAGGTCGCCAATGAGGAACTCAAGGTGCTGGGCCGCGCCAAGGACAGCTTTCTGTCGAACGTAAGCCATGAACTGCGCACGCCGCTGAGCACCATCAACGGCTACCTCGAGATGCTCGAGAGCAGCGGCCTGGGGCAACTGCAGGGCCCGCAATTGAGCGCCCTGAACGTGATGAAGCGTAACGCCAGACGCCTGGCCAGTCTCATCAACGAGATGATCGAGTTCAGCCGCATGGCCATCCGCGGCGTTCAGCTCAAGGTCGCCTTGTTCGGGCCGGGCGAACTGGTTCGTGAGGCCGCGGCGTCGGCCCAGCCTCAAATCCTGGCGAAGGACCTCAGTGTAAACATCTTCGCGCGGGACGGATTCCCCCCGGTGTGGGGCGACGCCGAGAAAATCGGCCAGGTGCTCGGGATCCTGGTGTCCAATGCGGTCAAGTTCAGCGAAGAGGGCGGCATGATTCAGTTGCGCGTGGATGAACGAACCGACCACACCGTGGCGATCACGGTGAGCGATACGGGCATTGGCATCGATCCCAAGTTCCATGCGCGGATCTTCGAGAAGTTCTACCAGGTGGACAGCTCGATGACGCGCCACTACGAGGGCACGGGCATTGGGTTGTCCATTGCCAGAAGTATTGTGGACGCCCACGGCGGAACCATCGAGTTGAAGAGCGATGTCGGCAAAGGAAGCGCCTTCACCGTCGTGTTGCCTCATGCCGTGTTCGACAAGGATGTCACCGCAGAGCATTGTGAGAACCTGGCCAGCCTGACGCTCCTGGTTGCGGCCGAGGATGAAACGTTCCGGGACGCGGTGGCGCAAGTCCTTATGGCCTGTGGCTGCACAGTCGATAAGGCCGTGAACGGCTATGAGTGCGTGCGGATGGCCGAAGAGTCGCAGCCCGACCTGATTCTGTTCGACGAGGTCCTGTCAGAGGCGGGCGGGCCGAGCGCCTTGTCCAACTTGCGGCAGAATCCGGCCACCGATCAAATCCCCGTGATTTTGCTCACCGGCGAGGAGGCATCAAAGCTGCGTGGCGCGGACCGGATGAGCCAAAGGGTTCATATTGTGCCCAAACCGTTTGCGGCGCGGCAACTCCTGAGCGAAGTACATCGCGTGTGTTTCGGCGAGACAACGGACTACGGCTTGACCCCGAGCAGTGGACCGCTCGCAGCCAGCCCCAGGGTCATTGTGGTGGACCCGGACGGCGAACTGATCGAGTGGCTCGAGCTGGCTCTGGAACACAAACGGGTCACCTGCTATGGGGTCTCTGAGCCGGCGCAAGCCCTGCAACTGGCCGAACAGGAACCGCCGGATGTCCTCTTTCTGAATATCGACGCCTCCGTCGGCACACCGGCCAGGATGGTGAGCCAGTTCCGCGAGGCCCCGGTTACACAAGATGTGCCGCTCTACGTTATGACAGGCCTTTCCACGTATCAGGACCCCTCGGACGGTGTTGCCGGGACTCTGAAGATGCCCTTTACGGCCGACGAAGTCATCGCGATCATCCGGCGCGTTCGAGCCCAACAGGTTGAGGCAGCGCCTTGAGGCGCGAGGCAGCCGCGGGCAGACCGGCTTGAGCATGAGCACACCGAAACTGCCGCGACAGGCGGCACGGGAGGTATGGCCGACGCTGTGACGACCAACAGCATCCGGGATTTCTTCGACGCCCGCGCCGCCGCCTGGGATGCGGAGGCCTCCCCGAACTCTCTCGAGCGTTTAAAGGAGATCGTCGAGACGCTGCCCGTTCGCCGGGGACAGCGGGTGCTCGACATCGGCTGCGGCACAGGGGTCCTGTTCCCTGTGGTAGCCCCAAAGGTGGGGGAAGCCGGGCTCATCGTGGCTGTCGACATCTCGCGCAAAATGCTCGACGAGGCCAGGACCAAGGTAGGCGGCGCCCGTGTCGCGCGGCTCCAGGCCGACGTGATGGATCTCCCCTTGGCCGCCGCCTCTTTCGACGCGATCATTTGCTACAGCGTGTTCCCGCATTTCAGCGACCAACAGCGGGGCTTGATCGCGCTTTCGCGCGCCCTCAAACGCGACGGATGGCTTACAGTCTGCCACAGCAACAGCCGCGCGGCCATCAACGAATTCCATCGGTCACGCGGCGGCATCATCGGTGGCCACGCCCTGCCCGAGAACAGCGCCATGAAGCGACTCATCGCCCGCGCCGGATTGCGCCTGGAGCGCCTGGAAGATCGCTCGGACCGCTACATTGTGCTCGCGACCAAGGCCGCCAGAAATCCGTAGCGCGGCCCGGGACCGGCGATCAGAAAGGGAGCCACACGGGGATCAGGGACTTGAAGAACTCGACGGCAGCCGGGTCGGCCATCGAGGAACTCCACACGTGTTCGCCGAACCCGCGTTGTGCAAGCACATAGGTCCCCCAACCCAACTGACCGATGGTTACCGTGCCTGTCGCCAATTGCCCGAGTCCGAAAAACGCGCCAATCGCGGCCTGCCCCGCGGCCGCAAGCCCTGTGGCCGCTTGGCCCAACCCGAGCAGAATGCCGATGGCGAGCTGGCCCAGCGCAACGATGCCGAAGCTGGCATGGCCTATGGCAAGCCCCCCCACCGCCAACCTGCCTACAGCCACAACGCCCTTGGCCACAATGCGCCTGCCCGTGTCCGGACATATGCCGTGGGTATAGTGCACCAGCGGCCACCCCAGAAACGTCGCATGGGACTTGAACTCATGGAACCTTGCGCCCGTTGGATAGAGATACCGACGCCATACCCCAAGACGGGTTTCCTGGATCCTGTATTCCACATCTTCCAGCAGCAGGTTGCTCATAAGCGCCTCCCTCCGCAGTGCCGGTTCAATTCACGGCGGTTTCGCGCGGCTCGTTTCGCCTCGCGTCATCCATGACAGGGCACCCTCTATATGTATAGTGGCGAAGTCGGCGGAGAAAGGCAAGTGTTTTCCGTGGCATACCCCGGATTCCAGCACCAAGGGTAACAAGCCGCATGCTCTATTTTGCGTCAGGAGGAGATATGAACACACTATATCGTGCCCAACTCCACTCCGACTGGCAAACACCACCAAGCCAAACCTTCGGGACGCCTTGTCAACTGCGCTCCCGTGAAGCCTGACATCTCGGAACGGGCTGTGCTGGAGCGCAGGGTCCGCCAGTCTCAGAAGATGGACGCCATGGGAACACTGGCGGGAGGGGAGGCTGTGCCGTCTGACCGCGGTCAGTGCATCTCTTGGCCGCCGGTGACGTTGATGGCCTGCCCGGTCATGTAACTTGATTCCTCGGAGGCCAGGAAGACGACAACGTTGGCCACGTCCTGGTACTGGCACGACCGCTTCATGGGCACCTGGTCGATGTACTTCTGGCGCACTTCCTCTTCCGTGATGCCCTGATTCGCGGCGTACTGCTTGAACAGGCTGTTGACCCAGAGGGGGGAATCGAGCAGGTTGCCGGGGCACACGGCGTTGACGCGGATGTTGTGCTCGGCGAATTCGAGGGCCAGGCTCTGCGTTACGCCGATGCTGCCGAACTTGGACGCGGCGTACGCGCTGTTTCTGAAGCTGCCCTTCTTGCCGGATTTCGAGTTGATCTGGATGATGGAACCGCCGGCGCCCGAATCGAGCATGGCCCGCGCGGCCTCGCGCGCGCAAAGGAAGTAGCCGACGAGATTGACGTCGATAACTTTGCGCCACTTCTCGGCGTCGAACGCGATCGAGTCGCCCGAGATGAGGATGCCCGCGTTCGAGACGAATACGTCCAGCCCCCCGAGCACCGAGACCGCTTCGTCGACCGCGTTGTGCACCTGGCCGGCGTCCGTAACGTCGACGCAGCGGCCTGCGGCCGATACGCCGTGGCGCTCGGCGATGGCTGCGGCGGTCTCCTCCATTTGTTGTAGGTTCACATCCCAGCCGACCACGCCGCAGCCTTCTTGAGCGAGGCGCTCGAGGATTGCGGCGCCCAAGCCTTGGGCCGCGCCGGTTACAATGGCTCGCTTTCCTTCCAGTCTACGCATCAGAGCATCAACTCCAACAAGGCCTCTTCGGCCTCCTTTGTCCAGGCGCCCTCCGGGCTGAGCGCGCCCGCGATCTGCGGAATCCTCTCCGGGATCTCTTCGAGTCCCATCAGGGGGAGTTCGGCAATTTGGGTGTAGATCACGCTCTTGCCGGGGAACCGCGCATTCTTGACGCCTTCGAGCCCTTCGCGGGCGGCGTTGAGGCCGCCGATGGCGGCCACGCTGAGATTGGTATTGAGTTGCTTGGCCTCGACCATCTCGAGAACCTTGCGCAAGTCGCTGATCCGGGACCCGCTCGAGCCGACGATCTTGACACCGCGGCACAGGTCCCCGAGCCGGATATGGGCCATGGTCCCGATGCCCAGCCCCGCAAATACGTTCACAAAGCCCTTGTCCGCGGCCAGCGCCACGGCATTGCTGACCAGTGCAGGCACCGGCGCCAACACGACCACGTCGTCGTATCCTTGGGGCGCCAAGGCCTTGACCTTGGCATCCACGGCCTCCGGCGACTCGAACTCCTGGGGCGACAGGGTGACCAACTCGACGGCTTTTCCTCGTGCAAGGCCGCCGAAGCGGTTGCGGATGTGCTCGAGGCGGGAAGGGTCAAGGTCGGTCACGACCACGCGCGTGGGCGGGCGCTGGGCCTCGATAGCGCGCTGGACGTGCATCTGCCCCATGGGGCCGCCCGCGCCGATGAAAAGGGCGTTACCGCCGGGCAGCAGATCGCCGCGCCGGTTTGCCTCGGCCGCAGCGTCCAGGGTTTCGCCGCCGCCATAGAACCGCAAGTTGTCGTAATGGATACGCCCAACGTCGATGGCCACCGGTCCGTCTTCGGCCGGCGCCCCAAGCAGGAACATCACCCCGTTCTTGCGCAGCCGGACCGCCAAGGTTTCCACGAGGCCGGGCGTCGGCGCGCAGAGGATGACATCGTCGAATTCCTGGCTGGGCAGTCCTTCCAAGGTGGGCGGGAGGATGGTGGCGGCCGGGTACCGTTCTTGCCAGGGTCCCGGGGCCGACGCAACGATCAGCAGGTCCCCGTCCGCCGGGGCGAGCCGGTCGTCGAGGCAGTAGGACATCTCGACGCACGCCCAGGGCTCGGCCAGCGCCGCCTGGCCGTAACCGGTGTCGGGTTTGACTGGCAGCAGGTAACACCCTTCGTCGCCGGCCAACGCCTTTTCGTCCAGGTAGCAGTATTGGGCGAGGCCGCCTGGGATGAGATAGCCGAAGGCGTATCCGATGCCTTTGTAGTAGATGTCGGCCTGAACGATGTAGCGTTCCCCGATGTTGAACTTCTCTTCCCATTGCCGGCCGACTCTGACCACCGTGACCGAGCACTCATGCCCGAGCACGGTCGGGTCCACGGAAAGGTCCCGGCCACGCAGGCGCGGGTGGTCGCTGCCCAGGTTGATGATCTTGATGTCCGACAAGCACAGGCCCAACGCGTCCACGCGCAAGAGGATCTCGTTGTCTTTGGGTTCGCGCAGTTCGAGGGGGGTGGGCCTGCCGTCCCTGCCCACGTTGTCGAGCCCTGCGCCGAACACCTGCCACGCGTCATAGGACTGGGGCAGGGGCTGTGTTGCGTTGCGGTATTCACTCATTTCCACGGCAATTGGTTCCTTTCGACGGGCTTCGCCCTAGCGGGCGATGGTCTTCTCGCGGTATTTTTCGTCGGGCCGTGTGTAGATGCGGGCAATGTGCTCGGGGGTCATGAAGCGGGGTCCTCCGAGGGCATAGGTTCCCGCGATGATCTGGGCGGCTTTCTCTGCCATATCGGTGATGCCGGTCACGGCCTTGGGGGTATCGCCGAGGGCGATGAGCCCATGGTTCTGCATCATGATCGCTCTGGGCAAGACGCCTTCCTGCTCGACGAAGTCCTGTACGCGGCTTCGGATCGTTCGGGCCAGCACGAGCCCGGGATCCACGTAGGGAACAAAGACCGATTGGTGCCCCATGACCACGACTTGGTCGGGGCAGATGCGCCCCATAGCGGCCTCCTCGGCCCGCACCGAACCGAGCAACATGCCCGCATACACCGGGTGCGTATGCCCGATGAAGTGAATTTCCGGGTATTGGAGCAGCACGGCGTGCAGGATGGTCTCGACCGACGGACGCCACACCTCCGCCTTGTCCACCATCGCCTCTTTGAGGACACACGTGACGGTCTCGTCATCGGCAGTATCGTCGTCGAGAATAGGGACAACCTTCGAGATGGAAACCGCAACGAACCCGCCGGGCTCGATGGCGCCGAGGGTGGTTCCCGAGGCCTTGACGTAAAACGTATCGTCGTCGATGCGGCCCGACGTATTTCCTTCGCCGAGGATGGCATAGGTGCGCGCCGGGTCGCCCAGATACCGGGACATGGTGACAAGTTGATCGAGTATGGTGTCGCTCATCGGGATGTTCGTTCCTCCGTTGGCATGCATGAGGTGCTTACGGTCGCCAAGTATAGCAGGCCCAAACGCCCCCGACAAAGCCGCGCCGAATCGACAGGCGATCCCGAACCTCTCAAACTCCCGCTTGCCGTCCCCCGGTTCGGTTGCGACTACCTGTACACGTCCTGACGATGTCCGACGCAGACGACAACGATCAGGAGTCGGTCGTCATGGATTTCGTAGATCACGCGGTAATTCCCCACGCGAATCCGCCACGCGGCCCTGCCTGTGAGTTTCTTCACGCCTTGTGGACGTGGGTCGGCCGCGAGCTTGCGGATGGCATCGATTATGCGGTCGCGATCAGGCAGGGAGATCTTGGAAAGCGCCTTCTGTGCCGAGCGTTCGATGAACAGTTCGTATTTCAATCCTGCTCCCCGGATTGAATCTGTCGAACGGCATCTTTGAATGGAACAGGCTCAGACGGCTGGGCTTTGGCTTCATCATAGGCACGAATGTCTTCAAGTTCCTCAAGCTCTTCCATGAGCTGCTGCCATTCCGCGACGGGAAGAACGACTGCTCTCTTCCGGTTCTTGTCATCAACAACGTACTCGGGATGAATCGCAATCATCTCTGTGCGCTCTCCTCTCCGTAGATTATGCCCGCAGCGTGCCAATGCTTCAACCGTGCCATCGGCTTGCGAGAACGGGAAGGGAATGTGTTTCACGTAGGCGGGATTCTTCCGTGCGTACGGATCCGCTTGAAGAAATCGCTGAGCACTGCGCCGCATTCTTCCGCCATTAGGCCCGAGAACAAGGCCGGCTGGTGGTTGAAGCGTTCATCGGTCAGCAGGTTCATGAGGGTGCCGCACGCGCCGGCCTTGGGGTCATGCGCGCCGAAATAGACCTCGGCCACACGGGCCAGGATGATGGCCCCGGCACACATCGGGCACGGTTCGAGCGTAACGTACAGCTTCACGTCTTCCAGCCGCCAGCTTCGGAAGTGGGCCGCGGCCTGGGTGATGGCAAGAATCTCGGCGTGGGCCGTGGGGTCTTGCAGGGTCTCGCGCTGGTTATGGGCCTTGCCGATGATCTCGCCATCGTGGACAATGACGCATCCCACCGGGACTTCCCCGGCCTCGAGCGCCCGCTGCGCCTCGCGCAACGCATACCCCATGTAACGTTCATTCTCGTCCTGCATAGGGCAGATTCTGTTCTTCGCGGGAGCCCGTGTCAAGTCGGGGCCCGGGTGGTTGCCTCGCCGCTGCCCACGGCAAATGACAAGCACAAGCACGGGAAGCAAGGCGGGACTTAAGGGAAACGTGACTGTTTAGCGGATTGCCGTCAAGGCCATGTAATTCCGTCATTGCGAGCGAAGCGAAGCAATCTCGACCGGAAATCACGCCCTATGTAAGCGAGATTGCTTCGCTTCGCTCGCAATGACGGAGTATCTGGGCCTGAGCTGACCACCCTCGCCAACCGGCTAAAGAATTACAGGGAAATACCCCCCCTTCTGTGACGCCAATCGCAAGAACACCGGCCGTCCCTCCGGCGCCTTTGTGTTAAGATGAAAGCAGGGCGCGGTATTGGCACGACTCGGGTTGCAGACGGAGGGTGCTGGAAATGGGCGCGAAGCCAATCGCATTACTGGCGATCCTTCTCCTCGGGCCGGGTTGTCTGCGTGACCCCGCCTACGAGCGGCCCTTCAGCAGAAAATGGGCACATCAGACTTCGCATGAGCGCGCGTTCGAGGCGCGGAAAGCGCGTATACAGGGGGACGAAGTGGTCCTTCTTGGCGAGAAGGGCCGGGCGCGTGCGGCCGTCGAGGTTGACGAGAAAGGCAAGGCGCGGCTCAACCTCGGCAAGAAGCGGGGACTCAGCGCCGACGTGAAAGTGGGGAGTAGCCCGGAACTCAAGTTGAAGTACAAACTGCAATGGAAGGGCAGGAGGCACAAGAAGGAGACGCGAAGCAAGAGGTGACAGGCTGCTGCGGCATTTGCCGAATCGGGTTCTGCTCAACACGACGCCAGCCAAGGGCGTGTGGGAGAAGCGTTTTCGGTGGGGCGAGCGTCCCCGCGAGCCGAAGTGCGATGGCAGAAGCCGACATACTCCTGGGCAGCGGCTCTGGCTGGGAGGAAATGCTGGGACGGCTGGCACCTCCGACCCGGCTCGCGAGGACGCTCGCCCCACCACGTATGCTTTGAGGCGCCTTGCGGGTGCTGCCGGAGAACGGAGCCCGCCCCTCTCAATTGCCTGATGCTTCATGCGCAGAGCGCGGCGAGGGCCGGTCAGGTGCGGCCAAGGCGGCTTTCCTCGCCCTTGAGTATGCGTTGGACGTTGGTGCGGTGCCGCCAGAGGACGAGGCAGGCCACAAACGTGGCAACCATCCTTAGCGGCCAAGGCGTGTCGGTGAGGTAGAGCACCGCGCACAGCGTGAGGGCCGCACTCATCGAGCCCACGCTCACCATGCGCGTGATCGCCACCATGACGACCAGGACCGCGCCGGCAATCAAGCTCGGCACAGGGCACAACCCCAGGAACATCCCGGCCCCGGTTGCAACGCCCTTGCCCCCGCCGAAGCGAAGAAAGAGCGAGGCGGTGTGCCCCAGCACGGCCGCGAGCCCGCAGGCCAAGGGCAGGTACTCCCACGCGGCCGCCCTGCCGAATACCAACACCGGCACGAGCCCTTTGGCCATATCGCACACCAGGGCGATCGCGCCGAGGGTCTTCCCCAGCACCCGCATCGTGTTGGTGGC
>Ga0272441_10012739_pt1 | contig 12225 bp, 10 predicted proteins | sample SSMProp6N_FD_193582 | JGI IMG/M metagenome (GOLD analysis project Ga0272441, IMG submission 193582) | Marine sediment archaeal communities from Little Sippewissett salt marsh, Falmouth, MA, United States - SSM-Prop-6N | ecosystem: Environmental > Aquatic > Marine > Wetlands > Sediment ...
TTCTGCCGCGCTTTTTCAATTCATCCACAACCTCAAAACGCGGCTTGACACTGCGTAGCGCCTCCATCTGAAGACATTGAACATAGATCCCCGCGGCAGTGGAGGGAACAAGGGGGATGCCCTGTGTCATTACGAATCTCAGATCCCTCATCGTCTCTTCTGGCGGCGGGAGGAAAGTTACTAACTCCACACATGGTCCATCTGCCCCGGTAAGAAGGCGATCCAACACACGCGCCACATTGGTGGCTTTCCCGCCGGCGTAGGTAGTGGTGATCTCCGGTCGCTGTTTTGCATCATGTGCTGTATCAAGAATGGAGACCAGTCCATCCTCCATATTGTAGCTGCTATACCCATCTCTATCATGCTGAGGTATAAGCCATATCTCATCTGCTGTGGGAGCGAACTCAAGAATAACTACACGTCGGATCGTCATTTTGTTCCCTAAAAGTTAATCGCCATAACGCTGTCTGAGCATGGGAGATAGTCTCAACGCCAGTTGTGCCCTCTCAAACATATCGATCCAGTCCTGTGCCACAGCAGCTAACTCATCATCCGGAGGCGGAACTATACCGGTGGGACATGCAACTCCGATCTGCTGTGCTGCCATTTTTCTGTAGGTGGATAGTGTCCGGGCACCGAAGCGGCCGCACTCAAGGAAGTCCTCGCTGAGAAATACCACAACGGGAACCCTCGTGCCTCCCAGTATCCTCATATTGTCCCGGAGATCCGGATTGGAATCCCGATCCACATACCGCAGATCGATCACATTGGATGCTTCGGCAATGCGCTGAAGTATGGGTCCCTGTTTGACGCAATCGCCGCACCATGCGCCGCACAGGCATAGCACATTCATTTTCCTCGTGAACCCACCAAGCAACTGCTTTTGCGCGTCAGTCAATAATACACTGTCGTAGACTGCCTGCCATCGCGATTGCTCCTGCTCTTTACTAGCGTCCATGTATGCTCTGTAGCTCAAGCCTTCCTCAAATTTGGATTTATGTATTTCCTGATTGCTATCCCAGTATTTATCGTCTCTATCTGACATTATGATCCTCCTTCGACAGATTCCATAAAGGCAACCCGGTGGATCGCGCTGGGCGAGGCATGTCTCGCCCCTACGGATAAGTCACCAAACACTATCGTATCAGATTTCACTGTGTATTAGCAATACCAAAATCCGGCACACCAGATTGGATGGATTAGTTGACCGATACACATAAAATCTGACGACTAAGCCTCGTAGACCAGTATATCGCTATGGGATCTCGTGACTCTATCCCAAACATTAACAAAGGATCGGTTTATGCAAGCTGAAGTAAAACTGTCAGATGAAAAGCGAGAGGAACTGATCAGCCGGTGCGAGGAACTGAAAGCCGAAATATCTGTTGATCGTGAATCAGCAGAGAAATGGATCAGGCTATCAAATATACATCTGAAGCTGGAAGAAAGGCCTGAAGCAATAATAGCACTCCAGAATGCACTGCTATTGAGGCCGGACACACCGGCCATTCTGTCTAAACTGAGACAGATCTGCACAGATGAAGAGTTTGCTGAACTGGAACTGCCTGAAAAGCCACAGCCATTCTGGAAGGACGTTCCCGGGCTGATCAGATATCCATTCTCCGGAACCGGCGTTTACCTGCTTATCGGTGGAACTGTGTTTGTTACCGTAATGGAATTTATCATCAACCTTCCAACACTGTTCTTCTGGTTCACCATACTGATCAGCGTTTTCCTGACGGGCTACCTGAGTTCATACTTCATATCAGTTATGAGATCCTCAGCGAAAGGCGATGCCAATCCACCAGATTGGCCGGATATAACATATGTAGGTGACAACGTTCTCCGGCCGCTGCTTATAATCTCGCTCCCCGGGACAATATCTTTCAGTCCTGCTCTGATCTACGCTGTCTACTGGATTTTTCGTGGCGGCCATCTCTCTGTCTTAATTGGACTGATAGCCATTGGGGCTTTGTATTACCCTATGGCGCTGATCGCTTCGGCAGTAACTGGCGCCGTCCTGAACTCGCTGAATTTCGTGGGTGTGATCACCTCCATCGCCAAGGTGAGCAAAGAATACTTCATCACGGAGCTTGTGTTGGCATTGCTGGCAGGTATAAGCATATTTGCGCACATCATGGTGGGAGCCATTACCGGTTTTTTGGTTGGGGGGATCCTCGCGGCTTTCGCTCTTCGGTTCGTATATCTGTATTTTATGATGGTCTATGCACGTATTCTGGGGCTGTTTTACAGACAGTGCGAGAGCAGGATCAGTTGATGAACTGAAGATGCAGGAATCCAGATGCAGATTGCGAACGAATTAAGGCATGGAACTACGTGAAAAGGCAAATATTTTCTGGGATGATACCCAGCAACTGGCCGTATACCCATTTTCCGGTACTGGTATCTACATACTTGCAGGAGGAACCATTTTCATCGGTACACTCCAGATCATGACCGGTTTACCATCATATTTCTTCTATGTTGGTATAATGATCACTGGTATCGTTGGCGTTTTCCTATCCACCTATCTGAGTTCCTATTTTATATCAGTGATGCGAGCTTCAGTCCGGGGCGATACCAATCCACCAGATTGGCCGGAGTTCACTCACATGGGAATGAATATACTCTGGCCTTTGTATGTGGTTCTGTTTCCGGGCATAGTGGCTTTTTCTCCAGCATTGATCTACCTTCTCTGCTGTTTTTTCTTTAAGTGCCCCACATTTATTCTGATAATGCTAATAGGCGTAGGAGCTTTATACCATCCCATGTCCCTGATAGCTTCCGTGATGACCAGCGCGCCTATGAATTCGGTGAATCTGATGGGCGTAGTCGACTCAATCCTTGAGGTACGCGAGGGATACTTCACTACAGAGCTTATGCTGGTCTGCTTCGTGACTGCCGGTGTTATCGCGCATATTGCTATATCAGTTGTTTTCGGTACATTAACAGGGCCGATTATCGCAGGTTTTGCCCTCCGGTTTGTGCATCTTTATTTGCTGATGGTCTATGCGCGGGCTTTGGGCCTATTCTACAGGCAGTATCAGAGCGAACTTGTCTGGTGACCTGAAGATTGAGTAAACCATCAGTCGGAGCGAAAATCCAGGACACACTCACATTTGCCTGTGCAGCATCGGTATTCCATGCTGAAGCTCAGTTGTTCGCCGAACTCCTTTAGCCAAACCTGAAATTCCAGAGAGCATATAGAATCCGCGATTCTTGGGGCCAGGTGCTCTCGCTCTGCCTTTTTCAATATGTCATACCAGGGACATCCGTGGATGACTATCTGAACGTGCTCTGAGTCCGATTGTCTTACTTCATAGTCGTAACCTTCTGCCTCGAATTTGACCTTTACTGCCTGGAGAAAATCTGCCAGGCCAACACCCTCGATTCCCAATAGTTCCTTGACTTTTCTCGCCTGGATCTTGGGCAGTATGCTCCAGACTTTCTCATCTATCTCCATCGCCTTTTCAAACGAGAATTCCTTCTCGATCATCATAAACCAAAGTCCATCCAGAGCGAAGTATGAGCGTTTGAAATACTCACTTATTATCTTTTGTTCCAAAGCAGGTGCTCCTTACTAATCATAGGCCAGGTGTGCGAAATCAGTCGATTGCCTGATACTTCCATCAAGATCAATGTACTGCAATTGTATCATGCAGATTCCCACAAAGCAACAGAATTCATTCCATGTTAAGACTGTGTTTCATGGGTCATGGCAGGATCGAGGAGCGTCAATTGACAATGCGTCACAGCAAGCGGATGCCTCACGCATGGTGAACCTTGTATCAATCTGTGTTGGGCAGTATTTGCTTTGTGGGGAGACAGAATACATGAATTAAACAGCCTATCCGCGCCGGAATTCTCGTTGACGAATACCACCTTAGATGTTATACTGAAACCCAGAGTTGGCGCGTTAAAACCTCGAACAATCGCTAAAGAATGGCAATTTTCTTGCAACAATTGTTTTTAGCAACACAGAACTTCAGAATTGCATATTGGTGCCAACGCAAAGCAATACGATTTGGCAGGAGGGAAAGTTGATGAGGACGATTTTGGGAATAGTGGCGCTGGTGATCGTGTTGGGAGCTGTCTTCGGTACTTTTAGGGGAGCTATGAATCCATTTTCAATGGTAGTGGCGATAGTTGCTATAGGGGTGTTTGGCGGTGTGATGAAAGAGTCCGCCAAGCATGGCAAGAACATTAAAGGCGCTGCTGAGAAAGATCTGGCGGAAATGAATCAGCGTATTTCGCAAATCGAGGCCGATATAGGCGATATTAAGGAACAGATCGCTGACTTCATAATCAGGCAAGTTTGAGCGCGTTTGCATATGTTTATCAGAAGGAGGTGGGCTTTAACCTGATGGAGGACATTTTTCGGGCATCCCGCTGGCCCATTCTCTTAGAAATCAAGGAGGGCATAAGATGGCAAAGCTGAACACGAAGACTTCCATAACGGACTTTTTGGAGCAAGAAGGGTATGAGGTGGAGGAAAAGCAAGACGGTGAAGTTCTGGTGGTAACTGATGAAGATGGTTTCACCATATTCGCTGTGGTGACCGACGTACAAATTGAATTCATGGTAGACATCTGCGGTGAAAATGATCTACATCCAGAAAAACTCCTGGAAGCTTACAGCATGTTGCTGGATCAGAATACAGAGGTGCTTCCCACATGCTATGGCATAGATACTACCGATACCAAAAATTCCCGGATAGTATTGGTGGACAGCCTCGCGCTGGAGAATCTGGATGCGAATGAATTGCAGCTATCCCTGAGTTCTCTGGCACAAAATACAATCAACGCCGTTGAGATATTGAGTCCATATCACAAGACGTTTAGCCAGAAATAATGTTTATATTTTTGCCTGGCCTCAGGTATAGATAGACTTGAGGCTTGGAAGGAGGAACCGAAAATGGGTATTCTCAGTCGCATGAAGACTGTTTTCAAATCGGAAGTAAATGACGCTCTTAACAAGGTGGAAGATACAGAAAAAATGCTTAACCAGACAGTGCTGGATATGCAGCAGCAGTTGGCAAAGGCCAAACAGCAGGTTGCAGTGGCTATTGCTGATGAGAAACGTCTGGAAAGGCAGTATAAGGAAAACCAGGTACAGGTCGAAAGCTGGATGGAGAAGGCAAAACTGGCCGTCCAGAAGGGCAATGACGAACTGGCCAAGGCAGCTCTGGAGAGAAAAACCGAGTATGAAGGCCTGGCTACCGAGTTTAAGAATCAATGGGAATCTCAGAAGGCGGCGGTGGAGAAGCTCAAGGCATCGCTTCGGGAATTAGAGAGAAAAATCGACGAAGCAAGGCGGCAGAAGGATCTACTCATCGCGCGCAGCAAAAGGGCCAAGGCCCAGAAGCAAATCCATCAGACCATGTCTGGCATGGCCAATAATGCCGGCGCATTTGACACATTTGAGCGGATGAAGCGCAAGGTAGACGATGACGAGGCCAAAGCTGAGGCAACAGCCGAGCTAGCCGAGAGTTCTGAAGAGGCAAACCTGGACAAACAGTTCGCGGAACTGGAGAAGGCAGGCGTGGACGATGAACTGGCCAAGCTGAAAGCCCAGATGGGAGGCACTGGTACCAAAACTGACGCCAAACCGGAAGCCAAACCCGAGTAGCTTTCGACCCTTTGAGTGCATGATGATAAATGGTAGGCGAAGCAGGCTCATATCGTGCATATATGAGCCTTTTCGCTTAGCTAGGAGGAAATGCAATGTCTGCCCTTATAAATCTGATTTTCTTCCTGATAGTTGCGATAACTTTGGGGGGATCGATATGGCTATCAAGGAAGTTTAAGGAACGCTACGCCGAATTCCCGTGGTGGAAAACAGGGGTGCTCCTTGTCATCGAGATCGTGGCCTGGTTTGTGTGTATCAGACTTTGGGACATGGTTCGACATAATTGGTGGCTCGTTCCTGCAGTCGTTGTTATTGTGCTGGTCATCCTTATGAAACGGAAGAAACGGGCTTAGTGCACTGACAGCTTAATCTCTGCTATCCACAAAAAACCGTAGAGGCGGGCTCCGTCCCGCCACAACAGGCTTTGTACCGCCACAACGGGTTCTGTCCCTCCACCATGTCGCCGCGAAGGGCGACGCTACGGAAATTATATTGCTATCAAGTAAGTTGTCAATGCACTATAGGAATTTCAGGAAAGAGTTGAGGTTTTGACGGCATAGCATTCGTAGCATAGGGGCTTGTCCCCGTCGCAAGAAACGCCCACAAGGGGCTGGACTACGGACACGACTCATGATGGCAACGCTTTCCTGAAATCTCTATAGCAGGTGTAGATTCTTCATACCACGGCCTTTTGAGAGTGTGTCACATCGCATATGAATGACCGATCCTACCGACGCTGAACGACATCTATATATAGATTACTGTTTTGTATGGCAGATGGTAAAACAGACGCTCACAAATTGAGCATTTTCGCTGTTATTAGTAGCCATAGATTGAACTGATCTACACATCAAAAGTGTATTGCTGTTTTTTTTTCTTGATATTAAGTCAGATTTGTGGTATATTTGTATTATCCGGTGTGCCGGTAGGAGGAATAAAATAATGAAAAAGACTAAAAAGATAGAATGGGAAACACCAAAGCTGGTGATACTAGGGGCCAATAACGAAGCTTATGGAGATTGCGTTGATGGATCAGCGAATCTCACCTGTGGAAGCGGGGGAGATGCTGACGAAGGCTGCGGTCCTGGCAATCAAGCTTTGGCCTATTGCAGTTCCGGAACCGTTGCAGGCGATAATTAGTCCACTAGTATTGCAGTAGATACATATCCCGCGGCGCGGTTTTTATGCGCGTTGCGGGATTTTTGTGCCTACCAGCCTTCAGCTCTGGCCTCCAAGCCGCTGATCAATGGAACGTTTCCTTTGGTGTTCTCAGACGGAGTGAAAGTTACTGTCAGATCCTCTTTGACGAGAACTCCCTTAAACTCCTTAACGACAGGTAGATTCTGCCCGCCTGCCTCCCTGAATATGTCGAAACCCCTCAAAACCTGTTTCCCCTGAATGGCAATGTCAAAATTTCTCTGTCCGGGCTTTGTATTATCAGGCTCAGAGAAATGCAGCCGAACAGTATAAGGCCGTTCTTTGATGAATTGCGCTACTAGCTTGTCCTCGCTGGTCTCCTTATCATTCGAGGAAGGCTTTCCCGCCAGTGTAATTGTCACGGAAGACACATCCCTAATCCCGGATGCTGCGATCCATGCGGGAACAGAGCCGCTCGCGGCTTTAATTCGCGAAGCGTGATGGCTGTAACGCTCATATTGCACTGAATCGTCATCATCCTCTGTTTTCTCAGGCTTGATGGTCACTGGCACATCCGGCGATGGTCCGCCAACTCGCGGATACTCCAGCCATAAGGTGCCGTCATCCGCCATGCGGTCACCAGGTGCGCCAAAGTTGATGCCAACAGACCTGATAGGCTTAACGCCGGTGAAAAGCTGGTTTATACTGTCTGGTAATTCAGGATGGTCAGTTTTCTGACGCTCGGCCGCATCCACGAACGAACCCAGGATGTAGACAGCCTTTCCAGCCTCGTCCATAACCGTACCTGCCGACAGATGGACATCCAGGTTTGGGCTATTCTGTCTCACTATGGTCAGTTCCCCGGCCCATTTCCCCTCATCACTCAATGCCTGCATTATTTCCTCAGCCTTTACCTCAGACATTCCGATTTCTATGCCGGATTTCCCCAGAACCTCTTTATCACTATCATATCCCCATAGCTTCAAAAAGGGCTTATTTGCATGGATCACATTCCCCTCCAGGTCGAATACGCCAACGGCATTTTTGAAAGATGCTATGGCAGGATTCCTGCGTTCGCTGAAGTTGTCCGTCCATATTTCCAGTTCCGGCATATGGACCATAGCCAGGGATGATTGATTTTGATAGCTACAGGAGCAAGTCCGGGTATAGTCAGGAGCGTTCAAAACCCCATCGGCCACAACCAGGTTCGACGTGCAACCGGATTTGAAACCGCCAAAATTTCCCGTCCCGCCATCGCGCATCAGATCGTAGAATCCGGCGGCGGCGGATCGGAATGTGAGGAGATGCTCGCTGGCTATCGCATAGTTGCAGCCATAGTTACGTCTGAACATCCACGGTTCTTCCTCACCGGTCAGCGGATCGACGCGGTTCATTCTCTCTCCTGTCAGGAGACCGTAAGCATAGCGGTCGGTGATAATGGTATCGCCGTGAAGCATTATAGGCCCACCGTAGGAAGCTTTAATATTCCAGATGGGTACTCCGTTCCTTCCCCTGTATGTTGCCATCTGCTTACCCACCTCGCCTCTCAGCATATCCCGGGAGACCCTACCAGCGTGGATAAGGATATCATGTTCCTTTGAATAGCTCAACCATGAGCCAAACACATCCTCATCAGTACGCCAGACAATCCTGCCAGTGCGCACATTAAGTGCCATAAGCCTGGGATCCCCAAAATGATATTCGCCTAACCTTCTTTTCAGGGTGTCGGAAACCAAGGCGGGCATGGTGTCTATACAGAAGATTTTATCATCCCCTACAGCAATGGCATTATGCCGGAATCCCAATTCGGAATCTCGTGTCCAGAGAACTTTCCCTGTGTGCCTATCCATGATGACAAGCCTTTTGCTTGAGGTGATATCAAAATTGTAGAAACGCAGTCGCTTGGCACTGGTTTCTGAAGTAAGCTCATCAAGTTCGAGAAAATCCATATAGTGGACAAAGCCCGCTCCTGCGATCAGATAATCTTTGTAGACTCCGATGTAGCCCCACTCTGATGGTAAACCCGTCTTTGGATCCGGCGGCAGTTTGAATTCGTCTACCGTTTTTCCTGTTGCCGGGTCCAAAATCAGGCAGCTATTCTTCTTCGCGATATATATCTTATCCAAAGCTGCCACGAAATTGGTATTTCTGGCGTTGGCTCCGGGGATATGAATCTGGTTATAGGACGGGTCAAGGGGCGTATTTGCATATGTTTCACCGTAGTAGACGCCGTAAGTGTCCATATCGGTGATGGTTCTCTTCCAGAGCACCCGTCCGGTATATACGTCCCGCGCGCTGAAGATGCCGATACCCTCAATGAACAATCGCCCACCTATCACCTGCTCCGGCGGCCCATGACCATGCCTGGGCAGCACGTCCATATTGGAGCTTCCACCAAACCAGAGAAGCCCTAGGGGGAGCTTCACCAGTTGATCGTTCGATTTCACCGTATTGGCAATATCCCCATATTGATGCGTCCAATCAGCAGATCCGGGAAGCGACCCCTCTCTGGTCAAAAGCAAGAGCTTTTCAGACTGCGGCAATTGAGCAACCTGCTCTTGCTCTTCATCAGACAGACTATCAGCCTGCTCTATTTCATGAACATTCGCGTTGGGCAGGTCGCTTTTCTCAACCTGCTTCACAAATGCGGGAATTTCATCTTCATCCATAAATAAACACGCAGTTCCACCATAAGGGCGCATAGTGTGGTAGATTTTTTTCAGAAAATCGACGCCTTTTTTGTATCCTGCTGATTCCGGATTTTCAAAGACTGTCAAAGACGCAAGATAGGGAGCCATCTGGATACTGAACGGATCGCCCATCTGAACGCTGAGCCCTTCCCCATAAAGACCAGCCGCGTCAAACCTTCTCCGAAGGCGATCCACCTTGGCCGGATCAGGCTCTACTGCGATTATTCTCAGGTCTGATTCCCGGGCCAGGGCTTCCACCATATCTCCTGACTCCAGGCCGTAGGCAATGCAGTATCCCTCCTCGATCTCAGTGTTTTCCAGGATAGACTCTACCTTTGCCATCATATCTTCTGCTATAGGAGTATCTTTTGGCTTATTGGGATGGATTTTCGGCTTAACCTCTTTTCTGCCGAAGGCATATATGTCACCCTCAAGAGTTACAACGAAGAGCTTATCATCCGCCGCTATAAGCCTGGAAGCGGTTCCGTCAATCCGCGCCTTCCATACCACCTTTGGTTCCTTGCTGAACCAGGGAACCTTGACCGCTGATACAATATCCTCTCCCCCGGCATAAAGCTTCTTCCCTGCTTTAATCAGATCGCCGGACGCGTCCACGCGGAACTCCCAAAGCTGATTAAGAACCCATCTCTTGTCCTTGACGGTTCTGACTTCCGCATCATCTCTGTCGATATCTATTCTTTCCTGCTCCACCTGCCGCATGTTCCTGAGATCATAGGCAGTGATGCTCTCTCCCATAGAAAAGAGCGATTTCCCCGTCATCACCGGGATATTGCCGAACCTGTTAATAAGCCGATTTCCTGTGGAGAGATCAAAGATGCTGGTTACATAGTCCCGATGATAATTGACGAAGTAATCCCCAACGGCTGCGACAAACGCGCCGCCGGTCTTGTTGTATTTTGCCAGATGGTAATAGAGAAGCTCCCCTGTATGACGGTCAAAACACGCAGGCATAGAACGGCCACATGGGATCAGGAGTTTGTCTCCAGCGACCACAAACGTTCCCTGTGGCGCCACTCCTGCGTATGATGGCGAATTGTGCGGCTGCCTCATGTATATGGGGCCGGTGCTGTCGTTTTGCCAGACTATCTTCCCTGTATCAGCGTCAAGCGCATATATGAAAATGCCCATAAAAGGCCAGATCCCTGCTGCAAAATAGATAACCCCATCCTTCAGAACAGGCCCACCCCGGGCTGGCCAGGTGGAGATCAGCCGGTCATTTCCCAGTATCTTCCGTTCGGAGGGGCCGCCTCGAAATTTCCAAACAAGCTTGCCCTGAACGGCGTCCAGGCAGTAGAGGTAACCGTCATCGCTGACAAAATAGACTTTCCCTTTGGAGGCAACTGGCGGAAAGCGTACAGGGCCATCCACATAGAATGCCCACTTTTCCTCGCCTGTATCCGTGTCAAGCGCTACCATGCGGTCGCTGCTGCTGGAACCGACAAAGAGGGTTTTTCCCATGACTACCGGTTCATATACCTTGTCAAACTGCATCAGATCCTGGTTAAGAGGGTTTTCCCAGGCCTGATCAAGTTTCGGGTACTCACGCACCCATTGGAGATAAAGCTCATCTGGTAGTTTCTGAGGTGAAGCAGCGCTACGGTTGGCATCATAACGCCACATGGGCCAATCATGGCCCTGGGATCTGACGTTGAGGTGATTGGTGTTGAGATAAAACGATAGCCCGGCAATGCCCGCTGCCAGTATTACCAAGACAACGAGGACAATCAAAAAACGTCTCATACAGAATATATCTCCTTCTTTTTGCCACACGCTAGGCTCTTTGTTTTCTTCGCCATAGCACTGCAAATGCAGCGATAATAGCTATCAGAACCTGTATGGACACCACTACCAGAATATTGCGCTTCAGATTACCTGATCCTTCATCTACTATCACATCGGGTTCCGAAGCCCGTAGAAGCTGAGTTGTCTCTTCATAAAGAATCGCGTCTATTGCGTCATGCCAATTCACCGACATGAGAAGATCCACTCCCGGATTATCCGCTTTAACCTGACACGAACACCATCCTACCAGGAAGGAGCACGCCATCTCAATATTCCCTGCCCTGATACCATCACCCACCAACGCATAAAGGGCGCGGCCACGACCGAATATGGGAAATGCTATGGGCTTGGGATAATCCTTCAGATCCCATTCGCTGCGAAGTAGCATCTGGATAAACATCTGTTCATTCGGATCGTCCCGGGATAGGCGGATCATTGAAAAGGAAACCCGCTGATCCAGATCACCAAGCTGTTCCTCGCCTAGTTCCGGGATTACTATATTGAGGCCTTCGGACATTTTCTTCAGTTCGTCTTTCAATAAGCTGGCAGCCGCTTCATCCTGCTCCCGGATACCGCTATCCAGCAGCACCCATACCGCGACTTCTCCATCCAGTAGACTGCGCGCAATTTTTTTTCTTACTGGAGAATCCAGCAGCAACTCTACCACATCAGCCGTGAATTTACCAGCCCAAAGATCATCCGAAACTGCTGAGAATCTGGGATATTTGACCAGCATCCAGGGCAGTTCAGATGCTGATTGTGATTCCCACAGCTTCTGCATTATAACGTTCGGTGACCCGGCTAAATCAACTGTCTCCACAGTGACATTCGCTCGAAAGCTGTCATCCCAGGAAGCCCGTTGGAGCTTATCAACTATCGCATGCTCCTCTGCAGTCAGCGGGCCTCGGTGGAAGACGATTATCTCGTAAGGATCGGAAGGCCAGTATGCCAGAGCATATTGAACACT
>Ga0272441_10012740_pt1 | contig 12225 bp, 10 predicted proteins | sample SSMProp6N_FD_193582 | JGI IMG/M metagenome (GOLD analysis project Ga0272441, IMG submission 193582) | Marine sediment archaeal communities from Little Sippewissett salt marsh, Falmouth, MA, United States - SSM-Prop-6N | ecosystem: Environmental > Aquatic > Marine > Wetlands > Sediment ...
GATGATATGGCTGTAGTCATGGATCAGTTTGATTTCTTCACCCAAATAGGTGCATTCAGCCTCAAGCTGGTTTTTAAGCTTTTTGATTTCCGAAAACGCTTTGCGCAGTTGCCGCTCCGATTTTTTGCGCTCGCTGATGTCGATTCCAAATCCCATCAGAACCGGTTTTTGATCGATCATCGTACGAACGGCGGAATAAACGTGCGGGACTTTTTTACCACTCTTGGTCACCAGAGTGGCTTCAACGGTTACCTCTCCTTCGGTAAAGGTCCTTTCTATAGCCGCCTCTATAGCCCTGTGTTCCTGCTTGCCGAAAAAATCGGCGGGAAGCATGTTCGGGTATTCATCACCAGAATATTCGGTGATCTCTTCGTGCTTGCGGTTCCAGCGAATCAATTGAGGCCGTTCATCCCAGATGTAGAAGGTACCCGGTAGGTTGTCCAGGATCTCATCAAGAATCTTTTTCTCTGCCGTTAGGATTTCGTTCTTTTGGCTAAGGCGGGAGATCTTTCGATTCAGTTTGGCAATCGTATTTTTCAAACTTTTAATCTCAGGTTTTTCAACTGACTTTGCCATGATTAAATATTCTAATTGGGTGAGGTTTGAATGGCGTTATTGGCATTCCAATAATATCAGATTATAAACTGACGGTGAACCCATGAGAAGGCATTTAATACCATTTTTATGATTTGGTGAAAAGGCCACCATCATTCAAAACCTGATTGAGGTAGGGTAAAACGAGAAGCCGACAATAGAGAAAAATAATTGCAGCCTTAATAACCTTTTAAAAGCAAAGTATGTTCTGGCTATCCCACAAAAACGCACCATCACGGAACTTGGCATTACTTGCCATGCCTCCAAGTTGAAAAGATTCGAAGACAATGACAGATAGCCATTTTGTTACAAAATTGTGTTTTTTGATTTGCAGAAAAATTCGGAGTGTTGATCGCGATAGACGGAAAAACAAGATCCCTCAGAAACACCGCAGCGGTGAGATTAGCAGATAGCGCAAGCTCGGCTACCCGTTTGCTATGATTCGGCTATCGTCGTATTACATCATCACCGAAAACGGGTGAGAGCTGTATCCGGCAATCCTCATCCCTCCTGTATTTTCAACGACCAAGCATAGGTGGTCGTAGTGCATGTCCTCCGGTTAAGCGGCAGCACCCATGTTAGATCAAAAAACGTTATCTTCAACCGAAATCAATAGATGGCCGTTTCCAGCATCCGCGCAACCTCCTCACGCAGTTTTTTCCTCTGTTTCCCGACGTAGTATTCATTGATCTTGTCCAGGGGCAGGAAGCGGTCCGGGGTCACGACCACCTCAGGCCGGCTCAGCACATACAGGTCCACCTCCTGTCCGTATTTGTCGACAAGAAGCTTCTTCAAACGGGCAACCCCTTCTTTTGGATAGATCCCGGCCCCAAGGACTTCCAATAAAAAATGGAATCTTCCGTCAAGATGGGTGGCGTTGGTGTGAAGCAAATGAAAATCGGCATCTACTTTCATTTCCTGGTCTATAAATACCCTCATCTGGTTGACCAGCGCGACGGTTTCCGGTGTTTCATCCTCCATGGCCCACCAACCGTAGCGCAATTTTCCCTCCCGGTCGTAGAGATCCATGGGAATATGTCGAATCACCAGTTTGAGGCGCTCGTCGCCGCTCTTCAGCCTTATTTTGGATTCCAATTCGCCGATCTCATCCTTTGCGAGGGGCCGCATACCGGCAACCGCCGCCAGCATGACCGGATGATTCGACAAGGGAACGTATTCGACTTCATCGAGGTACAGCCCGACATGATTGAAAAAATACTCCCGCAGAATCTGTTCGGTGGTCGCAATCTTTTGCAAGGTGGGGTTCTCTGAACTGGCCAAAAAGTTTCCATCGAGGTCCTGGGCGACGGCTTCGTTGGCGTGCCCCACAGCAGATACGTCACGACTGAGGAGGCTTCGCACAAGAAGTTCGACGGGTCTGTCGACGCCTTCGGCCATCTTGTCCTGCAGCTTTTTAACCTGGTGGGGGGAGAGGGTGCGAGGGGTGTGGACTTGAAGGAACACGTGCAGCTCTTCCTCGCCTTCGTCAGTAATCATTTTATCCAACCCGGCAGCCGTAATATCGGCCAATTCGGTGTACACCACTGTTTCGAGAACCGCCTGCACCCGCCTCTGACGCATGATCTCAAACAGAGAGTGGCTCAAAAAGGCTGCCACCAACACAAATCCGACAATAGCAAGGCCGAAACGCCGGAAAAAATCCTTGCGGCTAATTCCGCTACCGTAATCTCGTGCCATCCCGCTGGCTATAAAGGTGGCGGCGCCTACCAGCAGGATCGATAGAAAGTTGGCAAAAAACAGAAGAAAGGAGCCAACCCCCCCTTCGATCGCCCCTAAAGAGAGGCACAGACCCGAGTTGGCCAGGGGCGGCACGATGGCCGTGGCGATGGCAACCCCGGGAAGGGCCGGGCTGATTTTTTCATCGATAAGGGCATAAGCCCCGGCGAATCCGGCCAGAATGGCCACAAACAGGTCGAACAGGTTGGGCTGGGTCCGCGACAGCATCTCGGGGGTCGCATCGAGCCCCGGCAGCATCAGGCCGAGCACAAAGCCCATGGCCACCGCCACCGCCACACCAGCCACCTCGGCACGGACAGCCCGACCCAGCAGGTGTGCGTCTCCCCTCACAAGGGCAAAGGAAATCCCGAAAATCGGGGTCATCAGCGGCGCCACCAGCATGGCCCCGATCACGACTGCCGTGCTGTTGGAAATCAGGCCGAAGCAGGCGATGCCGGTCGAGACGGCCACGAGAATGTAAAAACGAAGCGCCGGCTCGGAGCCGGTCGTGATTTCATCCCGAAAGGTGTCAAACCGATCCTTGGTGATCCTCATTGAAAAGCGCTGTTTCATTTCAAAACCTTCAAGGTCAGGAAGATGGCCCGTAAGACAGCTTCAGGCCAAGAATACCCACGACGATGAGCCCCACGAAGAAGAACCTGGAAAAACTTGCCGGCTCTTTGAAAATGAGGATGCCCAGGACAAAAGTGCCCACCGCCCCGATCCCTGTCCAGACCGCATAGGCGGTGCCCATGTGGATGACACGCTGGGCCAGCAGCAGAAGTGTTCCGCTGACCACCATTGAAAGGATCGAGAAAGACAGCCAGCCGAAGTGGGCACCCGTTTCTGTCCAGCCAAGTTTCAGTCCCAAGGGCCAGCCCCATTCGAAGATGCCTGCGATCACCAGATAAATCCAAGCCATGCAAGTGCTCCTTTATCGCCGCTATTGCGCTTTTTTCTCATCCATTTCTTCAAGAACCCCGTTGCTGAAGTAAAGGATGTAAATATAGCCCGATTCCGGGCCGTAGATCCGCTTTTCGACACTCCTGCCTCCCCTGCGGCCCCGCAGCTCCCCTTCGGATTTCGTCATCGGTTCGCCGCAGTTGACCAACACCTCTTCGCTGTGCACGCCCACCTTGACAAAGAAGTTGTCGCAGCGCATGGCGGCTGAAGCCGGGCCGACGATGGATAACCCGAACAAGATGCCAATCAATAGCAAATAGGTCTTTTTCATTTTTCAGATCCTCCGGTTTTAATTTCCGGTGTATTTCTTATAATCCACCTCTTCGATTTGCGGCAGCTTCCAGCTTTGATCGAAATATGCTTTTTTCGGTCCATAGAATCGGAAATATGGGAACCAGGCCCGGCCCGGCAGGGTACGAACATAGTTTGCTTCCCAGCCTTTGGGCGGCGCATTCGGGCCGACCATTATGGTGATGGAACCGCCGTCGTTTTTACGCAGACCTTCCGTTCGGCTACCCACGGTCGCCTTGCCGCTTTTTACTGCCCCGCCGCCCGTAAGGAGTGAGAATCGTATATTAAAGCTGATTTGACAATTTATGACCTTTAGCGGTTTTCATGCCTCTGCTTATAAGGTTGTTTGATTCGTTAAGGAAACACAATATAACCATTATACCATCATTATTGATTTGCAGACCCATACCCCTTAAAATGCATAGCGGATATGGTCACCCACAATTTCTAACGTCTTCTCACATTGATCACCCTCGGCGGTGGCTCTATCGAATGCCGCTTCTACCAATAATGATGTACCACCGGTAGCAATGGCAGCGCCACCAGAAAGCAGCGTTCCTTTTTCGTTTAGACCAATACCTGGACTGGCCAAGGTACCTTTCAGTTTGACAAAAGGCTTAACAAACAAGTCGGTGCTCATGCCGACTCCCGATCTCGGCTTTGTATTGAACTCAACGTTCAGCTTTTCAGTTTTTAGATCGATGCTCCCACCTCCGACAATCATTACTTTTTCACCTTGGGCCAACATGCCATCGAAAGTAACTTGACCATCAACAATATTTGCGCTGACAATTGTACAGTCCCAATTAGAAAATTCTTCATCCTTGGCAAGGGGATCCAGCGCGCCGAACAACTGGGCGAAAATGTCGCCTGAATACATCTCCATCATGGCATTATCCATTTTACCCGGGCCTTGGGTGATCAGGATTCTGCCATTGGCAACAGAAGCCAACTCCCGTGTTGAAGCGCCAGCGGTTTCCAACTTAAGACTCATACTGGTCAACGGCATTTCTGCAAGGTTCAGGCGCTCGGTTTCCCGGATGTTCATGCGATAATCAGAAAGGCTCACCACGGCGGACAGGGTTGCTTTCTCACCTTGGGTCTTCAGATCAATTTTTGCTGCCGCATGGCCCTCATTGTCAGAACGAGCCTTAAGTTTTGCGTCAACATGCCCGCTGTGAGCCGTTGCATCGAACACGGCCTCCTTAAATTCAAACCTGTCATAGTATAGATGGTTCACCGCCAGATTAACATCCGCTTCGAGGTCCGGATAATCGCCAGCTGAAGTGGCGCTTTTTTGAATACATAACGATTTTCCGGTTCCGCGCTCGTCTCAGGGAGTGCCTCGGCAATAGACTCAGGCGGTGCACCATCGGGCTGGGAGGTTTTGCTAAAGGGGCGCAAATCCAGCAACGTTGACGTCAGGTTGGCGGTGACATTCTTCTTGTCACCCTTGAACATGGTGAAGTCGCCTTTGATGTCACTCTTATCGAAGGTGAGAATCATTTCAGATAAAGCGATTTTCTCAGCTGAATATTGGGTCGATACCTTTGCATTCAAATCAATGTCGGGCATTGTATCCCATAGGTCTTTGAGATTGGGGCTCGCCAGGGTTAGCGATATGTTCGACTCCCCAGCCATAGCGATCCGACCTTGAGCGGTGAGTTGATTGTTGCCCACGTTAGCTTGAAATTGCTTAATCTCAAAATCGTTGGCAGTCGACGGAACCACCTTGGCGTTTACCTTAAATGTGTCGGTGCTTATACCCTTCAGGTCAAACAATTCACCGACACGGGCAAGTGGTGCCAGGGTCGAGCTGAGGTCCAACTGTTTTCCCGAATACGCGCCATCGACGGTGGTGGTAATGCCATCGACCTTGGTTTCAACGGTTGCTTTATAGGCGGAGCCATCGATGTTGATCGTGGCATCTGCGGTAAGCGGTCCGGCAAGTGGGATTTCGACGCTTGCAGCATTGAAAAGTTTTTGGACATCATCGATTCTAAGTTTTAGATTTGCTGCATGCAATCTGGCATCGATAACCTTAGCCGTGGCATCTGCATTTGCGCCGTCAATTTTGGCTTTCAGCACCACGTCGATGTCACCAGCAGTATCTGTAACGCTGAAATCGGCAGTGAGCGCACCGGTGAGTGGCGCTTCAATCTTCGCTTTTTTAAGTGCTTTTTGTATATCATGGACAGCGATGTTGATATTTCCATGAAGATTGGTAAGGGTCGCCAATCGACTGGTGGACATCTGGCCTGTTAGATGGGCATCCCCCAATGACGCCTGAAGATCCAGTTTAACAGCTCCGTTCGCGATGATTGATTCTCTGGAGGTGATCTCGCCATTGAGAATCACTGAATTGCCCAGCAGTTCACCGGAAGATTTCAGTATTAAATTGCCGGTATTATCGGGCTGCAAGCTTAATGATGAAACGTGGTAGACTTGATCTGTGCGTTCGGGGGCACGCACAATAACGGAAATGTTGCTTGATTCAACCCTATCAACCATCAAAGGCAAGACCACAAGCTCATCATGATCTTGGTCGGTTCTTTTTTCTGGGCCTGCTGAAGAGGCATTTGTCTCCAATACCCAGTTGCCGACCCGCTGATCGTTTCTCTCCAGCAGCACGGAGACATCGTTCAGCCTTACCCGCCTTAAAAGGATGGTGTCTGAAAAAAGCGACCAGAAGTTGATGGCAAAATCACCATGTCCCACGCTGACCATGGTGGGCTCAGTGCCCCATTTTGCATTGGCCAGGAAAACGTCATTAATGATGACTTCTGGGTGAGGATATAAGTTGAGCTCGATGTGACCATTGATTTCAATTTGGCGCCCAATCGCCCTGGTTGCGATGTTTTCAAAGTGTTTATGATAGGAATCTAAATTTGTGAAATGAAGAAATACCAGACCGGCAATCAAGATACCGCCAAGGACCAGCATGAAAAACAAAAAAAGATTAACCAGTCGACTCACGAAAACCTCCAAAAATTGGCAGCCTGTGCGATGTGAATAGGCATTTTGTCGTGTTTTTCCAATGTAAAGGCGGGGTCGATATGCGAGTTTATGACCATAAATTTTATATCAAAATTGATGATATTGCAATGCTAATTGGTTACAGAAGGAATCAATGAAAGCATAGCAGGATAGATTACAAAAACTCTATCTACCAGCCCCCATCCTAAAGGTCAGATATCTTGCCAGTTGCCATAATTATTTTATAAGACATCGAATTTGCATTTAGCAACTGGATAGACAAACTTTAAGAATTTCATTGATCAGATCCTTCCACAGGACTAATTGATCATAAGCTCAGGCTAAGATCGAGAAACCAAGATGATCTCAATTAATCACCACATTACCCATCCGTAAAATTGTTGTCATTGTCGGTATGATAATTACTACTTTGTGGTACACAACTTATTAATTTTTAGATATAAAATAATTTGACACATCCCTTTGTATTAGGTAGCATATTATTTATATTCCCCTTGCATGTGGCGCTTGAAGCGCAAGTCCAGCCTAATCTTTATGTGAAATTTGAACCTATCTGAAGTCTCCTATTTTAAGCTCAGGCTCTATTTTTCTTTTCTGATGAAACAAACACCGGTTTTTTGCATTCTTTAACCTGTATATCAGGTGAAGATTCAATGGAGAATCCCCTCAAATTGTGCATACGTGGCTCCAAATGACAATTATTGCTTGCTGAAGATGAATGTCCACGTTCAATTTTTCAAGTCTAAGCAATCTTGATCCAAGTTTCCTGTATCCGCACGCCCCTCCTATTGCTGAATTCTGACTGTTCAACCAATTCGACAAATCAAAAATTCAACAACTCAATGAAAGGGGGAAATCATGAGATCATTAATGGCTTTGGCAATATGTATTTCGTTGGCTCTTTATGCCGGGGTAACGTTTTCAGAATCAGATGAAATCTGTTGTACCTGGGTCAATACGAAATATGAAACAGGTAAACCGCCACAAAAAATCATGTTTCACTATGATGGGACATACGCGACATATACTTCAACCAACTCAAATACCGCTCTTACACGAGGGATGTTTCAAATAGTTAAAAAGTGGTCAGACTCTGATGGTTATGTATGGTACAAAATTGTTATGCAAGATCCCACACAAGGGAAAAAGTACAAACTGGCGAGGGTAAGCAATGATGGAAAGAAGCTCGAATTCGTATGTAAATCTGACCAATATCCCACTGAAATCAAGATGAACGAATCTGGCTATTGTAACTATCTGCGAGCATCAATGGATTATGATGCGTTACCCTAAGAATTAAAGGCACTGCTATAGAAAAAGAGAGCAGGTCCTTATTAATTAAGGAGAAAAGGCCATGTCCATACCAAAAATTACTGCGATATTTTTTACAATCTTTTTCGTTTTTGGAATAGCCACTTCTGACTCTGCTGAAATGGGTAAAACGGTTCCACAGATAATCAAAGAAGCCAAGTCACAAATTCCTGAGGTAACCGTAGAAGAAATCAGGAGTGATATCGACGCTGGGAAAAATTTCGTTTTATTGGATGTAAGAACATCGGAGGAGTACAACGCTGGTCACCTCCCAAATAGTATCAATATTCAACGTGGTTTAATAGAGTTTTTGATCGGAAAAAAATATCCAGAAAAAGATACGAACTTAGTTCTATATTGCCGAACCGATCCTCGTGCAGCTCTTTGCACCAACGCTCTCAAAGAGATGGGATATGCTAATGCAAAAAACTTGAAGGGTGGGTTCAAAGCATGGGGCGAAGCTGGTTATTCAATTTACAACCGTCACGGTGAATTCAAAATGGTGGCTTTTGAAAAAAAGGAATAATCAATTTTAGAACCCGCTTCACTATGAAGCTCCAGTTGGATCAGTTGTGACCGTAGGTGGCTGAATATCAGACTATTAGATCTTCATAACTTGAAAGGAGGTTTAAAATGATCGATAGAAGAACATTCACAATGTGCTTGAGCTTCTTTTTCATTACAATATTATTTTACCTCCTGCCGAAAGCTTTATTCGCGGAGGATAATAAACAGCTTTCTGAATGTATGTCCAGGGCTGATAGACGAATAATTGAAATACGATCTCTTCCTGATGTACAATATCTGCATACACTGGATGGCCAGAATGTATATTTAAATGAATTTTATTCCAAAAGTCTAATTTTTTTCCCTCGGTGCCTTCTATATAAAAAGTTTTATTATTGGCAAAGTGAAATCAGAGAAGTTGTCTCGAATACTAAAAATGGCGATGTAAAACATACGATTAGGTGCTACAACAATTGTCGTTCGACATGCTGCCCCGAGATGAGTGATCCCCTAAAAACACACGGAGATGTAGCCGAGTTTTATGATCAAAACGGAAATTTTATGGGTTTAGGTGTGTATATGGGTGATGGAAAATATTGTGCACTTCTTTACGGAGGATACCAAAAATAACAGTTACCCAACGACCTATTTTTGTAATTTTTCCTATACAAAATGTTGGGGTAACAACAAAGATGTATTTAGATCATCTTTGTTACGCGGTCATTGTCCAAGCTGGTGATCAGTTCAATCCGCTATTATAGGATTGAAAATTTAATTCAGATGAAATTTAATATATACTTTAAGCAGGGGTAAAGGAGCTATGCTTGATATCTATATTATCAAGTATCGTATCCTTCCAAAGCCTTTATGCCAGAATTATTTATTTGTGAATCAAAGAGGAGAAAATTTTACACGGCATGGAATCAATCGAATGTGTAAAAAATATCTTACCATCGCGTTGCAGGAGGAAAGAGCTAAAATGCTGAACCCTGTTAGTAGCTTTCGTCATTCTTGCGCCGTAGATATGCTTTGTTCAGGCAAATCGCCAGATGAAATTAAATATCATTTAGGTCATCAAAGTATAAACTCCACAATGGTTTATTTACATTTAGATATCAATCGTCCACGCGAGATACAAGAAAAGATGACGGCATATTGTCAATCCATTCTCCCACAAGATCCGAAATTGGAGGATTTAATAGATTGGCGGAACAAAAAAAAGATCCTAAACTGGCTGGATAGCTTATAATAAAATTTACAGATACATTGTTAGTGTTTTATCGATCGTTCCGCAACAGTGTGTCGATATGTCCTTCAGAGCTTCGAATCACGCCTAATTCCATAAAATATTGGTATGCTATACTATCCAAGACCCCTAATTATAAACCACTACATATAGTGGTTGGCCTTTCATGCCTAAAACTTGTGATTATGGCAATTCTATCTGTAGTTTAGGGGGTGTGTCGCCGTCGGCATCAGTGCTCTACAGTTCAGCCGATATCTATCAGCATCGGACGACCATGATAATCAATTTTTAAACAAAATTTCAAAACCGTTAGTCTCAAAAAAATTCTACCGCCTAACGTCTCATAATCGCATAGAGAATTACTTACTGATTATAATCCCTACTCGCCGCCCACCAGAGTCAAATATCTGGTTGCCTACACGTTTACCTGACCGGAGGCGAAGCAAGTTATTGTTCGTATCTCCTTGACTATTTGGTATGGCAAACCCAATTCGGCGACCGCCTTTATCAATTACGATTTCGCGTCGCTTCTGAAAAGTGTTGGGAGTAAGGGGACGGCCAGCTTGTTCGTAGTCTCTTTTGGTCTCTGTGCGAGTGACAGTTTCACCGATCCCTTTGCCATAGAAATCCCTTAGGTTTTCATCGGCAAACGCAAGGTCGGTAATGCCAATAGCCAAAAGCAGAAAAACTGCAAATTTTATGTAATTAACCATGATAGAAAATAGGACATATAGATTTCAATTGCAAATGCGGAAGCCATGATAGATTGCGGTTCAATGCAAGACGGGAGATATGTGCGATTCCATCAAATGAGAGCAGGAAAGTAATTTTGCGATGTATCGACCGAATCGTTGCGTTTTTTGTGATGCATTTTATTTGTCGCCTCGTTCTATTTTGTACAGCTCGCCATTTTGAAAAAATAGATAGCGAATGAATCGGTTAGTGCCAAAATCATATGTCCATCTTTCAATCAGGATAGGGCCCTTGATGAGTTCAGGCAGTTGGTAGCGCTCCTTTTCGTAATCGTATATTTTTGACGTGTGTCCATTGGGATTTTCTTCCCATTGCTCGATATGGTCAGGTTTGCCGCACTTGGAAACAACATCCGCTTTATTGTCACCGATATAAACCAAACGACCTTGGCAACGTAGCGCTCGGTCCGCAGAAGCAAGAGTTGTGAAATACAAAACTGGCATGATCGATAAAATCGCCATAAGAATCAAGTTATCTCTATGATAAAATAATTTCATTTTGTTCGGAGCTATACGATTGGATGAGTGTAATTCAATATTAATGGTTGTGAAAACTATTGATTACTATTTTCAATCTTGGCCTATTACCAACTTTGCGTCGTCGATCTAATTAAATCTGTACAAAATGTTCACCCAAGATCTTAGGGTGCTTTCTTGCAGCGCATCTTTTGGGCACTATATCCCCACGTGATCGACGCTTCGCCTTGATGCTCCCAAAAGATTTCGTTGCGGCCCTGATATTTCGTCCCACTTGCGCTGGGCTGCAAATACATCAGAGAGACGCTGTCGCCACGTTCGGCGATCAACGTTGGTGGATCGGTTCGGAAGAATGTGACGATGACTTCGTTGGCAGGATTCCCATCACAGGTAAAGCGGACGGGTTCACTGCCATCAATAAGCCGATATCTGGCTTCCAACTCAGCAATGCGGCTTTGGTATGCGTATTGGACACATGCACGCTTGTCATCGGCTTTCCAGCATTCATTGCGTCCCTTGATCCAGCCGCGCTGTTCCGCCTTAAGCACTGGTGGATGTTCGTTAGTTGCCTTCTGGGCTGCAGCGGAGTAAACATCAGACAGCTTACGATCGAACGCGGACAATTCATTGTCCTTGCAGATCATCTCCTCGATACTGTTGGCCTCCACTTTGGTACAATCGTATGACGGTCCAGTGGCCATGGCCGAACCGCTTTGGTCCAAACTATGATTTGATGAAGCCGCATTTCTTTCCAGAACAATCTGGTCGATGTGTCGGCACCATTCATCACTGTCACGGTCGGGAAGATTGGGTTCATCTCTAATACCGAGCTTAAACTCGATCACCGATTTCCACTCTTCAGAGCCGATATCTGGACCGTGACCCTGGTTGTCACTCGATACCACGGCATCTTCGATGGATTGGTACCACGAATCGGAACAAAGGACGTTCTCATCCATTTGCGGCCGTTGATCATTGCCTGCCTGTGCGCAAACTGCTGCAAAAACGATGAAAGTAACTATCCACCTGGTCATTATGGACCCTCCTGTAGACGATTATTCCAAGTATCCACTACCGATAGCGGAAAATGGGAGTCTCAGTTCTAATTTCGGCACCTGTTTGGCGATCCAGGCAGTGAAGGTATTGCTGTTAGGCCCTGGAAAGGCCTTGTATGTTTTTTTCCATGGATAGGCGGCTGCAGCCTTGTTCACCTCATCAATCAGTTCATCTACCCCTGTTCCTTTATGCGCTTTGAGAACCTGAGGTTTCTCTCCATACCAATAGCGGTCGGGTACATCCTTGGTAATCCTCATGACCGGCTGGCCATAGTAGCCACGCCAACCCACCACA
>Ga0272441_10012741_pt1 | contig 12224 bp, 8 predicted proteins | sample SSMProp6N_FD_193582 | JGI IMG/M metagenome (GOLD analysis project Ga0272441, IMG submission 193582) | Marine sediment archaeal communities from Little Sippewissett salt marsh, Falmouth, MA, United States - SSM-Prop-6N | ecosystem: Environmental > Aquatic > Marine > Wetlands > Sediment ...
GCCAACGATCATGCCTGCCTAACAAAATCAAACCTCCATGCTTGAAAATAACATAAAGAACTGATATCCTATATACAGGATTAGCGGGACTTTTTCAACAGCCCCGCAGACACCTTTTTTGGGTTCCTTTACGGGTCTTCCTTTTGGTCTTATGGTTACCAGAAGTCCCAGCTTACCGGCCATCTTTTTCGTCCAGGCCTCATCGCCCAGAGGCCTGCCCCGTTGAATACAAGTTTCTATAAGTTTGCTATCATGGTTGGAAGTGCCATACCTTTCGTCAACAATATCAGACCACCGCCTCGGCAATGCCATCGGACCTTCACTTAAAACGATCGGCTTGTCCAAGCCTTCTCTGGCAACCAAACTGGACCAGGGCCAATCAGAACTGCGTTTTACCATACCGCAGCGCCGAGGATTCGACTCAACATATTTCATTAGGGTAAGATAATAGGCATTCGTCTGCACGGGAAAACTCTTAAACCTGCCCTGATAGAGATGGCCGATACCAACCGTGCCGTGTGATTGGTGCCAACGGTGTGAATGGGTCACGGTGAGCCATTTCATGAAATCCGACAGATCGCCGTCTTGTCTGGGCCAAAGTATCAGATGCCAGTGATTACTCATAATGCAGTAACCGCAGATGCGCATTCTGATGCGTTCAGCCGACTGGGCCACGATATTCTCAAACGCCTCGAAGTCACTTACTTTCCGGAAGATACGCAGTCGCCCGTTAGCCCGATTCAGAACGTGATAAACCAGGCCCCCTTTCGCTATTCTCCTTGGTCGTACCATAAAGGTAATATCAGCAGTCGCAAACACCTGTCAATAAAATTAATGGTGTCTGACCCCTAATTCTCCCTGACCCCTTTAATTCTCCCTCCTTTAATTCTCCCAGGTAGAGCCCGCCCTACATGACTAGTTAAGATTATCTTGTCGGAGCTGATAAATGACCACTTTATTGTCTATGACTGTAACCGGTTTCCAGGCAGCGGGTGGATTGGCAAACTTTTTTTGAAGTTTTGATATTTCCTGACGTACATTGGTAATATTATCTTCCAAAAGATCTCTTTCTCTAATTTCGTTACAGGCTTCAATCAAACGGGCGGCATCATCAAATGATTTCTGCATCGCTTTTTGTTTGGCAAGGAGAGCGGCTAATTCAATTTCAGTGATAACAAGCATTTGATCCAATTTATATTCTGTCTCGGCAGATCTGGGACTTTCATGGTCGTTCTTAAATTTGTTTATGGTATCAATTTTTGATTGAATAGCCAGAATGTCGAAATTTAGGAAAGTAAGTTTTTGGTTTAGTACCTTCATTTTTTCCCAGCTTTCGGGCCATATTGAGCCACAATCAACAGCAATAAATTTGGATTGCCAGCTATTTATTACCACTTTTTCCAACTGTTCTTTGCTCTGCTGGTAGTCTTCGGATTCCAACAATTTCTTCAGTTTGCCTTCAAGTTCGATGATATTCTTTTGTTTTTCTTCTAATTGCTTTTTTGCATTTTCCATATCCGACTGAGCTTTTTTGTTAAGATATTCCAGCAGGGCTTCTACCATTTTGCGAGCATCATTTTCAGAAAGGGCGACTATATAGAAATGAGCTATGGCGTCAATTCCTAATGATGGACCAAATTGAGAGTAATAATTTTTGGGGATATCGGCTAGAAAGTGCCGTTGTTTTTCTGACATCGATTTACCTGCCTCGGTGCTGAGTAGGGCAGAGGGCCAACCATCAGGACCGGGATCAAAGGTGCGATCAGATCGAAGTTTTATGCTAGCAAAATAAGTCACTTCGTGCCATGCAATCTTACTAAGCCAGGGTATGGAATTTGGTAGTTCTTTGGATAATTCAAATTTCAGCTTGGGTTTATGCGGGGCATTTTCCTGAGCGTGGGTGATTAAACAACAGTAAATCACAAGAAAACAAGTCAACCAGCGATATTTATTTAAAATAGTCATTGCAGGGTACTCCTTCCTGAAAGTGATTGCAGACGGGATCTGGCCAGGGTCGCAACTTCCTTTTGGGGGTAAGTTTCGACCAGGTATAGATAACGATTACGGGCATATTCCTCACCGCCAGGTTGCTGAGCCAAGAGGTCGGCTACGGCGAGCATGGCTGCGGCGATACCGGCGTGATTTACCTCCATCTCAATTTCCGCAAAGGTGGGTTCTTTATCTGTTCGGTTTGCGGTGTGTTCCAGAGACCACCAGATTAATCCGCCACTTAATAGCACCAATATAATTGCCGCGGCTTTGAGCCAGGTCCGGCTTTGTTTTTTCCCCTTGCGAAGGAATATCCGATCTTTAAGTTGCGGAGGGGGTCCCAGCGGTCGGTAGCGCTGCAGGACAGATTCAATTATAGTATCATTATTGTCCATGCTTGTATTCCTTAGAATCCCTAACAAAACTTTCCACAGGAAAGACTGGATTCCCGCTTCCGCGGGAATGACCAAGTTTTGTTAGATGTTCTTAGTCTTGTCATCAAAGAGAAGTATTTCTCTTAATTTATCAATAGCATATCGATATCGGCTGGCGGCAGTATTGAGAGGGATGCCGATTAGTTCTTCTATTTGACGGAATGTCTTGTTCTCATAAACTTTCAGGTGCAGTACTTCTCTCTGGTCTGGGGGCAGTTTTCGTAGGGCTGCCTCAATTAGTTTTTCCTCGTCTTCATCAATTATTTCTCCAGTTACTTTTTCCAATATTGGTTCAGAGGATAATTCTTTGACCACGTTACCAGATTGCCGGCGTGTTTTAATTATTCCATAACATTCATTACGAACCACTGTTCTTAGATAATTGTCTAGAGATTCAATTTCCATGATGCGACGAGACATTTTGGTCATTTTTAAGAATGCCTGCTGCAGGGCGTCCTGGGCAGCGTCGTGGTCAACTAATAACATTAAGGCATACCGGTACAAATCAGGACCACATCTGTCATAAGCCTCCTCCAATACCGCTTTAGGATCACAAGCGCCTCCCTGATCACATGAATCCCTGTTGTTTCCCGGTTTATTTTTCATGCCACTATAATAACAGACTTTGAGTGATTTTACTTTTGTCTAAAAAAATCAATTATTTTTAGGGGCAGCAATAAAAAAATGATCAGGGTAAGGAAGTAAGTGATTCTAAATACCTAAGTCGTTTTGGGGGCGGGGGTTGGAATCAGGGTTGGGGAAAAGGCTGGGGTGAGGAGGGAAGGGTGAGTATTGGGTTATCCAAAGGTCCGCTTGGAGGAGGAAAGAGATTAATTTTTTTTTAATCTCCTGGGTTTTGTAGTGCTACAATTATAAGAGTGTCTATAAGCATATAATTTCCAGCGCATGGTCTGATTGTTCGGTGACTGTGCTTATCTAAGGAAAGGAGATTTGAGTAGGATGCAACCCAGCAAAGATCCAAGGCGGAGTAATTATTTTTGGGGCAGATTCATAGTAGCAGTGGTATTGGTCATTTGTTTTATTTCCGAACAGAGTCAGGCAAGGAATCCGTATCGAAAGAATTTCTTCGACGCTTATCCATCGGCTGTGGGTACGCGGCTGGACACTCTACCGAGCAATGCCGGCCATTGCGGGGTTTGTCATTATGATTTCGACGGCGGCGGGGCCAGAAACTTATACGGCCAAGCGGTCGAAGCAACGGATCGTTCCGTGGCAGCGATCCTGGGTCTGGGTGGGGTGGATTCGGATGGTGATGGGTTCAGCAATGGAACGGAAATTACGGATACCACAACCTATACCAATACACCTACATTTCCCGGTCTGACCCCAGCGAATGTGGGCAATGTTGTGCATGTTGACCTGGCAGATATCCAGGACCATCTGGTACCTAGTACAGGTGGCGATACAACCCCACCCAGCGTCACTGTTATTGTACCTAACGGCGGCGAAACCCTGGTGGCCAACTCCTCAACCACGGTGGAATGGATTGCCGGCGATGCCAGTGGGATTGCCGGGATAGACCTTTATGTTTCGCTGGATAACGGGAGCACATACGATGTTATAGCATTGGGAATATCCAATAGTGGAACATACACGTGGTTCCCGGCCAATCGGCCCAGTACGCAAGCGCTATTTATGGTCGTGGCTACAGATAATGCGTTTAATACAAATCAGGATACCAGTGATGCTGTTTTTACGATTGAATCACCTCCGGGCGGTATTGTACCCACCACGCTGAGGGACTTTGATATGCCGGGCAGTCAGCCGTTCGAAGCGGGGATACTCAACCCACCGGGCGCGTGCGCTGTCTGCCATGGTGATTACGATCCAAATGCCGAACCGTATCATAACTGGAGCGGCAGCATGATGTCACAAGCGTCGCGGGATCTGATATTTAGGGCAAATCTAGTAATCGCGAACCAGGATGCGCCGGACTCGGGAGATATTTGCCTGCGGTGCCATATTTCGCGGGGATGGCTGAGGGGCCGATCGGTTCCAACCGACGGCAGCCAGATGCTGGTGACAGATGAATTTGGGGTGTCTTGTGATTTGTGCCACCGGCTGGTTGACCCCATAGCTGATGCGGAAAATCCTATCGAAGACACTGATATTCTGGCCGCTCTTATTAGTCCCACAAATACCTTTAGTACAGGTATGTACACGGTTGACCCAACCGGAGCACGGCGAGGCCCCTTCCTTAATGCGGATACCGGCCACCCTGTGTTGGTGTCGCCGTTCCATCGCGAGGCAGCACTTTGTGGAACCTGCCACGATGTAAGCAATCCGGCGTTTGAAAAAGATGGTAGCGGTAATTACGTACCGAATGCCTTGGATACCCCGGCATCAAACTTTTTGTCAACTGTTATAGCGCCTGTGGAACGCACCTACAGCGAATGGTTTAACAGCGATTATAATACTGAAACGGGTATTTACGCGCCCCAATTTGGCGGTAATAAAGCCTTTGTGGGGACCTGCCAGGACTGCCACATGCGAGACGTAACGGGGTATGGGTGCAATTTCGGTACGCCACCAGAGCGAGATGATCTTCCCCTACATGACATGACCGGTGGAAGCACGTGGTTTCCCAGCCTGTTAAGTACGCTGTATCCAGGTGAAGTAAGTGAAGCGGCGCTGCAGGATGGTATTGAGCGGTCCAGATACATGCTCCAGAATGCGGCTGATCTTGATGTGGTACAAGATGCCAATTCTCTGCAAGTGAGGGTTACGAATAATTGCGGCCATAAACTGCCCACCGGTTATCCCGAAGGCAGACGGATATGGATCAATGTAAAGTTTTACGATACAGAGATGAACCTGATCTCGGAATCGGGCAATTATGATCCATGTACCGGTGTTCTGAGCCACGATCATGATGCAAAAATTTACGAAGTTGAACCGGGCATGGATCCATGTATCGCAGCACTGGTGGGGGTTCCGGCAGGGCCGTCATTACATTTCGTGCTGAATAACAAGATATACAAAGATAATCGCATACCCCCGCAGGGTTTTACCAATGCGGCTTTCAGTGATTTTGGCGGTACGCCGATCGGCTATAGCTATGCTGACGGACAATTCTGGGACGATACCTACTACACCATCCCCATACAAGCTGCCAGCGTCGAGGTAACACTTTATTACCAAAGTACGAGCAAAGAATTTATGGAGTTCCTGCGCGATGAGAACACAACCAATACATTAGGTCAGGATATGTATGATCTGTGGGATGAAAACGGCAAATGTCCGCCGGAGGTTATGGTTCAGACTCAAACGGCATTGGAATCGCAAGTTCCGGGCGATCTGGACGGCGATTTTACAGTTGATATGGTGGACTTTACGATTTGGGTGGCACACTGGCTGAATACTCCCTGTGAGGAGTTAAACGGGTGGTGTGACGGTTGTGACTTCAACCACAGTAACAAGGTCGATATTGAGGACTTTGTATTACTGTCTGAATACTGGGAGGTCAGCTTTTAAGCCAAATTCTGTTGTGTGTGGGAACTGTTGACGGGAATGAGAGTAAGAAATGCAAGGGGGAAATATGCGCTTAAGGGGTAAAATGAAGGGGTAATTTTGTTGACAAAATTGCAATAATTGCTACAATATTAGTTTAACTAACAGGAAGGTATATCGCCGTAACATTCTGTAAATTATTGATTTGCAAGAAATGACAAGCCTGTTATTAAAATTTATGCCGCCAAATGCCTGGTGGTTAAGCTGAGATATGAGATGGTAGTAAAACTGATAACAGGGACGGTAATGAAGGCTGGATAAGAGATATTTTAGATAAGTTGTTTATCTGAAAGAATTTATACAAACAGAGGTGGTGGGGGATGCTTAGTTAGTTACCCGGGAAGCTACCGGGGCGAGCCGTTGTCTTTTTGGTCTGGTTATGAGTGAGCGGGCAGGCTCTAAATCGGCGGTGCTGGGCTCCAGGGGGCCTCGATCTGAGGTGGCGGAGGGTAGATGGCTGGTTTTAACGAGATGGGCAGGGACACCCACAACGGTAGAAAAGGGCGGAACCTCCCTTAAAACAACAGCACCGGCCCCTACGACGGCAGATTGGCCGATAGATACACCCTGGATCACGGTAGCCCCAATACCAATAAAAGCGGATTCGTGGACGCGGACGTGACCTGCGAGTTTGACACCGGGACAGACGTGGGCGGCATGGTGTATGACCGATTCGTGATCGACGATACAGCCGGTGTTGAGAATAGCAGAATCTTCGACTTGAGCATGAGTGCAAATATTTGCGCCAGCGGCAATTACGACATTTTTACCTATATGGGCGGTGGTGGCGACACTGGCGGAGGGGTGGATGGCGCTGACCAGATTGACACCCATTTGGATGAGCTCCTCGGCATATGTTTTGCGGATACGATTGTCGCCGATAGCGACGATGGCCCCGCCAATGCCCATATCAGCCAGGTGGGGCAGGAGCGAGAGATCACCGAGAATCTCAACACCGTCCCTTTTTTGATGGGTCAAAGAAGGATTTCCATCAATAAAGCCGGCAACCTCGAACTGGTGGTTATTTCTTAAAATATCCAGAACCACCCGCCCATGACCTCCGGCACCAATAATAATGATTTTCATTGTCAGCGGTCCTGTAAAGAAAATACGGCATAAACGAGAACTCAGGGCACTCCAAGCGACTGACGTAGCAGGAGTATCCTAAGGCCCGATAAATATCGACAAGATAAAAGATGTAGCTTTAATTTATCACTTTATAAAACTCACCAAGGAAGGGGAATGGGCAGTTATCGGAACAGCAACTGCTTAAAAAGCAGTTATAGGGACTTTGGACAGTTTTTTTGGGAGATTAAAATCAGTACCAACCGGGCTTAACGATACTGATATGCGTATTTGTTAAAAATTACCGTCAGGGAAGGATTTAGAGGAATTTTTTAGCTCAAGTGATTATACCTAAGTGCAAATTATATTTAATCTTATGGCTATATAAATCGTAAAGAAGGGCGGGTTAGCATCCGAAGAAGATGGTAGGAAAATATGGCTACAAGAGCCTTTTTTTGTGCGAACATACCCATTACCTCCAAGGTAATATCTGGAGGTAGAGAGGTGTTTTCTCTGCGAAAACAAACTGGAAATAAGTCAAAGGGGGCCAAGAGTGGTGCCATAATGGGCCATCCGTTCAAATTAACGTTACAGAGATTGTTGCGTTATCCAGCGGTTATCAAGTATCTGCTGGGGGCGGTTATCTTTCTGGCTCAGGCGGGGTGTGCAGATCCGGCATCGCATGGTCGCTTTCGGTCGACCCCCGTGACCAATATCATCCTGGATTCAATGATGGTGGTCGATGAGGAGCCGGAACAGTTTGCCGGCGCCCGTGCTCCCGAACCACGGGATTTACTCGTGCAGGAAAATGAATATGTGATCAAACCCGGAGATGTAATAGAGATCTCGATATTTGATCTGTTTGCCTCAGGGGCGGAATGGCGGGATCAAATTGTGATTCCGGAATCGGGACGAATCACTTTGCCGGAGATAGGTACCTTCCGGGTGGTCGGTCGCACAGAATTGGAATTAACCGATGATATCAAAAGTCTGCTGAGTCCACAAATTATCCGTGACCCCATCGTCAACGTAGTAATACTCCGATCAGGGGAAAAGATATTCTCCATCTCCGGGGCAGTGGCGACACCGAGCCGGTACCCCCTGATGGAGCCGGACTTAAGGATATTAGAGGCCCTGGCTATGGCAGGTGGGATACCCCAGTCGGGCGTGGACTACGCTTATGTGGTGCGAACAGTGAGTGATGAGGAATTAGAGGCAGCCTGGCGAGAGAAGCCGAGCAGTCTTTTTGAGGACTGGGAAAAAGAACAAGGAATCGAAGGACAACCTGACGCAGCTAAAGCAAAAGAAGGAATCTTCGAGGACAGAGAAGTAATGGCACCGGTCCAGCCAGAACCGCGACCGGAATATTATCAAAGGCCGCCTACCTACCAAGCGCCACCTACGTATCAAACACCACAAGGGCAGCCTGTATATCAGGCGCCGCAGGGCTATCAATCGCCCCAGGGCCAGCCTGCTTATCAAGGTCCTCCGACTTATCAGGCGCCGCAGGGCTATCAAGCGCCGCAGGGCCAGCCTGCTTATCAAGGTCCTCCGACTTATCAGGCACCGCAGGGCTATCAAGCGCCGCAGGGCCAGCCTGCTTATCAAGGTCCTCCGACTTATCAGGCGCCGCAGGGCTATCAAGCGCCGCAGGGCCAGCCTGCTTATCAAGGTCCTCCGACTTATCAGGCGCCGCAGGGCTATCAAGCGCCCCAGGGCCAGCCTGCTTATCAAGGTCCTCCGACTTATCAGGCGCCGCAGGGCCAGCCTGCTTACCAGGGGCCACAGAGTTCTCAGAGACCCCCTGCCAAGCAATTGCCGCAGGTAGCTCCTGCAGCACCAGGGGGCGATAAAGGATATTTCATAGAGCCACCCAGTAGTGAGGAAAAGGGCAGTAAAGATGTTATGAGAGTTCCTCCGGTCCCCAGTGAGTCGCCTTCCAAGCCAGAGGGGACAGCTCAACCGCAAGCACCCGCAGCGAAAACACCGTGGATGCTGCCCAAGGTAAAACCGGAAGCTCCTGCACCGGCAGAGGCACCCAAGAGCACGGCGCCAAAGGAAAGTCCCCAATGGACACTGCCTGAAGTCATACCGGAGCCTCCCAAGCCGGCAGAAAAACCCAAAGAGCCGACGCCGAAGATGCTGCCTTTCGAGAAGCCTGAGATTGTTAAGCCTGGAGTGGAGCCCGTTAAGCCCAAGCCACCAAAGGAAGGCGCGGCACCTGTTTCTCCCCCAGCAGAGAAGCAACCGGAACCGGTACAAAAACCACAAGCCCCGGAGTCACCCGAAAAATCCCGGAGCGCAACGCCGGCCGAAAAACCAAAGGATACGGAGCAAAAGCTATCCCCGCAGCAAGAGCGGGAAAAACTGCTCAAAAGTATCTTGCCGATGTCAGAGATCCTACACATGGTAGAAATGTCATATGAGCCGGAAATGGTAAGTGCCATGGTCGAAACAGATGCGGGCCGGGGGCAAAACTGGGGTAGGCAGATGCAGAGTACGCCTATGTCTGAGGCGTACGATGTGACCCAGGATAAGGTGATCCATATAAATAATATTTATTATGGCAGTATAAATAGCGTTAATAATTATGCCGGGAATGGTAGTGGCACACCTCACGAAGGTGCAGAGTCATCGGATAGCAGATTTTATCAGCCCTCAGCAGGGCCCAGCAAAGGAGCGGCACCTGCAAGAGAAGGATTAAGGTTTCCAATTACACCGACACCTCTAGGCAAAGCACCGGAAGCGATGCCGAGAAAAGATATTAAGTCTGGAGGGGAGGAAAAAGAACCTTCAGTAAATCAACAGCCGGCAGTGCAGCAACCGAGTATGCAGCAATCTGCACTACAAGAACTGAAATCCCCAGCACCGGGGGAAGCGAAATGGATACCACCCTGGGAGCGCGGGAAGAAATCTTCCGCGGAATCGGAAGGTTATAGAGAACAGCCCGAGCCGCAAAGAGGCACACCCGGGGCCAGGATGCCACTTACACCTACAGGAGTACCCGGCTATGAAGCACCGAGGTCAACCGGAGGTCCGGGATATAGCAGCGCATATCCCAACTGGGGCTACCCCGGAGCTAGCATGCCGACTACGCAACAAAGACCTTCCCTGAGGTACCCCGATAAAAGAGAGTTAGAGCCTGGTAAGCGTTTACAGCTTAGACGTGAAAACGGAGTTCTCAGACTAGTTCCAGTTGCAGATCCAGAGATGAGGGAACAGGAGCGTAGGGTTCCCTGGAATAATCCTGAGGCGTCACCGGTACCTCCAGCGCCTGTACCGAGTAGCTCGGTACGCCCAGGGCCCCATATGACCAGTCCGGTGTCAACGTCATCAATTATCCCCCGGATGTCCGCAGACGATAAAGACTGGAAACCCCTGGACAGCAAAAATATCGGAAAATTCCAAGAGGTGATCCGTATTGACCTGAAGGCCCTGCAAAGCGGAGACCTATCTCAAAATATTGTGATTCGACCTGGTGACTATATTCGGGTACAATATAATGATATAGGTGTGTTTTATATGATGGGACAGGTGTCCCGGCCGGGCCCCTATTCGCTGCGAGGCGAAAAAATGACGCTTAAACAGGCGATATCAGTGGCCGGTCCACTTTCCGCCTTGGCTGATATGACCCGTTGTGATATAACACGTCGTATAGACAGGAATAAGGAAGTGACCTGCCGGGTGAACCTGCAGAAACTATTGGAAGGTTCACAGCCGGACCTGTTTATTAAGCCGAATGATATAATCAATGTCGGTTCGCATCCGTTGGCCCGCTGGGTAGCGGTGATACGACAGAGCTTCCGGAGCACATACGGGTTTGGCTTTGTGTATGATCGAAACCTTGCCGACAAGGACTTTGGGAATTAAAATAAGTTGTCAAGGTCCGTATGAACAGGGCCATTGCTGAAAATGGGGGGACAAATTCGGGGGCAGAGGGGTAGAGAGCCAGGACGGGACAAGAAAATAATGGGCAGGGAAGTCCTTAATCTGTTGAAAATCAGATAAAATGGCAAACCGGTGCAAACCGGTATCGTATTAATAGGATATATGGCAGGAAAAGAACGTCCAGATAACCAAATATTGGGACAGGCAGAGATTAAGTTGAATCCGTCATCGGGACAGATATACGTCGGGGAGGGGGCAGTTCCGTTTGCAGAACGGGTGTGGAAGATCACCATAGTAAGTGCGTTGTTTTTTGCGCTGTTTCATCAGGAACTATTCAAGCTATTTCAGACCTGGGGGACGGCCAATGAGTCACATGGTATGCTGATTCCGGCGTTCAGCCTTTATTTTGTATATCAGGTCCGTCAACGTCTGCGAGAGACCCGAGGCCGGCCATGTTATGCGGGTATATTAGTGATGATGCTCAGTCTGGTGGGTTATTTCCTGAGCTTGCAGTACAGGATCGGCTACAGCCGGCCGCTGATGATGATCTTGATGATAGGGGGGCTGGTTCTTTTTTTGGGGGGTTGGCCAATTGTTCGTCTGGTTTGGCTGCCGGTGGTGTTTCTGGTGTTCGCCATCAAGCTGCCCGGCGGCCTGCATGAGAGGATAACAATCCCGATGCGGGAGATGGCCTCGTCGGTGGCGGCGATCATATTAAATTTCTTGCCCGGGGTAAAATGTGAGGCTACGGGCGTGCTGATTCAGGGGATGCACGCGTTTAGGCAGGGAAGTGAGCTGATCGAAGAGCCGTTCAGTCTAAATGTAGCGGAGGCATGCAGCGGTATGCGTCTGCTGCGGACGTTTGTGGCGTTGGGGGTAGCGATGGCGTACCTGGAGTATCGACCGCTGGTGCATAGACTTGTTCTGTTGTTCAGTACGGTCCCCATAGCTATTTTATGCAATATGATCAGGGTGTTACTGACAGGTCTGGTACACCTTTACATCGGCTCTGAATATGCCCAGGGTACGCTGCATACCCTGATGGGGATGTTGATGCTGCTGGTGGCGTTCGGATTTTATGGGGGGATAGCGTGGATATTGAATAATTTGTATGTGGATGAGCACCAGGAAGAAGAGATATTGATGGTTTCGAGATTTGCTGATCCCGAGGGTAAGAGGGAGTAGATATTGTTTATGTGGGAAGAGTATATATTTCGGCCCTGGAAAGGTTTGCTGCGCGACAGGGCGTTTATAATTTGCAGTGTTTTTTTGATTCTCTGCGGGCTGGTATTGCAGGTAAGCGCCCGCTGGCTGGGA
>Ga0272441_10012742_pt1 | contig 12223 bp, 9 predicted proteins | sample SSMProp6N_FD_193582 | JGI IMG/M metagenome (GOLD analysis project Ga0272441, IMG submission 193582) | Marine sediment archaeal communities from Little Sippewissett salt marsh, Falmouth, MA, United States - SSM-Prop-6N | ecosystem: Environmental > Aquatic > Marine > Wetlands > Sediment ...
GGCGGTGCTGCCTTGGATCCCCCCTGCGGAGGGCGATGCACAGGCGAGCGGCATGCATGATATCTGGAAGCAACGATGGCGTCGCCACAACTACGAGTTTCGTGCACTGGAGGTCCTACTCGGGAACGTCGGATACCTGGATCTTCGCGGATTCCCGACGGCACAGGTTGCAGGGCCAACCGCTGCGGCCGCGATGCAGTTCCTGGCAAACACCGATGCTCTCATCTTCGATCTGCGCGACAACGGCGGCGGGGAGAACCTTGTGTACCTGCTGATGAGCTATCTGTTCGATACCGCGAAGCATGTTCACACCGCTCGGCATCGGGATCACGACGAGCAGGCGTGGACGTACGCGTACGTGCCGGGTCCCCGGTTCCCGGATCACCCGGCCTACGTGCTAATCAGCCGCTCGACGTTCTCGGCAGGAGAAGACTTCTCCTACAACCTTCAGAAGCTCGGACGTGTGGTTGTCGTGGGCGAGCAGACCCGCGGTGGGGCGCATCCGGTAGAGTTCTATCGTTTCCCGGAGTTGTACCTAGACCTGATGGTTCCGAACGCCTACTCAGAGAACCCTGTCACAAAAGGCAACTGGGAAGATGGCGGGGTGATTCCCGATATCGAGGCGCCTGTGGACGACGCACTCGCTGTGGCCCACGAGCAAGCGTTGAGCAAGCTGGTTGAGTCGGCGGAAGACGACGATACCCGCCGATACCGAAGCTGGGCGCTGGAGACCGTCCGAGCCCGGAAGACGCCCTGCGGGGCTCCTCGGGAGATGCTGCCGATGTACGCGGGCTCGTATGGCCGTTCGGTCGTCGTTGAGCAACACGGCGATGCGTTGACCCTCTGCTGGGGCGGGCGGCGTGCCCACCAACTGATTCCCGTATCGGAGCACAGGTTTGAGTTCGACCACGGCACTCAGAGAGCCACATTCAACGTGGACGAAGGTTGCGTCACGGATCTTCTGTGGGAGACCGAGCACGGCGAGGCATGGACGATGGAGAAGCGCTCGTAAGCGATCCCGCGGGCCGTGTCGATCCTGATCTTGATCAGCCCGTTTCGTGACAGTAGGCTGGAAGAAGCACACGCTGTCGCACCAGACACCTTATCACGGCTTGTCGAATGCTCATCAGGGAGGTTGGAGATGCGGGATTTGCGAATCAACGTGGGGCAGATCGGGCTGCAGGTTTGGGACAATGAGCAGGAGGGCGAGGCGATCGTGTTCCTGCACTTCAGCGGCGCCAACCTGATGATGTGGAAGCGAGCCGTTCCTGCCTTCCAGGATGCATATCGCATCGTCTCGATTGACCTGCGCGGTCACGGCGCATCTGACATGTCGCCCACCGGCTATGCCGTCGACGACATGGCCTCCGACGTGCTCCACGTGATGGGGTCGCTTGAAATCGACTGTGCGCATGTCATCGGAAGCTCCCTTGGCGCTGAGGTCGGGCTCAGGTTAGCCGCAACCGCTCCCGAGCGAGTCATCTCGCTGGTCTGTGAGGGCGCACCGTGCAGCGAGTACGGTCCCTACAGCACGTGGGAGGATTCAGAAGAAGCGTTCGAAGCTCATGTCGCTGGGCAACTCGAGAAGATGCGATCGACCCCCGACACAGCCTTCTCCTCGATCAACGCGCTTGTCGATGCCCGCCAGGGAATCCTGCAGACCTACGGCTGGTGGAATGAGGACGTGGAAGCCATGGTGCGCTACGGTGTTCGTCAGAACGATCACGGAACCTACGCCGAGAGCTTCGGGCGACATGCGATGGCCTCCTACATGGATGACCTCTTTCACGCGCGCTTCGAGGATCACTACCAGCGCGTCACGTGTCCAGTATTGTTGGCGCTTGGGGAAGACGATCTGGAAGATCCGCGGGAGAAGGCGGCGATCGAAGGGCTGTGTGGCCTGGCCAAGCGCGGCAAGATCGTGCAAGTCCCCGGATGGATGCATCCCTACGGCTGGATGCTCAATCCCGAACCGATGTGCGATGTGATCCTGCAGTTCCTCGCCGGCGCAGAACTTGACCAGGCGGGGACAGACCTTCGATCCAAGGATTCGGAGTGAGCTGACAGGCATCCGATTTGGCTGAGGTCCCGCCGAAGTCCGTGGAACGGTATCCACCAGACTGCCTACAACCCGAAATCCTCGTTGATGGACCCCAAGGTGACGCATTTCGCGGGATTGCACCGCTCGATGATCGACAGGTTGCTGCAGATCCGTTCAGGAGAGGCGCTGTCGTGGCGCCGGCCGGTGCGAACACATGGGGCCTGCCTTCCGAGTCGAAGCGCCGATGCAGCCGAGGCGACGCTCCTGGCTCTGTAGATCGCGCTCTCGAGATCCTAGCAGAGCTTGTCCACCGATGAGCAAGGAGACCCGCCGTGGACCAACCCCGATGCGGAGACGCGATTGCCGTCTCCATCAATGTTCACAAGCTCTCCGCCGCCCGGGCGACTCAAGCCCGATGATACCCCGTCCACGCCGCATCCAGCTTCATCCTTCCTCCCTAGAACAGGGCCGCTAGCCGATCTACCACCACATGAGCGATGGGCTTCCAACTTGCACTTGCGAAGTGTACCGGAAGCGTGCAAAGCGCCGCACTGGCTGTCGCGATAGCTTCTCGCGCTTCCGGAGCCCTCGGAGCCGGCTCTGCATTTCGCTTCGGAACTGGAAGAAGGTACGATGCAGCGAACCGCAGGCAACACAAGGAGGCAGCATGGCGGCGAAGAAGATGGCCATCATCGGAGCAGGGATCTCGGGGCTGTCCGCGGGCTGCTACGGTCAGATGAACGGGTACGAGGCGACGATCTTCGAGTCGCACAACTTGCCGGGCGGCCTGTGTACGGCGTGGAATCGCAAGGGATACACGTTCGACGGATGCATCCACTGGCTCACTGATTCCGCTCCTGGCCCGAACTCGCAGCTCTACGACGTATGGGAGGAGCTTGGCGCGGTTCAGGGTCGTGAGATGGTCAACCTCCCAGTGTTCTGGAGAATCGTTGACGTCGACGGCCGAGCGTTCTCTCTGTACAGTGATCCCGATCGGTTGGAAGCACACATGAAGGATCTGTCGCCTGCTGATGCGGAGCCGATCGAACAGCTCTGTGCCTGGGTGAGGAAGTTCAGCGGCTTCGGGATGCCTGTCGGCAAGCCCCGCGAGCTGATGGGCAAGCTCGATACCCTTCGCTTCATCCTCCGCATGCGCAAGTACTTGCGGGATTTGCAGGTCCTCACGGATACCTCCATGAGAGCGTTCTCCGAGCGCTTCAAGGATCCGCTACTTGCGTCGGGGCTGACCCGGGCGATCAGTGACGACGCACCGCTTCTTGCACTTGTCTCGACACTTGAGCCGATGTCCCGGCAAGCTGCCGGCTACCCATTGGGAGGTTCGTTGCCGTTTGCGCGGGCGATTGAAGAACGCTACATCTTGCTCGGCGGCCGGATCCGATATGGAGCACGGGTAGCGCGGATCCTTGAGGACGACGGACGCGCCGTCGGAATCGAGCTAGAGGATGGAACTCGCGTAGAGGCAGACGTCGTCATCTCTGCTGCCGATATGCGGACAACCCTAACCTCGCTTCTCGACGGAACGCGGCAGGACGAGACGCACCGTGTCCTGCTCGAGAAGGGGAAGCTGTACCCTAGCTCTGTCCAGGTTAGCTTTGGCGTGCGGCAGATTATCCGCGAACTGGACGACTGCCTCGGCGAGGTATTCGCACTTCAAGATCCGATCCATCTGGGCGGTGTCGATGTGGAATGGATCACCGTGAGAAGCTATGGATATGATCCGTCGCTTGCTCCCGAGGGCTGCTCCGTGGTGACATCCCTGTTGCCGGGAGACTGGGAGTTCTGGAAGCAGACATCCGGCAATCGGCCCGCCTACGCCATGGAGAAGGAACGGATCTCGGATGCGTGCGCCGAGGCGATCGACGCACGCTATCCCGGCTTCAAGAGCGCGATCGACATCATCGACGTGGCCACGCCGGCAACCTTCGAGCGCTACACCGGCAACTGGAAAGGTACGTTCATGACGTGGATGATCGGAAGCGACTTCCAGAAGAAGCATGGGTACGTGCGGAAGACCGTTCCCGGACTGGATAACCTGTACCTAGCCAGCATGTGGACCTTCCCCCCCGGAGGCCTGCCGAGCGCAGCCCTCGCCGGCCGCGAGGTCATTCAGCTGATCTGCCATCGTGATAAGAAGCGGTTTGTGGCCCTGAAGCCGTAGGGCGATTCGCGAGGCTCTGCTCAAGCTGTGGCGCCAGGCATCCACGGTCGGAATCCCAAGCATGAAGGTCTGAGTCGAGAGCTACTTCCACAGAACGAACAGCAATCCTTGCGCGCCGAAAACGAACAGTTGATACACCGTGTACAGCAGCCACGCGCCCCGTGGGGAATCCTCGAACGTCCCGACCGTGAGCGTCGCCGCCCCGCCGATGCCCAAGTACAAGACGAACCCGGCAAGCACGCCCTGCCACCAGACGGTGAGACCGAGTCCTCCGATCACCGCTGCCAGCACGTAGGCCGAAACAAGTCCGGCAAGAAGCGGAAGGATGTACATCGCCCCGTTGCTCTGGATCTCGTCTCGGTTTCTCCCGATCACCCGGAGCCACAACTTGCCGAACAGCGGGCCGTACCACAGCGAGCCGACCACCATGTTGAATACCCCAGCAACGATCACCGCAACCCAGTTCACACCCGTGAGGAATCCCATGCCAGCCTCCCTTTGCACCCTGACGGGATTCTAGCATAAGGGAATCCGGGGACACATACACCATTTCCTCCAGATCCGTCTGCAACATCACGCATGGCGTGCGCCTAAGCATCGCAAGATTCCAAAGGGGGAGGGCGAGAAACGAAAAGACGCATCCTCTGGATCGTTGTGTCCTCGAAGAAGCCCAAACGAAGGTGGATGCGATGAAGTTCCATGCAGCGGTCAAGGATCTGCCGGAGCGGCATGTGGCCCGTATCCGTCATGTCGGTCCCTATTCGGAGGCTGGCGAAGCCGTTCAGAGGATCTTCGCGTGGGGAGCCGGCAAGGGCTTGGTGAAGTTCCCGGGCACAGACGTCTTGGCCGTGTACTACGATAGCCCCGAGCAGGTTGAAGAGTCGAAACTCCGCTTGGATGCGTGTATCTCTGTTCCCGAAGGGACAACGGGCGATGGAGAGGTCAAGATCATGACGATTCCTGGCGGGCGGTCTGCCGTGGCTCACGTGGAGCTCGACGTGAACGAGAACCGCAAGGCGTGGGACAAGCTGTTCACGGAGTGGATGCCCCAGAATGGGGTGAAGCCGGATGAGAGCCGGTTGCGCTATGAGATGTACCTGAACAATCCTAATCAGCATCCCGAGAAGAAGGCCATCGTCGATATCTGCCAACCGGCTCAGTCCTAGCACCGTCAGAGACAGATACTCCATTTCCTCTGAACTCCGTCCGAGATTTCACGCCAGGCTCCCCTCGTTCCAGCGCCGCAAGATCCGCCAAATGGATGGCAAGAAACGAGAAGACGCGGTCGGCGGGTCACGGTACGATCGAATCAAACCAAGCGGAGGTGTTGTTCGATGAAGTTCCATGCCGAGATCAAGGAGTTGCCGGATCGTCATGTGGCCTGTGTGCGTCACATCGGGCCCTATCCAGAGGTCGGCGAGGCGCTGCAGAGGGTCTTCGAGTGGGCAGGCAGCAAGGGGCTGATCCAATTCCCGGGCACCGAATCTCTTGCGGTGTACTACGACAGCCCGGAGACGGTGGATGTCTCCAAGCTGCGGTCGGACGGGTGTATCACAGTGCCCGAAGGGACGCCGGTGGACGGAGAGGTCAGTACGATGAAGGTTCCGGGCGGGCGGTTTGCCGTGGCTCACGTGGAGATCGACGCAAACGAGTACGGTGAGGCGTGGGACAAGCTGGTCGGTGAGTGGATGCCCGAGAACGGTGCGAAGCCCGATGAAAGCCGGTTGTGCTATGAGCTGTACCTGAACGATCCAGACCAACACCCCGAGAAGAAGCATATCGTCGACATCTGCGAGCCGGTTCAATCCTAGTCGGTCGAAGCGATAGATGAATGGGCGGCCGCCATCTGCCGGGGCCGCACCTTCTTGACGGCGGGTTCCCTAGCACGCGACAATCGTTGTCTTGCCGCACTCCGTGGATGGATGCTGATCTGGATCGTTCAGGTACAGCTCATGACATGGCCGCCTCCCGCAGGCGAGACGTGCCTGAGAGGCGCCGGTTCGGAGTGACAGGGTTGTGACGACGGATTGATCTGATCAAGGGGGAATCTCGATGCAATACCGCAGCTTCGGACGGCTCGATTGGAAACCTTCGGCTCTTGGGTTCGGTGCGATGCGGCTCCCGCAGAAGGGTGCAGGCTCCGAGGAGATCGACGAGCCACTGGCGATGCGCATGGTTCGCACAGCGGTCGATCGAGGCGTGAACTACATCGATACCGCGTGGCCGTACCATCAAGAGAAGAGCGAACCGTTCATCGGGCGGTGTCTGCAGGATGGCTACCGCGGCAAGGTGAGAGTGGCGACGAAGCTCCCGTCGTGGTTGATCAGGGAGCCGGCGGATCTCGACAAGCACCTCAACGAACAGCTGATCCGGCTGCAGACTGATCACATTGACTTCTACCTGCTGCACGGGCTGAACAAGACGGTCTGGCCAGCCCTGCAAGAGGTCGATACGTTCGAGTGGGCAAGGAATGCAATCACCGACGGGCGGATCGGTCATCTGGGGTTCTCCTTCCACGACGACCTGTCGCTGTTCAAGGAGATCGTCGACGCGTACGACTGGACCTTCTGCCAGATCATGTACAACTACATGGACATCGAATTCCAGGCCGGGCGGGAAGGACTGCAGTACGCCGCGGATCGAGGGTTGGCCGTGGTGATCATGGAACCTCTCCGTGGTGGATCGCTGACCCGGACACCCCCCGAGAAGGTCGCGCAGCTGTGGGAGAACGCTCCGGTGAAGAGATCGCAGGCCGATTGGGCCCTGCAATGGCTGTGGAATCAGCCGGAGGTGTCGCTCGTCCTGTCAGGCATGACGGCGATGGAACACGTCGTGGAGAACCTCGACAGCGCCGATCGTTCGGGCATCGGGAAGATGTCAGCCGAGGAGCTCGCCGTTGTGGACCGTGTAAGAGTAGCCTACCGGCAGACATCGCCTGTTCCTTGCACCGACTGCAAATACTGCATGCCCTGCCCCAGTGGTGTGACGATCCCCCGGATCTTCGCGATCTACAACGACTCCGTGATGTACGACGATCAAGAGACCGCGAAGGTACGCTACAACCGGTTCATGAAGGCCGAAAATCGGGCGGACAACTGTGTGGAATGCGGGCAGTGCGAGGGTGCATGCCCACAGCAGATCAAGATCATCGATTGGCTCAAGAAGGCCCACACTGCATTGATCGAGACAACCTAGTTCCTGGGTCATTCGACGCAGCTACAGCTTCTTCAGCCGTTTCGCGATCAGAGCATGGAGCTTCTCGTCGGTTGGCGGCGGGCCGGTCCGAATCTGCTTGCCGTCGATGTAGAGGCCGTCAGAGATCCCCCACTCGAGGAACGTCTCCCGATTGTTGGTGTCTATCTCCTCGAACACGACGCGGTCATCGAACGCTTCGGCCGCACGCCGGGCTCGCTCGAACGACACGTTTTGCGCTTGGCACCACCCGGCCTTGAATGCAGCCACCGTCACCTGTCCGGACACAGGTTCGGGGCTCTTGCGCTGACGGATCCAACGTGGCGGCTCTGCCTCTTCCGTGAACGGCTTCCACAGAAGCACCTGCATCCCCTGCTTGTCGGCTTTGACGTATCCTTGCTTCCGGAACCAAGAGGCTTTCATCCAAACCGGAACGGAGATTCCCCACGCCGCCAATCCCATCGCACCGAGTTGACGAGAATCCTCTTCTGCTGCCTGTAGCAGTGCTTTGCCCATCCCCTGGCCCTGGAAGTTCCCTCGGCCTTCCTTGTAGCCGTGAACCCAGATGCAGTAAACGATATGCAGGTCGTGGCCGTCGGCGAACGACGTCTCGATCGGTCCATACTGGATCATCCCGCCGACGGTCCCCGCATCATCGAGGGCGAGTTTCACACGCAGCCCCTCGTCCTTCGCGTGTTCGTACCAGCAGCGCTTGTGGTCGCCGGCGCTCTTCATCTCGTCGGACCAATCTTCTAGGCAAAGCAGATACAGATCCAGGTGCTCTTCGGTGAGATCGACGATCTTCATAGAAGCCCTCCGTGCCGGTTGGCTCTCTCGGCTGTTCTCAGTCTAACCCGCTACGGACGATTCCGGTTGTGGCGACCGTCCCAGTACCCTTCCCAGTAGATCGCGGCCAGAACCTCGGTTTCCTGCGGCGTAGCCGTCCGAAGAAAACGCTCAACGGTTCTCAGATAGCTTTGCTGCGTTGCCGTGACTCCGGGCCGAGACTCGTAGCTCTCAAGATCGTATTCCATGCAAACAACGCACATCGGAGCTCCGCACTCGACGCACATCTCGCGCGGCGAGTTCTCGCGCACGCTCCAACGTTCATCCCGATGCGTGATGTGACGATAACCAGACGCCCATGCAAGGGAGCGCGCACGCACCCGAACATCTTCAGGGATGATGGACTCGTAGCCTTCGCCGGAGATGGGAACCTCCGCAATCAGGGCATACAGCTCCCGCTGAACCGCGTCCTCAAGGAGCACTGTACTCATGAGCGATTCCCCAAACGGAGCATCTTCGCTTACCGTTGCACTGTACGTGATCGTGACCTCGGCCCCTGGCTGAGCGCATCCTCGGGTCACGGCAGGCGGCGCTTCAAACGGTTCACTACCCGGATCAAATCCCGTGTTCGACTGCATCACAGGGCCGCTCAGCCACGGAGACTCTGGGAACGACACGGAGAACCATGTCGGCCCGGTGCCGTCGTTGCTGATCGAGACGGTGAGCAAGACTTGACCTCCCGGAAGCACTGCCCCTGGAGCGGCAACGTAGTGCGACCCGCCGAGATCCGACCTACAACAAGAGCCGACCGCTCCCAGGCTTCCATTACATCGCCCGTAGACACCCTGATCCTGGTCTTCCTGGCTAGTCGTCTCGCACGTCCCGGGCTGGATGGTTCCGTTGTACAACGTTTCGCACTCAATCTGTGAGCCGACCATCACGCAGCCGAAAGCCCCTCCGCACTCGAAGGAACAGCATTCGGTTCCCGATGGTTCGCCGTCTTCTTCGTCTTCCTTCGGCGGCACCGTGCTTCCGGGCTTCCGGCCATTGATGTCCTGTAGGCCTCGGATATCATCATCTTTGATCGGATGCTTCTTGTTTGGATCGTCGATTCCGCGATCAGCCATGATGATGGAGTCCTGGTCGGGGGTCATGTGGTCAAGGCCGAAGATGTGCCCGAACTCGTGGAGCGCGATGTTGTAGATGGCGTTCCCGTTGTAGGGCTGATTGGGAGCTTGGTTGCGGTGGATGTTGATGATCCCGCGGTAGGTCTCACCTCGGTGGTACGTGTTGGGAGTGGTCTGCGTGACTTGCGACACGGGAGTCGCTGTTCCCGGCTCGCCCGACACCTCCCCTTCGTCCCAGTTGACCTCGATCACGTGTGGTGGTGGATCGTCCGACCCCAGTGGAGGTGCCGACTGGCCAACGTGATACTGAAAGGTGAGGTTCGCGTTTGTCTCCGACCGCAGCTTCTCTTCCCACGCTTCGCAGGCTGCCTGAACTTCCTGTTCCGCGCCCGAGCCCTGTGGATCGGTTGGGATGTAGACGTGGATGGTGGTGTTCTGACGCCACCGGATTCTGCCTCTGACCGTAACCTGCTTCCCGTCGATATACTGCTCCATCTCCTCGATGACCTGGTAGCCACTGCATGAGAGAACCATCAAAGCGATCAGCCCGACGACCAACATCGCCGGCGCACTCCATCGAACTACCCGTCCACTCATCTCGCACCTCCTGAAGCGAAGGCTTCTGCGTCAATACAGCAAGCGGATCGGCGGCACTCACGCCATGCTAGGGCGGGGCGCGAATCCTGTCAAAGACGGTACGACACGACCGGCGATCGCCGGGAAGGGGAAGACCAGCGCCCCGAACCCGCGGATCCCGTTTGGGTGTTTTCGCGAGCCGACGGAGAAAGCTCGCGGTCACAGTGGCTTCTTGTGCTCCAGCAATGCTGTACAGTAGCTTGTTCACAAACGGTGACGGAAGAAGAGGAGGTTCGTGATGCCACGGCAGGAGTCGTGCCGTCGATGCATGTTGCCCGCAGGAATGTTCCATGTCCGCTTGGATGAATCCGGCCTGTGCAACTACTGTCGGCACTGGGATGAAAACGAAGCACTTCTGCTCGACTTCGAGCGTCACCGCCCGATGCTCGTCACTCGGTTGGAGAAGTACGTCGGACGATTCCACTACGACGCGGCCGTCGGTTTGAGCGGAGGGAAAGACAGCGCATACGTCCTCGATCGACTCACCGCAGGCTACGGAGCGAATGTATTGGCCGTTACATTCGACAACGGGTTTCTCACCGACGCAGCGTGGCAGAACATCGCCGGAATCACGCGGGCCTCCGGAGTTGATCACTTTACGTACAAACCTGACTGGGACGTATATCGTGCGTTCTACCGCGCAACGCTACAGCGGCTTGGCGATCCGTGCGTTGCATGCTCGGTGGGCGGGTATGTCCTCTCGATCCGAGGTTGTCGCGACCTGAAAGTTCCGTTCTTCGTTCACGGACGCTCGCCAGCTCAGATGTTCCGTCACTGGTATCCGGGAACGCGGGATCCAGGCATACGCATTCTTCAGCACAATCTAGCCGAGCACTCTTCGTCTACACTGCAAAGGGATTACCGGGCAATCAGCCTACGGATGCGGCTACTCTTGTACGGTCTTGTTCGCGACGTCCGGCTGCGTCGGCGAATCTTCCACGAGCTTGTCGGAGTGGGGCCACGTGACGGCAGCGTCAATCCAGAGTTCCTCGCCTTCTTCTTGTTTGAGCCGTACGACGAGAAGGAGATCTTGCAGCACCTCGCAAAGCTCAATGCTGGCTACCAACGACCAGCCAATCACACGATCCTTGGCCACGGTGACTGTCTGATCCACGACGCAGCAGCCTACATATATGAGCAACACCACGGCGTGAGCCGCGTGCTCCCGGACGTGGCTACGATGCTGCGGCGAGGGGAGGTCACACAAGACGAAGCGCGTGAGATGATCGCGGCGAACACGCCAGACGAAGAAGACGTAGAGAGCTCGATCGCACACATGATCGAGAGGCTCGAGATGTCGCGGGACGAATTCAACGCCATCGTCAATCGGATGAAGCACAAGCGAAACAAGCTGCCGTTCGGCTGAGATGAGAAGGGATCACAGCATGGCAAAACCACTCCTGACCGGACTCGGGATCGGAATTGGCGTACTGGTCGCTTACCTCTTGTTGTGGCCGGTCTCCATCTCACCGGAGCGGTGGACCCCGCCGATCGCCCCGCCGTTGACCGGGGGCTACGAACCGAACAACGCTCTCGCCGATGTTACACGTCTGGAGGTTGGGCGCGGGCCGGAGTCGGTCGCGGTTTCGGCAAGCGGAGATGTAGTCTGCGGACTGGAAGACGGATCGATCGCTCGCTGGGTGCCCGGCGAGGCGGCAGCGGTCGTGATCGCCGATATCGGCGGTCGTCCTCTCGGGATGGAGTTCGACGCCGATGGAGTCCTGATCGTGTGCGACCTCGAAGGTCGGCTCCTCTCGGTTTCCGAGAGCGGAGCGATCGAGGAGCTTGTGACCCAGGTCGCCGGTGACCCGCTTGGCCTGGTGAACGATCTCGACATCGCTGCCGACGGGACGATCTACTTCAGTGAGTCGTCGACCGAGACGACGGACACGCTGCATGATCTGCTCGAACACCGCCCGCACGGCCGCCTGCTAGCGTACGACCCCGAGACGGACAAGGTCGAGGTTCTTCTCGAAGGGCTGTACTACGCCAACGGGGTTGCGCTCAGTAGCGACGAGAGCTTCGTCTTGGTTGTTGAGACCACGGAATACCGCGTGCGCCGGCTGTGGCTCTCCGGGCCTCGTTTGGGCGAGGATGACGTCTTCATCAGCAACCTGCCGGGATTCCCGGACGGGATCTCGTGTGACAGCGAAGGAACGTTCTGGCTGGCGCTAATGAATCCACGAAACGGATTCATGGATTGGGCGCTGGAGCGTCCGTGGATAAGGAAGGTCGCCGCCCGGCTGCCACTTGAGTGGTTCG
>Ga0272441_10012744_pt1 | contig 12222 bp, 7 predicted proteins | sample SSMProp6N_FD_193582 | JGI IMG/M metagenome (GOLD analysis project Ga0272441, IMG submission 193582) | Marine sediment archaeal communities from Little Sippewissett salt marsh, Falmouth, MA, United States - SSM-Prop-6N | ecosystem: Environmental > Aquatic > Marine > Wetlands > Sediment ...
CGCACTGTGGCGGCCCCGAGGCGGCTTCAGTATCAAACCGATGCCGATACCACAACGAATCCACATCATCCGGGACGACGAAGAACGCCTCGTCCAGGTGCAGGATTCCCGATTCATCTACAACTGGCGTCGAAAGAGTGGTGACTACCCAAGCTACGAGGTGATCCGCCCGGAGTTTGACAAGAGGTTCGAGCAGTTTTGCGAATTCATCCACGACAGCGGCTTTGAGAATCTCGTCCTTAATCAGTGGGAGGTCACCTACGTTAATCACATCCCAAAGGGTGATGACCAGCTCTGGCAGACCATCGGCGACTGGGAGCGAATTGTGCCGGGCCTCGGTCTTCATGGCCTAGGCGCAGTCTGTGCCCTTGAAAGCATGAGCGCCAAATGGCGCGCCATGATCGGCAACAACCAAGGGCGTCTTCATATCGAGTTGCAGCATGGGCAACGCGCCGATAAGGCGGAGCTGATGATCCTGAAACTCACAGCGCGCGGCCCGATTGATCCGATGAGCCTTGGGGATGGGTTGGATCTTGGACACCAGTCGATTGTGCGGACGTTCGCTAGAATCACATCAGAGGAAGCCCACCGATTCTGGAAGCCCTCACCATGATGGACTATTTTGGTGCAATCTGGCCAGACGAGAGCATTCGCCGCGTCGCAAGTGTGGGGCTTTCTGACGACGCGCTATTGAGTTCGCGAAGTCTTGAGGTGGTGCAAGCGTGGTGCGGGGTCTTGCAGCAGCTACGGTCGTTCGCCGCCGCGTGGCGCCCTCCCGAGGGGTTTGTGCGACCGGCGCCGCAGGTCATCAACGACGCGATCAAATACCTCGGGGAGTTTCGAGACCGATTCCCTGAACACCCACCGCTTCGTGCCGCGGTCGGACCTGACGGTGAGATTGCGATTGAATGGCAGTGGGACGGCGGTAAGGAGTACGCTGAGGTTGAGCTGACAGGTCCAAATGAAATGGAAGCGATGTACGTTCCTGCAAGCGGTCAGGCTCAACACCGCACGAGTCAGCTTCGCCTTCCCGGCGGTGAACCCGACAACTTGATGATTGCGGGGTTTGTGCTCATTCAGCACCACGATTCCGCACTTAGCGCCGACGAGCGCGACAATTTCGTGTTGGCGCAATAGTGGGCGATGACGCATCACCAATCCAGACCGACGAGCAAGTGCTCCGGCGCGTGCTGTTTCGGGAGGACTGGTACGATCCGAAGCTTGATGTACCGATCCATCGATATGCCTTCCGACCGATGCGGCAGGATTCGGGCGGGATTTCCGTGTTTCGGGTGCGGTTCATAGCCGCAAGCGACCTCGCCGCAGCAGGACCGAATCCAGCAGGATACATCGTTGCAGCCCTCGATGTCGAAGATATCCGGTCAATCGACCTCGGCACGACACGACTGAGCGTGGTTGCAGATCCGATTGAAGATCTCCCCGGCCACGCACTGATCCCGGAACTGAATACCACAACGCCCAAGAAGCTCGCGAAGGAAATGCAAGTGCGACTCGCGCAGCTCGCGAGTCGGAGGATCGTCTACGTGCCTGACCACGGGAACGCTGCTTAGTTCCCTGCAAGCTCCGTCCTACGGTCCTACTGCGCGGGGCGTTCGTTTAAGAAACCCGGGACAGGCACGGGTTTTAAGTGACGACAAGAAAAGAAAGACCCCCCGTCAGGGACGAGGGGTTGGCGCCTCGAGCGGCGGTCGCACCAGCGTATGGGTGCCGGGATCGAGGACAAGTCCGACGAATTCTCCTTCATCGATCATGCCTCGATAGATGCCGACGACCGTGATACGTCGGTGTTCAGGATCCCACTTGACGGCAGGTCCGCCGGACATGCCGCAGTAGGCTCTTTGATGGGGCGCGTCAATGCAGACGATAGCCGGAGGAACATCCTCTGGTGGCTCGATGACCGTGACCCGAATGACATCGGGATGGTTGGTCCAGAAACCAATCAGCAAGAGCTCCTCGCCAGGGAGCAGTTCACACTCGAAGTCAAATATCACATCCAGGGGACTTGAGACTGCCTCCTCGAGGTGAAGGACGGCCCAATCATCCGCAAGGTCATCACCTTGACCGCTGTCATGCACCTGAAAGTCGATGGGCTGACCATTCAGTGAGCCGTGGACGACAGGTCGACCACTGACATCACCAACAGTGACGCCCTCCCACGCGAACCGGGGAAGGAGATGGCGAGAAGTCATGAGACCGCCATCGTAGATCACGGTTGAGCCAATATGGGGCCCATCTGCGCGAGGCGGCCCGACGAACTGCAGCGCAACGTCTGCGAGTTCAGTCCTCGCATCCAGTGTTGCACATTCAATCGGACCGGGTTGCGTGGCACATCCTGTCACGCACACAAGTATGATGAGGTACCGCATGGCCTCATTCCAGTGGCAGCTCCTGGACGAAGGCCCCTTCCATGTAGAGCTGGACGACGCCGGCGTTCGCGTCGGCCACCACGGTCCACGTGACGCCGGTATCGGGATCGGTGGTCTGGCGGGACGTGTAGGAAACTCGATTCCAGGCGGGCCGGGGTCAGGGGCTTGGGGGAGTGTGGGGGGGGTGAGGGGTTGCGTCGGGGCGTCGGCCGATGATGCCCGCCGTTTCGAGCGCTTGGATGATCGCGGCGACTTCGGCCTCGGGAAGGTCGGCGAGGGCGGCCTGGAATTGGGCGACGTCTCCGGCCTCGACGGCGCCGCGGACGGCGGGGGGCAGCGACGCAAGGGTCTCTTTGATGCGGGCGGGTTGGTCGGGGGCGGCGGGCCCGCCGTCGGGGGAGAACGCGTCATCGGCGGCGGCGGGCTGGAGTTCCTCCAGGACCGATGGGTCGTCGAGGGCGCGGAGGATTGCTCTGATGATCATAGGGCTGTGGCCGAATTGACCTTCCTGCAGAACGTGCTCGTCTCGTTCGCCGTCTACGATTCTGCTGACGGCAACTCTGAGTTCCTTCCAGCTCTCATCGGAATACTGCGCCAGCGCTTTCTCCAATTCCGGTCTGCGCGAGGGATCTTGCGCCGCGTGGACGACGGCCTGAATCAAGGGGTACCGTCGTTTGAGACTGTGTCTGGTTCCCTGGAAAGCCCATTCGGCGTCGCGGGCGCCGCGGCGGTGGTCGCGGGCATCGGCTTCGAGGGCGGCGCGTCGGGCGGCGTCGGCCGCGGCGGCGGCTTCCTTGTCCGCGATCTGGGCGAGGATGTTGTAGGTCTTCCAGATTTCCGCCGCGCCGGGATCCAGGGTTTGATCGATGGCGAGGGCCTCCTCGGCGAGAGCGCGCGCCTCGGCCAGGCGGCCGGGTTGGCTTTGCAGGAGATCGGCGAGGTTGTTGAGGCGCTTTGACAAGCCGCCTCGATCCTTCAACTTCCGCCCGGCGTCGATCGCCTTGCGAAACCAGTCTTCCGCCGCGGTGGGTTTGCCGGCCTCCTTGCTGACGATGGCCAGTTGGTTCCAGGTTCGCGCCGCGCCGGCGAGATCGCCCTGCTCTTCCTTGATCCGCGCCGACTCGCGGTAGTGGCGCTCGGCTTCGTCCCACTGTCGCGCTTCCTGGAAGACGATGCCCAGTTGATGCCAGACGATGGCTTCGGTGGCGGGTTCGCCGAGGCGCTGGAAAAGGGCGAGGGCCTCGCGATAGCGCGTGACCGCTTCGTCGAGTTTTCCCTCGCGCATCGCCAGCGTGCCGAGCTGGCCGAGCACCACGCCTTGCTGTCGACCATCCTCCTGTTTCTTGGCGGTCTCCAGCCCGGCTTCGTATTCCTCGCGCGCCTCGGTGTAACGGCCCTGGTCGCACAACACGTCGGCCAGGTCGGTGTGGACCACGCCGCGTTCGCGCTTGATGTTGTCCGAGTCTTCCAGGCGGTCCAGGACTTCGAGCGCTTCGCGATAGCGGGCTTCGGCGAGGTCGGGGCGTCCGGCGGACTCGAAGCAGCGCCCGAGGCGGTGCAGCGTCACCGCCCGTTCGTAGCTCGGCACGTCGCCGAGGGTGGCGAGGATTTCCTCGAAGACCTTTCTCGCCTCGTCCACGCGCCCCTCGGACCAGAGTCGCTCGCCCCGATTGGAGCGGGCCATTAACCAGGGCTTCGAGCCGACGTCGCCGGCTATCGCGTAGGCCTTCTCGCCGAGGCGCGCCGCCTCCTGCTTCAGGCCGAAGATCGTGCCGACGAACCGGTTCACACTGTCGGCGAAGTCCACGGCGTCGGGATCGGCGGCGTCGAGGGCGGCGTGAACGGCGTGGAGCAGGTTGGGCAGTTCGCGCCGGGCGATGGCCCGCACCTGGTGGGGATTGCGCCTGTCTTCGTGATACAGGTAGCCCGCAAGTGCGTAGTAGCGCTTGCGATGGGCCAGCGCCAGCCGGTCGCGCTCGGCGGCGTCCAGCCGTGCCCACAACAGCCCTTGCAGCGTGGGATGGAAGCGTAGGAAGGGGACGCCAATTCCGGGAATGGACTCGGCCTCGATCAGCGCGGCGGATTCGAGCTGCCGCCGCATGGCCGGCCAGAGGTCGGCTTCGGGATCGTACGGCGGCAACGCGGACAAGCGCTCTTGCAGCTCTTTGATTTCTGCCTCGATCTTGGCGCGCAAGGGGGCCAGCATCTCCTCTGAAACATCGTCGTCGGATGAGATACCTCGGAGTCCTGCTCTGCTCAACATGGAGCGCAGGTTCACGCTCTGCAGTTGAGCGATCTGTTCCTCGAGCTGCTTTCGTCCCGTGGCATCGCCCAGTTCGGTGATGGCGAGCAGTTCCGGTTCCATCGCCCCGCCCTGGAAGACCCCGAGGCGCGGCAGGACGGCGCGGGCCTGCTCGTCGAGGCGGTCGAGGGAGAGTATCAGGGAGGCGAGCAGGCCTTCCGGAGTTTCTTGAGTGTGGTCGCCGGATTTGAGCGCAGCCATGAGTAATTCGTCGCGAAGAAGAGCCTCAAGGCGCTCGCCGACATTGGCTATGGGGCGTGTCTTCAACTGCGCCGCGAGGACGCGGATGCTCAGCGGGTGGAATCGGACATCGGCGAAGAGGTTGACGAGGGCCTCGCGCTCGGGCGTCTTGACGGTCGGCGGCTCGCCGAGCCGGGTGAGGGCGGCGAAGAAGTCGAGGGCGGCGTCGGGATAGTCGCGCGTGCCGAGGCCGTCGAGCTGGATGCGGCGGTGCTCGTCGGAGTGGTCGGTCTTGTAGCGGGGATGTTGGAAGTCGGGCGTGCGCGATGTGCACAGGACGCGCGAGCCGCCGGCCGCGGACCACGCGATGGCGGCGGAGAGCAGGCTATGCACGTCGTCGCCCAGCGCCTCGAGGTTGTCCAGGATGACGAGGGTGGGGGTCTGGCCCAGAGCCTCGGCGGCGGCTTCGGCGTCGAGGAGCGATTCGTCGAGGACCGAGCTGATGCAGGCGACGGCGTAGCCGACGGCATCCTCGCCCGCCCCCCGGAAGGTGGCGAAGTTGACGAACACGGCCTTCGTAAACAACCCCGTGCGCGTGAGCCAGCGCCCGGCCTCCATGGCGAGTTCGGTCTTGCCCTGCCCGCCGAAGCCGACGACCGAGATGCGGCGCGTCCCGCCGACGAACCAGCGCTCGATGTTCCACAGCTCGCGCTTGCGCCCGAAGAAGCCGGCTTCGTGTCGCCGGGCGAGGCGCGCATCAGGGTTGCCTTCCTCGTCGGTGGTGGCTTCGCCGGCGGCGCGCCATTCGCGTTCCACCGACCGCCGCGCCCCCGCCGCACCGTCGTCCACCTTCTTCAGCAACGCCACGTCCGCGCCACTCTCATAATGCGCTGGGAGGAACCAGTCGTGGAGTTCGAGTTGGTGCTTGCGCGATCCGTACCAACGGACGTGCTTGCGCGGGTCTTCGTAGAGCGCCCACCGCGCGGCGTCGAGCGAGGCGCCCGTGGTACCGCCGCGGGCGAGGTGCTGATAGAACTCGCCGAAGAGGCGATAGGTGGACGAGACGAGGACGCTCTGGGTCATGGCGATGACGGCGGGGATGCCGGCCGAGGTCAGACGCGCCGCGACGCAGCCCATGGGTTCTTCGGTCGCGTGCAGGGCGCCCGATTGGCAAGCGGAGAGCACGACGAGCGGGATCCTGCGACCGAAGAGAAGCTCGCCCAACTTGTCCGCCGTGACCGCGTCCTCACCGCCGTCGCCGTCTTCAAAAAGGAGATGGCCGACGTATCCCGCGGCCCGCTTGAGATACGTGGTACCGGACGGAGGCGCGGTCTTGCCGTCGTCGTCGTGGTCCTTGGCGCCGTCGCCCGTCGGGTGATAGCTGCCATGGCCGTCGAAGTGGACGATGTCCACGGCGGGCTCCCGGTTGAGCCGCTTCCTGAGCGCGGAGAAGGTGGGCGGATAAAGGAACTCGACCTCCACGCGGCCCGGAGCGTTTTCGTCCAGGGCGTCCATCACGGCTTGAGGCTCGGATCGCGGGTCGATGAACCCCTGCTTTTCGGGGCGGCTGACGATGAAGAGCAGCCGGAGCGATTCCTTCGGGTCGGGCGTGAACGGGTTGTTGGTTCCTTCGGTCCCTTCGAACCGCCGGCAGATGGAGATGGGCGGGTGGTGCTGGAAGACGAAGCCGGCGCCTTTCTCGGGGCGATGGAGCAGTTCCCAGGGGAGGGCGAGGATGGCGGGGACTTCGGCGCTGACGGTCAGTCGGCGGGCGGGGGCGTCGCTGCCGATAAAGTCGCGAATCTTGTCGTGGGCATCGAGATGGCCGAAGGCGGCGTTGTAGAGCCGCGTGCCGCAGTCGGCGATGCGCTCGACTACGCGGGCGGCGCGGGCGTAGTCAGGGTCGGACGTGTAGCGCGTAGCGAAGGTCTCGAAGTACCAAGCGAACTCCTCGCGGTCTTCCTTTGTGATGGGGCTCTCGAAGTCGAGGACGCCGGTTCGGCGGGTTGCGGCGCCGTCGCGCAACTCCACGCTGAAGTGCTTCGCGTTAGGGAAGTTCAGATTCAGTTCCATGATCGTTCCTTCCGGGGAGTTGCGTTGGGTGGTGGCCGGCGATAGGCGGCGTCAGCAGTCGCCTTGGTCTTCGTCGAAGCCCTCGCAGAAAGCCTCGATGCCGACGTTGGCGAGGATTCTCAGAACGATGACGCTGACGGCCGCGGTGGCTGGCCACAGCGGGCCGGAGGTCGCCACGCCCAGGGCGACGAGCCAACCGGCGGAGAGCTTGACCATCGACTTGTAATCAATCTGCCGCCACTTGTCCCAGAGGTCGTGCAGGTGGCCGTCGGGATGGCAGAGGTCACGGCGCAGGTGGCGTTTGTACTTGTTCCAGAAAGTCTCGAAGGGCTCGCCGGCGGCCTTTTCGAGGGTCTCGCGCTCCGGTTCGGGCGCGGTCAGCGCCTCCGGCTCGCCCGGGATGCCACGGAAGGCCGCGGCCTCGGACGAGGTGGCGTGCAGTTCCGTCAGCCGTTGCTCCACCTCGGCGGCGAGGCGGTCGAGTGCCTGTTCGTCGAAGGGTTGGTCCATGGGGAATAGCCCCTTGCTGATAGGAAATCCGATTCCAGGCGTGGCGGGGTCAGGGGAGAGGGGGCGACTATGAGGTTTGCCTCCGCCCCGATTCGGTGTGTCCTCGACCCCGTTCGCCATCGGAAGGCCCCGTTGTGACGCCGCTGGAACCGGTTTCCTGCCCGGGGACGGTCCCCGAGCCGCCGCCGGATCCGATACAGACAATATGACAATCAGCTCCGCGTCGGTCAAGAGCTGAATGCGACCAGGGGGTCTTGAGTTCGGTTCGGGCGTCCCGGGGCAGCGTGTAGGGTGGGTCAAGCGAAGCGCGATCCACCGGGTTGGGTGGTCGGACACGCTGGTGGTGGGTATCGCTCCTGGCGTCGCTCCACCCACCCTACGGGCTACGGGCTGCCGGTCAAAATCGCCCCTCCTGAGAGCGGGAGTGCGTAAAGTGCCGATACTGGGGGCGACTCGGTGCAGGCGTTCATGACCGCTTCCCCCACACAACGCGACCCGGAGCATCCCCGAGCGCCGATCCGCCTGGCGGATCGTCTGCTCGCCGAGGCCCTGCGCGCGGCCGAGCAGAACGGCGCGGCGATGCGCGATGAGGCCGCGGCGGAGGAGGCGGCCAGGCGGCAGGGCGGTGACCTGGAGCACCGCATCGTTCAGCGCGCCGCATCGTGCTCGATCGCCGGCCCCCTGCAAGGCGCCCTCCGCCACGTCCGGCAGGCCACGGGCTGGATCATTCTTCTGGGCGTGGTGCTCGCCGTCGTGGCCGGGGCGGGGGCGGTCCGCGCCGCCCTCGGCGCGCCGCGCATCGAGCCGATCAACTTCTTCTGGCTGCTGGCGAGCCTCCTCGGTGTGCAGACGCTGTTGCTGGCGGTGTGGATCGTGCTCATGATCGCCTGGCCCGGATCGGCGAGCGTCAGCCCGCTGGGCGGGGCGGCCCTGGCCCTGGGGCGATGGCTCGCCGCGAAAATGTACCGGCACAGGGGCGCCCATCAACTTGCCGCCATCCAGGCCGCCGGCTCCGTCCACGCGCGAGGGCCGCTGGGCCGATGGACCCTCAGCGCCATCAGCCATGGCCTGTGGCTCTCGTTCAACGTCGGCCTCCTCACCCTTCTGCTGCTCCTCCTCAGCGCCAAGGAGTACACGTTCAACTGGGAGACGACGATCCTCACCGACCGGGCGTATGTGCGCATCACGAGGGCGATCGCAGCGCTTCCGGAGGCGGCGGGCTTTCTGACGCCGACGGCCGAGGAGATCGTTCAGAGTCAGTGGGGGGGATCATCGGCCGACCTGGAGCGGGCCCGCGTGGCCTGGTCGGGCCTGCTGATCGGCTCGATCGTGCTCTATGGGTTCGCCCCGCGCCTCCTGCTGCTGGGATTGTGCCTCGATGCCCGGCGGCGGGCGAGCCGACGATTCCGGCTCGACACTTCCGCCCCCGGCTACCAGCGCCTGAGGGCGAGATTGATGCCCGACGCCGAAGCGCGGGGCATCGTCGCCGGCGCACCGGGCCGGCCGAAGCCGGCGGGCGAAGCGGATGCGGGCTCGGCGACGGCGCCTGAGGCGCCCGCCGCCACAGGTCCGCCGGCCGTGGTGGGGTTGGAGATCGACCGCCCCGCCTGCGCCTGGCCGCCACCGGTTCACGGCATGCGCTGGACCGACCTGGGCTTCGTGGACGGGCGCGACGATCGCCGGCGCGTGCTGACGGAACTGGAAGGCCTCGCCGAGGTCCCGCGCATGACCGTGGTCATCTGCTCGCTGACGAGCACGCCGGATCGCGGGCTCGGCGCGTTCATCAGCCAGATCGCCGCCGCGTGCCGCGCCGAGGTCGGCCTCCTGCTGACCGGTGGTCATTCTCTGCGGCAGCGCGGCGATGCCGAGCAATTGGCCCTTCGCGTCGAGGACTGGCGGGCGCTGGCCGAGTCCGTGGGCGTTGATCGCCGGCGCGTCCTTGAGTTGGATCTCGATCATCTCACCGAGACGAGCCAGGTGAAGCTGGCCGAGCTTGTCGGGGCCGCCGCGCCGGACGGAGGATCGGCCAGGCGCATCGAGCAGGCCTTCGAGCTGATCGTCTCCGGTGTCGGGACCTGGGACGATGCGCCCTCGGCCGAGGAGCAGACCGACCTGCACCGGCGCATCGCCCGGCTCTACCGGCCGGAGGAGCACACCTGGCGGACGCTCCTTCACCTGCCGGGCGAGTTGAAGGCGAGCGATCTGGCCGGGCAGGTCAGACACAGCGCCACCCGCGTCGCCGGCCTGTTGCCCGACCGCCTCAAGCGCAGCCCCAAATGGCTGGCGGCGGGCGCGCTGAGCGGGGCGCTGGGATGCGTCACTGCGGCGATGCTCCTTTCGCCGGCCGCCATCGGCGCGCTGCCGTTGTGGTCGGCGATCGGGGCGGCGATCGCCGCCGTCGCTCAGCCGGGCGGGAAACGAAGCGCCGCAGATGAGGCGAGCGACGAGGAATTCCGCACGAGCGTGGCCGACGCCGTGCGATCCGCGGCCCTCTTCGCCCTGCTCCTGGAGCTGCAGGGTCGCCAGGAGGCGGCGATCTCGCGCGTGCTCGATCGGACGCTGGGTGATGATGAGGGCGATGACGCTTCCCTGGCCGGTCCCGATGCCTGCGCCCGCTGGCTCGATGAGATCCGCCATCGCCTGGATATGGCGCTGGCGGCGGAGGAGCGCCCATGAGCCGGCCGCCGCTGAAGGTCGCCGTCGTCGGCCACACCAATACGGGCAAGACCTCCCTCATGCGCACGCTGATGCGCGATGTTGAGTTCGGCGAGGTGTCCGATCGGCCGGCGGTGACCCGCGAGGTGGAGGCGGCTGTGCTGCGGGCTGAAGGCGAGGTCGCCATCGACCTCTTTGACACACCCGGCCTGGAGGATTCCATCGGTCTGCTGGAACATCTCGAGTCCCTGCGCGGCGATCGCCGCCTCGATGGCATCGACGTGGTCCGCCGGTTTCTCGAAGGCGCCGAAGCGGGCCGTCGCTTCACCCAGGAGGCCAAGGTGCTCGGGCAGGTGCTCGACAGCGATGTGGCGCTCTATGTCATCGATGTGCGCGACCGTGTCCTCGGAAAGCATCGTGATGAACTGGAGATCCTGGCCATGTGCGCCCGGCCCGTGGTGCCGGTGCTCAACTTCACCGCCGCCGAGGATGCCAGGACCAACCTCTGGCGGGAACACCTCTCGCGGGTGAACATGCACGCGGTCGCCGAGTTCGACACCGTGGTTTTCGAGGTCCGTCACGAGCGCCGCCTGTTCGAGAAGATGCGCACGCTGCTGGATGCGCATGGGCCGCTGCTCGACGCCCTGATCGACGACCGAGCGCGACAGCGCAAAGCGCTGGTCCGATCGTCGGCGGCATTGCTGGCCGATCTGCTTATCGACGCGGCCGCCTTCACTCTTCGCGTGCCGGCCGATGACAAGGCGCAGGCGGAGGAAGCGATCGAGGAACTGAAGCATGAGCTGCGCCGGCGCGAGCAGCGCTGCGTCGAGCAGTTGCTCGCCCTGCATCGCTTCCGGCCCGGCGATGTCGAGGAAGACGGTCTGCCCATCGACGGCGGGGCCTGGGGGCTGGATCTGTTCAGCGGCGAGGCCCTCAAGCAGTTCGGCGTCCGCGCCGGCGGAGCGGCGGCGGCGGGGGCCATGGTCGGACTCACACTCGATGTCATGCTCGCCGGCCTCTCCCTGGGGACCGGGACCGCCGCCGGCGCCGCCATCGGAGGCCTGCTCGGCGCCGGCCGTACCCACGGCCGCAGGCTGCTTGACCGTCTGCGCGGCCTCACCGAGCTTCGCTGCGATGACGCCACCCTCCGTCTGCTCGCAGCGCGCCAACTGGCCCTCATCGGCGCTCTGCTCCATCGCGGCCATGCCAGCGTGCAGGCCGTTCGCGTCGGCGATCGCGGCGGCCGGCGCCCGGTCTTCGCCGCCCGGCTGCCGCAGGCGCTGGGGCGGGCCCGGGCCAATCCGCACTGGTCGCCCCTGACCGGGCCGGATGCGCCGCCTCGTCCGGCGGACCCGGCGCGGCAGGAGGCCGCGGCGCAACTGGCGAGGGTCCTGGAGGCGGCCCTGCTCGATGAGCCGGCCGAGGAGGGGCACATCTGAACCCCACCCATCGCCCAGCCGGCGGAATCGGATATACTTCACCCGACGGGCCATTAGCTCAGTTGGCTAGAGCGCACGGATCACACCCGTGAGGTCACAGGTTCGAGTCCTGTATGGCCCACTTCCCGTAACCCCCTGTCACTGCAGGGGGTTGTTTTGTGCGCTCGATCGCGGGTCGGCGAGCGGAATTGGTCAGGGATGAGCGATGAGGGATGAGCAACAGCCAACAACCAACCGCCCACAGCCGGCGTTTAGCGATGAGCGATCTCAGTGCTCTCGGCCGCACAGGACGGCCGATCGGGAGAGCGGCAGGTCCGTTTCCCGGGGCTGTCTCCGGGGGCCGGGGCCGGGCGGATTCTGCTCCGAAAAAACGCCCTGGTTCTTTCCATTCATGCGGCCTGATGTACTCTTGAGAGGGCAACCACATCGCCGAAAGGGGGCGTGCCATGCACGGGCGCCGCAAACATTCCATACACCGCGTTCCGCCGGGCGCTGTCCTGCTGGCCTGTGTCCTGCTGGGGGCCTTTGGCGTGCGCCAGGTGCAGGGTCAGTGCGAGGTGCAGAAGCTCACTCCGCCCGGCGGCGGGCCGAGCGACTTCGGGCGATGTGTGGCGATGTGTGGCGATCTGGCCGTGGTTGGCGACCCGGGCGCTCACCCGGACATCGGCACGGCGTA
>Ga0272441_10012745_pt1 | contig 12221 bp, 9 predicted proteins | sample SSMProp6N_FD_193582 | JGI IMG/M metagenome (GOLD analysis project Ga0272441, IMG submission 193582) | Marine sediment archaeal communities from Little Sippewissett salt marsh, Falmouth, MA, United States - SSM-Prop-6N | ecosystem: Environmental > Aquatic > Marine > Wetlands > Sediment ...
GAAAAACCTGGCCAAGGAATTGGCGGCCATCAAGCTCGAACACAAGGCGGCCCTCAAACGCCAGACGGCCCGCGAAGCCACCTCGCGCCTGGACGAAGCCCGACAGAGCATCGCCCGAAAGCAGTACACCGTCGCACGATCACAACTCAAATACGTCATCGACCACTTCCCCAACACGAACTTCGCCGACCAGGCAAGGGGACTGCTCGACGACCTCCCCAAACCGGACTGAACCCCGCCGACTTCACGACGAGTCGCGGCCCGGGCGCGATAGCAGCGCGGTCGCCAACGGCCCCGCAATCAACACCACCACCAGCGTGACCGATCGGTCCATCGCGCCGGCCAGCAGGCCGACCTCCGGAGACACCCCCAACGCCATCCCCGCAAAAACCACCGCCCCCTCGAGGATCCCCAGCCCGCCTGGCGAGACCGCGATGAATACCGACAACGCCCCCAGCGACCCGATGAACAGGCAGCCGGCGATGTCCACCGCATGACCCACAGCCTGGAACGCGAGGAACAGGCGCAGCGCGTACAACAGGGTGGTCACCAGCGACAGGCCGGCCACCTGCGCCAGCAAGCGGGGGCTCCGACGGATGGTGTCCCAGCCCGCGCGCACCTGCCCCAGAGCACCCCACAGCCCCCTCCCCTCGCCCGGCCCGGCCGCTCGGGGCGAGCAGGCCAGCACCAGCACGCACAGCGCCGCCGCCCCAAGCGCCGCCCACAGCAGCGGCCCGAACGTCCGGCCCTCGGCCAGCCAGATCCATACCAGCGCCCCCGCAAGCACCAGTGCGTTGACAATCACCGTGAGCAGGTACGCCGCCGCGGTGCAACTGATGAACTTCGCGATGGGGAACCCGCGCCGCCGCCTGTAATAGCCGGCCCGAAGCACCAGGCCCGCTCGCAGCGGCAGCACCTGGTTCATAAACACGCTCGCAAACGCCAGCGACACCCACTCCCTGGCCCGGAGCGGAGCACCCAGATGAGAGGCCAGAAGCTGGTTGGACCACCCCACCGAAACGACCGAGACGGCCACCGCCGGCACCAACAGCACCAGGTAGCCGGGGCTGAACAAAAAAGCGTTCGCCAGCCTCTCCCAATTCCGACCGGCCCACACCGCAGCCCACACGATCAGCGCCACGGCCAGCGCGTAGCCCAGCACCATGCGAAGTGATCGCCAGCTCACGGTCATTGCGCGGCCTCGGCGAAACGTGTCTCGAGCAGCGCATCAACAATCTGCGCGGACGGGCTGGGCAGCTCGACCGGCTCGGCGCGGCCTGCGGCCATGGCCCGGGTCAGAAACGCATCGGCGACGGCGTCGCTGAACCCCCACAGCGCCGCGTTCGCCCCCACGCCGTCGGGCCGCTCGGTCGTGGCCCGCAGGATGAGGCACGGCTTGCCCAGGTACCCGCACTCCTCCTGCACGCTGCCGCCGTCGGTCAGCACGCAGGTCGCCGCCTTCAACGTGGCAACGAAGTCAGGGTAATCGAGCAGGCCGACCCGCTGCACCTCGGGCCGAAGCCTCTTGGCTAGGCCGTACCGCCGCAGCCGGTCGTCGGTCGGCCGGTGGGTCACGAACAGCACGGGCAGCCGCTCGGCGGCGCGGTTCAGCAGCGACACCACTTGCCGCAGCCGCCGCTTGCGTGTCAGAGTCTCCAGCCGATGGCAGGTCGCCAGAGCGAACGGCCCGTCCGGAACGCCGACGGACACCGGGACGCCGTCCATCAGCCGCAGCGCATCGGCGACGGTGTTGCCGTCCACGCGGATGACGCGGCCGCGCACCTTCATCCGGTCCAGGTTCCGGGCCGCCGCATCGGACGGCGCAAAGAGCAGGTCGGCACGCTTCATACAGTGCACGCGGATGAACTCCTCGGGGAAGGGGTCGAACCGGCGGAAACTGCGCAGCCCGGCCTCCACGTGCCCGACGCTCAGCCCGGCACGCCGCGCCATCCGAAGCCCGAGCAGGGTGCTGAGCGTGTCGCCGTGGACCAGGCACAGCCCGCCGCCCGGGAAGACCTTGTCGCGCAGCCAGCGCGTCCTGAGCGCGTACGCGAGCGATTGGCCCAGGTACCAGCCAAAGGCGTGCGGGATGGACACGATGTCCCCGGCCCCGGCCAGCATCAGGTCGGGCTCGGGCAGGGCAAAGGCCCGGCGCAGCGATCGGCTCAACTCCGCGTGCTGGCCGGAATCCACGTACCGAAACGCGACCCCGCGCCGGCGCAACTCGACCATCACCGGCGCCATCTTGATGAGCTGTGCCTTGGTGCCGACAAAGCAATGGATCACGTTTCACCTTCCAAGCGGGCCGTTCCATCTTATCCCGGCCGCGTGGAGCCGGAAACCCTTTTTCAGCGCGACGGGTCGGGCCGTGATAAAGTTTGCGGACCGACGAACGCGCGGCTATGCTAGATGGGCCATGAGACTGATCGTCCTCATTCCCGCGTTGAACGAAGAAAAGACCGTCGCCCGGGTCGTCGCAAGCGTCCCGAGCGCCATCGAAGGCGTCGACCAGATCGAGGTCATCGTGGTAGACGACGGCTCGCGAGACGGTACAGCAGACGCCGCGCGGGCCGCCGGCGCCGCTGTCGTCTCGCACGACCGCCAGCGCGGAGTGGGCGCGGCGTTCAGGACGGGCATCGCCGCCGCCCTGGAGCGCGGAGCCGACCTGATCGTCAACATCGACGCCGACGGCCAGTTCGAAGGGGCCGACATCGTCGAACTGATCCGTCCCATCCTCTGCGACGACGCCGACTTCGTCACCTGCACCCGGTTCGCCGACCCCGCCCTCCGCCCCGACATGCCCTGGATCAAGCGAATGGGCAACCGGATGGTGTGCGGCATGGTCAACGCGGTGACCGGGCAGCGCTTCACAGACGTGTCGTGCGGGTTCCGCGCCTACTCGCGCGATACGGCGCTGCGGCTCAGCCTGTTCGGCGACTTCACCTACACGCAAGAGAGCTTCATCGACCTGGCGGGCAAGCCGGTCCGAATGGCGGAGGTCCCGCTCAAGGTGCGGGGCGTGCGCGAGTTCGGCTCGTCGCGCGTGGTCTCGAGCATTCCGCGATACGCGCTGAACGCCTCGTCGATCATGCTGCGCGCGGCCCGCGACCTGGAGCCCATCAAGTTCTTCGGCGGCATCGGGCTGGCGGTCTTCGGGCTGGGCGCCGTGCTGGGCGCCTTTGTGTTCGGGCACTGGCTGGCCACCGGCCACACCACCCCCTACACCCAGTTCCTGACCGGCAGCGCCGCGGGCCTGATCCTGGGGTTCCTGCTGCTGGTCCTGGCGCTGATCGCCGACATGCTGGGCCGGCAGCGCCGCCTGACCGAGGAACTGCTCTACCTGCGCCGCAAGGAGGCGGCCGAACGCGCCGCCGGGAAGCCGCCCACCCCATGAGCACATTCCCCGCAGTGCCGGATGGGTTCGAGGTGGTCACCGAGCGCGGCGGGCTCGCCGTGGTCCGGTCCTCGGCGAAAGAGCGCCTGCTGGCCCTGGGCATCATGGATCCGGCGACAATCGAGACGCTGCGCCGGTCCGGTCGGCCCGCCGGCTCGGGGCGCGGCACGGTGGTCTCCGTTCCGCTCGACGCGGACCGCGGCGAACACGTGGTGATCCGCCACTGCCGGCGCGGCGGCCTGCTGGGCCGGGTGCTCGGCGACCGCTACCTGAGCGGGACGCGCCCGCTCGACGAGTTGGCGATCTCGGAGGCCGCGCGACAGGCGGGCGTGCCCACCCCCCAGTGCATGGCCGCGCTGGTCTGGCGCCGGGGCCTGTTCTACGCCGGCGACCTGATCATCCGCGAAGTCCCCCACGCCACGCCCCTGGATCAATGGCTGCGGGACCATGGCGCATCACGGGCGCTGATCGGGCCCCTGGCCGAAGCGCTGGGCAGGTTGTTCGCCGCCGGCGTCTACCATCCGGACCTGCACGCCGGGAACATACTGGTCGAGCCGGCGCCCGACGGACCACGCGTTCAGATCATAGACTTCGACCGGGCGAAGCTGACCGGTCGGCTCCCTGCAACGCGGCGTGACCGGATGCTGTTCCGCTTCAACCGGGCCCTGGTCAAGCGCGGGCTGGCGCCGGGCCCGGCGGGCCTGCGCAGCCGGCTCCGGCTCTGTCGGGCATTGGGGATTGCGGGGGACCGGGCGGAGATGCGGCGGTTCGTTGCGGCCTGCCAGGCGCACCTCAAGCGCCACGCCTGGCACTACCGGTAACTCCCCGCTATCGCAGCTCCTCGCTGCGCCGTTCCTTGATCCGCAGCGCCGTCGGCAGCGGACCGTGCCGCAGACTCGTGACCAGCTTCTCGATCTCGGCGTTGTCCAGCAGGTTGTGAATCTCGATGACCCCATCGTCGGTGCGAGGCCCGACGCGAAGCCGAATGCGCACCAGCCCGTCGACCACCACGGCCAGCGCCCGGCCCCGCTGCGTCTCGCTCAGCCGCGCCAGCCGCTCCGCATCCTCGGGCAGAAACTCGAACCGCACGTGCGAGTACTTGGCAAGGCCCTTCGTCGAAAACGACACGTCCCGGAACGATCTCGGAGCCAGAACGGGGTGGACCTCGACCAGCTTGGGATAGAGGCGGACGATCGGCTCGCCGGTCTGTTCGTTGTAGCCGTCGCACGTTTCCAGATAGTGAAGGATGACGTACCCCTGCGGCGGGCCGCTCTCCAGCGCGGCGTTCAGCCGGTCCGCGTCGGGCGTGAAGAAGCGAAACTCGCACACTCCGCGGGGGATGAGATCCTCGGCCAGGCGACCGGGGCCCTCGGACGTGCTGTACGACAGCAGCAGCGTCCCGTCAGCCAGGGGGGCGACCTTCGCCTGCCACTTCTCCTCGGCCAGTTCCGCCAGCCGCGCACGCAACAGCTTCACCGTCTCTTCGCGTTCCGCCTGGCTGGGCGGACGCACCGGCCGCAGGCTCACCGACTCGATCCCCGCCAGTTCGGCGCCGGCCTCGGGGCCGACGACGTCCGCCAGGCTCTGGCGCAGGAGCCGGTCGGCCCACTCGCGCGGGTCGGCCGGGCGCGGAGTGTAGAACTCGATAACGACCTCGTACCGGGACAGCGTGCCCCGCCCGAACAGGAACACCACCACAGCCATCAGCACCAGCAGGCCGAGTAGGAACTTGAAGAGCGACCGGACCTTGCCGTCGAGATCGTCGATCATGGCTTTCGCGGGGCGGGAAAGAGGTCGGACGACTTGAACAGCACAAACGGGTGCCGCGCAGCGGGCGGCTCGCCGACCGCCAGTTCAAACTGCCTGGCCGCCGGCCGTAACACCATGCTCTGCATGGTGAGCCGGCGGTAGGCTACGTCGGCCAGCAGCGTCTTGGCGAGCGCCGTGTCGAGCTGTTTCCCCCCGGCCAGCGCCTTTCGGATGCGCGGGAGCCGCCAGCAGAAGAGCGGGGTGCCGAGTTCCTTTGACTGGAAATGATTGGTCGAGTAGATGAGCCCGTCGACGGGCCGCCGCACCGCAGTCCGCTTCAGACTTAGCTCGGCCACCGCGGCCCCGCCCTGCGCGTCGCAGATCATCAGGTTGTTGTTCGAGGACCGCCCGCGCCCGGTCACGCTTTTGACCACGTCGGCGGCCGAGTCAGCGCCGGTCAGCGCGTCGCGGTAGACCATCGCGTAGGGGGCGGCGTTGGTGGTCGAGCCGCGCAGCCGCACCTCCATGGTGGCCGCCGTTACGCCGGCGTCATTGATGCCCGACAACACGCCGATCAGTCCCGGAAACGTAACGGACGCCACGGAGCGGCCCTTCGCCGGATGGTAGACGATGACGCAACTGTACTTGTGCGCCACGCCGAGCGTCGGGAAATCGAGATTGCGCGCGAAGATCGGCTGCCCGTCCGACGAGCGCTTTCCGACGGCGACCACCGTGGTGCAGAAGATCGAACGCTTCAGGTCGAAGACCGTATTCGCCAGGCGCACGTCCTCGTACGTCGCTCCCGCCGCCTTCGCCAGCGCCCGCATCTCGCGGACGTAGTGACCGGGGATGCTCTTCTCCATCTCGCGCGACAGCTTGACCATGGTGTCGCGGAAGCTCGTGTTGCGCCCATCCAGGGTGAGGAATCGCTCCAGGTACTGCTTGAACACCGCCCGGACCGCCGGGCCCAGCAACACCCCCTGCTGCTTGCCCATCTGCTCCGGCGTGCCGTAGACGTGGATGATCGGAATGCCGCTGATCAGGCGGAGCGACGCGGGACCACACACGGCCGGCTTGAACTCCGCCGCGCCGCCGGCCGCGCACAGCGACCACAAGGCGACGAACAGACCGACGCTGCGCCCGGCGCGCACGAAGGACATCTATGCCTCCTTGATGACGTCCACCCCGCCCATGTACGGCCGCAGGACCTCGGGCACGCGCACCGCCCCGTCGGCCGTCTGGTATTGCTCGATGACCGTGAGCAGCAGCCGCGCCAGCGCCACGCCGGACCCGTTGAGGGTGTGCACGTGCTGCGGCTTGCCGCCCTTCTCCCGAAACCGGATGCCGGCGCGCCGGGCCTGGAAGTCCTCGAAGTTGCTGCACGACGAGACCTCCAGCCAGCGGGCGATGCCCGGCGCCCAGATCTCGATGTCATAGCATTTCGCCGCGGCGAAGCTCAGCTCGCCGGTGCACAGCCGCAGCACGCGGTACTCGATGCCCAGCCGCTGAAGCACGTCTTCCGCGTGCGAGAGCAGCAGTTCGAGCTGGTCGTACGAACTCTCGGGCCGCACGAACCGAACCAGCTCGACCTTGTCGAACTGGTGCACGCGCATCAGGCCGCGCGTGTCGCGGCCGTAGCTGCCCGCCTCGCGGCGGAAGCAGGGGGTGTAGGCGGTGTAGCACAGCGGGAGCGCCTCGGCCTCGAGCACCTCCTCGCGATGGATGTTGGTCACCGGGACTTCGGCGGTCGGGATCAGGAACAGGTCGTCCACCTCGCAGTGGTACATGTCCTCTTCGAGCTTTGGGAGCTGGCCGGTGCCGGTGGTGGACGCGCGGTTGGCGACCAGCGGCGGGGAGACCTCCAGGTAGCCGTGCTCGGCGGTGTGCAGATCGAGCATGAACTGGATCAGCGCCCGCTCGAGCCGGGCGCCGGCCCCCTTGTAGAGGACGAAGTGCGGCCCGGCGATTTTGGTGGCGCGCTCGAAATCCAGGAGGCCCAGCCGGCCCGCGATCTCCCAGTGCGGCTGCGGCTCGAATCCGGGCTCGACCCGCTCGCCCCAATGCTTGACCTCGACGTTGTCCGCCTCGTCGCGCCCCACCTGCACGTCGGGTGCGGGCACGTTGGGAAGGCTGAGCAGCAGGGCGTTGAACGGCTCGTCCAGCGTCGCCAATTCGCCCTCCATGCCCTTGATCTGCTCGGCGAGCCGTCGGGTCTCTTCCATCAAGGCGCCGGCGTCGCCGCCTGAACGCTTCAACTCGGCGACCTGCTTCGAGTTCGCGTTACGCTGGCTGCGGAGCGACTCGGCCTGGGTCATCAGCTCGCGGCGCCGCTGATCGAGTCCCAGCAGGCCGTCAACGTCTGCCGGTTCGCCTTTGTTCAGGGCGGCCTGTCGCACCACGTCCGGCTGCTGCCTGATGAATTCGATGTCGAGCATCGCGCACCCTCGTGATGGAACGGAAGAACGACGCTATGTTATTGGATCGCGGGCGCATGTCAAGCGCCGGGCGTGTGCGGAGCCGATACTCTGAACGCGGGGTGTTTCCAGATGGCGCGGCCCGCTTGGAGCTACGCCCGACTTCGTACTCATACTCTTGCTCGTAGTCGTCACGCAATGTCAGGGGCTCTGACACCCGTTTGGTGGGGCAGGCATTCCTGCCTGCCATCTGGCCGACAAGGATGTCGGCGCCACCGTTGGGTGGGATCGCTCAGTGTCGCGGGTGTAAGCGGAACGGGCTCACTTCAATTGGAGCGCGCCGTCGTAATTCGCCGTCATCTGCTCCCCGGTCAGCGCCTTGCCGGCGGCGACGTCGGCCCGGTGCTGCTGATAGACCCCCTGCACCTGCTTCCGCCGTTTGCGGTCCCTGCGGTCCACGGCCTCTTGCAGCCCTTTGACGGCGATCGCCACCTCTCGGGCACGCTTCTTGAGACCGGCCTCCTCTTTTCGCGCCCGGGACAGTTGCCCTTCAAGCTCGCGGCGCCGCAGGTCAAACGGATTATTCCGGTATCGCCGAAACTTCTTGCGAATGCCCCTGCCAAACCGGTCCTTCACCTCTTTGAGTCGACGGCGCGCCTCGTCCTCCATTCGCCGCACCGTGCGAAGCTCGCCTTGCAGGCGGTCGATCTCTCCCTTGACCGCCTTGAGCTTGTTCCCCAGGTCCGTCCATTCGCCGCCGTACTTCGCCTCGACCTTCGCCTTGTCCTTCTTTTTCGCCTCGTCGCACTTGGCGAGGTACGTCTTGTAGAGTTCGTCGTTCCTGGCGTGAAGCTGCTTCAGGCCCTGCTCGGTTGCCGCAGCAACCGCCGCCGCCTGCTCGCTGCTCTCGATCTGACTCAGCCGTTCCCGCAGCCGCTTCGCAAGGCCGAGCGCCTCATCGGTAAGCGGCGTGAACTTCAACGTGGAGACGGCCTCCAGTCCCGCCAGCCCCTTCTCCAGCTCGGCTTTCGCGGGCCCGCTGCTCTTCAGCAGCGTCTGGCCCACGGCGATCGGCCCGCCCAGCTTGCCCCTTGCCTCTTCCGCCAGACCGTGGGCCTTGGCCTTGGCGGACGCGATCAGCTTCGACCGGAACGTCTCGGAGACGGCTCCATATTCCGAGGGGACTTTCTTCAGCTCCGCGATGGCGGCGTCGTAGTCACCGGCCTTCACAAACTCATCGGCGGCCTGACAGAGCAGCTCGAACGCCGCAGTGGCCGCCTTCTCGAGTTCCGCAGTCCGGTCTCTCGCCGGGGCGGGATCGGGAACAGTCCGCTGGGACTCGTCCGGAACTCGCCTCGGGGCCGCTGCGGACGGGCTGTCGGGTCTGTCGGTAAGGATCGGGCCGGCCTTGACGACATCCGGCGAGGCCTGCTCGCCGGTGGCCTTCGGCCCTGACGACAGGACTAACCAGACGAGCAGGATGAGCGCGGCCGCGGCGGCCAATCCCCCCCCGATGTAGGGCCAGGGCGAGGTATTGGCCCGCCGATGCCGGACGGCCCGCCGCGTCCGCCCACCGAGTCCACGCCCGGACGGCCGGGTCACCGCCGCCGGATGCCCCCCGGCGAGCGCCGTCTCGACGTCCTCTGCGAATGCCCGGGCCGACGGATAGCGCTGCTCGCGGTCCTTGGTCATCGCCTTTCGACAGATGGCCGCCGCCGCAGTCGAGACCTCCGGATTGACGCTGTGCGCGTCCGGGACCGGCTCGGTCAGGTGCTTGGCCATCACCTCGGCCGGGGTGCCGCCCTCGAAGGGCGGGCGCCCGGTGAGCAGGTGAAAGAGCGTCGCCCCCAACGAGTAGACGTCCGTCCGGCCGTCGAGGTCGGCCTCTCCGCGCACCTGCTCCGGCGAGATATAATTGGGGGTGCCCAGCGCCACACCGGCTTTGGTGAGGCTGCTGTCAGCCCGGCCCACGCCGCGCACCAATCCCAGATCTGTCAGCTTGGGCACGCCGTCGCCGGTGATCAGCACGTTCTCCGGCTTGACGTCACGATGAATGATGCCCGCCGTGGTGTGCGCATAGTTCAGGGCCACGGCAAGCTGATGGACCGTCCGCAGCGCGTTGGCTTCCGGCAGCCGGCCATGCTGATCGAGCACGGCCCTCAAGTTGCTGCCGTCCACGTACTCCATCGCGAAATAGTAGTAGCCGCTGTCGTGGCCGACGTCGATGGCCTGCACGATGTTGACGTGGCTCAGCCGCGCGGCGGCGTGCGCCTCTCGAACGAACCGCTCCACGAATTCTTTGTTCTTGGCGAGCCGCTGCGGCAGGACCTTGAGTGCGACCTGCCGGTCCATGGAGATTTGACGGGCGAGGAATACGGCGCCCATGCCGCCCTGGCCGAGCTTGCCGATGATCTCGAACCCGCCCAGCGTCTGGGCACCCTTGGCGCCACGATCCGCATTGGTCGAATGGGCGTCAGGCAATGTTACGGCTCCGGTTGGCACGCGGCACTTGCGCCGCAGCGGGACCTGTAACTCCAATCACTGATTATACCGCGCCACAGGCTGAAACACTCAAGGATATTCCGGCGCGATTCGCCGCCCGGGCCACGGGTTCAGGGGCGGCACAGCAGCGCGGTCAGCAGCAGCGCCGCCAGCGCGAGACCGGTGGAGAGGCCCGAGGCACTGGCCTCTTCGCCTCGCGGCCCGCCGCACCACCCCCCCCACGGCCAGGCCAGCGCCGGGCGGGCGTGGGCACCGCGCACCCGCTTCAGCGCCCAGCGTGCCGGCTCGAGGGTCGCGTCTTTTTCGAGCGCCATCTCCAACGCGGCTTCGGCAAGCGCCGGCTCCTCCTTGGCCTCGTGGGCGAGACCCAGGCCATAGTAGAGCCAGGCGTAGTCGGGAAGCCGCCGGATGGTCTGCTCGAAGACCTGGATGGCGCGGTCGTGGCGGCCCGCGTAGTGATGGCACAGGCCGAGGTTGTACCAGGCCTCGCGATAGTCGGGGGCCAGCTTAACGACTCGCTCCAGCTCCCGGATCGCCGGCCCGTAGCGCTGGCGCCTGGCCAGCACCAGGGCATACTGAAAACGGGCGGGCGCGTGCCGGGGGTTGGCGGTGACGGCGGTTTCCAGCTCCCGCTCGGCGCCGCGCAGGTCGCCGGCGTCGGTCAACTGCCCGGCCCATGCGATTCGCGGGCCCGCTGCGCGCGGCGCCAGTTCCACGGCGCGGCGGTAGTTCTTCTCCGCCTCCGCTTCCTTGCCCACAGAACGATGGTAGGCCGCGAGATTGACGTACGCCTGATGGTATCTGGGCTCCAACTCGATGGCGCGGCGGAAGTGGCGGCCGGCCCCGTCGCCCTGCCCGGCGGCCAGCAGCGCCACGCCGAAGTTGTTGTGGACGACCGGGTCGCCCGGGGCTCCGGCCAAGGCGCGGGAATAACAGGACAGCGTTTCGGCGGCGCGGCCGGCCCGGCGATAGGCCCGGCCCAACTCCGACAAGATCTGGGGGTCGCCGGGACGCAGTACGAGGGCGCCGAGCAAGGCCCGCGCGGCGCGCTCCGCATCGCCTTGATCGAGAATAGTCCGGCCGAGTTCCAGGCGAGCCAGCGCCCAGTCAGGTGCCAGTTTGACGGCGTTCTCCAGGGCCGAACGACGCTCGATCAGGGCGTCCGTCTGCCCGGTCTCCTGCTTCAATGCCTTTTCAAAGGCGAGGACGCCTGCGGCGACGGGGCCCTTGGTGCGCGGGGCCTCGCCGGCCCTGCCTGACAGGACGCGTGCCAACCAGTGAGCGGCCCGCCGGGCTGCGGAAACGGCGTCGACGGGCGAGCGGGGCTCCCAGGCCAGGCGGACCCGGTCGGAGTTGCCAGCGGTCCCGGCGGCGCTGTGGCGCACGACCTGCAACGCGACAGCCTGTGCATCGAAGACAAAGGAGACGGTAACGCCCACCCCTTTGCCGTCGGGCCGCCAGCGGCTGACGTCCACCAGTTTCCCTTCGGCAAGCCGGACCGTTTCACTGCAAAGGACGCGCTGGAAGGTCTTCGGACACACGCCCCGGACGCGCGCCTTCCCGGGGACAAACAGCACGGTGACAGGGTGTGTGGGAGAGGCCGCCCGAGAGACGGCGCCGGCAGCGGCGAACACCGCCACGATCAGGCAGAGCCGGGCGGGAGATGCACCGATCACGGCTTGGACGCGACGGCGAACACCTGTCCGTCGGCCGACACCAGGAAGATGGTGCCCTGCCCCACCTGGCCGACCGCCGTGGTGAAGGGGGCAATGGGCTCGGACCATACGACCGCACCGGTCCCGTTGTTTATCTTGCACAGCGTCCCGTCTTCCTTGAGCACAAAGACGTGCTCGCCGGACACGGCGACCGGTTTCAGCCCGCCCGCCAGGTGCCAGCGCTTCTTCCCGGTCATCGCGGTCAGAGCGTACAGCCCGTCGTTATGCGCACTGTAGTACAGGATGGTCCCGGCAGGGGAGTTGAACAGCCAGGGGCCGGCGCGCACCCGCCCTCCACAGCCGTGTTCCCAGGTCTTGATCATGGTCGTGAACCGCACGCTGATCATCTCGAACCGCTCGGTGCCGACATACAGGGTGTCCTTGGTCAGCGCGGGGTCGCCCACCGGTCGGCCGCCAAGCGGCAGTTCCTTCGAAACCAGCCGCAGC
>Ga0272441_10012748_pt1 | contig 12218 bp, 16 predicted proteins | sample SSMProp6N_FD_193582 | JGI IMG/M metagenome (GOLD analysis project Ga0272441, IMG submission 193582) | Marine sediment archaeal communities from Little Sippewissett salt marsh, Falmouth, MA, United States - SSM-Prop-6N | ecosystem: Environmental > Aquatic > Marine > Wetlands > Sediment ...
GTAATATATAAGATTTTCAAAACGGCCGCCGCTCTCGCTCTGGTACCGGTCAGCCACACACCGCGCCTTGAACTCGAGAACCCTCGCTGTTTATCCCCAAAGTTATCCACAGGAGATCAACGCGCGCCTGCTCAATCATCTGAACATATGTATCACTGAAGCGGGCACGCAATATTTGTTTCGTACCTAGCGGCCTCTCATTTGCGTCTTCGGCCAGTGCGACCCTGGTAAGCGCTGATAAAGGGGATGATGCGGTCGTACGGGATGTTTTCAACCCCCCCGAATCCGGCTTCGAGATGCTCTACCAACTGATGAATGTCCGAAATTTGATCGTTCGCGTCTGCCGGTTCGTCGCCGAGCAGACGCTTCATGCCAGCCAGACCGCCCGCTTGAACCCGGATTTCCATATTGTGCGGTAATTGGTCGCTGGCCTGCGGCAGTTTCAGCGCGAAGCGTGCATTGCGCCGCAAAATCTTGAGCAAACAGCGACACCGCGATGAGGCATGCTCGGATTTACAGGCGTAGCCCTCCCGATCAGCCAGCCAGAAATGCCGGGAATAGCAGCATCGGGCTTTGTTATTGGTCAGCGCCTTCTCGAATGCGCACCGAATATCGGCAATTTCGCTGTAAGCAGATTTGTATTCGCTCTCTTCCACGGCATGACCGTATCATTTCTCGTGTTCCATCAGTATCGGCTTTTCCCGGTGCTCCAGCAACTGCTCCTCAGCATGCAACTGGTTGTCGGCAAACATCACTTTAATGAGGTCATTCGAGTCCTCGGGCAGTTCGCGACGCTTCTCACGGGCGTATTGTTTCGCTTCTTTGAAGGATTCAAACTCGGTGATCAGCTCAAGATTTTTCACCAGGCTCATACCTTCCTGGGACGAAATTTTGTATATGAAATAGGGCATAGCTTAATAACCTAGTATTTTGGTAAACTATTATACCAAATCGCCGACCGGCGACCAGTCAGAAATCAGGCCAATGTTATGAGTACAGAATATTTATCCAAAGAGCACCAGATCATCGCGACCATGCGCAAAGTGCTCTCGAGTATCATCCGCGACACGACACCGCCACCGGGACGCCCGCACCCCCTGAGGGAGAGCACCATCAACGATGTGAAACATTGTTTCAACCTCATCACCGCGCGCGAGAAAGAAATCCACGAGCAAGCCGGCAAATCCATGGACTTACGCCCGCGTTATGCCGATGAACCCAAGAAAAGCCAGGTCGTCGATTTCGTCAAGCCCGACAAAAAGCAGTAGCAGACCGCTAAAGTTACCGCTGCCCGGTGAGAAATGCCGGCAAGTCTCGTCTAAACTCCAGGGTATCTCCACCAACACATACCGGCATGAGCGAACCTCTATTCGACATTGTATTTTACGGCATCATTCAGCCAGGCAAAGACAAAGACGCGGTGATCGAGAATATGGCCTTGCTGTTCAAGACTACACCCGAGAAAGTGCGGCCTTTCTTCGTCGGCGGGCGCAAGATCATCAAATCCAAAGTCGATGAGCGCACTGCGGAAAAATACAGAGATTCCCTGGACAATCTCGGCCTGGTCATCAAGCTGGAGGCGATAGAAACCACGCCCGAATCGGGCCCGGAAACACACACAGCACCCGAGGCAATTGATACCACGAACATAAACATGGCGCCGGCAGGAGCCGATCTGCTGGCGCAGCCGCCGGCCGGCGACGCCCCGCCAGTGGTGGACACCAGCGACCTGAGCCTGGCCGCGGTCGGGGCTGATGTTTTGGAAAACCCGCCCGAAATCAAACCGCAGCCGATCGGCGATATCAGCACCATCACACTGGCTGAAGTCGGCGCCGATGTTCTCGTCAACCCGCCAGCCACCGAACCACAACCTATCCCGGACATCAGCAACATCACACTGGCCGAAGTCGGCGCGGATGTGATCGAAAATCCAAAGCGATCGGAAACAGCGCCGGCACTGGACACCAGTGATTTGTCGGTGGAAACTAAAGGAGATGGTTGAACCGATTGACCGCAGAGGCGCCTCCGCGCCTCTGCGGTAAGAAAGCAAACGACGATCGTAGGGTGCGCCGTGCGCACCGCAGGCAACCACCAAACCAAGGATGCGTGGTGCGCACGGCGCACCCTACAGTGATTTAGCCGATGCGATCAATCCGGCAGCTTGTCGCGCAGTTCGTCGCGGTCAAACCACCATTGATCTGCAGGTACGATTGCCCCGATCACCAGGGACAGTTTCGGCAGGAAATCATTGGGGTCGTGCAAGCGCAGCTTCTCCATCCAGGCACTCATAGCCTCCTGATCCTCGACTTTCGAATGAGCTTTTGCGACGTTGGCGACCATTTCATTGGTGAGGAACATCAGGCTCTCGCGCTGTTCACCCCCGCGCATATCTGCGATGTAATGTGCAACTATCGCAGCGACCGCGGCCCCGTCCGCAGTCGGCGGCGTCTCGTCAATGACGTAACTCAGCATATTGATTGTCAGCTGAGGGTCTATCGGGTAGGTGACCGCCAGCCAGACACCCTGCCCGAGCGCTGTCATCGAGGCCGGCTGACTGGACTGGTAGAGCACGTCACAGGCTTCCACGGCCTCCTGCCAACATTCGTTCTCGATAAAGGTGTCGAACGCGGCTCGCCCCAGATCCCAGGCTTCGTCGCCGCGAGCAACTCCAACCTTGGCCTCGGCAATATCCAGATTGATTCGAGCGCGGTCGAGATCAGCTGCATCCTCAGGCAGGGCTTTCAGCTCCTGCTCCTTTTTCTGCAGGTATTCTTGGATATATTCCGCGGAAGCCGCGGGATCGCTGCTTTCGATCAAGCTGTTGTCTAGTCGATTGTCTGCCATTGGATTACCGTCATGAATGTACCGCTGCTTTTTGTACTCAAACACGGACTGTTTTGCAACCATCCAAACGCAGGGGTTTAGCCCGCATGTTGCACGAAGGCGGACCCACCATTCGTTGAATCCGACATATTTCAGTCACATGAATCAAATTCAACGGTGTAACCGGAGGTTACAGTTTGTCCTATTTGGTTTTACAAACAATCTGGCTTCGCATCTTGAACGATCACCCTTGATCCATAGCTAAGGCTATGAATCTGCACGCGATCGTCCAACCTGCTTTGCCAGCTTGCCCGTAAAATCCAAATCCTTCGTGCAACATGCGGGTTAGCCCGGTTCCGAGCTCGCCGTTTTCAATGCCAGGGCGAGCCGGTCTTCATCGATCGGAAACTCGAGGGCCTCGAATACGCTGAATTGACTCAGCAGCCGTTCGAATTGGTGTTGATACTCCTTCTCGTAGAAGACGATGACATTCGTCTCCGCCACGCCCTGCAGGCTCGAAAACACGGTTTCCAGGCTGCTGGTGCGGTCTCGGAAGTCCGACTGAAAATTGAATTCGGCCACGATCACCGCGGGTTTGTGCTTTCGAATCAGCTTTACTGCCTTGCGCACCGAATCCGTGGTCACGACCTCGAAGCCGTTATCGCGATACAACGGCGAAAAGTCAGGATAGCCGCCCAGCTCGATGATCGACAAGAGTATTGGTTTACTGCCAGTCATCAGGTTTGTTTCAGTTTTGACAGGGTTGATGGTATGACTGCCGGAAAATCGAAAGAACCCAAAGTAATCACGGATTTCAACCAGCGTATCGTCTGCCTGCTGCCGGTCGGCTTCTATTTCGACGATGAGCGCTGGGAAAAAATCTGGCAGCGATTCGATGAAACAGGCGAAACCCTGGCGATAGCTGAACTGAAAAAGCTGTTCCCGGATGAAGAAATGGTACAGTCACCCGCCGAGGAAACTGGCCAGACCTTCGGCCACAAGGCAAAGAAATAGCATCACGGCGGGGAGTCAATCGGCACTGAGGCGGCTGTTCAACCAGTCCCGCCCAAGTTCAACCACCTCTGCCTGCTGCTGCAGAAGACCGCTTACACCCGGCACCTGTTTCCAATAATCGCTCGTCGCAGCTGTGATTGACAGAATCAGCGCGAGGACGAGCACGGCAAACAGTATCGATCTATTGCCGGACTGTGACCGCTCCGCCATATCATCGCCAAAGCCCGAAAGATCACGAACCGGCGCACTGAAGTTGAGCCCGCTATCTGCAAAATCCACTGCGGCCTGATCGCCGCCCAGCTCGCGAGCTGTCGTGGGCGCCCATTTGTGTGGTTCTGGCTTGGATTTTTCACCACCTGTACCCGTCGCTGCCACCTGAGGCCGGGCCTGGTTCTCCGGTTGCCCAATTGTGCTGACGGAGGGAACGTTGACAGGATCCTCAATGGTCCGGGCGATACGGCCTATGGTCGAGGCTTCCTTCGCATCATTGCTTGCAGCTGCGGTACTATCCTTGGTTTTTTTTTGCGTCGCGGGCTTCAGGCCCTTCTTCTTTTTGCGCTTGGGATTAATCCACGGAAAATCATCGTCATGCATTCTAGGTGCGTTTGCTGGCTGATCAGCTCTGACCAGAGGAAGTATACTGGTCTCCATGCGCTCGGAAATGACTTCTTCGACCAGATCAGCATCGATCGTTCGGCTTTGATCGGCAAATGCATAAACCAAAGCGGTATCGCAGAACATGTTGATCAGCCGTGGTACACCACCGCTGTACTCGGCGAGCAACTGGCATGCACCAGGCGTAAATATGTCATCCTTCGCCCCCGAACTCTTCAGACGGTGCTGAATGTAGTGACAGACCTCGACAACATTCAACGCATCCAGGTGAAAATCCACAGCAATGCGCTGGGCGAACTGTTTCAGTTCGGGTTTCCTCAACTTCTCCTTGAGTTCGGGCTGACCCGCAAGAATGACCTGCAGCAACAGATCCTTTTCCGCGTTGATATTCGACAGCATTCGCAACTCTTCGAGCGTTGTCGCTGGCAAATTTTGCGCCTCATCCACAATCAATAAAGTGGTCCTATTCTCGGCATACTGTTTGAGCAGAAAATCAACGAAGCGTTGGTGCATTTCGACCTTGCTGAGGCCAGGCTCATGCATACCGAAAGCAGACAGCACCCATTCCAGCAAGTCGCCCAAGGACTGGTGCGTGTTCGTGATCATGCCTATCGCGGTATCGTCTTCGAGGTTGGCCAACAACTTGCGCAACAAGGTGGTCTTTCCAGCGCCGATCTCCCCGGTGATCACGCAGAATCCTGCGTTGTTCATCAAGGTGTACTCGAGCATGGTCAGCGCGTACCTGTGCTTTTTACCCAGATACAGAAAGTCCGGGTCAGGCAACATTGAGAACGGCTTGCTATCCAGGCCAAAAAATGATTCGTACATATGATCTAACTACTTTGAAAACCAAATTATCTCACAATGATATCGCGGATCCCACGCATCGGCGACCGGTCTTTGATCAAGACCGCCGCTCCGGCGCTTTAACAACCCGAAAACAGGCTGAAACCTCAAATTCAAAACCAATGCTCAAGTTTAACAGCAAACGAGCGGCCGCAAGCAGAAAATCAGGCGTAATTGGCCAGACGCACCGGCTGGCGTTTCGAGCCCCAGTCCCCATGCCCCCGCTCGAAAACCCCGGCACAACGCGAACCGCAGCGTTTGCAGCAGCCGTTGGCATCAAGATTCCACTCACCGAGCTCGTACCAGTCACGCTCGATCAAACGCAAGCCACACGAATGACAGTAAGTGCTGTCGCCGGTCTTGTCATGAACATTGCCGGTGTACGCGTAGCGCACGCCGTTTTTCCGGGCGATCTCGCGTGAGCGCTGCAGCGTTGCCAGCGGTGTTCTCGGGGCATCGAGCAACTTGTAATCGGGATGAAACGCAGTGAAATGCATCGGCACATCCGGTCCGAGCTTATCGACGACCCAGCTAGTCATCTCGTCGATCTCGGCCTCGCTGTCGTTGTAGCCGGGGATCAGCAGCGTAGTCAGCTCCATCCAGACATCGGTCTCGTGATGAATGTACTCGATGGTTTCGAGAACCGGCGCCAGATGAGAACCGGTGACCTTCCAGTAAAAATCCTCGGTAAAAGCTTTCAAATCGACGTTGGCCGCATCCATATACTGAAAAAACTCCTGGCGCGGCTCCGGACTGATATAGCCCGCAGTCACCGCAACAGACTTGATACCGCGCGCCTTGCAGGCCTTGGCCACGTCGATCGCATACTCATGAAAAATCACCGGATCGTTGTAGGTGTAGGCGACACTGCGACAACCCAGTTCTTGAGCGGCGCGGGCAATGGTTTCCGGAGCGGCCTGGTCCATCAAGGTATCGAGTTGGCGCGACTTGCTGATATCCCAGTTCTGACAGAACTTGCAGGCGAGATTGCAGCCCGCGGTGCCAAACGAGAGCACCGGCGTGCCGGGCAGAAAGTGATTCAGCGGCTTTTTTTCGATCGGGTCGATACAATAGCCACTGGAGCGACCATAAGTCGTCAGCACGATCTGGTCTTTGACATTGGCCCGGACAAAACAAAGCCCGCGCTGGCCTGCATGCAATTTGCATTCCCGCGGGCACAAGTCGCACTGAATTCTGCCATCGTCCAGTTTGTGCCAATAGCGCGTCGGCACAACACCCGGATCGTCAAGTGATATGTTTTCGTGAAGCGTCGTCATAGAGCTATATAATGTCGGGGTCTATTGAAAAAAATCAAGCAATTAACCTAAGCTAGTCGGCATAGCGATGGAAGATTCCATGCACATCCAGAACCATCATACTACGCATCAGAGGTGAGAAATGTCCAGAACCCGTTCCGCGGCCGTCGCCGGCCTGTTCTACCCAGCTGATCCAGCCCAGCTCCATCGGGATATCCAGTCAATGTTGTCCGCCGCCGAACGCAGCGGGCCGGCGCCAAAAGCCCTGATCGTGCCGCACGCCGGCTACGTTTACTCCGGCCCGGTCGCAGCCAGCGCCTTTGCCCAGCTCAAACAAATCCGCCAACAGATTACGCGAGTGATCTTGCTGGGGCCGTGTCACCGCGTACCCCTGCGCGGTCTGGCGACCAGCAGCGCAGATTATTTTGCGACGCCGCTTGGCAACGTCAAAATTGACCAGAGCGCCATCGATTCGGTCGCAGACCTGCCACAAGTTCAGGAATTCGATTTGACGCACCAACAGGAACACAGCCTGGAGGTCCAGTTACCGTTCCTGCAAGAAGCGCTCGATCATTTTAGTCTGGTACCGCTGGTCGTCGGTGACGCCAGCGCAGAGGAGGTCAGCGAAGTCCTCGAACGCCTCTGGGGTGGCGATGAGACGCTGATCGTCATCTCATCAGATCTCAGTCATTACCACGACTACAACACCGCGAGAGCCATGGATAGCGAGACCTGTGAAGCCATCGAGCACATGAACCCAGCAGCGATCCATTATGACCAGGCCTGCGGGCGCAACCCTGTCAACGGCTTGCTGCTGGCCGCCAAAAAACATGGGCTGCAGGTGACCACGCTTGATCTGCGAAACTCGGGTGATACCGCCGGCGACAAGAGCAACGTGGTCGGCTATGGCGCCTGGGCGCTGACCTGAGCGGGACTGCCCTATGCTGAGCCAGGACCATCAAAATCTGCTGCGTGAACTCGCATACCGTTCGATCAGGCACGGACTGGAGAGCGGAGAAGCGCTCGCGGTCGACCCGGACGATTACCCCGCTGAATTGCGCCCCAAGAAAGCGACTTTCGTCACGCTGCACCGCAACAAACAATTACGCGGCTGCATCGGCATTCTGAAGCCAGTGCGGCCGCTGGTCGAGGACGTGGCCTATAACGCCTGGGCAGCGGCTTTCTCAGACAGCCGCTTCGCCCCACTGAAAGCCGATGAGCTCGATGACCTGGATGTTCATATATCGATTCTCGGCAGTCCCGAGAACATGGAATTTGTTTCGGAACAGGACCTGGTCGAACAGATCAGGCCAGGCACCGATGGACTGATACTGGAGAAAGGTTTTAACAAAGGCACTTTTCTACCGTCGGTCTGGGAGTCGCTGACGGATTCGCAAGAATTCCTGAACCACCTGAAAATGAAAGCCGGGCTACCCGCCGATTACTGGAGTGACAAGATCAAGATCAAGCGTTACACTGTCGAAGAGTTCTGAAAGCCGTGGCTACGCACGTGCCCCAGGTTCTTGACATATGGTCATGATTCATTAATTTTGTACCGGCAAATAATCTACAATATCATCGTACTTCAACGTTGAGTTAACACCACCTAAAGGAGAAACCATGACTGATTCATTTCCTCATGCCCCGAGCGGCTGGGACAAGTCCGTTGCGACAACCGTGGCCAGTGAAGACGGCATCGAGCTGACCGATGACCATTGGCAACTGATACACGCGCTGCAAGAGTACTATCACAAGGCTGAGCGCCCTCACCTGCGTGAGATCAAGGATGCACTGGAAGAAAGCTTCCATTCCAAAGGCGGCATGAAATACCTCTACCAAATCATGCCCGGCGGACCCGTTGCTCAGGGCTGCAAACTGGCCGGCCTGGACATACCCGCTGGCGCCGTCGACAAGTCATTCGGCAGCGTCGCCTGACACTAGTGCTATCACTCTAGCCCGCATTTCTCATCAGGATCACGGAAGCAGGCGCAGGATTCGTGTTCGTAAGCGCCGCTCTGGAGCGAAAAGCGTAGCCATAGCTACGGTTTGAGTGAAGAGCAAGCTTACGGACGCGAAGACTAGCCTGAACCGTGATAGGCATGCTTGAGAGACACACTGTATTTTCCATCATCCGAGCATTGTCAAATTAGCCAATGCCTTGTCAGCATCTTATGCCGCCTGGTGAGAAATGCGGGCCAGGCTGGCGGCAATGCAATGCCGCCAGCCTGCCCTCGAGGCCCAGAACCTTCGCCCACACTCAATAACCCGCGATCAGATACACACCGACCAACATCAGGCCGCCCGCCAGAAAATGCTCAACGCGGGCGCGTTCGTGGAAAAGCAGCACACTATAGAGGATGCCAAACAACAGGCTGGTGCGTTTCACCGCGATCATATAGGCCACCTCCACGTGCTGAATCGCGAAGAAATGGGATACGACCATGATCGCCATAAACACACCGATCGCAAGATGCGCCGCAGGTCTTCGCCAGAGCACGTGGACGGTCGAGTTCGCGCCCAAGGAAAAAACGACAATCACGATAAAGCCAATGATCACGTAGTAAAACGTGCCAAAAAACAGCGGTGTCGTATAAGCAAGCGCACCCTTCCCAAGTACCGAGGTCATGCTGTAAAGCGCGGCGGTAATCAACATCAAGCGCGAACCGCGCTCGGAGATGATGGCTCGAAAAGGCGCGAGCACATCGAAACGTTCACCACGCGCGTGCTCGAGATTCAGAAGCCAGGCACCAAATACCACCAGAACGATGCCGCCGAATCCAAGCATGGACACTTGCTCATTCAACACCACGTAGCCGGTCAGCGTATTGAACACGGGCGTGAATGCCAGGTACGGCAAGGTCAGGGACAATGAGGTATCCCGAATGGCCTGGGAATAGAGCAACATTGCGGTGACCTCGAGCGGAACCAGTGCGGCCATCCAGTACCAGAACTCGATGGCCAGTTCCGGCATTGGCTGCATTGCCAGCAAAGGCAGCAACAGCAGGCCAGGCATGCCAAAACGAATGATGACCAGCTCTCGCGCGGTGTAGCCTTGCAGGTATTTGCGTGTCAGCGCATCTGCTGTCGCGATACAGAACGCCGACAAGAACGTTAGAGGCAACCACTGCATCGAAGCTTAACGACCTCCTTGTACTTTAGCCCGCATGGTGCACGCTAGTGCGAACGACCGACCGGGGGGGCAACCGCTGAAACGTAAGCCCAAAATGCGCTCAGTGGTATTTCTCGGTGGTGATATGCCCCGGCTCACGCCGAAGATGTTTACGCATATCCCTGGCCTTTAACAGTTCTGTGACATCGGCAATCATTGTCGAATTACCGCACATCATCACATGGGAATCATCCGGACTCAAACGCAGCCCAGCCTGCCGCTCCAGCTCGCCGGATTCGAGCGCCCCGGTGATGCGCTGGTTCAGCGTTCCGGGGACTTGCTCTCGCGTTACCAAAGGGACGAACGTGAGTTGTTCTTTGAAGCGCTCGCCAATCGCAGCGATCGCATCCTGATAAGCCAGCTCACGTGCGGTTCTTACCGAATACGCCAGAATGATTTTCTCAAATTTATTCCAGGCAAGCTGCGATTTGAGGATAGAGATGAACGGGCCGACGCCAGTCCCAGTCGCCAACATCCATAGATGCCTAGTATCCGGCACCTCCTCAACCGTCAAAAACCCGTAAGGCTTGCTTGCGACCTTGATCGCATCGCCGCTCTTCAACGTAGCCAGTTTTGGCGTCAACGGACCATCGGGGACGATATTGAAAAAGATTTCCAGTTCGGACTCAGTCGGGGAATTGACCAGCGAGTACGGCCGCGCGACGATCTCCCCTGCGATTTCCATTGCAATGCGCACGAACTGCCCTGCCTTGAATTCTCCGAGCGGCGCACGAAACCGCAGCGAATACAACCCCGCTGTCCACTCGCGAACATCGATGATTTCTCCTTGGATCCAATCAGGCATCTTTACGCATAGCCAATAATCATGATTAATGTGTGCCTATCGAGTTAGTGATAAGCCCCGCCTATTATCGCAAAAGAATAGCATTGTATCCCGATATTTCTTCCATGAAAATTCTGTACAAACTGAAGCCACGAGCCTGCATGTTGCACGACGGATGTCGACAAAATGTAGCCGCAGACGAGAGGGCTGAATCACGGATAAGACCTCAGGGTGCGCCATGCACACCGCAAATGTTCGCCTTGGCAGCCGGTTCTGGTGCGCACGGCGCACCCTGCGATATTGCGCGAACGAAGACAAGCTGCAGCTGTGATCGGCACGCTCGAAACATAGACTTTTTCGAGCATCGTAGCTTTCCTCCCACAGAGCAATGCCTTTTCAGTATTCTATGCCGCCTGGATAGCGAGCCCAGCTTGCAGCCAGGCCGTCGCTGGGACAGAATAAGCGAGGTCAGCCATCCAGTTTCGAGTCATCCATGAGTGAGTTATTTGCAGTGCTTTTGAACGATGTTGCCCAACTCGAGTACGACAGAGACAGGCCTTTACCGCCCCATCAGGCGGCCTACCTCGAGAAAATGGACAAAAAAATGGATGCCGGCATTCTTATCGGCAATCAGAATGTCGAGAACCCGAATATCAATCAGCGCGCCCAGTTCGTTGCGGCCAATCTACTCAGCGCAATGAAAGCCAACGATGAGGAAATGTCTGCAGCACTGTGCACCTGGCTGGCCAACCGCTTGCCGGACCTCAAGCAGGTCAAAATGAATGAAGATGGCGACAGGGTGTCGATCGATCTTGTCTTCGATGAACCCTATGGCAAACAGGCAGCGGTGCAATTCACCAAAATGAATTGATGAACAATAAAAGCAGTGTTTTGGGCAACATGATCGAACCTATCGACGTTCGGCTCGAGCAGCAGGTTCGGCTGCAGACAAGGGAATACATCCGCCGAGCGAGCCGGCTCTTCGACTGCCCGCTTGAGATGATACCGGTGCGGTTCGATCTGCGGGGCCGCGCCGCCGGTATGTACAAGGTCATCAACAGCGAGCGTATGATTCGATATAACCCTTACCTGTTCGCCAAATACTTCGAAGATAATGTAGCGACCACCGTACCCCACGAAGTGGCCCATTATGTTGTCGACATGCTCTACGGTGCCAGCAGCGTCAAACCCCACGGCCTTGAGTGGCAACGGGTCATGCGATCGTTCGGCACTGAACCCAGAGCCACGGCAAGCTACGATCTGTCGGGAATACCCGTACGCCGACAGAAACGACACGCCTATCAGTGCGCTTGCACTTTGCACTCTATCAGCACCGCGCGCCACAACCGCATATTGGGCGGCAAGGCTCGTTACTACTGCCGCAATTGCAACACAGCGCTGAAATTGGCAAATTCGGAATAATAAATTTATCGGTAGCCAACCATTGCTGTCCCACTTCCTCGTCATTGCGAGCCGCGACAGCGGCGTGGCAATCCCCTGAATCCAGCGCTTTCGTTGAACCGCTGAAGCCAAGACGTTGAAGCGGCGCAAGATTCGCAAGATTGCTTCGCTTCGCTCGCAACGACGCCGTAGCGCGAGCGGATCAGGACTATTAACTCACGAAAATTCAAGTCTCTTCGAAACGACGAGTGAAGATAGCGCTTTCATATCGGTGTTCGATATCATCTGATAACTTGGTATGTGGGACAGC
>Ga0272441_10012749_pt1 | contig 12217 bp, 4 predicted proteins | sample SSMProp6N_FD_193582 | JGI IMG/M metagenome (GOLD analysis project Ga0272441, IMG submission 193582) | Marine sediment archaeal communities from Little Sippewissett salt marsh, Falmouth, MA, United States - SSM-Prop-6N | ecosystem: Environmental > Aquatic > Marine > Wetlands > Sediment ...
GTCTAAGCTCTCCAGAACAAGCGCTACTATAGACCTGTGCATAATGGCAGATTCTATATCTGTCTTGATGGTATTCATGTCCAGAGCAGCACTGGGAAAGGTCGCTCTCATGAAGGGAAGGTGGGTTTCATCTGCACTGAGAAGCGGGAATCAGCAGGGAGAAGACTGAAGATTCCCATAAAGCGTTATGTATCCAGCTTTGAGAGCTCATACATCCTGGGTGGTCGAGTGCGTGGTGAAGCGTTAAGGATGGCTATGAGGGTATACAAAGAGATATTCATCATAGGTGATGGAGCACGCTGGATTCGCAAGATATGGCTGCAATGCTTCCCAGAAGCTGTCTACATACTTGACTGGTATCATCTCCGTGAGAAGCTGTATGAAGCTCTTCGATTGACATTTCCCAATGCAGGAGTTCTCAGGAAACTCATATACAGGCGGATAAGCAATCACTTGTGGCGCGGTCTGAAAAAGAAGGCTTTGGCAGAACTGAAGTCTCTGCATACCCAGTTGCTGCTGGCAGGGAAGCAGAAGCGACTGGAGCAGCGTAAGGGTTTGCAGGAATTGATAGAGTATATCCAGAATAACTGGCGGGGAATAGTGAATTACCGCAAGATGCACAAGTCAGGATACATGGTAGCTTCATCCCTTGTGGAGAAGTCAGCGGATCTGGTGGTAGCTAAGCGTCAAAAGAAGAGGCAATCAATGCACTGGAACAAGATGGGAGCAGATAGACTCAGCGCACTGCGCACCTTGTGGCTCAATGGAGATTGGGAGGAATACTGGAGAGAACGTCGCCAAAAAGCTGCATGATGGCGATATGTCAACACGCGCCACTTGTTTGACGGCATCCAGTATCCGCTCAACGAATTGGAGTCTAGCCAGTAAAGTCTTTCCATCAGCAGTGATGGCTATGGAACTGCTTGAACTCTTCACCGAAGAGGGCGGATCCGCCAACGGAACCGTAGCAGTGGAAAATGTGAGGAGGATGCTCAGGAGACAACATAGCTTAGACAACATATCTCTACCTCCCAATCCGAGCGATCTATCGTATGTATCTGCGCAAATAGTTATGCTATTCTTCCCATACTTATGCCTTCTGTAACAGACGAAGTTAACCGTCACAACCTGACCGCCTCAAGTCACAATATACCTCCCCTTCGCTCTGTCTGTCAACAAAAAAGTGGCAAAATGTAGTGTAAGGAGCTGGAGAATGCCGGCAAAGCGGGATCATACACTCCATGTGTGCTACTGGTCAGGTTGTCCGTCAGTATCTGCGTCCACACCGTTACCCATATACACGCCGGAGACGATTATCCGGCCTGCGCTTCATCCAGATAATATCTTACCTTTTCCGCCACCAGGTGCACATAACGCTCTTCCAGCATGGCCACATGATCGCCCGGCATTTCGTGTATTTCTATTCCACCTCTGACCAGTTGGTACCACTTGCTGTTAAAATATTCTTTGCGTTCTCTGGATAGGAAGTATATAGCCCGGCCTGGATACGGTTGGGGTATATATTCCCGGTTTACACGTCCATGAAGGTCTCTGATGTAACCGGCGTAATCAATACGGTTCCGAATTGACTTGACATGCCTCGGTATGAATGAGTAAGCGAGGAACTCCCAGAATAGCTTCTTGCAGACACGCCGGATGAAAATCCCAGGGACTTTGATTAACCTAAAGCTTTTCAAATAGTGAGTAAGGCGGCGGGCATATCTGCTTATGAAGCCCTTCGGCATGATGGAATCTTTCTCTTGTATAACGGACTCAGGATCAGGATATCTCTCCCACTCCAAACCTGTCGGTTCACCGGGTCTGTGGTATATGACATCAAAAAGGAACAGGAGTTCCACCTCATGGCCCTCTGCTATCAAACTGTGAGCAACATCCATGGCTATCCAGCCACCAGCACCGCCACTTGCCAGGATATAAGGACCCTCAGGCTGAACTGCCTGTATCTCTCTCATATAGCAAATTGCCATTTTCGCGCTATTTTTGTGTGGACGGGCTTCTCCATATAATCCCTGTGCTCTTATACCGTAGACCGGCTGATCTTCGCCCAGATGGATCGCCAGAGGCCTGAACCCCAGCACTCCGCCCAGACAACCATGTATGCAGAAAATGGGACGTCTGGAGCCGCCTTCCTGGAGCACTAACATCAATGGTGACAGGGATTTGAGTTCCTTCTCCTGCTCGATGGCAATAGCCATTTGCTCGATGGTGGGAGCTCGATAGAGGACAGTCAAAGGGAAATTCTTATTGAATATCCTTCGGATATGGGCGAATGTACGCAAGGCCAGGAATGAGTCACCTCCCAGATCAAAGAAGTTGTCAAGCACTCCAACGGAATCAACGCCCAGTATTCTCCTCCAGATCTCCGCTAGCTTTATCTCTATATCGTTCCGCGGGGCGATGAATTCATTTTCCCCTTCAGGCTGAGACGTGTCAGGTTTGGGCAATACGCTAATATCCACCTTGCCGTTAGGAGTAAGGGAGAAATAACCAATTCTCACGAAGAATGACGGGATCATATATTCCGGCAATCTTTCTCTGAGAAGCTGCCTGATTTCGCTGGTGGTAGGTGGACGGTTTCTGTTTACTACTATATATGCTACAAGATACTTCTTCCCTGTTTCTTCCTCCCGCGCCATCACCAGAGCCTCGCGAACATTGGGATCCTGTCTCAAAACAGACTGGATTTCGCCCGGCTCAACGCGTACTCCCCGAAGTTTGATCTGGTCATCCAGACGGCCGAGAATCTCAAGAGATCCATCCGGAAGATAGCGTCCGCCATCACCTGTGTAGTAGAGAACATCCGAATCGTCGTCACGGAAAGGACTCTTGACAAATCGCTTCTGTTTTTCTTCCGGTGCGTTTATATAACCAAGGCTCCGGAATGGAGTTCTTATCACAATTTCACCCGCTTCACCTACACCGCATAGCTGATTGGTTTTGGATAAGACCAGAGCCTGGGTCTCAGGAAGCGGCTTCCCCACCGGCTGTGTGCCAATCCTCGGTTTGTCAGGCACGCGGTAGAAACACTTGGCAAGAGTCGTTTCTGTGGGACCATAAAGATTGATAATCTCAGCCGACCCTGGAAAAGCATCGCGCCAGCGATTCACCAATTCGTCTGTAAGCGGTTCACCGGCGAAGAAGACATATCGCAGTTTGTGGAGAGATATTCCGGAAGGCGGATCCAGCAACCATGAACTCGCAAGCGATGGCACTGTATGAAGCAGAGAAATTTCCTCTCGCTCCAGCCAGTCCAGTATGTCTGGAAACAGCAAATCATCTCTCTTTAATGGTAGACAGAGGGTTGCTCCGCTGGTCAACGGCAGAAACACATCCCTGATGACTACATCAAATGACAGTCCTGTCAATTGCGCGCTTCGATCTGATGGACAAACTTCAAATATCTCACGCTGCCAATTGAGGAAATGCGATATCCCCTTGTGTTGCCCTAGAATGCCTTTTGGCGTTCCCGTAGTACCAGAAGTAAAGAAGATATAGGCTGCATCTTCAGGTGATATGCTGGGTAGATCGTATTCAACGTCCGCTTTGTGGCCTATGGCTTCCCCGTTTTCTTCATCCACATGGATGACCGTCGTCGATCTCTGCATCCATCGATCTTCGCGACGCTGCTCCCCGACATACAAAAGGTATGTAGCTGCGGCTTGATTGAGCATGGTCCGCAGGCGATATTGGGGAAAATTGCGGTCAAGAGTCAGCATAACTCCGCCGCTCATCAGGCAACCCATCATACAGGCAATCATCCCAAAGCTCTGGGGGCCGGATATGGCCACCACATCCCCGCGCTGTAGACCCTTTGCCAGAAGTGCTTGCGCAATATTACGGGCACTCTTCTCCAGATTCCCATACGTCCAGTTCAGATCCCCTTGCTGGACTGCCGGATGCTCAGGAGTTCGATCTGCCCATGATTCAAAGATTTCTGTAACTGGCCTATATTCCGGTTCGGAGATCTCCGCTTTCGGATCGGGGAGCAGTGGGGCAGAATCCGGTGTGACGATGGAATAGGAACTGATTCGGACCTCCGGCGCAGCAGCGATTTGCCTGAGTAAATGATGGAATTGTTCCAAAAGCAGTCTCATCCGTTGTTTGGAGAAAAGCTTCTGCTTGTATACAAGATTCAGTTCCGCTTCTCCATTCTGAAATGAAACATACATGGTCATGAGGAATTTGGACTCCACTGGCGGCAAAACATAAGGAGTAATCTTAAGATCGGCAAGATGAAGAGATGCCTTCGGAATGTTGGTGAAGTTGAAAAAAACATCAAATATAGGGTTTCGGTTCATGCCACGCTCTGGTTGCAGTTCCGATACCAACTTCTCAAACGGGACATTCTGATGTGCATACGCTTCCAGACACACCCCCCGAACCCGGTGCAGAAGCTCCATGAAATCGGGATCGCCGGAAAGATCGGCGCGAATAACAAGGGTGTTGACGAAGAAACCCATAAGTTCCTCCAACTCACGGTGGCTGCGGTTAGCAATAGGAGTACCGATCACCATGTCCTCTTGTCTCGTATAGCGATAAAGCAATACCTCGAAGGCTGACAATAGGAGCATAAACGGAGTGACACCTGCCTTCTGGCTGAGGTCACTCAACTGAGATGCCAGCGAACCTTCCAGCATGAGCGTCTCAATAGCTCCCGGGGAGCGTTCGACAGATGAGATCGATTGATCCTTAGGCAATTCCAGAGATGGCGGAATGCCTTCCAGTTTTCCTCTCCAGTACGATAGCTGCCTTTCCAGTTCCTCTCCCTGGAGCCGTTTCCGCTGCCATACGGCATAGTCGGCATACTGGATGGACAGCTTAGAAAGAGGGGACGGCTTCCCGCCGGAGAATGCCTCGTAGAGTGCCGAAAGTTCGCTGAACAATACAAACATTGACCAACCATCTGACACGATATGGTGTGTCACAATGACAAGTATGTTATTCTCCTCTGATAGCCGAAGGAGAAGAATCCGCATTAGAGGCAGTTTCGTCAGATTGAACGGCTCCATGACCGCGTCGTGATAAATCTTTTCGGCTTCCAATTCACGCTCATCTTCAGGTAGCTTTCGCAGGTCAATAAATTGCAGCGGGACATGTAGGTCCTCTACAACGACCTGAACTGGCTCGTTATCGACTTCTACGAACTTGGTGCGGAGTATCTCGTGACGACGCACGATTTCGTTGAAACATCGCTCAAGCGCCGACACACCCAGCACTCCCCGCAGACGGAATGCGCAGGGAATGCTATACGCATAAGAGCCCGGGAACCGCTGGTGCAGGAACCATAGATTCCGCTGGGCGAAGGATAAGGGCAAGTAGTCAGAGCGCGAAGCTGGCGATATGGTAGGTGCGACTGGGTGACCTGCGTAATTGGTCTTTTGGAGCAGATCCAGGATCTCCTGTTTCCGTTCGGACAGTTCTCTACGCAGTTCGGCGGTCATGACACCTTCCGGAGCACTGTAGCGCAATCGGTCACCGTCGATGGAGAGGCTTATGTCAAGGTTGCGAAGGTCTGATATGAGTCTATGGGTATCCCTCATAGCTCACCTTCTTCCCGTTTCTCCTGTGCTTTGTCCAGTTGCTTCCCGGAGATCCATTGTATCGTATCCACAAGATCAGAAAGTTCCGCAACACTTGGGGATTCAAAGAGCATATGCAGAGGAAGATCTATCTGGAAGACAGCCCGTAGACGTGAAATAATGCGAACGGCCATCAGGGAATGTCCCCCCAGGTCAAAGAAATTGCTATTGATGCCTATTTTCTCCAGTCCCAGAACCTCTGCCCAGATGTTAGCCATCTTCTTTTGTGTCGAGGTCTTTGGGGCTGCATATTCTGCCTTCGTATCCAGTTGATCCGGTATGGGAAGCGCGCGTCTGTCTATCTTCCCGGTGGGCGTCAGCGGAAAAGAGTCCATTGGGACAAAGATTAGCGGTATCATATAATCCGGCAGCTTCTTTCTCAGGAATTTGCGAATCTCATCCATGTTTGGTTCTTCATCTTTTGCCGCAACCACATAGCCGATCAAACGTTTGCTGCCAGAGGTATATTCCTGGATTGCGACGACGCTCTCACGGATCTGAGGATGCTGATTCAGCACCATCTCGATCTCTCCCAACTCAACGCGGAAGCCGCGTATCTTGACCTGACGATCCAGCCTTCCGAGGAACTGGATATTTCCATCAGGGAGATAGCGCGCCTGATCTCCCGTCTTGTATAGCCGGGAGTTCGGATCCTGGCTAAACGGATCGGGCACAAACTTTTCTGCTGTCAGTTCAGGACGTCGGAGATAGCCTCTGGCCAATCCTGGCCCGGCGATATGCAGTTCGCCGGGAACGCCTACGGGAACCGGATTCAGGAACTGGTCTAGTATATAAACCTGTGTGTTCTTAATGGGACGCCCAATGGGTATTGATCTGATGGGATCGTCCAGTTGTTTGGGGATCACATAGCAGGAAGTGAATGTGGTGCTTTCCGTTGGTCCATAGCAATTCACAAGCTGGACGGATGGCAGCATATCAAGGGCGCGGCGCACATGGTTGACTGAAAGCACCTCAGCGCCGGTCAAAAGTTGCTGTATACTCGATAGTATTTCTGGCTTTTCGTCCATCACCATATTCAAGAGCGAAGACGTCAGGAAGATGGTGCTGATACCATGTTCCTGAATGGCAAGCTCCAGCTTGTCAATCGTGGGGATTCGGTCAGGAAAAAGAACACACTTACCTCCGTGATGAAGAGCACCCCATAGCTCGAATGTAGATGCGTCAAAAGACATGGGGGCCATCTGAAGAAGTGTCTGTGATTTATCCAGGCAAATGCAATCCATACCGAAAAGCAAACGGGTTATCCCTTTGTGAAGAATCTCAACACCCTTTGGTCTGCCTGTGGAGCCTGACGTATACATTACATAGGCCATATTGTCAGGCAGAGCTTCGCTGTATGGGTTCTCCAATGGTTGCTGCGCAATGTCCTCCCAGTCCGAGTCGATACAGACCATCTCAACTCCATGTCCGGTTAATTCACGCATAAGTGACGCTTGTGATATTATCAGCAATGGTTGGGCATCTTCCACCATGAAAGCCAGTCGTTCCGCAGGATACGAGGGATCCAGCGGCAGGTAAGCCCCGCCAGCCTTCAGGATCCCAAGAACAGCTATCACCATGTCAGGAGAACGTTCCATATGAAAGCCCACCAGCACGTCAGGACCTACGCCGCGCTTTCTGAGGTAGTGACCCAGTTGGTTAGCCTTTGCGTTCAGTTCACCATACTTCAACTGCTGATCCTCAAGCACAACGGCAACAGACTCAGGCGCAATCCTCGCCCGTTCCTCGAAAAGCTGATGGACGCACCTATCATGGGGATAATCAGTCTGCGTGTCGTTCCATCCCACCAGAATCTGGCGTCGCTCCGCTTCAGCTAACAGCGGAAGTTCAGATATACGGGCTTCGGGATTGGTCACAATGCCCTCAATCAGCATCTGGAAGTGTCCTGCCATACGACCAATAGTGATCTCGTCAAACAGTTCCTGGTTGTATTCCAGATATCCAGCCATTCCCTGCTCAGTTTCTCCCATTGAGAGGAAAAGGTCAAACTTTGCCATTGTCTCCCGAATTTTCAGAGAGGTGATAGTCAACCCGGATATTTCGGGCAATCGCTCCACGACGCTATTCAGAGCAAACACCACCTGAAAAAGGGGGCTATGGCTCATATTCCGTTCAGGATTAAGTTCCTCTACCAGTTTCTCAAATGGCATATCCTGATTACCATACGCATCCAGACACACTCCCTGAACGCGACGCAGCAATTCCAGAAAGCTGGGGTCACCTGAGTGATCGGTGCGAAGAACCAACATATTGACAAAGAATCCTATCAGATCTTCTACCTCAACATGGTTCCGGTTGGCTATGGGAGAACCTATGAGAATATTTTCCTGACCGCTGTATCTATAAAGCAGCGCGCCGAAAGCCGTCAACATAGTCATGAAAAGGGTGGCGTTCTTACTCCTGCCCAGGACACGAAGCGATTCGGATAATGGTTTTGACAGTGATATAGCATATTGGCCACCTTCATGTTTGCTCTGTGGTGGCCGAAGTCGGTCGGTGGGCAAATCCAGTAGCCAGGGAATGTCGGCGAGCTGGTCTTCCCAGTATGAAAGTAGCTTTTCATAGACATCACCCTGAAGCCGCTCCCGCTGCCAGAGAGCATAGTCGATATACTGAACGGGCAGTTCAGACAGTTCAGGCTTCATCCCCGCAGAGAAACTCCTGTAAAGCTCTCCGAACTCTCTGAAAAATATGTCCATTGACCAGCCGTCGGAAGCTATGTGATGCATCACTATCAGCAGTACATGCTCTCGTTCATCCAGTTTGAACAACCTGGCCCGAAGCATAAGATCTCTGGAGAGGTCAAATCTGGCGTAGGCCTCCTCTTGAATAAGGCGATAAAGCTCTGTTTCACGCTCTGACTCCGGCCAGTTACCCAGATCCATCAACGGAATATCCACCGTTTTTTCTGAGACTATTTGCGCCAGAGTGTTGCCTTCAGAAGTAAATCTGGTGCGCAGTGCCTCGTGACGATCTACTATGGTATTGATGGTCTTTTGCAGTGCCTCTACATCAAGAGCGCCGCTTATATTTAACGCCCTGGGCATGTTATATATGGGAGGGCCGGAATGGATATGTTCAACCAGCCAGAGGCTCTCCTGGGAGAAGGATAACGGACAGGGATCCGTCCTTCTTTGTCTGGATATCTGGTTTCTTTCAGGAGCAATCCGTTTCTTCAGCAAAATTGCCTCAAGGAGCGCACGCTTCTCCGGCGAGAGTCGGGCAATATACTGATCGAAATCGCGCATGATCTTGACTTCCCTTTTCACATTCGGGATTTTGTATCCCCAGATTGATTGCGCAAAACGCGGATCTCATACACCTGGATGCCGTGCTTACTCAACTCATCACAGCTCTTCCCCACTCTGGAGCAGCATCCCGACAAGCTCCGTCATCTCTGCCACAGTAGGTGCGTCAAACATGGCTCGCAGAGGTAACTCCGGATATAGAGCCTTCCGCATCCGCGAGATCGCTCTGGCAGCAAGTAGTGAGTGACCGCCCAGATCAAAGAAATTGTTGTGAATGCCCACCCGCTTCAAACCCAGCACCTGCGCCCATATCTCCGCTATTTGACGCTCCATTGCTGTGCCAGGCGAGACATAGACATCCTCTGCATGGCTCTCTCTCCACTCGATTTCCGCCAAAGAAAGGCGATCTACTTTCCCATGTGGGTTCATAGGCAAATCATCCAGCGTAACGAAGACCGACGGAACCATATATACAGGCAGTTTGTCCCGGAGAAAACGTCGGAACTCGCCTGCAGAAGGAGAGCGTCCCTTACGCGGAACTATATAAGCCACCAGTTGCTTATTTCCGGAAGTGTCTTCCTGAATTGCAGCCGCGTTGCTCTGTATATCAGGATACTGATCCAGAGCGGCCTCGATTTCTCCCAGTTCTATGCGATTGCCCCGAACTTTTACCTGCTGATCCTGACGCCCGAGGAACTCAATGTCCCCATCCGGCAGATAGCGGGCCATGTCTCCTGTTTTGTAGATCCGCGCTCCCGCTTCCTTGCTAAATGGATCAGGTATAAAGAGCTTTCTGGTTAGTTCCGGTTGATTGAGGTAACCTCTCGCAAGGCCAACTCCCCCGATGTATAGCTCACCAGCGATCCCAACAGGAACTGGCTGGAGATTTTCGTCCAGTATATAAACTTGTGTATTGGCAATGGGACGACCGATGACTACCCGCTTTTTAGAAGAGAGTTCAGCCGCTGTAGCGGCGACAGTTGCCTCCGTCGGACCATAGGAGTTCCAGAAATGCAGGTCTGGAAATATCTCCAGAGTATCATCAACCAGCTTTCTGCTGAAATTCTCTGCCCCGGTATGAACACAGACGAGGCTCTCTACGGGCGCTTCCACTTCCCCGGACTTTATGACATCCAGAATAGACTTCCACATGGATGCTACGCAATTAATAGCCACATTCCTGTATTTGGAAATTTCTTTCAGGAAGGCAACCGGGTTTGCTGATATATCTTCCGGAAGTATCCGGACAGTCTTTCCTTTCAGCAGCACTCCAAGTAACTGCTTAACCGATGGATCAAAAGTCAGTGGTATGTTTGCGGGCAGGACATCCACTTCATCGCCAAGGAATTCATCACCAGCCCAACAGAGATGGTTCACCAAACTCCTGTGCTCGATCATGACGCCTTTGGGCATTCCTGTGGATCCAGAGGTATATATTACGTAAGCCAGATTCTCTGGTCTTAATCCATTTTCCGGATTCTCCTTGCTGAAACTGGATATTATTTCCCAGTCCGTGTCAAGACAGATGAAATGCGTTTTATATTCGGGCAAACTATCTAGTATCTTCTTCTGGGTCAGAAGAACCTCCACGGCTGAATCCTGCAATGTGAAAGCCAGGCGTTTCCTGGGATGTGTTGAGTCCATAGGGACATATGCACCGCCGGCCTTCAGGATACCCAGTAGAGCTACTTCCATTTCCAGACTCCGCTTCATGCAGATGCCCACCAGCGATTCAGGGCCTATTCCCAGGAATTGCAGATAATGAGCCAATTGGTTGGCCTGTGCATTCAGTTGACGGAACGTGAGTTCCTGATCCTCAAAGACTACTGCCACCGCCTCCGGTGTCCGCTCCACTTGAGCCTCGAATAGATTTTGGATGGATGAATCTCTGGGAAAATCTCTATAGGTATCGTTCCATTCCACAAGGATCTGGTTACGCTCATCCTCGGCCAGGATGGGTAGATCCGAGAGCCGGGCTTGTGGATCGGCCGTCGCGCCTTCCAGCAAGGTTTGGAAGTGCCCCAACAAGCGCGATATTGTGGCTTTCTCAAACAGGTCAGCGTTATATACCGCCGAAACCATGATACCTTGAGCTTTCTCCTGTATTTCCAGGGTCAGATCAAACCTGCTTGTGGAAGCATAAAGCTCCCTGGAAGTTACAGCAACTCCGGTCAATTCTGGCTCATCCAACTGCATATTCTGCATCACAAACATGACCTGAATCAGCGGATTCTGACTCAGATCTCGTTCTGGAGCAAGTTCCTGCACAAGTCTCTCAAATGGCATATCCTGGTATTCATAGGCTTCCAGGCATACCTGACGCACCCGAACCAGAAGTTCGCAGAAGGCAGGTTTCCCGGATAAATCGGTTCGCAGGACCAGTGTGTTGGTGAAGAAGCCAATTAACCCCTCCGTTTGAGGTTGGGTGCGGTTGGCGACAGCAGTTCCCACCAGTATGTCCACCTGATTTGTATAGTGATACAAAAGCGTTTTGAAGGCAGCCAATAATGTCATAAACATAGTAACACCATGACGGCGGTTCAGGGAATAAAGTCCTTTCGTCAGAGATGATGGTAGCATAAGGGTCTGCTGCACACTTCGCTGCTTCGTAGACAACGAACGCGGTCGATCCGCAGGTAATTCCAGAGTAAAAGGAGCGCCGCTTAGCTTTCCTGTCCAGTATTCGGTAAGCTTCGCTAATCTGTCTCCCTGCATTTGATCCTGTTGCCACGCCGCAAAATCACAATACTGAAGAGGCAGTTCAGGCAGTGAGGGCGGCTCACCCGCCAAAAATGCGTTATACAAAGATTCCAGTTCCCGATGCAGAATCCCGAATGACCAACCATCAGTCGCGATATGGTGCATTGTCAATATAAGCAGATGCTCATTTTCCGACATCTTCAGCAAAGTGGTTCGCAACATAAGGTCGCGCCCTAGATCGAACGGACGATTGACTTCTTCCTCAATGAGGCGCTCGATCTTTATGTCCAGATCCGTTCCGGACATTCTGCTCAAATCAACCACCAGGAGATCCAGTGTCCAATTGCTGGCAACTAATTGCCTTGGAACGCCATCTACGTTGGCAAAGTTTGTGCGCAACGACTCATGACGTTCCACAATGGTCTTGAGGGAATGATGAAGCGCCTCAACATTGAGAAAGCCACTCAGTCTCATCGTTCTGGAATTGTTATACATGGGGTTGTCAGGATCCAGTTGATACAGAAACCAGAGCCTTAGTTGAGTGGAGGATAGGGGACAGGGAGAGAACGTCTTCCTGCGCTGGATTATATTACCATCAATACCAGGTTTCTCCTGCTCTCTCAGGGTTGCCCCTGGCCTTCCCGCGTA
>Ga0272441_10012750_pt1 | contig 12217 bp, 8 predicted proteins | sample SSMProp6N_FD_193582 | JGI IMG/M metagenome (GOLD analysis project Ga0272441, IMG submission 193582) | Marine sediment archaeal communities from Little Sippewissett salt marsh, Falmouth, MA, United States - SSM-Prop-6N | ecosystem: Environmental > Aquatic > Marine > Wetlands > Sediment ...
TGCTATCCCGATAGCTTTCGGGACACGCAACTGCTCATAGCCGAGACCGTTAGTTGCTATTCCCCAAAAAATAAAATTAAAACAGTAATTATTTAATGATATGAAATTTGTGAAAACTCTATTCATCTCGACTTTATCACTTGTCTTTATTACTTCTTGTCAAGACAGTGAAAAATCAAATCTTACTTTACTCAGCAATCAAATTCCGACTGATACCGCCTTGATTTTTGGGAAAGGTATTGTTTCAACCAACAATTTTGAGTTCGCAATCACTTTCAACCCAGAAATGGACGAATTGTTTTTTACTAGAAGAAAACCCGAAGAGAACAATGAAATTTATACAATGAAATTAGTTGATGGTAAATGGTCAGACCCAGAACTAGCTTTTTTTAAAGCAAATCAAGGATGGGATTTTGAACCTCATATAGATCCGAAAGGAAGTCGACTCTATTTTGGAAGCACCAGACCACTCAACGACACTATCAAATCATCAGGATTACATCAATGGTATTGTAAAAAAAACGTAAGTGGTTGGGAAAAGCCAATTCCTTTAGAAAAACCATTTGTCGAGAGGTCTGTAACCATGTACTTAACATCTTCAGAGAATGGCAATTTATACTTTACCACTGGGGAGAAAGAAGATAAGCCCGAAGATTGGGCCATTTATAACTCAATCAATGAAAAAGGGCAATATAGAAGTATAAAAAGAATGGGGAACGAAATAAACTTCTCTGGAAAGTATATCGCTCATCCATACATTTCACCTGATGAAAGTTACATCATTTATGATGGTGAAGGCACTTCGGGATATGGAGACAATGATTTGTACATCAGCTTTAATAAAAACGGTACCTGGACAGAAGCTTTAAATTTAGGATCTGAAGTAAATACCGATCAAACTGAAATGTGTCCCAGTGTATCGCCTGATGGAAAGTATTTATTTTTTCATAGAGGTGGAGAAGATAAGGGAGATATTTATTGGATAGATTTTAGACCAATAAAAGAACGTATTGAGAACATAAACAGCAACTAACAATGGTTATAATTACTGTTGAAATATTGTTCAATCAAAATTTATAACTTTAAAAAACTAATTTCTAAGTGGCCTCATCCTACGGATGAATCCACAACAAAATTATAGCCCAACCGTTGCAAAAATTATAAATAAATAATGAGTAAAAATGGAATTTTAGTTTTGATTTTCTTACTGGTTGTGCATATGGTTCAAGCACAAGCGGATACCGACCTAAGCCAATTTGTTGATCCATTTATTGGCACTAAAGGTGATGGCAATACATTTCCCGGCGCTTCCCTTCCCTATGGTATGGTAAAGCTGGGGCCTGATTGTGGTAATAAACGCTCAAATTCGGGTTATATTCCTGATGAGATTATTCATGGATTCAGTCATACCCATGTGAGTGGCACAGGAGGTGGGGCAAAATATGGAAATATATTGGTAATGCCTTTCACCGGACCTTTTGACTTATCCAATATTTCATCCGAATCTGATAGTGTCACTGCAAGTCCCGGTTATTTCTCTGCAGAATTAAAAACCAGCAATATAAAGGCAGAAATGACTGTCAGCCACAGTGTTGGATTTCACAAATACAGCTTTAATGAGAATATAGAAAATGGAATTTTAATTGATGCGGGTAGTTTTCTTGGTGAAAATCATTGCTGCGGTGAGGCCCAGTACTTGATTGGTTCGGAAATCAGGATTATTTCAGACACACAAATTGAAGGCTACTCAAAAGTAAGAGGAGGTTGGAACAAAGGAGCTGAATATACGGTGTTTTTTACAGCCTTATTCGACACACCTGCCGATAACTTTGGCGTTTGGAAAAATGGGAAAGTTAAAATAGGTGAAAAAACCATGCACGATAGTGGAGAGAAAACGGGCGCGTACTTCACTTACAAAAATACAGAAAACAAAACTGTTAAGGTTAAAGTAGGGATATCCTATATCAGTACTGGAAAATCACTTGAAAACATAAAAAAGGAAATACCACATTGGAATTTTGATAAAACCCACAAAAAGGCAGTTGAAAAATGGAACGATGTACTAAACAATATTAAGATTGAAGGTGCATCAAAAGAACAGCAGACAATATTTTACACAGCGTTATACCATACCATGCTCATGCCCACTGATCGTACTGATGAAAATCCTAAATGGACATCAGATGAACCATATTATGATGATTATTATGCCATTTGGGATACTTTCCGGGCTACAAACCCATTGCTAACCTTAATTCAACCGGAGAGGGAAGCTGATATTGTTCGCTCCTTAATTGATATCTATAAATATGAAGGCTATATGCCCGATTCACGAAGCGGAAACTCAAGCGGTAGGACACAAGGCGGTAGCAATTGTGATATGGTGGTAGCCGAGGCATACCTTAAAGGTTTAAAAGGGATTGATTTTGAAAAAGCCTATGAGGCCATGGTCAAAAATGCAGAAATACCTCCAGGAGGAAACCAACAAAAAGTTGGTCGTGGTGGTATTAACCAATACATTGAACTTGGTTACGTGCCTGCTGAATATGAACCCCAGCAGGATTCTCCTACCCTGCATACTCCAAAGCTATATGACCGTGCCGGAACTCGCACGCTGGAATATTCGGCCAATGATTGGGCAATAGCATTAATGGCCAGAGGCATGGGCAAAACTGACGATTATCTGAAATACAAGAAAAGAGCCTCTAACTGGGCCAACCTTTGGAACGGGCAGATAAATAGCCAGGGTGTAAGTGGTTTTATTTGGCCAAAGACGAAAATGGGTAAATGGGTAAAAGATTATAGTGTGACAAAGGCAGGTAGCTGGGGAAATTTTTTTTATGAGGCAAACGCATGGGAATATTCCTTATATGTGCCTCATGATGTAAAATCACTTATTGATTTCTGCGGCGGTAGGGACAGTTTCATTTCGCGATTGGATGTTTTTTTTACCAATGGTCATTTTCAAGTAAGTAATGAACCGAGCTTCTTTACGCCATGTCTTTATGCCTATGCTGGTCGGCAGGATAAGACCAATTCCACAATTCGCAGCATTATAAAAAATAATTACTCTGCGGCGCAGGATGGCATTCCAGGAAATGATGATGCCGGATCTATGTCGGCCTGGGTTATATTTAATTTAATAGGTTTCTTCCCGAATGCCGGACAAGATGTTTATATCCTAACCTCCCCTCATTTTGAAAGAGTATCTCTAAATATGGGTGAAAACAAGGTTTTGAAGATAATAACTCACAATTATTCGAATAAAAATATTTACATAGAAAAAGCAACAATTAACGGAAATGCGCTAGACCAGTCATGGTTTAAACATGATGATATAAAGGATGGAGCAACTATTGAGTTCTTCATGGCCGATATACCCAGTGATTTTGGTAAAGAAAATCTACCCCCATCACTGAATGATTATGAATAAATTTCTGCAACTAACCATTAATATAATGCATTTGATCTGCCGTTCCGATTTGAAAATGAGTTGATTTAAATACATAAGGCGGTTTGAAAGTGAAATGTTCTGAAATACCAAAAGCACCATATTTGAAACGTTGTCATTAATTATGAAGAACCTTTTTCGATTTAGAAAATTACAGTTCAATTGGCAATTTGGTTTGACCTTAATCCTGTTATTTGGAATACCACGCTTTTTACTTGTTCTGGAGGCTAATCGGACTGGAAACTACAATTTTACTTCAATAATATTTGTGATAATGGTGCTTACGCCGTTTTTGCTTTTATCAAATAAGGGGCGTGAATTAATCGGAATAAAATGGACGAAAAACCTTAAATGGCTAAGTATTTCATTTGTACTGGGAGTTTTTGCATCTACAATAATATTTTTTCTTGGAAAATATCTTTACCAAGAATCTATAGAAAATTGGTTTGTGTATATCTCAAAATCATATAGCAGCATCCCCGTTGATGAACTTAAAGGAGATAACAAACTAGTATACTTTGCAATGTTTGCGGGAATTGGAATGACTTTCAGTCCGATTGGCGAAGAGCTATTATACAGAGGACTAATCCATCAAAGTTTCGTTCCTGAATTCGGAAATAACAAAGCGTCAATTTTGGACAGTTTAGCATTCGCCATTGTTCACTTGGCTCATTTTGGAATTGTACACGCCAGCGGGAATTGGAAATTCTTGTTTGTACCCGCTTTTTTATGGATGACACTAATGTTCTTGGCCAGTAGGCTATTTTTTTATTCCAAAAACAAAACAGGATCGATTTATGGCGCTATCCTTAGCCACGCAGGGTTTAATTTTGCGATGACCTATTTTATATTTTACTATATCCTGTAAATAACTGATGACAATAAAACCTACAAACAATAAGGGCTTCGGGGGTGTTCGAAAGGTTTGCGTATTTTTATGAAGTCCGCAAAATCTTTTGGATTTACTCTTATGATTCCTATTTTTAACAAGGAATTCGTGATAACACTGCGCTAAGCTGGCCTTTAAAATGGAAAAGATAAAAACCACGCTAAAAAGCGTGGCAGGCAAAAACAAAAAGCTTTGGCTAAGAGTGCAGACGGAAACGGTGCCAGCGCATCAACTCGCCCGCTGCTATCGCAGACGGCGTACCTGCCCTACTTGCCATAACCGAACCGTTGTGTACAACTTGATTTAATTATGAGGTTAATTACCATATTATTTTTCTTTACAATATTCCTTTACAGTTGTAAAGTTGATCGGAGTGATCGTTTTGAATCGGTCAATTTTGAATTGGTTAAACTTGGCGACGGCGTGTACAGCTGTATTCATAAATTTGGGGGAAAGGCAATTTGTAATGTTGGTATAGTGGATAATGGAGAAGAAACTATAATCTTCGACAGTTTTCTCTCTCCTGACGTAGCAAAAGAATTATTGGAAGTTTTAAAGGAAATGGATCTATCTCCATTGAAATATGTTGTAAATAGTCATTCACATAATGACCATATTCGAGGCAATCAAACTTTTCCAAATGACATTAAAATCATCAGCACTACAAGAACAAGGGACCTTATCGAAGAATGGGAACCATTGGATATTGCAGAAGAGAAGAAATATGCGCCGACACGTTATTCATATTATGATTCCCTGTATAATTCGTTTAGTGGAGACACGCTATCAAGGGAATATCAACAAATTCTTATGTGGCGGCCATATTATGAGACCCTATTGAATAGTCATCTCGAAATAGAAACACGATTGCCAGACACATATGTTGACAGCATCCAAAATTTTGATGGTCCGAATAGAAGAATACAGCTTATTTCAAAAGGCCCTGGTCATACCGAAAGTGATCTAATTTTATACTTGCCTGATGATAAAATAATATTTTCAGGTGACCTCATTTTCAATAAGTGCCATCCATACGTGCCTCATGGGTCCATATCGAACTGGAAGAACTGGTTGGATTATATGAATTCTCTTGAAGTTAATACAATCATGCCCGGACATGGTGAAATTGGAGCAAAGAAACTTATTAATCATATGAAGAACTATCTATTGAATCTAGAAATATCGGCGAGTAATCTGCACAAGTATGATCAATCAATAGAGAAGATTGGGATGGTTCCCATTCCTGATGAATATAAAGATTGGTGGTTTGATCGTTTTTATGAGATGAATTTAAAGTTTGCCTATGAGGTTTCAAAAAAAGTAGAAAAGGAATGACACTGTACACAACAACGTGCAAAAAATCATAGTAGCTAATCGCCATTACGCTTCATACTGAATGTTGGTGGCAAGAAAAAAGGTTAGTATTTTTTCAAAAGTCATTGAAATAGTATAACTATATTTAAGCAATATAGCAGCGATTCAAAAATTCAATAAACCAAAAATCTAAAATGATGAAGAAATTATACGTACTCGTATTTATCCTGGGTTTAACCAGTATGGAATGTACTCAATTAATGGCACAGGTAGGAGAAATGAAATTCCCCGAAGGAACGGTTCAACATGTCGTGCATTCGAAAGATATTCAATGGAAACCATGTCCCCCAAACTTGCCAGCAGGTTGTGAGATAGCTGTTTTGGAAGGCAGCCCAAAAAGTAACGACCTATTTACAGTTCGTTTCAAATTAAGTGGAGAATTTGTTATGCCACCCCATACACACCCCAAAGATGAACGGGCGACCATACTGCAAGGCAAAGCTTATGTAGCATTTGGAAAGGACGCAACACGGGAAGATGCGAAAGAATTTGGACCAGGTGATTACTATGTAAATGCCAGAAACGCCATTCACACTGTTTGGGCCGACTCATCAACAATAATTCAGCTTACTGGTATTGGTCCATGGGAGGCAAATTTTATCGAAGAATAAACAATTCCTGCCACCGGCAAAACCTATACGCTATGCCTTAGGGACACAGCATATTGCCAAACCGTTAGCGGTAATTTAATCTTAATTACAAAATACCTGTTGACCTTAAGAAAGAATCCTGATACAATACTCTCAAGACTATTATTATGACGAACTCTTCTAAATTTTATATCATTATAATACTTTTCATTTCCAGTTGTTCCTTTTATGAAAAACAATCAAATCCTTACCTTAAGGCAGGGGAGGGATTCGTTGAAGTAGAAGGTGGAAAAATTTGGTACGGAATAATGGGAGAAGGCAATAATACTCCTTTAGTGTGTTTGCATGGAGGGCCTGGGGGTACAAGTAGAAGTTATTATAACTTATCTGAAATTGCGAAAGAACGTCCGGTTATCATGTTCGACCAATTAGGGACAGGGCGATCCGACCATCATCAGGATACGTCTTTATTAAAAGTGAAAAAGTTCGTTGAACAGGTGAAAGCGATTAAATCGGAGTTAAAATTGAATGAATTCTATGTGGTTGGAGGTTCTTGGGGAGCAGCATTGGCACTTGAATATTATACAATGTATCCGGAAGGCATTAAGGGACTCATATTTAATAGCCCCTATTTTAGCACTCCAATTTGGACTGAAGATGCAGATAAGCTTATAGCAGCTCTGCCTGATTCTATCCAAACAGCCATTCGAATAGCTGAAACTGATAGTATATTTGATACTGAATCTTACGCTGCTGCCAATACATTGTTTGCAAGTAAACATGGTAGAAGAAAAAAATTTAATAAACATCCATTTGACACTGTGCCGTCCAAAAGAAATTCATTTATATATAATTATATGTGGGGTCCCAGTGAATTCACTGCAACAGGTACGCTAAGGGATTACGACAATCATCTAAACCTCAAAAATGTCAAAGTGCCCACATTATTTACTACGGGTGAATTTGATGAAGCACGCCCCGAAACAGTCAAAGGACTTTGCCAGATGATACCCTTTGCAAAATTTATTATCATCCCAGATGCAGGTCATTCTACCCTCAATGATAATAGACTCGCTGTGGTTACTGCGATTCAAGAATTTCTAGCGATCCAGGAGAAATAAATCAAGAAATATCGAACAACCGCTAACACCGCATAAAAATTTTTGCTGGTGCAAGCTTACTTACGAAAATCTTCACGTCCCGATAACTTCTCCTACGTAATACTATGGAGAAGGAGCTATCGGGATTATCAGGACGTCCAATAATTAACCAATTATAAAATGACAAAATGGTCTCAGATCCTATCCTGAAATAGACTAATTTTTTCCTACATTTGTCTCTAATGCTAGGAAAATTGAACAAAGTAATTCTCTGCCTTTGTTTGTGTGGCATATCTTTTCATATTTCTGCACAACAGTATAGCTATGTTCAATACAATTCCGGGTCTGGAGCCCCTTTTGACCTGGTGTCCACCGTACTTCAGGATCAGGCGGGCTTTATATGGATTGGCAGCCAAAACGGTTTGTATCGATTTGATGGCATCCATTTTGACATCTATAGCATGCATACCAAGAGTCAATTCGTTCATCAGCTTCATGAACGTGAAGATCACCTGCTGTTTGTAAATGATATGGGTATCTATCAAATTGACGATTTGCTTTCCCAGCCTAAGGTAATTCCCTTAATAGAAGGCTCAATAAATGAAACTGCCGGGCTTCCTTTTTACCCCAACGATTTTGTGCCAGGTAAAGATCAAGAAATCTGGCTTACTCAATCCAATCACAGTATTGGCAGGTTGCAACAAGGAAATTTCAAAACCTATCAATTTTCCAAAACGAATAAAGCTCAAAAGCTTACGATACATGAAGACTCAAAGGGAGGAATTTGGGTGCTGAGTCCATTGGATGGATTATTCTACTTTGATAAAGCCACTAATACTTTTGAAAAAAAGCTGGACATTAAAAATGGGAATGCCTTATTAATTCACAAAGATTACCTTGTGGTGGGAAACGATGCAATGCATGTCTATACCCTTCAAGAAAATAAGCCCAAGCTAATTAAGACGATTGAGCTGGATGATGACCTGATTACTGCCATGTATGTGGATCAAAATGATCAATACACCATCGGGACCAGGAAGGGAAAGTTATTTACAGTAGCTGATTTAAACAATCCTCCTCAAACTATCTATGGAGCCAATGAAGCTCATCGGGTGGAAGAATTAGATTTTGGACATATCTATGAAATTTATGTAACTAAGGATAGCGAAAGTAATAATGATAAGCTTTGGGTTTGTTCGGAAACCGGTCTCTGGTTGCTCCAACAACGCTTTTTCAAAACCGTTAAAAATTTACCCATGAATAATCCCATAGGTATTGCCATGGGCAATCAGGGGAAAGCCTGGGTACCCATTAATTATTTATACGAAATCTCTCCTCTTGAAGATGAATTCAGCGCCAAGACCATCTATAATAATTTACAAGCAAATGCAGTTGCTCAAGACAAAGCCGGTTTCACCTGGGTAACTACGACTACCCCAAAAGTTGAATTATTAAAATATGCCAATAACAAGATCATCAAACGATATGATGATTTCCATGACCGGGGCGAGGCCATTTTCTATCTTTATCCAGACAGTAAAGGGAACCTCTGGTTTTGTCAGGCCCCTGTGAATAAACCCATTATTGGCATTGCAAAGATCAATGCAAAAGGGGAAATCAAGTATTACGATGAGACCAAAGGTTTTTCCAGCAGAGTTCTGGCAATCAAGGAAAGTGCCCAGGGCGAAATATATGCCGCAGGTATTGGTGAAGAAAATTATTTGTACCGCTTTGATCCGGTGAAAGATCGATTTGAGAACCTTAGCCCTGCCCTTCCTTTTACAGCTATGCTCAATTTTGAAGCCCATGATTTGACCATCGACGATCGTGGTGTCGTATGGCTGGCTACTACAGATGGATTGCTTCGCTACGATTCTGAAAAAATTACATTGATCGAAAATGATATTTTAGGTCAGGAAGAGGTGAGAGGAGTAACGCATTATTCCAATAATAATATTTGGATTTCCACGGCCACCAAAGGACTGGTTTTTCACCAACAAAATACTTCCACCATTTTAGGTGAAACAGAAGGTTTACCTGCAGTTATAAGTGCTTACCGATGTATCACTACAGATGCTCAGGGACGCCTTTGGGCAGGTACCGCAGAAGGCCTGGTATACTCACGCATTTCCGCAGCTACCCTTCCCTATTCCAATCCGCCAAGGATTAGAAAGGTTATAATCGATGGAATGGAATTTACCGAAGGCTTCAATGAGGTGTTAGAAATAAAAAAGAGTCAACAGCTCAAATTACTATTTACGAATTTATCCTTTCCTGCCAGAAATGTTCAATACCAATACAGACTGCTTCCAAAAGAAGATAGACAGATCATGTTGGAAGAACAGCTCTGGCAATCCAACGGAAATAAAAATACGCTGTCATTAAACCAAACAGAACTAGGTGATTACTCCCTGGAATTGCGAGCCAGACAACCTGGAGGCTACCAATGGAGTAAGCCTTTGGAAATTCAATTAAAGGTATTTGTGCCCTGGTATTTGCAAACCTGGTTTATTTATAGTTCTATTGGCCTGCTGGTTTTATTTATATCTTATTATTTTCGTTTTTACGCTAAACGGCGATTCAACAGATTACAACAAGTCTTGAAATACTCTAATGAAAAGTTAGCGAAAAAGGAAGAACAACTCCATCAAAAGATTCGGGAATTTGAAGAGCAGCAAGAAGAATTGGATAATGCAAATTCGAATATCCAAACCCTCGAACTATTTATCAAAGAAATTCCCAAAAAGGCATCCTGGAACGACATCATCACTGCAATGGGTAAAGCCGTTAACCAATCTGCTGATATTAACGCTTTTGAAATTGCATTTATGGAAAAAAATGAAATAGTCCATAGGGGTTATTCCAACCAGGAACGAAGTGGTTATACCTTTAGAAGCAAACCCTTCAACACCAAAACCAGTTTAACATGCTGGGCTATGACCAACAGTCAGGAAGTCTTAATCAATGACTTCGAAAAGGAGCATGCAATGTACATTGAAAAAAAGGCAGCCTACCGTTTTAGTTCCTTATTGTTTATTCCTTTTACTTTAGAGAATGATCAGCCGGTCGTATTATGTGCTTACAGTATCCAGAAAAATCATTTCGACCCTAATGATTTGGTTATGTTTAGAATTTTAGCCCAATTTATCTACTCTTCCATTCACGAGGAAATAACGAAAAGGTTATGAAGTATCTATCGTTTCACATATTAATCTTGTTATTGTTTGGGGGAAATAACCAACAGGCCTTTGCCGAAAGAGATACTCTTACCGTAGGGATTTACCATAATCCCCCCTTTGTAATAAAAACAGAAGATAATGATTTTGAAGGCTTGAGTATTGAGTTATGGGAAAACATAGCACAGTCTGCTAATCTGACGTATCGTTATGAACTATATTCAGATTTCGTCGGTATTTTAAAAAGACTTGAGTACCAGGATATCGATCTGACCATTAATCCAATGGATGTGAATGATTCGCGGGTTAACAAATTTGACATGACGCAGCCCTATTTCATTTCCAGTATTGGAGTAGCCATTCCTTACTTAAATCGCTCCCCCTTAGCCGTTTTCATCAGTAATATTTTCTCACTGGCTTTTTTAGAAATTATATTGTTACTCATTTTTGTCATTTTTGTCTTTGGCTTTTTTCTATGGCTAATTGAACGAAGGCACAATAAATTTCAATTTCGTCCCGGTTTGTTAGGCCTTTTTGACGGGCTATGGTGGTCAGCCGTAACGATGACTACGGTAGGTTATGGTGATAAAGCCCCCAAGTCGAACATAGGCAAAGCGATTGCCATTATTTGGATGTTTACTGCAGTGATCATTATTTCGAGTTTTACTGCCAGCATCGCTTCCACCCTGACTATTACCGGATTACAAACCGACATAAAAAATGCTGAGGATATTCGATTGGCGGAAAATATTTCCGTAGTGGGTGCTACCAACAGTGAGTCCTATTTAGTGCAGGAAAATATCCCTATCAGTAAGACATATGCCTCACCAATTCTTGCACTCAGGGCACTTGCCAAAAAAGAAAATGATGTCCTGCTATATGATCGTACCATTTTACAGTATTACATAAATCGGCTTTCTTTAGATGAAAAAGTGAAACTGCTGCCCTTCACTTTGAAAGAGAATTATCAAAGTTTTATGTTACCGAAGAACCACCCGGCTTTTGACCTGATCAATGTTGGTTTGATGAAGGAGATTCAGAAGGAACACTGGGTAGATTTGCAAAGAAAGTATGATGTTAAGGGGAAATAAAAAATGGAGTGTTGCTCTTGGATAAGATTTTAAGTTAAAAATGATTCATCTTTCTGAAATAAATAGGTTGATTTTTGAAAAAATTGAATTTTAAACAACAGATTTAATATGCAATTAGAATAAAACCGAACACGTAAACTATATGTTAAATAACGAATGGCTAACAAGGTATATAAGCCATTAAAACGGCTCATATATAAGACCGTTGGCTTTGATTTAGCAACAAACCCAATCTTAGCATTATATCACCTACCTATTAGTATTCTTTTATTTTGTATTTTATTCATATTTATATAATTATGATTATCCAAACCATAAAATTCAAGTCCAGCCTTACGGAAGAGGAAGTGATGAATAAAATCAATACGGTAAATTAGACATGTGATTATAAAAAACAAAATGGAAAAAGACAAGAATAAATCGTTTACTAAATGGTTGGAGATCCTGCAGCAGGAAAGTTGGCAACTTGAACTATTGATTTCTGGCTTTGCTATTTTTTTACTCGCCGAATCCTATGAGCCAGTTAACAACCTGGATTATCAAATT
>Ga0272441_10012751_pt1 | contig 12217 bp, 10 predicted proteins | sample SSMProp6N_FD_193582 | JGI IMG/M metagenome (GOLD analysis project Ga0272441, IMG submission 193582) | Marine sediment archaeal communities from Little Sippewissett salt marsh, Falmouth, MA, United States - SSM-Prop-6N | ecosystem: Environmental > Aquatic > Marine > Wetlands > Sediment ...
TCCACCACGTCGTGGTTCATGTCGAGGAGGGCCAGGTGGGTGTTGAAATCATGGTTGATGTGGATCGCCAGGGTGAATCGCGCGTTCGGATTGAACCGGAGGCTCACTGGCCGCCTTCCGCCGGTGTACTCCCGCATCTCCACTCTGCTGATGTAGCCCCGCTCTTCCAGGCTCGAGCACATGCTCGACACCGTGGCAAAGCTCAAGTGAAGCGTTCGCGCAAGGCTCGACTTGACTACGGCCCTCTGTTTCCTCACCTCGAGCAGGATACGCTTGATGTTGCTCTCTCGGATGTCCCGGGTTTTGCTTGGACTCTTCATTGCGCCACGTGTCTATGATTATTCTACCACTTATTATAATATCTAAAATAAGTTTGTAAAGGGCATTATGGCATATTCTTCTTCGAAATTTGCGAAAAAGGCAAGGGCGGAACCGTGTCCACATTCTTCGCTTTCACCCGCCGACACCGTTGCCCGCCAATCCGCTGTACAACGCAAAGACGTTGTCCACGGGCACATCGGGATTGATCGTATTGGATGCAAATAGAACCAGGTCCGCGTTCCCTTTGCACACCTCCACGGCATGTCTCACTTTGGCTCGAATTTCGGCCGGGGTGCATGTGGGGAGCTCCGTGGTAACCGCAATGGGACCGAATATGAGCAACGGGTTCCCTTCGCGAGTGCGCTTTTGTGCTACGTGCTCGATAGTCATGCCGCACTCCGGCTGGAATCCCTGCAGGCCCTGGACACCGCAGTCGAAAAGCATGTCCAGCAACGGGCGCACATCTCCATCGGAATGCCAGACCGGCTTGCATCCAACTTCCAGGAGCGGCTCGAGTCCGTACCGAAGGCTCGGTGCGTAGTGCTCTTCGAGAAACCGCGGTGAAACCATCGGCCCTCTCTGCGTACAGATATCCTCTCCCAGAAGCGCCGCGTGGGGATACAACCCCTCCTGCACGGCTCTTGCGATAAGCCGCGATCTGCAGCGTCCGCGCGCGCCGCCGATCTCCATGAGCTTCCTGGCTTGATCGGGATGGCTCCCCACGATGAGAAAAAAGTTCTCGTATCCCAACTCCCAGTACCAGCCCGCATGCGCCCCGGCCGCCCACTGGGCGGGCATGTAGACCATGTCGCCACACACGGCCTGCCGCGCACGGAGCTCGCCGGCAAAGCGCGCATACTCCACTTCTAACTCGAAGTCCCGTTCTATTTTGTCCGCGGACGGAAGGGACCCGATATACTCGAGGGCCTGTTCGAAGGACAGCTCCGACACGGCGCGCGCATATGAGTTTGCGTCGACACACCGGTAGTCCTCTCTGGTGGGCGGAACATACACATCGAGCAGCCCATCCACCCCCAGTATCCGGTAGGCGCCAATGGAGGCTCGCCTCGGGTCCGCCCAGTACTCTTCGATGGTCAAACCGGTGATTGCGCAGATATGCGCGGGTGAAGCTATCCAGCCGCCCAGCGTCGGCGTCCGGTCGGCCTGTCCACCCTGGAAAACCGTTTCCAGCCTGTTCCAGGACGGGCTGCTGTGATACTGCATACTCATCACGCCTGATGATCTTTACAAGCTTATTGGAACATGTAAAATAAGTTTGCAGACAATGCTGTAGCACGTTTTCCCGAAGTCGGCAAGAAAGGCGCGAGCATGAAGGTCGTCTACATAGGAGCGGGAAGCCACGATTTCGGACGCGGCCAGGTCGTGGATGTGATGAGCGCGGCCGACCTCAAGGGACGAAACACCATCGTCGTCCTGGTGGACACGAGCGAGCACGCCCTGGAGGTCATGGCCAAATTCGCCGACCTTGCGCGCGAGCGCCTGGGTTCCGATGTGACAGTCGAAGCGACCACCGATCGGAGGCAAGCACTGCCCGGTGCGGACTACGTCATCACTTCGGTGGCCCGGAAGCGATATCCGCTGTGGGAGCTGGACTACCGCATCCCGATGGCCCACGGTTTCCGCCACATCCTCGGAGAAAACGGCGGTCCCGGAGCCCTTTTTCACGCGCTCCGGAGCATCGAGCTCATGGTGCCCATAGCCCGGGATGTGGAGGAGCTCTGCCCCGGCGCCTGTCTTCTGAATTTCACCAATCCCGAGGCCCGGGTTCTCCACGCCGTAAGCACGCTCACCGACGTCAGAGCCTTCGGCATCTGTCACGGCGTGTTCTCGGCGATAGAGGCGGCCGCCCACTACCTGGCGAAGCCGGCAGAAGAGCTGCACATCGTCTCCGCCGGCATGAACCATTTCTATCAGCTTCTCAGCGTCAAGGACAAGAAGAGCGGCAAGGAGCTGCTGGGCCTGCTGCTGGAGACAGCCAAAGAAGACACCGAAGCCGCCGCCGGCATCACCGGGCATCCTCAGCCGCTCTTCAAGAAAATGGTCGAGATATTCGACGCGTTCACCTACGTCTCGGACGAGCACATAGGGGAGTATCTAAGCTTCGGCGCCGAGTTCTCTGACGGAGAGTGGCACTACGGGCGGGAGGCCCGGCCGGTAACGGTACACGACGCCGGGGACGAAAAGGTCGGCATTGCCAATGTCGTGCTGCGAGGCGCTCCGCTGGAGAACTGGATGCTCGCGCCCAGCGGCGAGCACACCATCCCCATGATATGCGACATCCTAACCGGGCGGGAGTCCTGGCGTCCCGCAGTCAATGTCCTGAACACGGAAGGATACATCGCCAATCTGGCTGCAGACGGCGTGGTAGAGGTGCCTGCGATGGTCGATGCGCATGGGATCCATCCCCAGAAGGTCGGATGCATCTCGGAGCCCATGGCGGCAATGATTCGCACTCAGCATACGATCCACAGCCTGATCACCGAAGCGTACGACACAGGATCGAAACGGCTCCTGCTTCAGGCCCTGCTTCTCGACCCAGTGGTCGACAGCACCACGGAGGCGGAGAAGATGCTGGATGAGATGCTCACGAAGCAGAAGGATTTCCTGCCGCATTTTCACTGATCCTACGCACGCTCTTCATGATCTCTTCCGGTTCCAGCACCTTCTTCCAATCGGAGCGGAAGAGAACCGGCGTTGCCTCCACCAGTGCCTGCTTGGCGCCTGCCGATACCTGCCAGTCCAGCGCATCGAAGAGGATCGCCAGCTCGATCTGGATGTGACCCAGCATGAAGTCCCTGGCCGCCTGGGCCGGAACGCCGCGGCGGATCACCTCGTCCAGGGTCTGCCGAAGGACCGAGATGCAGGTCAGCGTCACCGACTCCGACATGGCGGGCTCCAGAAGCGCCATCTGCTCCACGGTGACTCGGTGCACACGGGAAACAGGTCGGAATATTCTGGCCGCGATGGCCGCTCCCTTGTCGTAGTCTTCGTCGGGGCCGCTGTGCAGGGCGCAGACCAGCGCCTGCTTCGCCACCCCTCCGCCCCAGTAGTCGCGCCGGGCTTCCGGGCTCTCTTCGGCCAGCAAATCGTAGAGCGGCGGGTGCGTGGGATGGGTTACGAAGTAGGATACGTCCCTGCGCTCAGGGAGCCGGCCGGCGTGGGCCGCCGCCGGGTCGAGGGTCATCACCATGGCACCGGGCCTGACCCGATCGATGATCTGTTCGGCGACACGAGCTATCAGGGTGTCCGGAACGGCCAGGATCACGACGTCCGCCGCCCCTGCCGCCTCGTCCGCCGCAGTCACGGCGACGCCCAGCTCACTGAGGCGGCTCTGCCCGTCCACCGAAGGCTCCACGTAGTGAAGTCGATACTCGCCATCGTCCTTGATGGATCTCGTCAGCCGGATCCCCATTTTGCCCCCGGCCCCGAAGAGCGCAATCGTGGTCATGGATTTCCCCCTTTCAAATCGGCGCCTGCCCGCGGCACTCGTCCAGCACTGCGATCAGCCTCCGGACGCTTTCCGGAGTCACCGGGACCTCTTTCCCGGCGCGCAGCGCTTCGAAGAGCTTCGTGTAGAAGATGAGATGGCCGTGGATCGCACCGGGCTCGCCGGACCAGCACTCCTCGTGGAGCGTCAGCGGGTCGCGATTGTAGCTTCGGTCCGGCGTCGGGCGCGTGTCCAGCGTGAGGGGAGGCAGCTCCTCCGGCTCGAAGTACTTCCACCGCAGCTCGCTGCTGCTTCCCGAAAGACCGCCCTGCGTTCCCATGACCAGCCACGTCTCCTGTTTCACGGCGCAGGCGGACGTAGCCTCCACGTCTAGCGTAGGCCTGCCCGGCGCCGAAAGCACCACTTTCACGTGATCGTCCGCGTCACCCAGGGTCAGGGTCCGATCCCGGACACAGAACACCTTGGGCTCCGGATGGCCCATGAGCACCAGGGCCTGGTCGATCAGATGAGAGGCGGTGTTGTTGAGCGTCCCGCCTGCGTATTTCTTGAGCGTCTGCCAGTCCCATCGCCGCCCGAATCCGTGGTTGGCGATCCGGATCTGCACGATCCGCCCCAGCTTGCCGGAATCGATGACCTCCCTCAGGGCCAGGAAGTCCGGATCGAAGCGGCGGTTGTGGAAGACGGTCAGCAATCCCTCCGCCTTTTTCGCCGCTCTGATCATGCGGTCCGCCTCCCTGACGCTGGCCGCCATGGGCTTCTCGCAGACCACCGACTTTCCGGCCCGGAGCGCCTCGATGCTGCAGGAGGCGTGGAGGTGCGTCGGAAGGGCTACAACGATCAGCTCGAGCCCGGCGTCGCCGACGAGCGAGGTGAAGTCCTCGTAGGTGCGGCATCCGAAGCGCTCCCGCGCCTCCTTCCGCCGCTCCTCGAGATTGTCGAAAACCGCCGCCACGCGGTACTTCTCGGGAAGCTGCTCCAGCGCCCGGCAGTGGATCGACCAGCCGCTCCTTCCGAGCCCGGCCACGCCCGCGGATACGATCTTGTCGCTCGTCATGCGCGTTCCTCCGTGGCTTCTACGCGTATCACATATGTGAAGGGATGAAAAGGTCCCGAGGGGAGGCCTAGTACTCTATCTTCGCCGACAGCAGCTCCATGAATCCGTTCGGATAGCCGTCGTCAGCGTCGATGATCGTGCCGCTTCCCGCCGTAATGGTAGTGGTATCCGTGATGAATCCGGCGGCGGTGTAATGGCCAGCCTCGAACTGAAACCGGGACGAAGCAGACAGTCCGGCCAGCTCGGGCCAGTTCGAATAGGCCCCCAGCATGACGATGTTCTGCTCCGCATCGCCGAAGGCTATAGGATCGTTGCAGTCCTCGCCAAAATAGTAGTACCCGATGTTCCACACGGCGTCCGTGTCATCGTACAGATAGAAAAAGGCATAGCAGTCAGAAATGTCGTCGGCAGACAGATTGTAGATGTCTCTATACTCCATGGACATCTTCACGTCGAAACCCTCCGGCGCCATGCCGGTCCCCACATCGTTGTCGATGTCGATGTAAGCCCGCCAGCAATACAGCGGCTCATCCCGACTGTAGGGCAGATCGTGGTCGAAATACAGCTGATCCGGAATGTCCTCCACATAGAAGGTGACCCGGACGTCGCCCATAGGGACCATACCCAGGAGCTGGAACAGCGAGCAGCCCGCCAGGGAAGAAAGCGCCAGCGTCACGACCACGGCCGGCAACAGCATTCTCCTCCTCACGTCTATCCCCCCTCTGCCAGCCGCTGCGACACCCGGAGTGTATCGGCCAGGCTCCTGTTGCGCTGGCGGACGAAACGAAAGGGCTCCAAGAATGAAAGCGCGTAGCCGCCGGCCACGAGGCCGACCCCGACGAGTCCCCTGACGTTCGGCCAGTAGTAGCCGTACGGACCGTTCGGACCCACGCCGATGCGTTGTTCCAAACCGCCGAGAGCGACCAGCATTATGCCCGCAACGGAGAGCGCGTTGGTCGCCAGCGCCCCCAACACGTCTCCCTGCAGCCAGCTGCCCAGGCTCAGCACCGGTACCAGGTTCATCCCCAGCCCTTTGAGCTGATCATCCCGCCTATGGGCGTCGTAGAGAAAACGCCGGTCCAAAGGAGGAAGGAGATCAATCATTTCCTCTACCTCATCGCGGTACCTGGGCCTCTTCCAGTCTCCGCTCTCAAGCAGATCCTGGACATCCGCCCGTGCGGCCACGACATCCTTCCGCCCCTCGAGCTCTTCGGTTTTCCTGCGCTGCTCCTCCGCGTACTCGGCCTGAACGCTTTCGGATTCCTCGGATATCACCGCCACGAGGTCCTTCATCCCGCTCGCGATGCTCCGGGCTCGAAGGAGAAGCTGCGTCGGACCGTACGGGTGCGGCGTTTGACCGGAGTCAGCCTCCTCGACCGCCGCTTCTCCCGATTCCAGCGACGAGCCCATCGACCGAGAAGCACATTTCTCGATGATCCCCGACACCTGCTCCAGGGTCTCGAGCAGCTCCCCTTCGGTCGCTTCGGCCGAGAGAGCCTCCTCGCGTCTCTGCTCTTCTTCCAGCGAGGCCATCTCTTCCTTGAGCCGCGCTATCTCGTTCCCCAGCCTCTGCTGCTCGGCTTCGCCCTTCTCCGTGCGCCGGCGATTCCCGCGGCCTTCCAGCGACGCGGCCTTGCCCCGGGCGATGTCGATCTGCAGCTCAAGCTTCACGCTCCTGACTTCCCTGCTCTCCTCCTGCTCGTCCGCGCGGCCCTCGCCCTCTCCTACAACGGTCTTCTCCTTGACGAGCTTCCACACCTCCTCCACGGGAAACGTGAGCCTTGCTCCGCCGGAGGTCTCCATTGTCAGGCTCTCCTCCGGCGTCTGGCTGATAATCATGCCCCTGAAAACCACGCCGCTCTGCAGAAAAAGAACGTCGAGGTATTTGACCTCGATCCGCTCGACCTCGCCGGCCATGAAGGTCAGCTGGTGTCCCTCCGTGGTTTCGACGCGCATGCTCTCTCCCGGCTTCTCTTCCACCACGAAGCCCTGATGCACGGCCCCATCCTTCAGATACACCACATCCAGGTACTGCGTCTCGGCCCACAGCGAAACCAAGCCCGCAAGAAGCAGGGCCGCCGGGAGCACCCCCCCTGGAACGACGATTCGCAGCAGCCGGGGGGCGAGCCCTGGGCCTGCTTTCATCGCTGCGGCCCTCCACCCAGGTCCAGCGCCTCGGAAAGGTCCGTATTCCACCCGGCGGCGTACAGAACCGGGCGGATCAGCGAGAAAACGTACGCTCCCCCCGCCAGCCCTATCCCGGCATATCCCAGCGCGTTCAAGCGGACGCTGATGTTGCCCAAGGGGCCTTCCACCGCGGAAGGAGTGACATCGAAACCGAAGCCCAGAAGCACCAGTCCGGCAATGGATGCGGCGTTGCACGCCAATGCCCCCACGAGGTCCTTCTGCTTCCAGCTTCCCGCTGCCAGAATCGGCATCGCGTTCTGCAGGACCGCCACCACGGCTCCGCGCTTGCGGTGGTCCCTGTAGAGCTCCTGCTTCTCATCCTCATCCAGGTTGCGAGCCATCGCCTTTACATCTTCGATACGGCTCGACTTGCGCCAATCGCCGCTGCGGCACAGCGCCTCGAGCTCCGAGGTGGATTCCTGGACCACCACCTGCTCCGCTGCATCCTGCAGCGCGAAATCCGGCTCGGGATCCCGGAGGACCGCGGTATCGCGGACGAACTCATCCACCAGCCGACCGATGTCGGCGGCCGCCCGCTCCAGCATCTGCCGCTCCTCATCCGCCAGGGCTTCCACCTGCAGGGCCTCGTTCACGATTCGCAGCATCTCCTCTGCCATATCCTGAAGGTCCCGCCCTTTCTGCTGCGTTTCCGCTTCTTTCTCCTCCTTCTTCTCCTGGTCCACCGACCCGAGCTCTTCCCTGAGCCACTCGAGTTCCTCTTCGAGGCGCTCCTGCCGGTCCCGTTGCTCGTCACTGTCTCTGCTCGGCGTTCGCTTCTCCTCCTCGGTTTCGAGAACGGAATCCACCAAAGACCTGTCCATGACGATATTGATCTGGAGGTCCAGCTCGAGCTCCCGGATCCTTCGGTCTCTCGCTTTGCTTTCCGCCTCTTCGGCCACCTTTTTTTCTCTGGCCAGCTTCCAGACGTCCTCCATGTCGACAGCGAGAACGCCCCCGTTTTCCGTTTCCAGCTCGACGCTCTCCCCAAGGACCTGTTCGATCAGCGTTCCCCGAAAGATCACGCCGTCTGTGAGAAACACCACGTCGGTGTACTCGGGCGCCGGCTCCCCAGGCGGGATCGCCTGCTTTTCCATGGAGGATATCTCGGAGATGCTCAGGGTGAGGAGCTCACCGTCCGGCGTCTCTACGACCAGTTCCTCCCCCGGGGTTTGCTCGATGATAGCACCGACGTACGTCGTACCGTCGACCGTGGTGAGGACGTCTCTGTAGCGGGAGTCGGCGGAAAGCGGCGAGCTCACCAGCGCCGCGAGGACGAAAAGGGCCATGCCGGCTTTACTCATGTCCATCTTCTTCACGACTCCCGTCACCCGAGCGGGAGGACCTATTCCTGCTTCTGGCCCTCGAAGAAGTCGAGAAGGTCGCTCAGGGCTTCGGTCGCTTCCTTGGTCTCAGGTGGACGTTGGGCCTCGGCGTAGCGGAACGCGATTTCCACCGCGCTGTATATCTGCTCCCTCGGCACCGTGTAGAGCAGCCGGTAGAGGTAGTGCTTGCCCAGCTCCTTCTCCTGCCCATCTTCGGCCTCCTGATAGACCCAGTAGTCGTCTCCGCGTTGCGTTCCGGCGTACTCCGCGTCCGCCAGCACCCGAGCCGCATCTTCCACGTAGGGCTTCACGGCCTCTTTCGCTTCAAGAGAAGACTCCTCGAAAATGGCCACGAACTCCTCGGCCACCCGCTGTGCGATCTTCGCATTCGCCGCAAAGCCTCTGGTCCACTCCACCAGTCTGTCGAGATCCGGTCCGACCCTGGCGAAGACGAATGCATATGTCCCGCGGAATTCGGGCAGCCGCGATATGTCCTGGTAGTCCAGATAGAACCAGACGGGGATCTCCTCTCCCGCTGCGCTGTTCTTGTGCTCGATGACTCGGGCGGGGTAGGTCGGCGCCTCGACCGGAGAGGTTTCTGATGCAGGCGGGGCCGTATCGAGTCTTGCCGCGCTACCGGCGCAGCCCATGAGCAGCGCGGCCAGTGGAATGGATATCAGCTTCGCGATCCGTTTTTTCATGCTAGCGCCTCGATTCTCCGAACCTGACCGCCGTTTCGGTTCGAGTATCGAGAACGACTGCGATCCTTCTTGAGCTCGCCGCCTAATCATAGCAGGTGTGTAACGCGAAGGCAAGGCACGGGGCCCGCTGAGGAGCCGTGGGCGCGCCCTGCAGAGGGCTGAACGAGCTGAAACGCATGCCAGCCGTGGTGTAGAATGAGCAGCCCGATTCAAGAAAAGGTCACGCCCATGCATCGTCCTCGGGCATCAGCAGCCCTGGCGCTATGCTCACTGCTCGTGGTGCTGGCCGGATGTCCGCTGCTTCCCTTCTGGGACAGAACGGCGGCCCGGGATCAGCCCTCCATAGTCGTGAAATACACGGTCGTGCTGAACCAGGACCATGTCCCGCCCCAGCTCACGGTAACACGGCAGCCCGGCTCCTCCTCGATAGCGGCTGACGAAGAGGCCGCCTTTGCCGTGAAATTCTCACCCGACAGCGGCGGGGCCAAGGAGGCAGAGGTCGTCATTGCGTGCAACGATCCGGACTGCCCCTCCTTCTCGTTCAACCTGCCGGGGATCGGAGTCGTCCTGGAGCCGGAGATCGCCCTTGAATACTTCGGGACGGAAATTCCCAACGGAGGAAGCAAGAGCTTCATTGACACGTTCGTGGGGGAGACGCGGGACCTGTATTTCACGATTCACAACTACGGGACAAAGGATCTCGCCCTGACGGGAAGCCCGCTCGTCGGCGTGAGCGGGGATGACGCCTCCATGTTCACGGTGTCCTACCAGCCGTCCTCCGCAACGGTTGGGAGTCGAGATAGCCTGCGCTTCACGATCACCTTCGAGCCGACGAGCCTGGGCGATAAAGCGGCGGAGGTACAGATCCTGAACAACGATCCGGATGAGAGTGACTACCGATTCACAGTGACGGGCCGGGGCAGAGTAGATCGTCCGGAAATGGCCGTTCCGTACAACGGCGTGGAGATCCCATCGGGGAGCACCGATCCGGTGAACCTCGGCTCGATAGATCTCTACAACAAGATCGAGTGCATCTTGAGCATCCGTAACTACGGGGAGCAGCAGCTCTCGCTCACCGGTGCGAGTCCTTATGTCGACATCCTGAACGGTCCGGGCTTTTCCGTCTATTTCATCCCCTATTCCACGATCGGCGGGCACGGAGGCGCAAACTTCGGCATCCGCTGCCTGGTCAGCTCGGAAGGGGAGAACACCGCCGCCATATCGATCCCCAACAACGACGAAGACGAGAACCCGTACACATTCGTCGTGTCGGTCACCGGCACGCCGGCGGAGCCCAAGATCCGGCTGTCCTGCGATTCCACGGACATTCCCCCGGGCGGCACCTGGGACTGCGGGGAAACGGAGATCGGGCTGTTCTCCGATGACAGCATCGAGACATTCAACGACGGCTGGCTGGACCTGCAGCTCACCGGAAGCCCCGATGCCGTGGCGGTGAGCGGCCCCGATGCCGCGGCCTTTACCGTTGTCTCCCAGCCGTATGCCACGGTTCGGGCCCGCACGTCTGCCTTCTCGAGCCCCTCGAACGCCTTCACCCTGCGTTTCCGGCCCCAGACTGCGGGAGTCAAGACCGCCGAGATCTCCATAGCGAGCAACGATCCGGATGCAGGGGACAATCCCTACGTCGTCACCCTGACCGGCACCGGCGCGACGCCGTCCAACCCCTCCGTATCCGGCCGTGTATCCCTGACTTCCCCTCTGAGCGGCGACCGCACCTGCATCGTCGCCATGGACACCGTGTACGGAAGGGACCCCGGTACTACCGCGAAATAGACGCCGCCTCCGGAGCCGGCTGCGTCGACTACGAGATCCGCAATGTGCCGACCGGAGACTACTACCTCTGGGTGAAGATCGACGACAACGAAAACGGCGCTTTCCACGATACGGGCGGCTATTGGGGTACTTGCGGCGACATCGGCCCCATCGTCTCTGCATCCGTTTCGGTCACGGGCACGGCCGTCGAAGCGAGCATCAGCGTGGCCGCCATTCCCGACCAGCTGCTCTTCGACAGAGACGGCTTGGGAAACGGCTACATCGAATACAATTGGAGCATGATCCTCGACGTGCACAACAACGGCATCGACGCCGGGGACTACGAGCTGAGGGTGCACAACGTCAAGGAGCCGGGTGAGAGCCAGCGCTGGGTCGCCGCAGACGACATCCTGGATCCGGGGAACACGGACCACCTGGCGCTCAAATTCACCAGCGAGAGCTCGGCCAGCTCTTTGTGCCCCATTCAGGCCGAGCTCCAAGACGGGGACACCTTCGTCATGAGCGTGGGCAAATCCGCAGACCCGGAGCTGGACAACATCGACGCCACATCGACCCTCTACGTGGAGACGTACTTCCGCGACGCCGAAGGCATCCACAGGGACTACTGGCCTTGATCCCCCGGCTCTACACGGGGTTCGGACGGCTCATCTACTGCGAACCGAACTGAGGCCCGGCTACCGGCAGGTGAGCTTCTTCTGCTCCGCCGTCTGGGCGTAGAGATAGCGCTTCCCCACCTGGCCTGGATACGCGTAAGGTTGCGGCTTGCCCGAGCCGTCCGCCCGCTCCTCGATCTTCTCCTTCTGATACGGCTCGAGACCGGTCCGCCAGCCCGGGGGACCCGGCTCGTCGAAGAGCCACTGCTGAATGGGCTCCTCCTCGAAACGCTCCCTGCGGCCGGAGAACTCCACGTAGGGCCCGGCCCGTCGGGACCAGGCCCCCACCGCCTTGAGGTCTTCCAGGCTGCGAAGGGGGCTCTGCAATCGGCTTTCCACGATGCGACGAGCCGCTGTCGGCCCGATGCCGGGCACTCTGAGCAGTACGTGCTCCTCGGCGCCATTCACGTCCACGGGGAAGAGCTCCGGATGCAGAATGGCGTGGGCCGTCTTCGGATCCACGGCCGTGGGGACCCTTCCCGCCTCGTCGAACACCAGGTCGTCGAAACGGAAGCCGTAGGCCCGGAGCAGGAAGTCGCACTGGTACAGCCGGTGCTCGCGAAGCAGGGGATTCGCGCCGAAGGAGTCGGGGGAAGCGCCGGCGGCCCTGGACGCGGCCGACGGACCGGGCGGCGAGCCCGCCTCCCCGAGGCTCCCGCGGGGATCCGGCTGGTAGGCCGAATAGTAAGATCGGAACACGTAGAGCTCCCGGTAGATCC
>Ga0272441_10012752_pt1 | contig 12216 bp, 10 predicted proteins | sample SSMProp6N_FD_193582 | JGI IMG/M metagenome (GOLD analysis project Ga0272441, IMG submission 193582) | Marine sediment archaeal communities from Little Sippewissett salt marsh, Falmouth, MA, United States - SSM-Prop-6N | ecosystem: Environmental > Aquatic > Marine > Wetlands > Sediment ...
AAGAATCGTATTTGACCTTTCCATTGAACAACCTTTGGCTTTGATATTTTTATATGAAAAAGTAACATGACATAATGCTAGCTGATAAGCCTCGGAAAATCCAGAAAAATCACAACGTTTTATATCGGGCTTTTATCGTTTCTTAACTTGCATTCCGGCGTGTAATTTTTGTTGAAAACGTTTATAATCACTCTGAATTATAATCAATCTTGCTATGTTAATTGAAGAAAGGTACTGATAAGACAATGCTAACAAACAAAAACCAGCATATGTTCTACATAGTAACTGTTAGCCTGCTAGTTCTGTGCTTTTTTTATCAGAACGCACAGGCTGATTCTCACTCGGGGGATTGGCCCATTAAGATTACGGTACAGCACCGGCCCGGAACCTATTGGTGGTGTCCCGGCAGCGCCTGGGATAAAGAAAATATCGATTGGAACCTTCAGCAGCTAAAAGCCGCCGGGATCGGCACGGTCCACATTGTGCCCATCTACGGCGCCAAGGGATACGAAGACCGTTACCTGCCCTTTCTTTCTGACAAATGGCTGGAGATGTATCAATATATATTAAAAAAAGCCGACTCGCTGGGATTGCAGGTAGATATGACCACCGGTACCGGCTGGTGTTTTGGCGGCCCGGATTTGGAAAAAAAACAATGGGACGCCAAGGCTTCCCTGGATAAAAAAACAGGCAAGCTGAAAATGAACTATGACCGGATGGTAAAACGTGCCGCTCCCGGAGGCGCCGGCCATATGCTCAATCCCTTTTCACCTTCCGCCATCACTTTTTATCTCAAGCGTTTCGATCCGGTCCTGAAAGATGGCCCCTTGCGCCCCCGGGCCCAGTATCATGATTCGTTTGAGTATCACGCCAATTGGTCAGAAGAGTTGCCCAAAGAATTTAAAAAACGCCGTGGCTATGATATCAAAGATCATCTCCAGACATTGTTTGGCTCGGACGAAAACCAGGACCGCACCTGCCGGATCAAGTACGACTATCGGCTGACCGCGGCCGAGCTTCATCAGGAATATATCCAGATATGGACCGACTGGGCCCGCTTCGGAGGTATGCTCACGCGCGATCAGGCTCACGGCTCACCTGCCAACCTGCTTGATGTCTATGCAACCGCAGATATCCCGGAAACAGAGATGTTTGGGTCTCCTGAATTTGCAATTCCCGGCTTTCGCCGCGAGCAAAAGTTCTCACGCCCGCCCGACTCAGAACTGGGTATATGCCGAATGGCTTCGTCCGCGGCCCACGTTGCCCACACCTCCGGCAGACAACTTGTTTCCGCTGAAAGTTGTACCTGGCTGCGCGAACATTGGCATGGCACACTCGGACAGATTAAGCTCCAAATGGACCTGTTCTTCCTGGCAGGTATTAATCATGTCTTTTATCACGGTTCGTGCTATTCTCCTTGTCAGGATCCCTGGCCCGGCTGGTTCTTCTATGCCTCGACCAAGGTGGATTGGCGCAATTCGATATGGCGGGACATACCTCTATTAAACGATTACCTCGCCCGCTGTCAGTCTGTGCTCCAGACGGGCATTCCTGCTAATGATATACTTTTGTATTGGCCCATACATGAGCTCTGGATGGATCCAAAGGGACTGCTGCAGAATTTGACGGTTCACTACAACCAGTGGATGGATCTACAGCGGATTGGTCAGGTGGCCAAGCTGCTTGATGAAAAGGGCTATAACTATGATTTCGTTTCTGATCGTATGTTGGATCTGATTCATTGTGAGAAAGGCTTGCTCAAGGCCCCCGGTGGCGAGTACCGCGTTATTTTTGTTCCTCATTGCAATTTCATGCCGGCCGAAACTCTGAAAAGATTGGCGGATCTCGCCGCACAGGGTGCGGCGATTATTTTCGATCAGTCTCTGCCGAGGGATGTTCCCGGTTGGGCCAATCTCGCCGACCGCCGCACCGAGCTCGCCGCGGCCAAGACGCGCTTAAAAAAAGTTACTATAACTACTGATATTGATGAAGCGCTTAGCAATGCCGCAGTCAAACGCGAACCCCTTGTCGATCAGGGCTTGCGTTATGTCCGGCGCAGGTCGGATAACGATTACTGGTATTTTATCGCGAACCATACAGCCCATATTTTTAAGGGCCCGCTCAATCTTGCCGTCCCCTTTGCTTCAGCCGTCCTGCACGATCCGATGACCGGCACTTCTGCGCTTCTACCTACAAAGAAGATTGCGCAGAGCCACCGGCTTTACCTCGATATAGCACCCGGCCAATCTTTCATCATCCAGGCGAGCCCTAACGAGTTAAACGCCCCTGCTTATGTCCCTCTGCAGTCCTCAAATGATGAGTTGACACTCGCTGGTAAGTGGGACATTGAATTCATCGACGGTGGACCGGAAATTCCCAAGGCTTATAGTACAACTGGGCTTTCTTCCTGGACCAACGCGCCCGATGAAAAGGCCCAGGCCTTCGCCGGTACTGCCCGCTATAGGCTGACCTTTAACTTGCCCGATTTAGATGGTGACGAGTATCTGCTCGATCTCGGAGATGTTCGGGAGTCGGCCCGGGTAAAGATCAACGGCCAAAATTCAGCGACACTTTTCGCCTTACCCTTCCGCGCACCTGTAGGTCGATACTTGAAGAAAGGCAGCAACACGATAGAGATTGAAGTTACGAATCTCGCCGCCAACAGAATCCGTGACCTGGACCTGCGCGGGGTGAATTGGAAGATCATGCATGACATCAACATCGTTAATCAACACTATAAGAAATTCAACGCCGCCGCTTGGCCCCTGCAACCCTCGGGTCTGCTAGGACCTGTAAGACTGATTCGTCAAACAAAGAATAAAACGATTTTTACAGAAAAATAGACCGAACTGTTAGAGCATAATCAGAAAATATAAAGGTGGTTCATTTTATTGAGATGATATTATCTAAACGTTCACATCCCCAAGCTACAGCCTAACATAAATCCTACTCTACATAGATGAGCCAATTCTCAATCAATATTAATAGGTCCAGTCCATTAATAATATCATCTGACGGAGCATGAATATTACACTGGGGATCCCAATGATCCTCCACCTCCGTGCTTAGCCAGGCAGATGTAAAACGAACAAAATCCGAGAAATCCAATCTGTAATCATTATTCACATCAGCTTTTGCCGCATCCGTACATAACCAGTTTAGATATTCCTCCAGATTTGTGTAACCGTCGTTATTGCGATCATCATTACGATCATTGGGGTTATTCAGATTCAAACCACATATTATTTCCCAGGCATCCGGCATACCATCCTTGTCCGTATCCTGGGGTGCTAAAGTGCTGTTCAGGATCGGCCAGCCGCCGACTTCCGTTTGTGAGTCGATATGATGTCCCGTTTGATCAATTACTGTATTAATAAGCCGCTTATCTACCGCGTCACGCACCAGCGAGGCCCCTGCTTCTGCCAATACCATAAGATAGGCTTCGTCTGCACTGGACATAAGAACCTCAGGTAAATCGAAACGTACTCCGTGCTGAGTTTCCGGCCCGTAAAACATCCCCCAGCCGTTATTATAACCGTCTACAATGCCGTCTTTATCCGTATCCATCTTGTTGGCTGACTGGAAAATATGCGTGTCCGCATTAGGCGAATAATGCATATAAGGATAGTTTGTATCTGGCCCGCTGATCCCGTAGTTGCCGACATAGTTAATATAAACAGCCGCACCATCTTCTCCCGTGTAACCGAATTTGTCGCCGGGATTATAGACAACATTGTTTACCCAATCCAAGTATGTTCCCGGAAGACCTGCTCCGGGGCGTGGATTGCGGCTTCGGTTGTGAGCGTACAGATTATGGTGAAACGTAAAATTACCTCCAATGATCAGAGAGCCGTATCCGTGGTTACCTCCACTATGACAAGAATTATGCAATGCTTCCGTAACCAGCGACCATTGTACGGTTACATCAGTCGAATTATTCGTTACTGACAAAACTTCATCTATACCCCAGGAAGCACTGACATGATCGATCATTACATCAGAACTGTTGGAAACTCCCAAAGAATCTGGTTCGTAGTCAGGACAATAAGTATCACCCGGACGAAAACGCATATAACGAATGATAATATTATCACCATTGACTGATGTCTTTCGATCGCAGATTGTAATTCCATCGCCTGGCGCGCTTTGGCCGGCGATGGTAATATCTGAACCGATTATAAGGTCTGTTGTTAAGTGGATATTACCACTTATGTCAAAAATAATTGTTCGCGGGCCATGGGCGGATTCCAGGCCGTGCCGCAATGACCCTGAACCGGAGTCTCTAAGATTGGTAATATGGTAAACATCTCCCCCGCGACCTCCAGTGGCATAGCGACCAACTCCTTCAGCCGTGGGAAAAGCAAGTGTCTGTGCATAGGCGTTGCATGCAAAAAAATGAATACAAAATAATAATATAACTGATTTTATATCCGCAACTCCTGCCCTAAATGACATGATCGTTCCAGTAGTATTGTAGTGTATAATTAAATCGATATTGTTCATATGCTCTTAAAAACAATATTTTTGCTAAACATGATATTGGTTTTATATGAATAAAATTATACCAATTTCAAGACAAAAAATCAATGCCTGCTCCGACATGAACATTAATAACTTCAACGTGGACGGCATGCTTTTGGGCATCAATGTAGGTTCCGAGGATAACCCCGGCAATCTCAGCGGTTCTCTCTCTGCTGACGGCATGATCAATCAGGTCAAGATTTATGGCGACCTGCTCGGCGACCTAACCTCCAGTTCCCGGTTTGGCTTTGTCACAATCAACGGCGACCTCGGCGCCGACGCCGACATCATCAGCACCGCCGGCAACATCACCAAACTTACCTTTGGCGATACTATCTACGGCAACGTCACCGCCAACAATGGCGCCGGCACGATTATGATGATTCAGCGTGGTGCTAATGCCTTTGTCAATCCCGACACCGGCATCTCCGACTCCGCCGGCCTACACATTCTTGCCGACCTCGCCCGCACCCTCTGGCAAAGCCTATAACAATAAGTTATCCCCCGATGGGTGGCATGCTGACGCGAGGCTTATGCCCAGCATCAGCCGAGCTTAAGCATGCTCTTTTTAGTTGAGTTAGCCCCCGGTTTCACACCGAGAGTTTTCTATTTGGCCGATACAATCAGTATCCCCCAGGGCTCCAGCCGAGGTATCTCGACAATTGTCCAGCCATCTTTTTCTGTTGTCTGCAAATCTGTTTTGCGTGACAGAGATGAGTAATCTTTTGATTTCTCCGCCTTCTCATGCATCTCTGCCTCATACGGTATTGGCCTCAGCAGCGCTGTGAAGATCTTACCTCCCCTAAAAAACGCATCATTGCGCAGCTTTATCTTAAACGCCTGCCCTTCACCCCACTCAATTAGATGCACCACCACCTCCGCATCTTCCTCACCGGGCCTGGCCCGCACAAAGCAGCTTACCTTATCACCCTGCTCCATTTTTAGAACCGGATTATTCTCCCAGCGGCTATCCTTCAGTTTATACCCCACCGCCGCCGCATCTTCGTATCCATCCAGATAGCGCGCATTCGCCTGTACAAACCCATACAAATCCGCCATATCTTCCGGCCTGCTGAACACTCGCGGTTTGTTAATCCCTCCGAATTGATCCCACGGCACCATAAACAGCATCCCGTTGGCATAACACCCTGCTATGGCCAGCCGATAATTATCTACCCCCAGGTTTTGCCACGATGTGTAAACTAGTGCCTTGCCTCGCTCACGCGCATCTTTGCACGCGTTCCAGAAAAAATCCGGTCTTACTTTATCCCTTGTCATCTCAACCATGCCGTAATCAAACAGCATGGCCACCGGTTCCCCTTTCCCACCGAACATCGACCCGTTCCACGCCAGATTGCAGGATATCGTTATATGTCTGCCTATTTCCTTTTCGAATATCGGATGAATATATTTGAAGAATTTCGCCGCCTCCGGTATCGGTGTTCGCCTGCACGTCGTCGGTTCATCCCTCTGCAGACTGTCCGCCCCCGCCTCTATCCACTTTACCATCTGCTCCAGATACCACTTTTGGTATTCCTTGTTCTCATTATCCGCCCAGTATCGCCCCGGCTTTCCGAAGTGATCCAGCATCGGAGTTCCGTCCTTGTTCTTTTTCGCAAATTCCGGATTATGCGTCACTGCGTTCAAGCTGCCCTGAAAGCTCCACCCCAGCTCATGTACCATCTTGATATACTCCGGGTCATTAATATAGCACCAGTCCGCCCGGGTAATATGAAACGCCTTGGCCGCCTTCAATTCCGCCTGATCTTTCTTTTTGACGAACAGCCGCATCGACACATCACTATACCGCGGCGCCCCGTCCGGCCGTTTCACAATCTTAGCAGCCTCCGATACCGTCTCCCCCCCGCAAATTCCAATCATCATGATCCCCACCACCCAGGCTATCAGTACTGTCTTGCATATCCTACTGCCGTCCATTTCTTCTTCATTTCCTTTCTGCGCTCTTCATATTATTTCAATTTGTAACTTTATTTCCTTTTCTCCTGCCTCCTGATTCTAATATTTTACCCATTGCAGCGACAGTCCGTTCGCCGGCGCCAAAGGCCCCGCTGCCATCCGGTCCCTGGCTGCCAGAATATTTTCTATGTGTTCACTTGTCCATCGCCCCCGCCCGATCTCCAGCAGCGTCCCCACGACATTCCGCACCATATGATAGAGAAACCCGTTCGCCTCCAGATCGAAATAGATTAGATGATATTTTTGCCTGATCTCGCAGCGATATAGATTTCTTACCGTACTCATTCTTTTCCCGCCCGCCGAATTAAAACTCGCAAAGTCATGCTCTCCCAGCAGTCTATTAGCCCCTTCCTGCATAGCTTCTATATCACACCGGTAATAATACTGATAGCAAAAGGGTTTGAGGTTCAGTGGTATTTCTCTTTCCTGATAGACCGTATAGCGATACAGCTTACTAACCGCCGAGCCGATCGCATCAAAATCATTATCTACTTCTTCCGCCCTTATAACTCTAATATCGCCTGGTAGATATTTCCCGATCACCCGGCCCAGTCTTTCGGTCGGTATGATTGTATCCGTAAAGAAATTTGCCACCTGCCCCGCCGCGTGCACCCCCGTATCGGTCCTTCCCGACCCCCGCACTGTGATGCTCTCGCCCGTAGCTTCTCCTATCGCCTCTTCCAGCACCTGTTGTACGGTCGTAATCTCCTCCTTTTGCCTCTGCCACCCGTGATAGCCGCCCCCGTCATAGGCAATGGTCAATTTTACATTTCGCAACTTGTCAGCCTCCATCTACCCTCTCATAATATCTGATTACCCGACAAATTGCAATTCCATCCGTAACCTGGTGGCATGCTCAAGTTAGTGCTATAACGGGCATTGCCCGCTTGATCATGGCTACATACCCGTTTACAGAAATGTAGGATGGGCTTTAGCCCATGCGGTTCTTCTTTTTTTTATCTCCTTATCTCCTGGCTCCTGATTCCTGACTCCTTCTCTTCTTTCCATTTCGTATTACGTATTGTGTATTTCGTATTAAGTAGCCCTCGATTTTACATCGAGGGCTAATCTTTCTCCTTTAAGAGCCCCGTTAGGGGCGTAAGATGTTAGCCCATAGCGTAAGCTATGGCAATATGAATCACCCCATCCCTTTCTCCTCCTCCACCACGAGCGCAGCGAGTGGTGGATATCTTATCTTGTATCGTAGGGAGGGGCTTTGCCCCACGCGTTATCTTTTATGTGTTTCTTTAAAATCTCCAGATCCTCTGAGAGTTTTGGAATCATACGGGCGCAGCTCTTTAAGTATTCCAAAGACAAAATTTAACATGAATTCTAATATATAGCACGCAGCTAATAATGAAAAAACAGCAATATATAGTTTTCTTGAGTCTATTCCGGAATTACCTTTTGTCATAGGTGTGGACACTCTTGAAAACATTCCAATTATATTGACTATACCCATAGCAATTCCGTAAATAAATATTGCGACCGTAATTGTTTTCAGGCTGCCTGGACACATATCTTTGATACTTTTAACCGAGAACCAATTTTTCCCCTGTCGTAAGTTTTTAGTCAAAAAAAGCCTTGCCAAAATTAGCGGAATAATTCCGACGCTAAGAATTTTAGCAATATTATATAAGGGAATACTTGTATGGCGAAGTAAGAAAATATGAGCTGTAAAACTAATCAGAAATCCGAAAAATGTAACAATTGTTAGAACTAACATATATCTGCTCGCTATAGATTGAAAAATCGTAGGATGGGCTCTACCTGCGGTGAGCTTGTCGAACCAACTCGTGGTGAGCTTGTCGAACCAGCCCATGCGGTTCTTCTTTGTTTAACACCCAGACTACGCTCTGGGTGGCATCTTCTATTTTCATTTAGCCCCCAGACCACATTCTGGGGGGTCTTTTATTTTGTATTCCGTATTTATTTTCATCCAGTATTTCATCTCCCTCAGGCCGATTGATCGGCCTCTCCGCGGCTATTCGCCGCGGTCTAGGCCCGTGCTTCTAGCACGGGTATAAAAGATAAATACTCTTCTTCCTTTAAGAGCCCCGTTAGGGGCGCAAGATAATAGCCCAGGGCAAACGAAGTGCAGCCCTGGGACTTGAGGTATATATATTTTTAAGCCCCGTTAGGGGCGACAGAATACATCCCACCTGTCATCCCCGCGAAAGCTTGTCCTCAACTAGATTGGGGACGCCAATCCAGTATTGCCTCTTCCTCAGGCCAATACACCTATTCCCATAATACCCCCAAATCCCGCCCCATTCAATCCTGCTCTTTTACCTCTCAACCGCTTTCAACAAAGTAGGTGGCTCTGTGTCACGGTTTTTCTAGTTTTGTTTTGAACCTTTGAAATTTGAAAATTTGATATTGTTTAGGATTTCGGATTTAGTGTTTCGGATTTTTTACCGTCCGGTTAATTCATAATTCATTAATTCCCAATTATTTCACTTTACCTTGCTTAGGCGCAAAATCCCCAAGGGCCCCCATTAATAACATATAAAATATAACACACTTTTCATAAAAAGTCAAACACTTTCCATTAAAAAACCATGCACTTTTTCGAAGAATTTCGATCTTTTTTTACAGTATTTCCCGAAATTTTTCAAGTTATTTTCTAAATCACCCCATCTACCCATACACTCATACACTCATATACGCCTCACCCAGATAGTCGATTATATCCAGCGCCGTAACAGATGTTTCCCCCATCACCGCCGCCGCCAGATCCCCCGCCCGCCCGTGTATATAAACTCCTAATATCGAAGCACTTAACGCCTCAAATCCCGCCGCCTGATTCGCCAGTAGCGCCCCAATGCAGCCGGTTAAGACATCTCCCGCCCCGCCCGTCGCCATCCCCGGATTACCAGTTTCGTTTACGTAAGTCCTTTTACCATCAGTAACTACCGTCCCCGCCCCCTTCAGTACCACCACCGCCCCGCAGCGCTTTGCCAACTGCTCCGCCTGCTCAGTTCTTTCTGTTGGCATCTCCTCCCGAAACCAAGCCTTCCACAGCCTTTTTATCTCCCCCGGATGAGGTGTAAGTACAGTAATGTCAGATAGTTGCAATCCATCACCTCTGATGGCTGCCAGATTATTCAACCCATCCGCATCGATAACTATCGGCTTTTGAACTTCCTTTAACAGCCGTTCTATAACTGCTTGTAATTGCAGACTTTGCCCCATCCCCGGCCCCAAAGCCAGCGAGTCATTATCCTCCATTGCATTCAATAGATCATGTATCGCCCCCTGGCAAATCAGCCCATTTTCATCCTCCGCCACCGGAACACTCGTTGCGCAAGGTGCTATTATAGCGGCACTTAGCTGCACACTCCGCGGCAGCGCCATCCTCACCAATCCCGCTCCACTCCGAAATGCCGCCATCGCTGCCAGCGCCGGCGCTCCCACCATCCCCCTGCAACCACCCGCGATTAACAACTTACCAAATAAGCCCTTATGCGCATCTTCCGCTCTTTCGGGCAGCTTGGGTATCTCCGTAATTCTTTCTGTCATAGCAACTTACCTGTATCTAATCATTCTTCTGCGATGTTTGATTATTGATGATCGCCGCGATATAGCCGGCCGCAAATCCATTGTCGATATTGACCACGCAAACCCCTCCTGCACAACTATTTAGCATTGATAGCAGCGGCGCGATCCCCCCAAAACTTGTTCCATATCCTACCGAGGTAGGCACCCCGATCACCGGCACCGACACCAGCCCACCCACCACCGACGCCAGCGCCCCCTCCATCCCCGCTACCACCACGATTACCTGCGCCTTTTGTATCTGTTCGCAGTGACTTAACAGCCGATGCAGCCCCGCCACTCCCACATCATAAATCGTTTCTACATATTGATTTAACAGCTCCGCCGTCACCCGCGCTTCTTCCGCCACCGGTATATCACTTGTACCTGCCGTTATCACCGCAATGCGTCCCACCTTCTCCTTTTCTTCCCCCTGCCTAAGCACAATCGCCCGTGCCTTCTTTTCAAACTCAGCCTTTGGTATCCGTGCTTTTACCGCTTCGTAAGTCCTTTCATCCGTACGAGTTGCCAACACATTCTCTTGTTTATCTGCCAGCCGGACGAATATCTCCACAATCTGTTCCGTCGTCTTACCCGGACAATAAATCACCTCCGGCATCCCGCACCGCAAAGTCCTGTGATGATCGACTTTAGCGTATTCCAGCGACTCAAAAGGCAGCGCACGCAGCTTTTCCAGGGCATTTTCAACTGATGTGCCGCCTGTTTTAACCTGTTCCAGTAGTGCTTTAAGCGATTCCAGATTCATAACTTACGACTCTTTCGAATGAAATCTTGCGCCTGATTGTCCGAGGCCGCCGGCTCCAATGACAATTCCGCCGTTAGGCCCGCCTTTAACAGATGATAGCCCAATCCGGCTACCATGGCGGCATTATCAGTGCAATATTTTTTCTCCGCTCCAATCAATTTCAGACCCGCTTCTAAACACTTATTTTGCAGTTCGTTACGCAAAGTAGTATTAGCCGCCACCCCGCCGCCTAAAAGTACCGTGGTGGCCTTGATCTTTTCCGCAGCTCTAAGTGTTTTCCTAACCAGCACTTCTATAACCGCCGCCTGAAAGCTGGCCGCAATGTCAGCCTTTTCCTTTTCACTCATCGATCCCACCCTATCTTCTCCTAACATATCCTGGCCGCGGCAATGATAAAGTACCGCGGTTTTTACCCCGCTAAAAGAGAAATTTAACGATCCCTTTTCCAGCCACGTTCTGGGAAATCGTATCGCTTTGGGGTCACCGGACTTAGCAAGTTTTTCGATTGAAGGACCACCGGGGTAGGGGAGCTTCAAGATGGCAGCGACCTTGTCAAACGCCTCGCCGGCGGCATCGTCTAATGTGCAGCCTAAAAGCTCCAGATTGACAGGGCTGGTGCATTTATAAAGACTTGTATGGCCACCAGATACGACCAGGGCCACCGCGGGAAAGCAATCCTCCTCCTGTTCGAGCATGACCGATTGCAGATGGCTGTGCAGGTGATTTACCGCTAAAAGCGGTTTTTGCCACGCCCAGGCCAGGGTCTTGGCAGCCGTCACCCCGATTAAAAGCGCCGGCGTCAACCCTGGATAGGACGCCACGGCCACAGCAGCAATATCTTTGGAGGTTAAACCGGCATTATCAAATGTTTCCCGCAGGACAGGCAAAATATTTTCAATATGAGCGCGGGCGGCAATTTCCGGGACCACACCACCATATTTTTGATGTAAATCGATCTGGGATGAGACCACGCTGGAGATAACCTCCCGGCCGTCGGCGACCAGGGCGGCGGCGGTTTCATCGCAACTCGATTCTATGCCTAGGATTATAGTTTTAGACATCTGTTTCATTCGTTAATGAAGATAAAAACAACAGCGGTGATTACTATTAAATAGGAGATAACGAAAGAAACAAAGAGAAAAAACACCCGTTATAAAAAAGAGAATATGAACCGCTGACCTAAAAAACAAGTGACAGGTGAATAATCAAATATCAAACGAAGCGCAACGTGAATACGGAAAAAAATTCACGTTTTGCCATTTTTCCTTTGCTGGTACTAATCAACAATCTGGACCTGGCTTTTGCCCTCGGTGAGAATGTCGAATAGTTCTTCCACGTCCTGGTTGCGCAGGCGGATACAACCGCGGCTGCTGGCGGTGCCGATCTTTTCCGGTTCGATAGTACCGTGAATGCCA
>Ga0272441_10012753_pt1 | contig 12215 bp, 7 predicted proteins | sample SSMProp6N_FD_193582 | JGI IMG/M metagenome (GOLD analysis project Ga0272441, IMG submission 193582) | Marine sediment archaeal communities from Little Sippewissett salt marsh, Falmouth, MA, United States - SSM-Prop-6N | ecosystem: Environmental > Aquatic > Marine > Wetlands > Sediment ...
AGGCTTTTAATCTCAATTATTCTAAAATTTTATTGTTTTTCTTCGTGCGCTTCGTGTCTTCGTGGTTACTTTAATATATATGTTAAAGTAAGCACACTATCTGGAATAGCACCGATTTAATTACCCTCGCAAAGTTTCAGTGGCGGCTGACGGCGCGGTAGCAGAGGCTCTGGAATCCTTCCTTGATGTAGCGGAGTCGGGTGGTAAAGAGGCAGCCCTGGCGGAATTTTCCGCGGACCTCGTTCAAAGGATGCCCTTTCAGTTCGATCTCCGGCTTCCCGAAAAGTTCCGCCGCCATCCGGTAGGTGTCCATCTCCGCCACATCGATACCCATCACCGCCGCCGCGACCTCGTCCACCGCCAGGAGGTTCTCGCCCCCGATGACCACCCCCGCGTTGACCGGGGTGGATTTGATCTCGTCGAACTCGTTCCCCCAGACGCCGTCCACCAGACAGAAGTCGCTTTTTATGACCTGGTTCATGTCCAGAACCGCCCGGCGGATGAAGGGATGGTACATCAGTTTCTGCTTCCGGGTGGGAATGAAGCCGAAGATATTTTTCAGACATAAGCTGACCCCGGCCAGCGAATGGGTTTTCATCTTGGCGATATTGACGAGGTAGTCGTGCTCGAAAATCTCAGCGGCGAACGGCATTTCTTTGGTGTGATGCGGCCGGGGAATCGGCTTCCAGACATGCTCGGAATCGCGCATATCGACCAATCTGAGCTGGGGGTACTTCTTCTTCAAATCTTCGTATCCCAGGTCAAAAAAAGCTTTGTCGGTCTTGCTGCAGGACTCCCCGATGGTTATCACCGGGCAGTCTTCCAGACGCTCCAGAACCGCCCGGACCAGGCCGGTATCTACCCCCATCCCCTCTTCCGAGGGACGATTCCCGGTCAGATTGGGTTTGATGAAAACCTTTCTCCCGATGACGCGGAAACCGAGTCCGTCGAGAACCTCGCATGCTCCCCGGTAGGGGTCCTGGTTTCTGGCCAGATAAACTTCGGTCATAATTTTTTTCTCCGAAATAAAACAGATTGTGCTATTTTACTGTATCGAAATTCAAAGTGAGATAAATCGGATTATATCTCATTCCGGGGGTCTTCTCCATCCTGATTTTCCGTTACATATAGTATAACCCGGGATATAATCATTTGCAGAGAAATTCCGAAATAATAAATTAGTGTCGTGTAACAGAAATAAATTATATTTCTTCGTCATTGCGAGCAATAGCGAAGCAATCTCAACTCCTTGGTAATCAAAGAGATTGCTTCGTCGCTTTGCTCCTCGCAATGACTGAATTATGCAAGTTATTTCTGAAACGGTACATTAGGTTAAACTCAAAAAAGCGGGAAGAAGATAATGAAAAAAGCTGAATTCATGCAAACGAAGGGCCAGGCCTGGCGGGAGCCGACCGGCAATAAACTCCGGGTCGAAGACGTGAAAAAACCCCGTCTTTACCGCCAGCTTTTTCCCTACACCGAGGTTCCCCGCGCCCCCTTCGACGGCATCGCGGTCCCGGTTGAACCTCCTCCGGAATTCTGGATCACCTGCACCACCTTCCGGGACGGTCAGCAGGCCCGCCCCCCCTACACCGTGGAGCAGATAGCCGATATCTATGACTTCCTCCATAAGCTGGGAGGCCCCAACGGCGTGATCCGCCAGTGCGAATTTTTCCTCTACAGCGACAAGGATAAGGAAGCGGTCCGGGCGTGCCTGGAGAAAGGGTACCGCTATCCGGAAGTCACCGGCTGGATCCGGGCGGTGCCGAAAGATTTCCAGCTGGTCAAGGAGATGGGGCTGAAGGAAACCGGCATTCTGACTTCGGCCTCGGATTACCACATTTTCCTCAAATTGAACCTGAACCGGAAAAAGGCCGAGGAGAAATATCTCTCGCTGGTCAAGACGGCGCTGGCCGAGGGAGTGATCCCCCGCTGCCACCTGGAAGATGTAACCCGGGCCGATATCTACGGTTTCATCGTCCCCTTCGTTCAGGAGCTGATGGAACTGGCCCGGGAGGCGAAGACCAGGATCAAGATCCGCCTCTGCGATACCCTCGGCTACGGGGTTCCCTGGGCGGAAGCCGCCCTTCCCCGCGGCGTTCCCAAACTGGTGCGGGTGATGACCAAGGAGGCGGGAGTTCCGCCCGAGTGGCTGGAATGGCACGGTCATAACGATTTTCACCTGGTGATGGTCAACGGGGTGGCGGCCTGGCTTTACGGCTGCGCCGCCCTGAACTCCACGGTCCTCGGCTTCGGCGAGAGGACCGGTAACCCCCCGATTGAGGCCGCCTGCATCCACTACGCTGAACTGACCGGTAACACGAACGGGATGGACCTTTCGGTCATCAGCGAACTGGCGGATTATTTCCGCAAGGAACTGCATTTCAAAATACCCCCCGCCACTCCTTTCATCGGCCAGGATTTCAACATCACCCGCGCCGGAATCCACGCAGACGGAGCGATCAAAAACGAGGAAATCTATAATATCTTTGACACCAATAAAATCCTCAAGCGTCCTCCCACGATTTCGATCACCGATAAGTCCGGCATATCGGGGATCCTGTACTGGATTCAAACCCAGACCGACCTGGAGACAGATAAGCTTTTTAAAACCCAACCCGGCGTTGTCAACATCCGCGACTGGGTGGAAGAACAGTACCTTGAAGGCCGGGTCACCGCCCTCTCTTCCGACGAGATGAATTACCAGGTGAGGAAGCATCTTCCCCATCTCTTCAAGTCGGAGTTCGACCTGATCAAGGAGAGGGTGGCCACCATCGCCCTGGAACTGGTGGAGGGGATGGTTACCAATCCGGAAATCCGTTCCATGGACAATATCCGGCAGGAACCGGTGATGGAGAAATATATTGAGGAAGATCCTTTCATAAAATATCTGTATGTCACCGATACGAACGGGAAGAAGATCACCCGAAATGTGACCCATCCCTACGATAAGGCCAAGTACGATCGGGAGTTCGAGCTCCACGCCGACTTTGCCGACCGGAGCTGGTTCATCGATCCGATGAGGGACGGCCAATCCCACCTGACCGACTTCTACATTTCCCGGATCGACGGATCCCTCTGCATTACGGCTTCGGCGCCGATCCGGGATGAGCGGGAAGAAATCGTAGGAGTCCTGGGTGCCGATATCCGTTTTGAAGACGCGGCCAAGCTCGAAGACCAGGATCTGAAGTATGATGATAGAGGGCAGAAGGCAGAGGACATCTGACTTCTTTTTATCAGAGCTATGAAGTCGGCAAATAAATCGATCGAGCGGGCGCAGGAGCATTTGGGAACTCTGCTGGAAGCTCAGCTCCGACGGGTGGAGAAGCTCAAAAAAGGGGCCGACTGGATCGATTACGGAAAGCTGAAGCCGATCCGGATCGCGGTGGTGGGGGGCGACGGCATCGGGCCGGTCATCTCCCGCCAGGCTCAGCGGGTCCTGGAAGGGATACTCCGCGGGGAAATCGAATCGGGAAAAGTCGTATTCAAATTCATCGAGGGGCTGACCATCGAGAACCGGGCCGCTGAGAAAAAGGCGGTTCCCGATGAGGTCCTGGGAGAGCTCAAAGAATGCCCCCTGATTCTCAAGGGACCCACCACGACCCCCCGGGAGGGCGATCCCTGGCCCAATATCGAAAGCGCCAATGTTTCTCTCCGCCGCGACCTCGATCTTTTCGCCAACGTCAGACCGGTCACGGTGCCGGCCCAGGGGATAGACTGGATTTTCTTCCGGGAGAACACCGAGGGGGCTTACATCCTGGGAAGTTCCGGTCTCCGCGTGACCGGTGACCTGGCCCTGGATTTCAAGGTGATCACCTTGCCGGGCTCCGACCGGATCATCCGCCTCGCTTTCGAGTACGCCCGGAAAAACAAGATCGAGCGGATGACGGCGGTGACCAAGGCCAATGTGGTCAAAGCCAGCGACGGTCTCTTCCTTGATACTTTTTACCGGATAGCGAAGGAATACTCGGAGATCGAAAGCGACGACTGGTATATCGATATCATCACCGCCAAGCTCCTCGACCCCAACCGGCGGAGCGGGTTTCGGGCATTCGTTCTTCCCAACCTCTACGGGGACATTCTCACCGACGAGGCGGCCCAGCTTCAAGGAGGGGTGGGGACGGCCGGGAGCGCCAACATCGGCTGGCGTTACGCCATGTTCGAGGCGATTCACGGCACCGCTCCCCGGATGGTGGAAGAAGGCCGGGCTGAATTCGCCGACCCCTTCAGCCTGATCCGGGCGTCGGCGATGCTCCTCAATCATATCGGTTATCGAGAACGTGGCGGGAGGTTGGAGATGGCTCTGCAAATCTGCGGGCAGTATGAAAAGAAGATAAAGGTAACCGGCCGCCCCGGCGGAGCGACCGCCGTTGAAATCACCGATTACCTTCTGGAGACGCTGTCGGATCCGCACTTGGAAAGCCGCTGGGAACGGTTGCGCAAAAAAGCATAGAACTCCCCGGAAATCAAAAGTAAATACAACTGTATCGTAATTTCAAAAAAAATTATTACCCCACGGATTACGGCGACCACGGATGTTTTTTTATGGTTATCAGGGAATCAGGTGATCGGGGGGACAGGGTATCCGGCCATCAGGATATCGGGCCGCCTGATATCCCGATACCCCGGTATCCTATCCTCCTGATATCCCGGTGACCCCGATATCCATAAATATTATAATCCGTGGTAGTCTTCATCCGCGGGGAAAGTGCATCGGTTGCGCCGGAGGCGCTCAATTATCACGGAGGTTACTATGAATAATGCGCCATCTCAGAAACAGCCGGCGACCGACCAGGGAAAGATCGGCTTCCTCGCCGTCACCGCCATCGGGATCGGCGGCATGGTCGGCGGAGGAATCTTCGCCGTCCTCGGCCTCGCCGTCATCCTGGCCGGGGGCGGAACTCCGGTCGCGTTCGCCCTCGCCGGGGTGGTGGCGGCGGTAACCTCCTATTCCTACGCCAAGCTTTCGGTACGGTTTCCCAGCGAGGGAGGGACGGTCACCTTTTTGAACCAGGCTTTCGGAACCGGCCGGCTCACCGGCAGCCTCAACGTCCTTCTCTGGCTCAGCTACCTCGTAACCCTCTCCCTCTACGCTTATGCCTGCGGAAGCTACGGGGCCACCTTCTTCCCGCCGGAACAGCATGATTTCTGGAAACACATAATCCTGAGCGGCACGATTGTTTTATTCACCCTGATCAATATTGCCGGCGCCACCTTCGTCGGCCAGGCGGAAAAATACATCGTGGGCGTCAAGCTCGCGATCCTGGTTCTGGTGGGAGTGGCGGGGATGTTCTTCGTCAAAACCCAGAACCTCGCTCCCTCAACCTGGGCCCGGCCCATTCCCCTGATCGCCGGGGGGATGATCATCTTCGTCGCCTACGAGGGATTCGAGCTCATCTCCAACACCGCCAACGATGTCAGGAACGCGAAGAAAAATCTGCCCCGGGCCTACTACACATCGGTCGGCCTGGTGATCATCCTCTACATCGCCATCGCCATAGTGACCGTCGGCAATCTCGATCCCAAGACGATCGAAAAAGCCCAGGACTACGCGCTCGCCGCCGCGGCCGAACCGAGCCTCCATCACTTCGGTTTCGTGCTGGTGGCGGTGGCGGCGCTCCTGGCTACCATGTCGGCGATCAACGCGACCCTGTACGGTTCGGCCCGGATAAGCTACATCATCGCCCGGACCGGAGAACTGCCTAAAAAGCTGGATAAAACAATCGGGAAGAAGTCGATGCCGCTGGAGGGATTGATACTCACCAGTATCTTATCACTGCTGATGGCCAACTTATTTCACGTCGACCGGATATCGACGATGGGGAGCGCCGGTTTCTTAATCATCTTCGCCATGGTGAACCTCTCCAACGTGCTCTTGGCCGGGGAAACCAAAGGGAAAAAGTGGCTCTCCTGGATCGGATTCGCGGTCTGCCTGCTGGCGGTGGGTGCCCTGATCGCGGATACGGCGAGGAGGTCTCCTCCCAACCTCTGGGTTCTGGTGATAATGGTCGTGGTCTCCGTTTTGATCGAAGTCATCTACCGGGCTCTCACCGGTCGGGAGATAAAATTGGTATAAACCGATCCGGCTTCTTCCCCCCATTGAAATCAGGGGACTCTTATTATGCTTACCGAAAAAGAACTTTTGCAAAAAGCCAATCAACCGTCCCGGGAAGCGATGAGGTTGCACCCTTATTACCGGGGCAAGATTGAAATCGTCCCGAAATGCCGGGTCAGTTCTTTTAAGGATTTCGCCGTCTGGTACACGCCGGGGGTGGCCGCCCCCTGCCGGAAGATAAGCGAAAATAAAGAGATGGTTTACGAATACACAAATAAATGGAATACGGTGGCCGTGGTCTCCGACGGCACCCGGGTGCTGGGTCTTGGCGATATCGGTCCGGAGGCGGGATTGCCGGTGATGGAAGGCAAGGCCCTTCTGTTCAAGTATCTGGGGGGAGTTGACGCTTTTCCCCTCTGCCTGGCCACCAAAGAAAAAGAAGAGATCATCAAGACGGTTAAGATTCTCCAGCCGTCTTTCGGGGGGATAAATCTGGAGGACATCTCCCAGCCCAAATGCTTCGAGATACTTTCCCGCCTAAGAAATGAGTGTGAGATCCCCGTCTGGCACGATGACCAGCAGGGAACGGCGGCGGTTACTCTCGCCGCTTTGATCAACGCCCTGAAAATCACAGGAAGGGAGATGCGGTCGGTGAAAGTGGCGATGGTGGGCGCCGGCGCCGCCAATATCTGCATCGCCCGCATGATCATCGCCGCCGGGGTGGTTCCGGAAAATATTATCATGTGCGATACCGGAGGCACCCTGCACCGGGAAAGAACGGAGCTGAAGGAAACCCATAAAGAGAAGTGGGAAATCTGCGAAAAAACGAATAAAGAAGGGGTAAAAGGCGCGATTCCGGAGACCATGGAAGGGGCCGATGTTCTGATCGCCCTTTCCCGCCCGGGTCCGGGAACGATCAGGAAAGAATGGGTCGTCCGGATGAACAAAGACGCCGTTTGCTTCGTCTGCGCCAACCCGATTCCGGAGATCTGGCCCTGGGAGGCGAAAGAAGCGGGTGCCCGGATCGTGGCGACCGGAAGAAGCGATTTCCCCAACCAGGTGAACAACTCCCTGGGTTTTCCCGGGATATTCAGAGGGGCTCTGGACGTGAGGGCGGCGGCGATCACCGACGGGATGTGCGTCGCCGCCGCCGTCGAGCTTGCCCGCTGCGCCGAGGATAAGGGGTTAAGTGAAGATTACCTCATCCCCACCATGGATGAATGGGAAGTCTATCCGCGGGAAGCGGCGGCGGTGGGGATGAAGGCGATTGAAGAGGGGGTAGCCCGGAAAGAAATGAGCCGGGAAGAAATATTAAAAAACGCCGCCCGGATAATAAAGAGGGCGCGGAAGGAGACGGCCGCGCTCATGAAAGGAGGTTTTATCTCTCCCGCCGATTAAGGATGAGCGATAAGAGAAATTAGCCCCCGATAATATTATCGGGGGCAAATGAACTGCTAAATTTAGACAGGATTAAAAGGATTGAATAGATAACTTTTTAACGATCATCCTGTTTTATCCTGTAAATCCTGTCAAAAAATAGTTTTGTTTTTTGTTTTTTGAAATTCCGAAACAGCGGGTTAGCGGATTTTTCAAATCAGGAGATCCAAAGTAAGGTTATGAAAGGTAAAGTCGGAAATAATGCTAAATCTCTTTCAGGCGGTAGCAACAAAAAGGCAAGTGGAAACTTTCTTGATTTGGGCCTGATGAAAACCGAGGAGCAACTCCTGCGGTTATCCTGCGCGGTGGAAAGCTTGCGGGACGCCGTCTATATTACCGATTTCGATCATAATATCATTTACGCCAACCCGGCCATAGAATTCGCCCAGGGTTACAAGCCGGAGGAGGTGATCGGGCAGAAAGCTTCGGAATTTTTCGAAGGAGTCCCCGGTAACCCTCCCGACCTGGCCGGTCTGATCCAGAAGGAAGCCAGGGACGGTTTCTGGCTCGGGGAAATTTTCAACCGCCGGAAAGACGGCACAGTTTTTCCGGTCCAGCTGATAGAAAACACCATCTACGGAAAAAAGGGGGAAGTGCTTGGTTACATCGGGATCTCCCGCAACATCAGCGAGCGCAAACAATCGGAAAAAACCAACCGGCGCCTGGCCGAGATCGCCCGCAACGCCACCGACGGGATAATTCTGACCGATCCGAGGGGAAGAATATCATACGTCAATCCCGCTTATGTAACAATGAGCGGTTATAGCGAAAGCGAACTGCTCGGCCGCGACCCGGCGGAGTTCATCGTCGCCGATGATCCGATTGGCCTCGGCGACGAAATACGCGAAGCGGTCAGGAAGGAAGGGCGCTGGACGGGGGAGTTATTATGCCGGCGGAAGCGGGGGGAGATTTATCCGGTGGAGAGCCGGGTTTTCGCCATCCGGAATCCCGCCGGCGAGGTAATCGAGATCGCCGCCATTCAGCAGGATATTTCCGGGCGCAAGTGGATCGAGAACGAACTGAGGGAATCGGAAGAACGTTTCCGGGAGCTGGTGGAGAAAGCCAACGACATTATCTATTCCCATGACCTGGAGGGCAATTTCACCTCGGCGAATCCGGCGGCGGCGCGCGTTTTCGGCTACACGGTTGACGAGATACTGAAACTAAACATCACCCGGATCGTCGATCCCGATTACCTGGCTCTGGCCCGGAAAAAAATCCGGGAAAAGCTTGAAGGCTCCCCCCCCACCGGACCCTACGAACTCCTGACACGAGATAAAAACAATAAACCGATCTGGGTGGAGGTGAACACCCGGCTCGTCGAAAAGGCGGGCCGTCCCATCGGAGTGCACGGCATCGCGCGGGATATCACCCAGCGGAAGATGGCGGAGGAGGCCTACCGGGTTCTGGTCGAGAATTCGCTTCAGGGCCTGATTATCCTCAAGGATAAAAAGGTCATTTTCGCCAATCAGGTTATCGCGGAAATGCTCGGTTACACCGTGGAGGAGCTGATGGAAACTTCCCCCGAGGAACTGGAAAAGGCGGTCCATCCCCAAGACCGTGATTTGGTCTGGGGGCGTTACCGGGAGCGTTTGGAAGGTAAACCGGTGCCGCCGCGCTATGAAATTCGCGTCCTCCGGAAAGACGGCCAGGTGCGCTGGGCGGAGATGTTCTCCAGCATCATCGATTACCGCGGGGAAAAAGCGACCCAGGCCGCCTTTGTGGATATTACCGAGCGCAAGAAAATGGAAGAAGAACTTCTTAAAGCCCAGAAGCTGGAGTCGGTCGGCATTCTGGCCGGCGGGATCGCCCATGATTTCAATAATATATTAACAGTCATACTGGGAAATATCTCAATTACGAAATCGGAAGCGGAACCGGAGAGCCGAATGTTCAATTACCTCTCCAAAGCCGAATCCGCCTGCGGCCGGGCGAAGAATTTAACCCAGCAGCTACTCACCTTTGCCAAGGGGGGAGCTCCGGTCAAAAAAATCGTATCCCTTGCCGGCCTGCTGAAAGAATCGGTGAGCTTCGCCCTCCACGGCACCAATATCAACTGCGAATTTTCTCTGGCGAAAGATCTCAGCCCGGTTGAAGTTGACGAAGGCCAGATAAGCCAGGCTCTCAACAATCTGATTATAAACGCCGAACAGGCCATGCCGGAGGGCGGAACCATTAAATTGGAAGCTGAGAATATTAATTTGCGGGATGGAGAAATTCCGCCCCTGGGACGAGGCAAATACGTCAGGATAGCGCTCCGGGACCGGGGGATCGGCATCCCCGCCCGTCATCTCGGCAAGATATTCGATCCCTTCTTCAGCACCAAGGAAAAAGGAAGCGGCTTGGGTCTTTCCACGGTTTATTCCATCGTTACAAACCACAGCGGAACGGTGATGGTTGAATCGCAAATCGGTGAGGGAACCACCTTTTTTATCTATCTTCCCGCTTCGGAAAGAGCCCCGGAGGAGAAAGAGAAAACGGAAAAGAAAATCGCTTCGGGCGCGGGAAGAATCCTGGTTATGGACGATGAAATCGCAGTTCGGGAAGTTATCGCAGAACACCTCGAAAAAATCGGATACCAAACGGAATGCGCCGCCGACGGAACCGAAGCGGTGACCATCTACCGTAAAGCCGCCCAAACCGGCCGGCCCTTCAACGCGGTTATACTTGACTTAACAGTGCCGGGAGGAGGGGGGGGGAGGGAGACCCTCCAGGAACTCAAGAAGATCGATCCCGGTGTGAAAGCGATCGTCGCCAGCGGTTATTCCACCGATCCCGTTATATCAGATTATAAGGAATACGGATTCCGCGGGATCATCACCAAGCCGTTCAAAATGAACGAGTTGAGTGATGTGCTGCGTAATGTAATAATGGATGAAGGTAATGAGGCGGGAAGACTTTTCCGGAAAATCAGAGAAACTGATAACAAAGTCAGAGAATAAACAGTGATTTTGGTGAAAGAAGGTTATATCTCTCCCCTCAGATCAGTCGAAGCGGCGAACCTGGGCTGGGAAGCAAATCCGGCCGCGGCCCTCATTGACGTTGATCTGATTCCCCGGGTGCGGCGCAAAGGAGAAGCCCATGCGACTTTTATTCATTGAGCCGGGTACTTCGAGGCTTCAGGTCGAGTATCTCTCCGCATTTTTGAAAAGAGAAGGTCACGATGTCCGGGGATTCTTGGATCCCCTCTTTTTTGACGACATGAACATCCAGTCATCCCGGATAGCCGAGGTGCTGAGTCCCCGGGTTGAACTGGTCGATAGCATCGAAAAAAATCCTCCCCGACTTCTCTGCTTCTCGGTCGTTTCCGACCACTACCGGTGGGCAACGGATTTGGCCTCGTTTCTCAAGACCCGGTTCGATATTCCGATCGTATTCGGAGGAATCCACCCCACATCCGTCCCCCGACGTGTTCTGGAAAACAATAGCGTGGATTATGTGATCGTCGGAGAAGGAGAGGGAGCGTTATCGGATCTGGTGAGCTGCCTGGAGAGGGGGGAGGACATTAGTAATATTCCCAATCTCGGATTCCGTCGGGACGGGGAAATCCGGGTCAATCCTCCCCGCCCCTTGATCGAAGATCTCGACACCCTACCCACCCCGGATAAAGAGCTTCTTTACTCCGATCGTCGATCTCACAGCAAGGGGATTTATACCACCCGGGCAACCCGGGGATGTCCGTTTCGATGTTCGTATTGCTGCCATTCGTTTCTGGCGAAACTCTATGAAGGCAAGGGTAAATACTATCGACGGCAGAGCGTTGACCACTTTATGAAAGAACTGGTAGCGGCAAAAAAAAGGTATAATCCCCGGGTGTTTATATTCCACGACGATACTCTGACCACCGATCGCCGCTGGTTTCGCGAATTCACCTCCCGGTACGCCCGGGAGGTGGCGCGGCCGTATTTCTGCTGGTGCAGCCCCCCTAACGTGGACGAGGAAATTGTGGATTTGCTGGTTTCAAGCGGCTGCATCAACGTCGAAATCGGTATCAACGGAGCCCTGGGGACCTACGCCGATGGTATCGCGGCGCGGGGCCGATTCGAGAGATCAATAAGTCGCGCGCTTGAATTGCTGAGAAAGACCTCCATCTTTGTTGTCGGCGACTACATCATAGGTTTGCCGGGACAGAACGCGGACGAAATCCAGGAAGTGACGAAATTCTTGGTACGCCATCCCGCGGATCACATCAATATTACCTGGAACCGTTACTACCCGCGAACGGCGGCGGTGACCGAAGCGGTTAAAATGGGATTGCTGAGTCAAGAAGATGTGGAGAGGATCGAAAAATGCGAAAGCCTGCCGAACTACACGCAGGCCCCACCCGGAACCGAACCAACCACGTTGCGACATGTGAATCTGCTCGGTATGACTCCTTTGCTTCCCCGGAGTATAGTTTTGCGATGGTTAGAGAAGAAGAGCAGATTACGCTGGATACCAAAATGCTACCTCGAGATGCCCCTGGTCGTGGCCAACATGATTCGGGCCCGATTGCGGGGAGGAAAGCGCCGGGTCTTTTTCGTACGTACTCCGCGAGAATGGTTGTTTACCTACCTGCGCGAGCTGGTCAGATACGTATTTCGAGTTGCCGGAAAGTGCAAGAAGAGACCGGGGTTCGATACCAAAGAACAGCCGGCGCACAATTAGATTCGTGAATTTCACCCGACGGGACGGTTTGGTTTTTTATTCGCCACCGCTCGGGTTGAGGAGCAAGATCCAGGAT
>Ga0272441_10012755_pt1 | contig 12215 bp, 9 predicted proteins | sample SSMProp6N_FD_193582 | JGI IMG/M metagenome (GOLD analysis project Ga0272441, IMG submission 193582) | Marine sediment archaeal communities from Little Sippewissett salt marsh, Falmouth, MA, United States - SSM-Prop-6N | ecosystem: Environmental > Aquatic > Marine > Wetlands > Sediment ...
GATTGTCCAAACCGAATGCGATGGCTCCACCACCGGAATTGGCCATTGCGACGATGTCCTTGATGATCTCGCACCACGACTGCTTCGAGCCGGTGTCGAACTCCGACTTGAACTCGACATACCTAGATTCGCGCTTGTTCCGCAGTGCCCGGTCGGCGAAGTCCTGCATCGGCTGCCCCAAGGGTGGTTTCTGGGCCTCCCAGTGCCTAAGGCCACAACCCCGAACATGTTGTGGCCCACCCACAGAGATTCTGCCGCGCGGGCCGCCGCGATGCAAGCGGAAAACCGTCGCGGCCTGCTGGCGGTTAACGGCCCCGTTCGGAACGAAGTGATGCGACAAAAACCGCTCGACTGCAGATGTAGTAGTTGGACGCCGATGTGTTCGACTGCCCATGCAGGAGCGAGAACGTGTCGCGACGAAAGCGGAAACGCGGACCGGAATCAGCCGCCAGCCGCCGGAACAAGCGGCGCCGTGCGGACCTGACGCCGGACGCCCCCCCACGGCCAGACTATCGCCCTACCCCCCAGAAGGCCCGCCAGCGACGATGCTGGCGGCCCCGGAAAAAGCTCAGACTCGGCCGAAAAAGCCCTTGAGCTTTGCACGCCCCCGAGGACTCATTGTCCTGACGGTTAACGATTCGCGAGAACCAGAGATGGAGGACGGGTATGGGTGCGAACATCGGGTTAGACGTCGGCGCCATGCGGGAGATGTCGCTGAAGGAGCTGCGGGGCAAGTCCGCCGAGGTGTTCGGCGAGGCGACGCAGTCACGGCACAAGCAGTATCTGTTGCGGCGCATCGCCTGGCAACTCCAGGCGAATGCCGAGGGCGGCCTGTCGGAACGCGCCCAACAGCGGGCGAAGGAACTGGCCATCCAGGAAGAGCTTCTCTTCCTGCCTCCTACCGACGGCCGCCACGGCCCCATCCATGAACGCGCCATCCGCCCCATCTGCGCCGAGATCAATTGGCGCAAGCAGCGCAGGCTATGGGGAGCTCTAAAGCTTCATACCCAAGCATGACCCGGCCTGGATCAGGTCAGTGCTGCCCCAGTCGATTGGCGGCGCGGCTCGGGGACGCCGGCCGAAACCAGCGACGCCGCAAATTCATCTCTGATAATGCTAGCGAGGGCGCTACGAAGCAGAGAAGACGATTGGGGGGGCGAGGTCAAGTCTGCCTTTGACCAGAGTGAGATAGAAGACGCGTGAATCCCGATGAGCGGGATGCGGAGCAGAGCATGGTGGCGTAGGAGCCGGTATTCGCCGTCAGCGGCTGGCGTCCGACCGTTGGACCTGTCCCCCCAAGTACATAACTGTTCCTTGCGACATCAGGGTCGGCTTGATATGCTCGGGCAGGCTGGTGGCCCGCGAGGCGGAACCGAACGAGCTTCTACCCCCGCCCTAACATGGAGCTAACAGTCAGACGGCAGGCTTTCGCCGGACCGAGTAACTGGCAGGGAATGTAGATATGGCGCGAGAGAGCATACTGGTCGTTGACGACGAAGAGGACATCCAGGAACTCGTTCGCTACAACCTGGCGAAGGAGGGGTACAAGGTCACGTGCGTCGGCACGGGAGAGGACGCGCTCGACACGGCCCGCACCGGCCTGCCCGACCTGATCGTGCTCGACCTGATGCTGCCCGGCATCGACGGGCTCGACGTGTGCAAGATCCTCAAGACCGACGACAAGGCCGGCCACATCCCGATCATCATGCTCACGGCCAAGGGCGAAGAAACCGACGTCGTCACTGGGCTGGAACTGGGGGCGGACGACTACGTCACCAAGCCGTTCAGCCCGCGCATTCTGCTGGCCCGCATCCGGTCGGTGCTGCGCAAGGCGGCTCGGGCCGAGACCGACGACAACGACGTGGTCCAGATTCACGACCTGGTCATCAACCCCGGTCGACGCGAGGTGCTATACAAGGGCAAGGCCGTCGACCTGACCTACACTGAGTTCGGCATTCTGCACCTTCTGGCCCGCCGTCCGGGCTGGGTGTTCACGCGCTACCAGATCATCGATGGCGTGCGCGGCGAGGACTATATCGTCACGGACCGCTCGGTCGACGTCCAGGTCGCCGGGCTTCGCAAGAAGCTGGGGCGGGCCGGGAAGTACATCGAGACGGTGCGCGGCGTGGGATATCGGTTCAAGGAGTAATGGGTGAAGAAGCCCCGGCTGTTCTGGCAGCTCTTTCCGTCCTATCTGCTGATCATGCTGCTCGCGCTGGGCGCGGCCACCTGGTATGCCTCACGCACGCTGCGCCAGGCGATGCTGGAGCACTTCGCCAACAACTTGCTGGCGCGGGCGCACCTGGTGGCCAACCACGTGGCGAAGGACGCGGCCGGCGACGACGCGGCTGCCGTTCAGGCCCTGGCGCGCCAGCTCGGCGACGCGTCCGACACGCGCATCACCATCGTCCGCCCCGACGGGCTCGTACTGGGCGACTCGTCCACCCCCCCAGCGGAGATGGAGAATCACGCGGATCGGCCGGAGATCCGGGACGCGCTGGCCGGGGACTCGGGCCGGTCGACGCGGCCCAGCCCGACCCTCCAGCAGCAGATGATGTATGTCGCCGTGCCCATCCGCCACGAAGGGAAGACCGTGGGCGTATCGCGAGCCGCGCTGTCATTGAGCTCGATTGACAAGTCGATCAGCTCGGTCTACGCCGAGATTGCAGTCGGCGGGGCGGTGGCGGCGGCCATCGCGGGGATGATCAGCTATCTGGTCTCGCGCGCCATCAGCCGGCCGCTGGTGGACATGACCCGGGCCGCGCGGCGGTTCACGGCCGGCGATCTGAAGGCCCGACTGCCGCTTGCTGCATCGGCCGAGCTGAGCAGCCTGGCCGAGACAATCAACCGCGCCGCGGCGGAACTGGACGTGCGCATCCAGACCATCACGCGCCAGCGAAACGAGCACGAGGCCATCCTGGCCAGCATGGCCGAGGGTGTGGTGGCCGTCGACTCGGACGAGCGCATCATCAGCATCAACCGGACGGGCGGGCACATGCTCGACGCGGCCCCGTCCCGCGCCGTCGGCCAGACCATCCAGGAAGCCGTCCGCAACCCCGAACTGCAGAAGTTCGTGGCCCGTGCGCTGGAGGCGTCCGAACCGGTCGAAGCGGACATCGAGTTTCGCAACGGCGGCGAGAAGCTGCTGCGCGCGCATGGGGCCGTGCTGAACGACGCGGCGGGCGAGCACATCGGCGTGGTCATCGTGCTCAATGACGTCACCCGCATCCGCCGGCTCGAGACGCTCCGGCGCGATTTCGTCGCCAACGTGTCGCACGAACTCAAGACGCCGATCACGTCGATCAAGGGCTTCGTCGAGACGCTCATCCAGGATCCGCCCAAAGACCCGGCGGAGGCCGACCGGTTTCTGCAGATCATCGCCCGGCACGCCGACCGGCTGACCGCGATCATCGAGGACCTGTTGCTGCTGTCGAAGATCGAACAGGAGCAGGACGACGCCCCGGTCGAGATGCAGCCGTGGCCGGTCATGGATGTGCTCCAGCCGGCGGTGCAGGCGTGCGAAGCGCGGGCGGCGGTGCGGGGCATGCACATCCGGCTGACCTGTCCCGACGATCTGTCGGCCGTCCTCAACGCGCAGCTGATCGAACAGGCCGTGATCAACCTGATCGACAACGCCGCGAAGTACGGCGACGAAGGCACCGACATCCAGGTGGAGGCGGAGCAGGCAGATGACGACCTACTCATCCGTGTAAGCGACCACAGCCCCGGCATTGATGACGAGCAGCTCCCGCGTCTGTTCGAGCGGTTCTACCGTATCGACAAGGGCCGCAGCCGCGCCCAGGGCGGTACCGGGCTGGGCTTGGCCATCGTGAAACACATTGCCCAGGCCCATCGCGGCGCAGTGTCGGCCGAGAGCCGGCGCGGGGTTGGCAGTGTGTTCACGATTCACCTGCCCATACGGCCCATGTAGCCCCGTTCACTTCTCATCAAATCTAAACATCCGGCTAAATCTGCTCTGACGGTCCGCGCACACAATAACGACCGTCGAAGGCAAGAAGAACAACGCGGCTGAGATGCTGTGGAACAAAAGAAAGGGAAGAGAATGACATACAGACCTGTGGGATGTCAGACCAAAGCGGGGCTCCTGACTGACGTGCGGGAGCTGGCACTACGAATGATCAACACAGTGGCGGTGATGTTCGACCGGACCACGGACGCGCTCGTCGGGGACGCTGACGCAGCAGAGGCGCACGAGGCGGTACAAGAGATGGACCGCCAAGTCGACCGAGCACAGCAGGAACTCCGGCGTGGCCTTGTCTTTCACATGGGCGTCAATCCACAGGACGACGCCGAATGCTGCCTGGCTTTGATGGTCGTAGCGAAGGACGCGGAGCGGGCCGGCGATTACTGCAAGAACCTGGTCGAGGTGGCGAACCTGGCCCACGGCCCGCTTGGGGCCACGGCATACGGCCCGGTTCTTCGCGAGATGTGCTCGGAGGTTAGCCGGTTATTCGCCCCGACCCGAAGCGCCCTGGCTGCACCTGAGATGGCTCTGGTTCGCCTGGTCACCACCCGGGCGTCCGACATCCGTACCCGCTGCACCGAACTCATTCAGGATATCGCCAACGATACGGGACTTAATGAAAACCAAGCGGTGTGCACCGCTCTGGCATTTCGGGGCTGTCGGCGCATCAGCGCCCATCTGGCAAATGTCGTGTCGGCCGTCGCGGGGCCCATCTACGGCTTGGGAGAAACGACAAATGTGTTCGACGCCTGCGACTCGCAGGACCACCAAACATCGAGGCCCGGCTCAGGAGAAACCAAATGATGAATCGATGCTGTCCGGCGGCCGCATCAGCAACGCCCGGGGGATGCCTGGCCTTCGGTGCGATGTTGGTGTGCTTGGTGCTCCAGGGATGCGCTTCGATGGACACGGCCCGTGAGGCGCCCCTGGAATTGAGCGTGACGCTGAACCACCCACAATACCACATCGGCGACCCGGTCGTCGCCACCGTCCGGCTCAGTAACGTCTCTCCCCACACCGTCATCGTCCCTCGGCTCGACGAGGCCACCCTCGAGTTCATGACCGGCGGCCGCGGGATGAAGACGCGCGTCCATCGCACCCCTGTCGTCTCGGACCAGGTCGTCCCCGAGCCGCGCGAGCTGGGCCGGGGAACGGCCACGTCCCGCCGGTTCCTGTTCACGCGCGCCACCGCCCGCCACGGGGAGTTCGCCCTGATGGCCGCCTTCAAGGGGGCGTTCTCTGATGGGGACGTCCTCCCGGATACCATCTACGCCCAGCCGGTCCCGTTCACGGTCACCCAAGAAGTGGCGCTGAAACGGGACCCGGCGAACGGCCACGTCCTCAAATCGCAGGCCCTCGAGCTTGCACGCCGCACCGCGAAAGGCGAAGTGCATGACGCCCAGGCCATCCTCGTGCACCTGGAAAACTCCGGATTGGTCACTTGGGTGGTAACACTGCGTGTGACGCAGCCCGATGGGAAAGAGCGTCGGTACGCCGTGCAAGTGGACCCCTACGTGGGCCGGGTGCGGCGGCTGGAATTGGTCGACCCTGAGCGAGAGCAACCGCGGTTGCAGCAGGCAAACGGTCGCACCCGGGTGTACCGGGCCGGCCCCGTGGACGACGTTCTCGCCAAGTGAAAGGAGGTGTAAGTGTGTTCAGACGTGTTTTGTGGACTGCCGTCCTTGTAACCGGGTTGGCGGGTCTCGGACGCGCGGCCGAACCGCCGAAGTCGGCGGTCGCCCCCAACGAGTTGCCCACGCACCTGATCAAGGTGCTCCGCACCACCAACAAGGCCCAAACCAATCGCTACGTCCCCAAGGTCTACACCGTGCGGAACACGAACCCCTATGCGCTGTTGCGCTGGATTCGACGCACCGCGCAGCAGGAGGAGGGAGCCTACTACTTCTTCGGCAAGACTGGAGAGAGCAACGAGGTCACCTCCGGCAGGATCATGGTCACCCTCCCGGAATACATGCTGCCCGGCGTCGACCAGTTGATGGCCACCATCGACCGCGCCGGCCTCACCAGCACCTCCGGCGAAAAGTTCTTCTACTACCGGCCCAAGCACCGGCACGTGAACGACGCCGGCTTCCGCGACCTTATCGAGGCCGTCCGAGGCACCAGCGGCGATTTCGACAGGGACGACGAAGCCAACATGTTCCTCGTCTACGCCGCACCGAGCAAGGTCGCTGACGTCGAAGCCGTCCTCCCCCTCATCGACGCCCCGCCCCCGCAGGTGATGATCGAGGTCACCGTCTATGAGATCAACGTCGACAACGAATCCCGCATCGGCCTCGACTACGTCTCCTGTAAGAACGGCCCCGGCCGCAACTTGTTCGCCTTCCAGGCCTACACCGAAAGCGGCCACGTGCACAAGCAGAGCGGCGCTTCCGGCGCCGACCCGCTGTTCAACGCCAACACCGGCGTCACCGGCCACTTCCACGGACGCGGCGTCAGCAAGGCCTACTTCCTCGACGTTCCCAGCGCCTTCTTCGACTTCCTGGTCGTCAAGAACAAGGCCCGGGTGATGACCTCCGTCAAAGTAGCGGCCCGCAACCGTATCGCCGCCACCATCCGCGCCACCGACACCATCCTCTATCACGAGACCCTGACAGGGCCCGCCGCGCAAGCGGGTGTTCGGCCGGACAACACCGCCCTGGACCCCAACGGCAACAACGTCAACCACCCGGACAACCGCGCGGTGATCGAGAACACACAAGCCCGGCAGCTTGGGGCGCTGGCCGGCGTCCAGTTGGTCGTCACCCCCATCATTGGTGAGAAGGAAATCGACCTCAACGTCAACACCCACGTGGTCAGCCACCTCGGATTCGACGACAAGGGTCGTCCCACCCTCGCCTCCCGCCAAGTTAACACCCAGGTCCACTGCCGCAGCGGCCAGGAACTGGTGTTGGGCGGCTTCTCGCGCGAAGTCTTCCTCCAGCGAGCCGACAAAATCCCGATCCTGGGGTCCCTCCCCCTCATCGGCTACCTGTTCGGCAGCGACGGCAACACCACTGAACGTCGGCAGGTCGTCATCGTCCTCACCCCGCACAACATCAGCGACTTCTCGGCGATGCAGTACAGCCCTAGCAAGGTCAACGCCGCGCTCATCAAAAGCAAGGCGCTGAAGCTCAAAGCGACCGACGTGCCGCACACCGAAGCCGGCTTCGACCAGTGGCTCCTGAATTCGGAGGAGAACTGAACCGATGGCGGCAGCTCAATACAAACCGGTAAATGAGTGGACCGCGGCGGACCGAACCCGGTCACGCCGTTCCGACACAACCCGTTGTGAGAAGGAGGTCAGAATGAAAACCAGAGTGATGCTCACGGCTCCGTTGGCCGCCTTGGCCCTGAGCATGTGCCTCAGCAACCCGGGTCTCGCCGACGGTGGGCGGGAATTCGGCGGCGTCAACCGCCGCGACGGTGACCCCAGCCCCGCCGCCGCACCCCGCACCACCACGTCTACCCGCGTGAGGACCGGCATCGGCACCCCCACCGAAACCACCACCACCACCTCGGCCACCGACGGAAGCAACGTCGACGAGTACACCTACCAGGATGAGCAGGTCAACATCGATGGCAACAAGGACGCCGTCGTCAAGGTGCTCCGCGTCAACCAGAAAATCCTGGTTAACGACTACGTCGTCCGCGTGTTCCCCATCCTTCGCGCTTCGCCCATCGAGATCCGGAACGCGTTCCGAGAGGTCACGCGCGCCGAGGGCGGCCGGGCGGAGGTGATCCGTGACAAAGCGAAGAAAGAGTACTTCCTCTACGTCGTCGCCCCCAAGTTCCAGATGCCTCACATCGAGGCTGCACTGAAGGAGCTCGACCAGGACTGGGTCAAGGACAACGTGGACGGCTCCAAGGACGGCTACTACAAGGCCCAATTCCGCGACATTGTTGCCATCGACCGCATCGCCATCACCCCCGCCTCAGCCACCATAGGCGCCCGAGCTGACAACCTGGTGGAGCTGGACCGGGTGGCCAACGCCGCCTTTGTCTCCGGCGAGCCCTACCGCGTCAGCAGCTACCTCAAGTACGCCAAGGAAGTCGACAAGCCGGTGCCTCAGATCCAACTCGAGGCGGTCGTCTACGAGACCGATGTTACGAACCAAAAACGCCTCGGCCTCGACTACATCGCCTGGAAGAACGGCCCCGGCCGCAACCTGCTCGAGTTCGTCTTCTACGGAACCGAGTGGTACCAGAAGTCCGACAACCTCACCACCGTCTTCGATCCCTTCGTCGCCGACCGAGCGGCCGTCTCCGGCACTCAGGGTGGCGGCGCGAGCGGTCGCTGGATGGGAGCCAACTACATGCTCACCGCCGCCTACCTCGACTTCCTCGAAGGCAGCGGCCGGGCGCGGGTCGTCACCCGGGGCAAGGTCCTAATCAAGAACGGCCAAGCCGGGACGCTGGTCACCAGCGACGACGTGCTCCACTTCACCGTCGCCCCCCAGGCCACCGCGTTCGGAATCGTCCCGAACAACCAGGTCGAGGATGGCGGTGACCTCCCGGTCCACGACCGCACCGTCGTAAAGGACACCGTGCAGAACGTCGGCTTCGACATGCAAATCACCCCCTGGATCGGCCAGGAAACCACTGAGCTTCAGATCGTGCTGAACAACACCAACATCGTGGGCCTCACGCCGGCGGGCCAGCCGATGCTTCGCAACCATCACGTCACCACAACGGTTTTGGTTCAGGACGGACAGGAGATCTGCGTGGGCGGCCTGCGCCGCACGGAAGACATCAAGCAAACGCAAAAGATGCCCTTCCTCGGCGACCTGCCCGTTCTCGGCTGGCTGTTCGGACACGAGGCGACTGTAAAGCGCGAAACGGAGCTCGTCGTGGTGCTCAAGCCCGTCATCCGCTTCGGGACCGAGGCCGACCTGGAAATGGCGAGCGAGACGGACCGCCTGATCCGCCAACAGGTGGAGAAGCGCGCCCGGCTGGCCCTCCCCAAGACGGAGTTCGGATTCGATCAGTGGCTGATCGGATCGGACATGTAAATTATGTGTATGGTTGCGGATACAGGTTCGGGAGGTTCTAACGAAGTGCTAACGTGGCGCTCATACTCCCGGGCCCGTATCGAGGTAGAATCCGGGCAGTCTATTTGGAGGACAGGCAGATGAGGAAGCTGGTAGTGATGGCAATGATGGCGGGCCTGGTGGCGGCGGGCGCGATGCCGGCTGCAAGCACGGCCCTGGGCGCGGACGAAGTGCGGATCACGATGGAGGGCTCGACCACCGTCGGCCCCATCGCGAAGGCCTTCGCCGAGTATTACATGGAGAACCACAAGGGCGTGAACATCACGGTGGGCGAGTCGGGCAGCGGCAACGGTGCCAAGGCCATCGTCAACGGTGTGTGCGACATCGCCAACATGTCCCGCTTCATGAAGGACAAGGAATACAAGGCCGCAGTGTACAACGGCGCGATGCCGGTGGCGCACGTGGTGGCGATGGACGGTCTCCCGGTCCTGGTCCACCCCAGCAACCCGGTCAAGGCCCTGACCGTTGACCAGGTGCGGAAGATCTACGCCGGTGAGATCACGAACTGGAAGCAAGTGGGCGGCCCGGACAAGAAGATCGTGGCCGTGAGTCGCGACACGAACAGCGGCACCTACGAGACTTTCTACAAGCTGGTGATGAAGAAGGCCAAGATCGCGGCCGGCGTCGAGTATGTGGGCAGCAACGGCGCGATTCGCGCCCGCGTGCAGAAGACCCCCGCCGCCATCGGCTACGCGGGCCTCGGTTTCGTCGACCGCACGGTCAAGGCGCTCACCATCAACGGCGTCCATCCGTCGCAGGACACGGTCGTGTCGGGCCGCTACCCGATCAGTCGCCCGCTGTACATGTTCACCAACGGCTACCCCAAGCTCGGCACGCACGTTCACGCGCTCGTGACACTGCACCTGAGCAAGAAGGGCCAGGAGATCGTTAAGGCCATCGGCTTCGTGCCGGTGACCAGCTACAAGGAAGACTAGCTGCATTCCATGAGTCGCTCTTGAGAGATGGACGGGAACAAGAGGAATGGCGAACGCCCCAGAAGAACCCGCCCGTTGCCTCAAGAGCGACACCAGCGCAGCGCCCTGTTTGACTGTGTCCGAGTCGACCGTCGTATACGCGGATCAGAGGAAGGGAGGCGTATGATGGGGAAGTCGGTTGGCTTGATGACAGCGGTCGTGGTTCTGGCGGCCGGCGTGTTGTTCCCGGGCGGCGTGGCATCGGGCGCCGACGTGAAGAAGCTGGTGATGGACGGCTCGACCACGGTCGGCCCCGTCGCCAAGGCCTTTGTCGAGTACTACAAGGAACGCCACAAGGGCGTGAACATTACCTTGAGCGAGTCCGGAAGCGGCAACGGGGCCAAGTCCCTGATCAATGGGGCCTGCGACATCGCCAACATGTCGCGCTTCATGAAGGAATCAGAGTTCAAGGCCGCCGTGAGCAAGGGCGTGACGCCGGTGGCTCATGCGGTGGCGATGGACGGCGTCCCACTGCTGGTGCACCCCAGCAACCCGGTCAAGGGCCTGACCATGGAGCAGGTCCGTGAGATCTATACGGGCGAGATCACCAACTGGAAGCAGCTCGGCGGCCCGGACAGGAAGATCGTCGTCGTGAGTCGCGACACGAGCAGCGGAACCTACGAGACGTTCTACAAGCTGGTGATGAAGAAGCAGAAGATCGCGGCCGGCGTCGAGTATGTGGGCAGCAGTGGAGCGATTCGCGCCCGCATTCAGAAGACCCCCGCCGCCATCGGTTACGCAGGTCTGGGCTTCATCGACCGGACCGTCAAGGCCCTCGAGATCAACGGCGTGTATCCGTCCCAGGACACGGTCGTCTCGGGGCGCTATCCGATCAGTCGTGCGCTGTACATGTTCACCAACGGCTATCCGAAGCTCGGATCGCACGTGCATAGCTTGGTCACCTTGCATCTGACTCACAAGGGCCAGGAGATCATCAAGGCCATCGGCTTCGTGCCGGTGACCAACTATAAGGCGGAATAGGACCACGCACCGCCTCATCGCGGCGCTCCCTGCCGCGGGGTCGGGCACAATGTCGAACTACAGCCGAGGGGCAAGCAAGCCCGTGACCGAAGCAACTGGACCGAATGGAGCGCTGGGACGGGACCGCAGCTTGGTGCTCAGCGACCGGGCCACCCGACTGCGGAAGATCGGGGCGTTCTTCGGTCACGGCACGCTCCTCCTGATCGCGTCGTCCTCGGCCCTCGCCGTGCTCTTCATCTTCTACTACATCGCCAGAGACGCCATCCCGTTCTTCTGGGCGAAGGGGTTCGGGCTGTCGGAATTCTGGGACCGGCTGGGTGAGTTCTTCGGCAGTTCGAACTGGTATCCGTCGAACGCAGAGCCCGAGTATGGCGCGGCGTCGATCTTCATCGGCAGCCTGATGGTGACCCTCGGCGCCGTGGCCGTGGCCGTGCCGCTCGGCGTGGCCGCCGCCATCTGCCTCAGCGACGTGCTTCCGTTCGCCGTGCGGCAATACGTCAAACCCGTCATCGAAATCCTTGCGGCCATCCCGTCGGTCGCGTTCGGGTTCTTCGCGCTGGTGGTGTTCGCCCCGCAGCTCCAGGAGAACGGCGGGTACCTGTTGGCTGTCGCCGGCTGGGTGGTGGGCGCGCCCATCGGGTTCCTGGCCGTGCTGGTGCTCAGCGACCTGCTGTCCGAGCCGGCATCCGACCGTATCCGGCCGGTCATCCGAGGCGTCTTCTTTCTCGCGCTCGGCTCGGGCGTGGGCTACGCGCTGTGGCAGATGAGCGCGAGCCTGAACGCGCTGGAAATCGACAGTGGCACCAACGCGCTCAACGTGTCGATCATCCTCGGCATCATGGCCCTGCCGACGGTCGTGAGCGTGTCGGAAGACTCCCTGCAGGCCGTGGGGCGCGAACTGCGCGAGGGCAGCTACGCGCTGGGTGCGACACGCGCCGAGACGATGCTGAAGGTCGTCGTGCCCGCCGCGTCCAGCGGCATCTGCGCAGCGGTCATCCTGGGCGTGATGCGGGCCATCGGCGAGACGATGGTGGTGTGGATGGCCTCCGGCAACGCCGCCCAGCAGCCCGAGAACTGGTTCAATTTCCTCAAGCCCGTCCGCACGCTCACCGCGACCATCGCCGGCGACATGGGCGAGGCCGACCAGATGACCGGATCCGACCGGTTCCACGTCCTGTTCGCGATGGCGTTTTGCCTGCTGGCCTTCTCGTTCGTGTGCAACATGCT
>Ga0272441_10012756_pt1 | contig 12214 bp, 8 predicted proteins | sample SSMProp6N_FD_193582 | JGI IMG/M metagenome (GOLD analysis project Ga0272441, IMG submission 193582) | Marine sediment archaeal communities from Little Sippewissett salt marsh, Falmouth, MA, United States - SSM-Prop-6N | ecosystem: Environmental > Aquatic > Marine > Wetlands > Sediment ...
AGAGAATACTCGACTTCACCGAATCGAACGCCAACAAATTTGCAGTCAATATGCAGCCTGTCACATGAATCCCGAATAATTCTTTCAGTTTCCTCGTCGATCCTGTTGCTCAGGACCAGGGCCTTACGGGGCTCTTCATTGATTGCATACAAGGGCCGGAACACCTCCGAATCAACGACATTCCGGAATATATCAACTGCATCACTTTGCACTCCATTTTGGATAAGATGGTCTCTGACCTCTTCACTAACAGCAAGATAACGAGAGACATGTATATCGATTGGGGGCGGTTGCTCTAAAAAAGGCAGCACACCATGAGACAGAAAGATTATGGGAAGTGACGGGAAAATCTGCCTCACTTCCAGCGCGTTGATATTATGATGAACATGGGCAACATCGAAGACTTTATCCCTGACCTCTTCAAGGTCATCCACTGCTGTGATATTTCGCAGATCGAAGTAACCCTTTGTGCGATCTATATACTTTGAATAGACTGTTACCTCATGCCCGTTTCTCTGCAGAAAATCGGCAACAACAAAGGTAAAAATTTCACTGCCGGTTAAATCCAGAAGATGATGATTTGTCAGGAGTATTTTCAACATCTTCTTATCCGATTTTATTTGCCTCTCCGTGCGGATATCATAACCCATTTCCTCAGAACATGCCTCACACATTTTATAGCGGCGGTATACCCCCTGCTTGAATTCATTCATAACCGCTCGCATTATGTCGCTGTTGTAAATATCTTCAATAGAGGCATCCAAAATGTTTGGAAAATCTTTTTTGGACTCATGCATCCAGTCCATGCAGCACACCACGACACTGCCGTCATGGAGAATATTGAAGTTTTGAACCGGCTGTATACAGCACTCCTCTATTTTAAAACGACTCCTGAAATCTTTCCCCGAAATTTGCGGCAAAAGGCCACCCCGGCTGTTGGCCCAGTAATCACTATTCACCTTTGTTCCAGGGAATAATTCTTGTAATTTTACGACGTCCACTCCCGGCATTACCGGGCAGTTTAACTCTACATGAACTTTCCCCTGCGCTTCAGCGATGAAATGCCGGGTATTTTTGATCACCGCCTCATAGGACAGGCCTGTCATATCCTCGTACTGTTTTTTATCAGCTGAATTGATGTTGATATGTACAATGCGTGGACTAGATTTAATCAGCCCGGTTATGCGGTTTTTATCCAGCAGCGCTCCATTCGTGGATATAACAACAAACGCGTTGGTCTGCTCGTTCACCTGTCTGATCTTCTCAAAAAGCGCAGGATCAAGGAGTGGCTCATGATGGAGGTATAATCCCACTTGTCCGCGATAATCCATTTCTTTGATATCGCTTACAATTTTTTGCCATACCTGTTGAGACATAACGCCGGAAGGATGGTGTCCCTTTTTCCCGTAGGTAAAATAATGCGGACAGTTGATGCAGCGGGCATTACACGCCGTTCTCAATTGGACGAAAATCGCTTCAGGGTGCGCCATGTAGTAACCCTGCCTCTTCAGAAACGTTCCTTATTCCCCGTATCATCAGATTAAAGCACCTCCACTCCTAACTTTCAGGAATCATAGGAAAACAGATTCCCTCACCGTTGTTGCCGCCCTGATAGCCAAACTTAAATTTTCTGAAAAAAACCCGGGCAGAACAGCGTCCAAGGTTGAACAATTATTCATACATCCGGCAAATTGTAATGATACTGATATATACTGTTCCATTATCCTTCAATTTCTGCGAGCAAAATGCATGCCTGAAATATATCTCAAATATTATCTTTTTATATCAACAAGTTAAACCAATAAGCAAAAATATGTCAGTCAATTATTTGACTTACTGCCAGAAAACAATGGCTCTATTGAAAATATTGTATCGACTTGTTACATTACATGTATTGACTTCAATGCAATAAGGGGGTATTCTGGCAGCTGGTATTACCACCAGCCATAGAAGGGAACAAAGATGAACGAAATGCTCAAACCAATTACCTCAGATAGTCTCAAAGATGTTTTCGTGGCCCGTTTTGAAGAACTCATCCTCTCGGGAAAAATTTCAATCGGACAAAAGCTGCCCTCGGAGAGGGAGCTTGCCATACAGCTTAACGTCAGCCGGCCGGTTGTCCATGAGGGCCTGGTCGACCTGGCTTCCAAGGGACTTGTTACCATGATGCCTCGGGTCGGAACCGCAGTGAACGATTACCGCAAAGAAGGATCCCTTTCCATGCTGACCACCCTGGTAAACTATCACAAGGGAGACCTCAACTCCAAGCTCCTGCAGAGCATGATGGAAATGCGCATCCTCTTTGAGGTTGAAACCGCCCGATTGGCGGCACTGAACCGTAGTGAAAAGCACCTGCGCGAGTTCCATGATATTCTTGCAAATGAATCCCAGATGGATCTTGCCGATTCCGAAAGCGCCGCGGAGTTGGACTTCGCCTTCCATCATCTGCTCGCCATGGCCAGTAATAATTTCATTTACCCTCTGCTTATCAACTCCTTCAAACAGGTCTACACAAACCTCTCCGGTCAAGCGCTGACAGCCGAGACCCTGCCGGAGATTTACGCATTTCATCACAAACTGGTCCAGGCCATTGAAGCACGTGACGAAAAGCAGGCCATGGATGTCATGCGGCGCATGCTCGTTCATGGCGAAGAAAATTTCAGGGCATTGACCCGGAAGTAAAGGAGACTTTCATGAATGTCGCGCAAAGTGCTCAACAACACAAAATAAAGGAACCCAAAGGCCTTTCCAAACGAATCAACTGGCTCAGGGATTACTATTTTCAGGGGGTAAAGCGGGCCTGGAATAATGAATTCACCTCTTGGAGTACCGGTATGCCCTGGGATACCCAATACAATGAGTTAACATTCTACATTGTTCCGGAAACATACGCCTTCTTACAGACCTTTGTCTCTTCATTCAACCAAGCAGCCCGCAACGTAGCATTGCCCGACGACTTCTGGAAAATGAGCCTGCCGGAGAGAAGGGCCTGGTTCAACAAGGAGGTTATGGTTAATTATGTGCACCAGGAAATCCTGCCCGGCGATCTGATTGCCGGTGCTCGTTTTAATATCCAGACTTCCATGTGCCTTACCAAGAATGAAACGAATGAACGCAACAAAATGATTCAGGGTAAAGATGGGGTTCGGGCTAAGATGAAATGGTTCCACGATCATGGCTACGGCAATGCCGGTGCCACCTCCGGACATATCATTCCGGCTTTTGAAAACGCTCTCAAAGTCGGCTGGAAGGGGATTTATTCCGATCTGGAGACGAAGTATAACAACTTAAGCAGGCAAAACAAGAAAGGCCCCAAGGGTGCTCAGCTCAGAGCCATGATGATTGCAGCCAACATGCCGAAAGACCTTGCATCCAAATATGCCGAGCACTGCCGCGACCTGGCCGCAAAAGAACCCGAAAAAAAGCGCAGGGAAGAACTTACACAGATGGCCCAGAATCTGGATCGGACACCTTGGGAACCCCCACAGACCTTCTGGGAAGCCCTGCAGGCTCTGTGGCTCACCCATATGTTGATCATGAGCGACGAAAATTATCCCGGCCCGGGGGTTTCCTTTGGCCGGATCGATCAGTACCTGCTGCCCTACTGGCAGTATTCAATAAATAACGGCATGGATAGGGAATTCGGCAAAGAACTTCTCAAGTGTTTCTGGATACATGCCAATACGGCCTATGATGCCATGATCCGTACCGGCGGCAATCAGGGCATCACGGCCGGTTTCGGTCAATTGTTCACACTTTCCGGAATAGGTAAAAACGGCAAAGATATGTCCAATGACCTGACCTATGTTTTCCTGGAAGTGATCGACGAAATGACCCCCATCCTGGAACCCAAGCCCAATGTCAGGCTCCACAAAAACACCCCGGATGAACTGCTGGACAAAATTATCGATATGGTTTCCACCAGCCAGGGCGCACCCTTTATTCTTAACTTTGATGAGCGTTCCATGGCGGGGATGATCAGAGAGGCACACAAGGCCGGCTGCACAGATCTGATCAACGAGAACAATGTCCATGATTATGCATCGGTCGGCTGCCTGGAAAATACCATGGTGGGTAATGACCGTTCCGGAACGGTTGACAACAACCTCAATCTGCTCAAGGCCGTGGAACTGGCGTTGACCGGAGGAAAGGATCTGCTGCCCTTCACCGACCCCATCACCGGCAAGACCGATAAAATCAAACAGGATGGTCCGCAAACAGGTGAAGCTAATACTTTCAAGAGCTGGGATAAATTCTGGAAGGCCTATACCGAGCAGACTCGCTATATTATCAAAAAATGTGTAGATCTCTATGAGGTTTCAGAATCGATCAGGGCCGGATTCAATCCCACGCCTTATTTATCCTGCCTGGTAAAAGGTTGTGCCGATAAGGGCCTTGATATCACCCAGGGCGGGGCAGAGCTTAGTTTCACTACTATCGAGGCCGTCACATTTGCTACCACCGTAGATTCGCTGCTGGCAATAAAATACCTTGTTTTTGACAATAAACAATGCAGCATGCAGGAACTCTCAAGCGCTCTCAAAGCCAACTGGGACGGGTTCGAGGTACTGCAGGCCAAGGCCAGGAACAAAGCCCCCAAGTATGGTCGCGACAATGATGAAGCCGACGAAATGGCCAGAAAGGTAATGGATCTGTGGTGCGAAGAGACCTGGAAATACAAGACTTCCTCAACCAAGCGGCAGTTCCGTCCCGGCATGCTGAGCTGGAACTATTGGGTCGGCGATGGTTATATCATGGCGGCCAGCGCCGACGGCAGGCCCAAGGGCCAGTTTCTCTCCAATGCGATCTGTCCCTCCAATGGTGCCGACATCAACGGTCCGACCTCCAATACCAACTCAGTTGGCAAAGCCATGGGAGGAAAAGCCGAAGATGGAAATGGTGATTGGGAAGAATACATCAGCTATCTGCCCAACGGCGCCAGCCATACAATCACGTTTAATCCGTCCATACTGCGTGCTCCCGAACACAAGCAAAAATTCAAAGCCTACCTCAGAGGCTACATTGAAAACGGCGGCTCGGCCCTTCAGATCAACATGCTCGATGCCGATGTACTGCGCGATGCCCAGAAACATCCCCATGTCTACCGGAATCTGCTGGTCAGGGTAACCGGGTATAACGCCTACTTTTCCAGCATCGGCAAGGAACTGCAGGATGAGGTGATCGCCAGGGTAAGCCACAACAAGTTTTAAAGGAATGATCTATGAATAAAGCAACCGTGCTCGAAATCCAGCGCATGTCTACCGAAGATGGGCCCGGGATCAGGACCACCGTGTTTTTCAAGGGCTGTCCCTTGAAATGTACCTGGTGCCACAATCCGGAAAGCATCTCGGCCAGGCCCCAATTGCAGTGGATCGAAAACAAGTGCATCGGTTGCAAGACCTGCCTGAATGTATGTCCTAAAAGTGCCTTAACATTGACTGACACAGGAATGATAATCAATCGCGAAAAATGCGACGGATGCGGGAGATGCGCAGAAGAATGCCCTTCAACGGCCCTCGAACTGCTGGGAACCAATTGGACACTTCTTGATCTGGTAAATGAAGTAATCAAAGACCGGGCATACTTTGAGAAATCCGGTGGAGGAATCACGGTTTCGGGCGGAGAACCGACGATGCAGCTCGACTTCGTAGCTGCCTTTTTACAAACTCTGAAAGAAAAAGACATTCATACCGCTCTTGATACCTGCGGCCAGTGTTCACCACAAGCCCTGGATAGACTGCTGCCGTATGCTGATCTGGTGCTCTACGACATCAAGGAAATCGATCCGGGTAAACACAAAATTTTTACCGGGATAACCAACAAAAAAATCCTTGAAAACATCGTGCATATAGCAGGTTGCATGCGACAACACCAGCACCCAAAAGATCTATGGATCCGCACCCCCATAATTCCCGACGCCACCGCGACCCAAGACAATATCAGAGGCATCGGGGAATTTATCAGCCGACAACTGTCCGATGTCATCAGTAGATGGGAGTTGTGCTCATTCAACAATCTCTGCAAGGATAAATACCTGCGTCTCGACCGGAAATGGCAGTACCACGATAACGAACTTCTTACGAAAGACTTTATGGAGAATATGAGCGAAGTGGCCAGAGAGTCCGGTATAAATCCGGCCATTGTCCATTGGAGCGGTTCTACCAAGTTCGAAGAACAACCCGATAAAGAAAGCAAAAAACGAGCCGATCTGCAACTGGTTAAAGGCTGCTCAACAGCGTAAGCGATTGTTTAGGGAGGAATGTTGTGAAAATCAGAAAAGATTTTGATGAAGAGGATTTGAAAGCCTTTGAGCCTGAAGCAAAGGTTGGTTTACTGGCAACTATCAACCCTGATGGCCTGCCCCACCTGACCCTGATCACCGCCATGCAGGCCAAGCACACCACCCAGCTCATGTGGGGGCAGTTTACCGAAGGCCTGAGCAAAAAATACATCAAAGAAAACCCCAACACCGCTTTTTTGATCATGACCATGGACAAACATCTCTGGCGCGGCAAGGCCCGCTACACCCATTCAACCGGAGAGGGTGAAGACTACGAAATGTTCAATAACAAGCCCATGTTTCGCTACAACGCCTACTTCGGTATTCACACAGTGCATTACATGGACCTGATAGAGACTTACGGCAAAGAAAGCCTGCCACTGCCAAAGATCGTTATGGCATCCCTGCTGACCATGGCAGGCAAATCCGGCGCCAGGACGCACATTCAGGAACGCATTCTGAAGCCCTGGGGCGAAAAACTTTTCAATCGCCTTGATTCCCTTAAATTCATTGCCTACGTTTCTGATGACGGCTTCCCCAGGATCATTCCGCTCATCCAGTGTCAGGCATCAGACAGCAGACGGCTGACTTTCTCGTCCCTGGCATACAAAAAGGAACTTCTGGCCCTCAAAAAGGGGTTGCCGGTCGTTGTGTTTGGAATGACCATGGACATGGAAGACATACTCACCCGGGGCATTTTCCTCGGCTTTAAAAACATACGCTCAATCAACATGGGCACGATTGACATTGAGTGGGTCTATAATTCCATGCCACCCACCCAGGGACAGATTTATCCCAAGGTCGAGCTCAAGCCGGTAATAAACTTCTGAGACACGGGTCAAGCATGAATTGAATAAACGCATTACATAAAAAGCCCTGATACTGCGCGGTATCAATATGCCGGAAAGCTCCCGCACTGACCAGTGAGAAAGGGCATACTCTACAGAAAACAGTTTTGAATATTCCAGGCTCCTGAAAAAAAGAAGCCAGAAGAAATGGTGTGGATTCTGAGAAAAGGGTATTTCTTTTCTTCTGGCAGGTATAATTACTAACATGATTAAAACCCAGATTCTATCGGACAAAAAACGATTATTTTGTAAGACATTCACCGATAATTATATCCAATGAACTAAAATGACTGACATTTAAAATTAAGAGATGTAGCTTTGCCGCAGGGATACTGGGGAAAATCATTCCCGGCTAATTCTCGCTTCCCTTGTACACATTATAATCTCTTCAACCTTTCACCGGTTGATTATAAGAACAAAAAAGGATAAGCATTTTAGCTCGACTGAACTGGAGTATGCGCCCTGAGCATCAAAATCTTTCAACCGAAAATGGTAAAGACATCCATAAATTTTTTCCATCGAAGCTGCTCGATAAATACACGCTGCTCCTGGGTAAGTTCGTCAGAAGGCCGTCGCCATTCATCCTCGCTGTAACCCATGGATGATACATCTTCAAAGTAGTGCAAATCGAGCATAACCTTGCGGGACACTTCCCTGACAAAGCTTATACAAAGTACACACTCAAAACTGCTGGGAGACTCATGGATCTTTTCTAAATCCAACCATCTGAAATTCTTTTGATTCAAAACGGAAAAGACCATCTCGTAAGATTCACCACCCAGGGTTCTGCTTGAGTTTTGCGAAGGGACTCTCCACACCCAATCTCTGTTGATCCCGCTTGTTGTAATCGATGAAATCCGTATTGTGAAAAAACTGGCAACGGCTCTGTTCTTTGCTGAAAATACATACATCTGTCGTTTGATAAATCCTGCCTTTTCAGCAGAGTCAAACCTGCCCATGTATGCAAAATCGCTGTTCACCCTGATCTTGATCTCCGGAATGCGGGTGGAAACAAATACATTGTCATCCACAAATCTTTCAGTTTGAAGTTAGGCACAGCCGGCCAAAATACACAGCATCGCAAATACAATCATCAATTGCTTAAAAACAGCCTCCTTTCCGGTATTTTATTGCCCTGTCTTTTTGTATTCCTCCATGAGAACCGATTTCATGATCTTGCCCAGCGGTGTCAGGGGCAGTTCGGAACGGAACACTATCTGTTTCGGGGTTTTGTAATCGGCAAGGTGTTCCTTGCAGTAGGTCTTCAGCTCCTCTTCGGTCGGCTCGCTTCCGGACCTGGGCATAACATAGTACCGGCCCACCTCGCCCAGAACCGGATCGGGCACCCCGATCCCGGCTGCCATAAGCACATCGGGATGCTTGGCCAAAACGTTTTCCACCTCGACCGGATACACGTTATAACCGCCCTGCAAATACATCTCTTTCTTGCGGCCCATGAGGTGGATATAACCCTCTTCATCCAGGTAGCCCATATCTCCGGTATGCAGCCAGCCTTCACTGTCAAAGGTTTCGGATGTTTCTTCAGGCATGCGGAAGTAACCTCCGCCAATCGCATCTCCCTTGAACAGCAGTTCGCCGGTCTCGCCCATTGGCAGCGTTTGGCCGTGAATATCGATCACCTTGACCACGAAATCGCCGATCGGTTTGCCGATCGAACGCACGGTGGTATCAAAATCGCTTTCCCAGGGGCTCAGGACCACCGCCCCCGATGATTCGGACAATCCATAAAGATTCATAATAAATGCATTGGGAAAAGCATCTTTCATAGCTTTAAGCAGGGGCGGATCGCAATTGGAGCCGCCGGTGACGACTATCCGGATCGCCGACTTGTCGAGCGCTCTGAATTCTTCATTCATCAGCATCAGCGCAAACATGGTCGGGACACCACCGAAAACCGTCGGCTGGTATTTCTTCCATTGCGTGATGATGTCGTTGAGGTCGAAGGCCGGAATGATGACACAGGCCATCTTGGCGATAAGCGAACTCAAAATGGCACAGGTTATCCCGCCCACATGATTGAAGGGATTGACGGTCAGTAGAAGATCGTCTGCAGTGGCCTGCATATGCTCGATCTGGGCCCGGCCCGAGGCTGTCTGGCTCTTGTTCGTAATAACGGCACCTTTGGGCTTGCCGGTTGTCCCGGAGGTGTAAATCAGGATAAGCGGATCATCGGGTCTCACCTCTGCTTTGGCCTGATCAAGTGCGTGGAGGTCAACATCTGTATTCAACAAACTTTCAAATGTTTGACTGCCTTCGAATTCTGTCTCTCCCAGAAAAATAAATTCTTTGACCGAGGGAATCTGTGGCCGAAATTCATCGAAAAATTTCACATAATCCATTCCGAGCAGATCCGTCAAGCTGACAACAGCCCTGGTCTGGCTTTGATTGAGGATATATTCCAGTTCGGTGTCGCGGTACCTGACATTCAGACCCACTACAATTGTCCCTATTTTGGCCGCAGCATAGTAGGTGTACAACCATTCCGGCTGATTCAGGGCATTGATAGCGATGCGATCGCCCTTTTTAAATCCGAGTTTCAACAACCCACAGGCCACGCGGTCAGAGGCTTCATCAATTTCCCTGAAGCTGATATCGCGGCCCTTATATACAAGTCCGCGCCGATCAGGATCAGCCCGTACCGCTTCTTCCAGCACCTTCCACACTAATTGAGCCTGACTTGTTTCTCCCATATTGGACCTCCTCAATTACAAAAAATACACTTGAACCTATAAATACATGCTGCTTTTGATTATACTGCAAACAAACTGCGAGACAAACCCTGTTTTGTCAGGCAAATCTTTTTTACCTCGAATGTAAGAATATTTCCCGGGCCCTGCGCCTGCGCTCGGTGCTGACCGTGTAACAAATTTTCCCCATCGCCTCAACCCCGATAAACAGGTAGATGGGCCAGGGCACAAAGCCCGACCATCTGCCGTGAACAGGCGGGGCCTGTTTTGCTTTGCGGGAAGGATCGAGGAGCACGTCTTCAACCAGCACCCCTTCTTCATTGGCCAGCTGGGATTTTACCTCTGCATTGGAATCGGCTATCGCCGTGTATCCCGGGAAATAGGATTTCTGCGGCAAAAACGGCAGACCCGGCAGGGGGCTTTCCCAGGGACCACACTTATTGATCATGATCGCCGGAATGCCTAAATGCTTGGCATAATAAGCTGCCAGACCTTTCATCCTCCGGTTGTAGAGCTCGACCTGTTTGGGCGGAAAAATAGGGCTCGGAGCAGGTGTGGGGGCTGAGTGCGGCATCAGCATGAGATCGACCGCATGCGAATACATCAACATTGGAATATATGCGAGCTGGTTTTCGTAGCATATCCCGACACCGATTTTGGCCAGCTCGGTGTTGATCACATGGGTCCCGGCCTGCCCCCTGGTGAAATACGCTTCAAACGCCGCCGGAGTCTGCTTGCGCACCCGTCCGGCTTGTGTGCCGTCCGGTGATGAGAGCACAAAGGTATTGAAAAACTCATCGCCCTCAGCCTCGAGAAAGCTTGTCCCCAAATACACTCCAAGTCGTCTGGAGTGCTCTCTGAGCCACCGCATCGTTGGGCCTTCACAGGGTTCTCCACAGTTCCACATCTCAGTGGTGTACAGGTAGCCGGTGGGCATAAATTCGGGCAGAATAATTATCCTGGCACCTTTTTCAGCTGCTTCTTCAACAAAAGGCAGGCAATGCTCGAGATTGGCTTCAATCGAGCCATTGCGCGAGACTATCTGAACCGCTGCTACACGCAGGGTTCTTGCATCTGCTTCCATAACAACTCACCTCCTTGCATATCATGGCATCATATTATTATAATAATATTACAGAAATTAATCGCAAGATTACACCATTATTATGTTGATTGGTGCTTGCGGTCTCTATCAGAGGCCTGTACCCATTTTAAGACATTCGGCTATGTGTGATATCTGATTGGATCAGCATCCATTTCATCCCGGGCAAGCTCGAAAGCATTAAGCATCTCTTCATCGACTGGCATCGAAGAAATTAAAATATTTGACTTTGCTTTCCTGACCCATAACATATTATTATATCTCTATTGAAAAACTGTTTTGAATTACAAACACGCATTGATACACTCATCATGCTTGTTATTCATCGGAGGGGGTTATGGAAAAACAGACGTTCAAAAAACGTTTTGTCTTACCGGTTCTGATTGTCTTTCTCATAATGGCGCTTTCATGGGGCATCTACAATCTCTCCTGGCAGCTCGAAAGCAACACCGCCCACCAGAAACTGGCTTCGATCTTCGGCACACTCTACTTTATAAGTGTCCTGTTCGGGCCGATCGTGGTGTATATATGGGCCTATTTCCGTGGAGCCTCCTTGGGCGAGAGGATCCTGGCATCGGCCATCAATCCCTTTTTATGGGCAACCAAAGAGTGCCTGCGCCTGCTGACATCGTTTACCCTGCTTGAAAGCCTGTATTACTACTTCAATCCCCTAAGCATCTGGTTCGCCTGTTTCCTGATAACCGAGATGGGTCTGGCCGAAATCATCTGCCGCACAGGCCGCCGAGTGCGTGGAGATAAAATTCGTATTTTTCATCCGGCGGCCATTGGTGCGGTCTTCATTGGCCTGGCCCTGGTGATTGTAGCCTACTCATGGGGCCGGGGTGAAAACATCTATGCAATGTTCCTGGACGGATACCGTACGTTTTTCGGTTCCGGGGTATAAACGTTATCCGCTAACCTTGAATTACACGGGAGGCTCTTGTCATGACCGACAAAAAAATCCAAGAAATTATCGAAAATTCAGTCAGCCGCAGAGATATTCTCAGATTGATCGGGATGCTCCCGGCGGCATGCCTGATCAACCATACCCTGCCGGGGATTTCCCTGGCCGCACCCCGCAATGACCAGAAAAAACCCAATATCATCTTTATCCTGAGTGATAATACCCGCTGGAATTTCTTCGGCTACATGGGGCACCCCTTTATCCAAACCCCGGGGCTGGACAGACTGGCCGCCGAAGGGGCGGTCTTCGAGAACGCCTTTAATTCCTGTTCGTTGTGCAGCCCGTCGCGGGCAAGCATCCTGACCGGGGCCT
>Ga0272441_10012757_pt1 | contig 12214 bp, 6 predicted proteins | sample SSMProp6N_FD_193582 | JGI IMG/M metagenome (GOLD analysis project Ga0272441, IMG submission 193582) | Marine sediment archaeal communities from Little Sippewissett salt marsh, Falmouth, MA, United States - SSM-Prop-6N | ecosystem: Environmental > Aquatic > Marine > Wetlands > Sediment ...
TGCAATGCCTTAAAAAACCTGATAAAATAGTCCCGCCGAAGGCGGGTTCTGCATCTGCCGAAGGCAGGAAGAGTCTCTTAACTGTAACGTGGATTTGTCCAATTCACGCTGAACCAAAACATGTCGCTAATGCTCAGATGCGTGAAATCTCTCAACTAACCGGCCGCTCGGTGGATGGTGTGAAAAGTCTCTTAGTGCGAATTCGAAAAAAACTTCGAGCTTGTATTGAAAACAAATTGGAATCCCAAGAGAGAGGATTTTTTCATGCATGATAGCTCCTTAGATAGATTCCGTGATGAATTGGATCAGTTACTGATGCTGGCCTCACGTGGCGATGCGAGCGCCAGCGAGCTGGAGAGACTCAATGGCCTGCTGCGTAAGCATGATGAACTGCGTCGTCATGCAATCGGTGTCCTGCGTGATGAGACCCTGTTGCGAGAGGAATTACAGGTACTCTGTGCTTCGGATTTGGTCGCGGGTGAAGCCTCTTCAACCTCCCTATTGAGCACACTTGTTAAGGGCAAGCAGGTCTTGTGCAGGCAACAGCCAGGTTTTCGTTCGCATTTGTTCTCGACTCGACTCCGTACCGCAGGCCTTGTGGCATGTATGGTCATGGGCGTATTGATTACGATGTTTTTTCTCTCACGAACAGCACAGGACAATTCACAACCGGTTGCCCGGCCGGATCTGACCGTGCCGACATTGTTGGAATCTACGGATGATGGCGTGGCTGTTTTGACGCAGAGTGTGGCGGCCGTGTGGGATCAGGAATCAGCACTGGAAATCGGCGATACCTTACCATTGAGTGTCTTGCGTTTAAAGTCTGGACTGGCCCAGGTTGAGTTTTACTCTGGGGCATTGATATTGATGGAAGGGCCGGCTGAACTGGAATTATTATCAGCCCGCCAGTGCTTCTGCCGCCGAGGAAGAATACGGGTGAACGTGCCACGTTCCGCACACGGATTTACCGTATTGTCACCGGAAGTTGAAACTGTGGACTTGGGTACGGAGTTTGGCCTGGAGGTCGCTCCTGAGGGGGATACCCAGGTCCATGTCTTTGATGGAAAGGTCGAACTCTATTCACCTGGAACGAAGCGCGCGCCTGAAGGCCGTATCGAGGTATCAGCGGGTAGTGGGCAGCAAATTGAACGTTCCGGCAATTCGTATACGATCCCGGCAAATCCTCGGGCCTTTGTTTCCTCACAGGAGTTGAAGGTACTTAGAGAGCAAGAGGTGGTTCATCGAGACTCGCTTTGGCGGCAGTCTATCCAGTCAATGAAGCTGGACCAACGCGTTGTAGCGTTTTATGATTTCGAACCGAAACGCGAGGGACAGGACCGTGTGCTGCACAATCAGAGAAACCAGGGGGCCGCATTGGATGGTGCGATTGTCGGTTGTGAGTGGAGCCGGGGTCGATGGCCGGGTAAGCAGGCGCTGGACTTTAAACGGCCGGGAGACCGTGTATGCATTTATGTCCCAGGTGAATATGATGCATTGACCTTAGCCAGCTGGATTCGTGTGGACGGGCTGGGGCGTAAATATCACTCGCTTATGTTAACGGATGGTTACGAGGTGGGAGAAGTCCATTGGCAGATCCTGCAAACGGGGAAGATGAGACTTGGTATTTGCCATACGGCTGAAATCAAGGTTCCTGGGACAAGAGATGGAGCGGGTTATGACTATAATTCACCAACCGTCTTTGATCTGCCGCAAATCGGCCAATGGATACATGTTGCGGTTGTGGTGGACCCGGTCTCTGGTTTTGTTATGCATTTTGCTAATGGTCGTGAGATATCTCGTGAACCCTTGCATGAAGTTGTAAAGTTCCGCATCGGTGAAGCACAAATAGGCAACTGGAAACCGTACAGGCACGGTATGATGATTCGAAACTTCAACGGTCGGATGGATGAACTCATTATTGCCGGATATGCATTCAAACACGAGGAGATCCAAGATCTATTCCAAAAGGGTAAACCTGAATTGCCGGACGTATTTGGGTCGCCCTGATCGGATACCGAACCGGACTGGAAAATGATATCTATATCAATGGTTTGTTATAGGTTTCTGCCGGGCCGAACAATATTCGTGTCAAGTTTGTAAAAGATGACGATTCTGCAATGAGGGCAACGAAGAAGCTTAACCTAAAAATAATTAAAAATGGAATCGTTTTTATCAAAGGGGAAAAAATGAAATTCTACATTAATGCAGCATGGGCCATTTTTATTGTAGCAGTTGTTTTGCCATTGAATGCCGAGGCGGCTGAAATCACCGGAGAACTCAAACAATGGCATCCTATTGCCTTGAGCTTTGAGGGCCCTGAAACCAGCGAAGATGCCAATCCCAATCCTTTTCTCGATTACCGGCTGAATGTGACGTTCACCGGTCCGGGTGGACAAACATATCTGGTTCCCGGATACTACGCTGCTGACGGTGACGCTGTCAACACCGGGGCCACGAGTGGTAAAATCTGGCGTGCTCGATTTAATGCGGATCAAACAGGACAGTGGCATTACCACGCCTCTTTCCGAAAAGGCCCCAAGGTTAATATCTCTCTGGAGTCAGAGGCCGGCAGTACGGCTGGTTTTTGTGACGGTCAAACCGGTACGTTCCAGATTGAGCCCAGCGATAAAACAGGAAAAGACTTCCGAGCCCGAGGCCAATTGCGATATGTCGGTGAACACTATTTGCAGTTTGCCGGCGATAAGCAATGGTTTATAAAATCCGGATGTGACAGTCCGGAAGACTTTTGGGGATATGCCGATTTTGACAATACACCCAAAGGACCATTCGGAATTCACTTCTATTCCGTCCATAAAAAACATTGGAAAGAAGGTGATCCGACCTGGGCCGGTGGAAAGGGAAAAGGGATCATTGGCGCATTCAATTACCTGTCGTCGGTAGGCATCAATTCCGTATATGCCCTCACGATGAATTTACCTAAGGGAGACGGACAAAATGTGTTTATGTGGGTGGATCCCGATGATCAGACCCGCTTTGATGTGAGTAAACTGGAGCAGTGGAATATATGTATTCAACATGCCAATTCCGTGGGTGTGCAGTTGCATCTGGTTTTAAGCGAAAGAGAAAACGACGAGGAAGTCTTTGGCAGTAAAATGGAAGACAGGCGCAGACAGTACCTCAGAGAATTAGCCGCCCGATTCTCCCATAATCTGGCCCTTCAATGGAACATCGGGGAAGAAAACAAAAACACGGTTCCAACCCGCAAAGCGATTCTCACATACCTTCGCGCACAGGATCCTTATGATCACCCTCAGGTCGTACACAATGAAGGAGATCGGGAAGAAATCATGTTCTCATACCACTTGGGGGAAACCAATTTTGAGGGTATTTCCCACCAGGATGCGGATTGGGAAAACATTTATCCCATCAATCTGGACTGGTATAGGAGATCGGAGCAGGCAGGGAGAAAATGGATTATCTGTCACGACGAATGTTACCCCAAAACCATCAAACCGGATCGTGACAATGATATACACCGCCAGAGAGCCATGTGGGCAAACCTCATGGCGGGTGGAGCAGGCGTTGAGTACATCATGGCCGGACTTCAGGAGGTGGATGATTTTACACTATGGGAAAGGACCTGGAAATGGATGCATGCCGGTTCTGAGTTTATGGTGAACTTACCGATAGAGCTTCCGATGCTCAAGCCGAATGATGGGTTGCTATCGGGGCAAGATCAGTATGATCACTGTCTGGCGGCTCCCGGCCAAGTGTATCTGGTATATATTTGTGATGGTGCTACGCCCACACTGAAAATCACTGATGGGGAGTATATCGTTAAGTGGTTCGATCCGGTTTACGGAGGTGCTTTGCAAGATGGCAGCATAAAAACCCTGTTGGGATCTGGAGTAAAATCTCTGGGAGATCCTCCGGACGACCAAAAGGAGTGGTTGGTATATTTAAAAGCCAAAGATCTCGGCCGAGATTGAGATATGTTTAGCTGTAGTCCGGTATCCCAACGAGTTCAATAGAAATCAAAATTCGCGTCCGGGAGACTTTTCAGTTCTCCAATTCTCCGGTGCGCCAGTATTAAGGATGAAAAAGATGGTAAGGATATCCTTATTTTTATCGCTCATTGTTAGTGTGTTAGTGCCTTGTTACGGTCAAGGCCAGGTTGTCAGCCGAGAGGTCAGTTCTATTGATGGCTTGAGACGTGCCGCGACCCAAAGCAACCAACACGTTAAAATCAAACCGGGTGTTTATACGGTAAAGGATTTGGTTGCAGATAAGAAAAACGTCTTCGTGTTTTCCGGATCCAATAATGAGTTTGATTTTACGGATGTACACATTATTGTGCCTACAAAGCTGCTGAGTACGATGAGCGGGCCGGTTCATTCTCTGAAAGTCTATAATATGACCGGTAGTCATATTGCTTTTAGAAATGGAACCTTTGAAAACACGCATCCACCGGATGTAAAAGCGGTAAAAGATTTTACGGCAGATGATTTTACTGCCTACAATAAAAGGTCCGATGTCGCTCCTCCAAGAGGTGTCGCCGAATTTTGCATAGACGGTGACAATATCTCATTCATAGGTTGCCGGATCATTGTCAGGGGATCCTATCCTTACGGATACGATGATGATTTTGGAAAAGGGAAAGGTTCTTTGCTGCCTCTGAAAAAACATGGTGGTTTTCGAGTGATGGGTGTCGACAATACGCTATTCGACGGAATTCATTTAACAGTTGAGTCATTTGGCCATGGCATTCACATGCATGGTAGCGACAAAACAATTATTAGAAACAGTACCATAGACGGTATTAAAAGACTGGGTGCCGACATACTTAAAGAAGGGGCAGGCTCCTTGCCTGCGCGATTTGGTTATCATCGATTTAAGAAGGAATACATGTACTCTCTTACTGAAGAAGGTATTCGCCACTACCCCAGAGGTGAGAGGCTACAGACTGGCAAGGAACGAGCAACAGGCACATTGCGGGTAGAAAACACGAAAGTGATAAACATGCGCGGCGGTGTTTCATGTGTATTGGCACCCAATCCTGTTACGGTTATTAATACCACGGTAAAAGGCTGTTCCAGCGGCTATACCATGCCGGCCAATAGCACGGTCACCGGCAGTTCCGGTGATGCGGCTTACGGACCGTTAATTACCTGTGCAGGCAAAAGCCACAAAGGGGGTTCTACCTATGAGGTGACTGTTTTAGATGCTCCATCGACAGGATCCCATTCGCTGGTAGATGTTACAAGTTCAGAGAACACCTTTAACCTGAGATATTCGGGCTCAAACCCTGAGAATCTTAGGCCCATCAAACTCGAAGGTAACAATTCTAAACTCTCAAATATGACTCCCTATCCGGTTGTTCTCACCGGTTCAAACATTACGGGCGTCAGTTATGGAAAAGTGTCCGATGGGGGAAGTAATAACAAAGTCAAGTATATCAATAAATCCGTCAATTCTCCGGCCTACGATGCGTCTGTACCGCCACCAACGCTCTATGGCATTGCCTATGGACAGCATCAACGCCAAATCCTTGATTTCTGGAAGGCTGAATCAAATAAACCAATCCCTCTGGTTTTCGTCATTCACGGAGGAGGTTGGAAAGGCGGAGAAAAAGAGCGAGTCCATCGTTTTGTAGATGTCCAAGCCTTGCTTGACGCCGGGATCTCCGTGGCGGCCATCAACTATCGACTGATCCGCCATGCTGAACAAGATGGCCTCGAACCACCGGTGAAGGCCTGCCTGTACGATGCGGCTCGCGCTTTACAGTTTGTACGCAGCAAGGCCGGGGATTGGAATATCAACAAAGAACGCATCGCCGCTGCCGGCGGTTCTGCGGGCGCCTGTTCGAGCCTCTGGCTGGCCTTTCATCCAGACTTGGCCGACCCAGACAGTAAGGATCCTGTTGCACGGGAATCGACGCGACTGTACTGCGCTGGAGTGAAGGAACCGCAAACATCCTTGGATCCTAAACAGATCAGGGAGTGGATCCCCAACTGCACGTACGGAGGCCATGCCTTCGGGAAAGACAGCTTCGAAGAGTTTCTTGCTGAGCGCGACAGCATCCTGCCCTGGATCGAGGAGTATTCTCCCTATGCACTGGTCAGCGAGAATGACCCTTCGGTTTATTTGTTCTACAAGAATCCACCTGTCTTTGGGCAGAAGGTGGACAATCCAGTCCACTCATCCAATTTTGGAGTCAAGTTGCAGGAACGCTGCGCAGCAGTCGGCATTGGATGTGAAGTCCAGTATCCCGGTGCTGTTGATACCGCACACGAGACACAAACGGACTACCTTATTGACAAGCTAACCGAATTTTAAAATGGTGAGAATGAAAGAGTCAGGTAATTAACACCTAAACGAAAGAGAGTAAATAATGAAACGAATGTTTCTATATCTATTGATTTTGGGATTTTCATCAACCACAGCCTGGGCAGCAACGCTTGAGCTGGTAATGCCCGCCGTGTTCGCGGATCACATGGTGCTGCAGCGTGGTCAAAACGTCCCGGTGTGGGGCACGGCCAATGCCGGCGCTCAAGTGGTTGTTAAATTTGCCGGTCAGGAAAAGAGTGTTGTTGCCGATACCGAGGGCAACTGGCGCGTGGATCTGGATGCGATGGAGGCTTCTGCTCAGTCCCGTGTTATGATAGTTGCTGTGAGCTTGAAAGATCAGACCGCTGAGCGATCCATCATGGACGTCTTAGTGGGTGAGGTGTGGTTTGCCGGCGGTCAGTCGAATATGTATCGACCCTTCCGGATGTTGACCCACCCGGCTGTCGATCCCAGCTATGAGCCGGTTGCCGAATATCTCCGTCAAGAGGAGCTTAAGGCCAATGATCCACTGCTGCGTCAGTTTCGGGCTGGTAAAATCATGAGCCCTCTTGAAGAACAAACTGTAGGTCGGGGCCAATGGTCCAAAGCGGTCGTCGGGCCAGTGCATAATTTTTGTGCCACTGCCTATTTCTTTGGCCGCGAGTTACGACGTGAGCTGAAGATCCCTGTGGCCATGATTAGCTGCAATCTGGGAGGAACCCGCATTGAATCCTGGATTGCACCTCAGGCCTATGCCGGAAATGAAATCCTGAAAAAAGAGTACGATAATCAAAACGCAGCATACAAAAAACAGCTGGCAGAATGGGATGACGACAAGCAATCAGCCGAGCATCCCTCACTTAATAAAAACCTATATGGAACACTGTATAATGGAATGGTGCACCCTCTGATTCCTTATGCCGTCAAAGGGGCTATTTGGTATCAGGGCGAAAGTAATTCAGGCCATTATCCTGAACAATATGGACTGCGTTTGACTGCCTTGATTGATGGTTGGCGGGATGCCTGGGAACAGGAGACGTTTTATTTCTACTGGTGCCAGTTAGCAAACTACAAGAAGACTAACGACGAGCCTGTGGGGGATGAAGATACATGGGCGCTGGTACAGGATGGTCAGCGTTATGCGCTTAAACTGCCGGACACCGGCATGGCGGTGCTGAACGATATTGGCGAGGCAAGAGATGTTCATCCTAAGAACAAGGTTGATGCAGGCAAGCGGCTTTCCCTGTGGGCGTTAAAACATGCTTATGGGAAAGAACTCGTATTCAGCGGGCCGCTTTATAAACAGGCGAAGCTGGATGCAGGTAAGGTGATCATTATGTTTGACCACGCAGGGTCGGGATTGATGGTCGGGCACAAACACCTGATGAACCCGACGGTTGAAGTGAACGAACCGTTGAAGCGTTTTCAGATTTGCGGCGCCGATCGACAGTGGAAGTGGGCGCAAGCGAAGATCGTTGGCAAGGATTCTGTGTCAGTTTGGCATGATGATATTCAGCATCCCGCGGAAGTACGCTATGCATGGTCATCAAATCCTGAAGGAGCCAATTTGTATAACAAAGAAGGACTTCCTGCTTCGTTGTTTAAAACCGGACAACTTACAGATTAGCGATCAGACAGGCAGGGTGACTTTCTCCCGATAGCTGGTCCATTCAAGATGCGGAAAAATTTGTTATTATGTAATCCAAGAGTGATTATAGGCATTATGTATTCTAGAGGCAAAAATCAGGAGTATGAATCATGAATAGAAAAATACCTCTTATAGTGATTTTGGTACTATTATTCTGCTTGACCCTTGCCAATGCCCTGCCGCAGGAATCTGGCAACAGCACGGGCCAGGCAAGTAATGAACCATTACGAGTTCCTGTTACGGTTAGTTCGATTGAAGCCCTCATACCCTATCTGGATGATGACAATGTCAAGGTACGATTGGCACCGGGTACGTATAACATTGATAAGAACGATAGCGTTGCCAAAAATCCTATTTTTTGCATTTCAGGGAGTAACAGTACCTATGATTTTACTGGAGCGACCATAAACATTGATACGGATGTACTGTCAGCTCATGGAGGTGTGGATTACCAGCATATGGTTATCGTTGGTAACAACAGCTTGATTAAAAATCTGAAATTGATTGATGATGGTTCTGTCTATGACCGGCCAGGAAGAAGGGCGACCAATATTGCTTTGGAAGGCCGACATAATGTAATCGATGGACTATATATGGAAACTCGCGGTTCATGGCCTTACGGCTATGGTGATTTGTTTGGCAAAAGCAGCACCTATATAATTAAACATTACAAGCATTCTTCCCTCAAGCTTTCAGGCGATTACAACACAATTAGAAATTGTAAGGTTTATCATTATGCATACGGACATGGCTATGTGATGCAGGCCGCTCAAAATCCAACCATAGAAAACTGTTATATGGAGGGTGAAGTCCGCAGCACAGATGAAATGCTGGCTGAAACATCCGGCCCGGCCTATGATAGGGACTTTATGGCAAGAGGGGGCAGACTCAAGCCAGGCATGATGAAGAGTACAGGGGAAGAAGGAATCCGTGCTTATAATCGCGGTGATTGTATGATTAATGGTAAGAGAGTTGAGCGAGGAACAGATAATATTACAGTCAAGAATACGACCGTGAAGTATATGAGAGGCGGCGTTACGCTTACTTTATCAGATGGCTTTAAATATGTGGAGGGATGTACCGCAATAGGCTGTGAAAGTGGATTTAAAGTAGGTACCGGTGGAAAAGTTGTAGATTGCTACGGTGATTGCCAGTATGGACCTGTATTTGCAGTTGATTACACACATGACAAGGGAATACCAGTGGATATTACCATGATGCCCTATAGTGGTGAGCATGTTAATTATAGGAAACATATGGCTCGTATTATTGGAGGTGATCATAATGTGACTATCAGGGGAGTTGAGTCCAATCCTGATCAAGACTTAAAGTTCTTTGTCGGGGGTGATGATAATGTGGTAAATAATCTTACAAACTACCCAATGGAGTTAAGTAGTGGTAGTTCGAACAATTCCGGCCAATCGCGCGGGTCTATTACAGACAATGGTTCTAAAAATAGTGTGGAAAAGTTAAAAACTTGGATAAAGGACTAGGATATGATGCCCAGATTACTTAAAGTGCTGATTATCGTTGCTACTCTAAACAGCATCGTACACGCAGAACAGGTCGGTGTATTCTACGACCACTCCATTCCTCAATTCGAATTTGCTGCTTCTGATGTTAAGGCAGCCTTGATAAGTCACGGTTTCGAGGTTGAGCAGAAACCCATTGAAGAACTCTCTGCTGGCGATGGAAAAAAGAAAGTCGTCCTGTCTCTGGAGTCCAACGCCACTGCCTTGACGCTCTTGGCAAAAGCAGAAGGGGCAGCCATTGATTCGAACAAACTGGGTGAACAAGCCTATGCCTTACGGACCACTAATGCAAAACAACTCACCTATTGGGTCTTTGGTGGTGACGTGGCTGGTGTCATGTACGGAGGCCTTGATCTGGCCGAGAATATTGCCGCTAATTCCATGAACGCAGTCTACAACGATGACCAGTCGCCTTACATCACCAAGCGAGGTATCAAGTTTAATATTCCGATGGACTATAGGATCCCAAGTTTTGACAGCGACGGCGATCAGGACAAAAACAATATCAAAGATGTTTGGGACCTTTCCTTTTGGAAAGAATACTTCGACACCCTGGCCCGCCATCGCTTTAATGTGATGACCTATTGGAACCGTCATCAGTTCCCCGCGATGATCAAACTGAAGGATTACCCCGATGTTGCGTTGGATGATGTCATCGACGGATACGGAAAACTGGTCAAAAAAATGACCATCGATGAGAAGATTGCCTTCTGGCAGGAAGTCATGGAGCATGCACACAACCGATCGATCGACATTTATTTCATCTATTCAAACCACTACATGACCAGTGCTGAGGGCAAGCACGGCATTACCGAGGACTGCTATAATCCCACAACCAATGACTATCTGCGTCAATCGGTGGCCACCTTCCTCAAAACCTACCCGTATGTCAACGGCATCGGTGTCACCGCCGGCGAGCACAAGATGAAGCATATGTCCTTTGATGAACGGGAGAAGTGGCTCTGGAAGACCTATGCCCAGGGGATGCTGGATGCCAAGGAGGACGATCCCGATCGTCATATCCGCTTTATCCATCGCTATTGGTTCTCCTCGGTTGCCGATATTGTTAAATCTTTCAAGGATTATCCAGATACCTTTGAGTTTAGCTTTAAGTACGCAAGGGCTCACATGTTCTCGAGCCCCAAGATCACCTTTGAGGATTTCCTGCTCGATGAGATGCCCGAGGGTATCAGGAGTTGGTGGAATCTGCGCAATGACGATATGTTCTATTTGCGTTGGGGAGACCCGGAATACGCACGCGATTTCATTTTGAATTTTGACAAAGACAAAACGGCAGGCTATTACATCGGCTCGGACGGCTATTTGTGGGGCCGAGTGTATTGCAGCACCGATCCGGCCTTTAACGGCCAGCTGGAAAACAAGAAGCACTGGTACAACTTCATGCTCTTTGGCCGCTTGGGCTACAATCCCCATTTGCCAAACTCTGTGTTTAAGAATCAGCTTAAGCTCCGCTATCCGGAAGTCCCCACCGACATCCTCTATGATGCCTGGAAGACGTCCTCCAAGATCGTCCCGCAGGCCACCCGCTTTTTCTGGCGAAACTGGGATTACGAGTGGTATGTGGAAGGCTGCAAGGGGCCCCGCTTTATCACCGTTCAGGATTTCATGAACGGCAAGACCATGGACGACAGCGGCATCCTCAATATTGCCGATTACTGTGAACGAGTTGTTAATCAAAAGGCCATCCCCGAGAAAACACCAGTGGCCGTGGCCGATGCTCTGAGCGATTATGCCAATCAGACCCTCCGTCTGGTCAAAGCGATGCCAGGTAGCTTTAAGAACGCCGAACTAAAGCAAACCGTTAATGACATCATCGCCTTTGCGTACCTGGGCCATTACTACAGCGAAAAGATCAGGGGGGCAACGGAGCTGGGCTTCTTTAGCCTCACTGCCGATGAGTCACATAAAAAAAAGGCCGTTAGCCATCTGCAAAAAGCCTTAGGCCACTGGAAAAACTATGCTAATGTGTTGTCCTCACAATACCTGCCGCGGGAGTTTGCCCGCCACCAGCGAATGGACTGGAATGCTCTGACCAAGGACGTGGAGCGTGACATCGAGCTGGCCAGGAACGCAAAGCGTTATCAATTAGACATCTCTTTTGATGACGTCAAAGATGGCAGTAGCTTTCCGCAAGGAACCGATTTGGCCGTAACCATTTCCGCCGAGTCCACCTTTGACATCGCTCAGACCTACATGAAGGTCAATGGCGAAGATCTTGTCGTACACAAGACACCTCCCTATCGGTGGGACGGCAGTCATACACCTCTATTTAAAAACATGACGCCTGGGATCTATCGACTCAGGGTATTCGTCACCGACACAGCCGGCAATGAAGCAGAAAAAGAGATCAAGGTCGTAGTGAAGTAAACGAAAGGGAAAATGCAATGCGTATCTCACTAGAACCTTTTAAATGAATCCATCGTCAGGAAAATAACTTTAAATAAGGAAATCGAAATGAAACGTTACTTCGCTCTGTTTTCAGTGTTAATCCTGGTTTGTCTTTTATCCTGTTCACATACAGTTAGCGAACAGAAGAAGAACGAAGACTCATCTTTTTCGATTGCTTTCGATGTCGATTCAACGGCGCAGGTTTTTGGAGTGACTCAACTTGAGATTGCCTTATGCGAAATCAATCGCCAACCCGTGCGTGTGCGGCTAGATGAGGCTAACGAGAATGAAAATCTCAGCGTTCGGATCGTAACGGATCCCAGTACCGAGCCCTTCA